>Ga0214472_10000588_pt1 | contig 44502 bp, 41 predicted proteins | sample RVTome_6_FD_207662 | JGI IMG/M metagenome (GOLD analysis project Ga0214472, IMG submission 207662) | Soil microbial communities from uranium-contaminated site in the Upper Colorado River Basin, Wyoming, United States - RVT140D175 | ecosystem: Environmental > Terrestrial > Soil > Contaminated >...
GTTCTTCAAAAAACTGGCCGAGACGATCATTCACCGCGCTTTCGACGATCGGGCGAACTTCGGAAGACACCAGCTTGTCTTTGGTCTGACTTGAGAACTTCGGATCCGGAACCTTCACCGACAGCACGCAGGTCAGGCCTTCGCGCGCATCGTCGCCGGTCATATTGACCTTTTCCTTTTTGGCGATCCCCGACGAAGCCGCATAGGCGTTGATCTGCCGGGTCAGGCCGGCGCGAAAGCCCGCCAGATGAGTTCCGCCATCACGCTGGGGAATGTTGTTGGTGAAACAGAGAACATTCTCGTGATAGCTGTCCGTCCACTGCAGCGCGACCTCGACCGTCACACCGTCCCGTTCCGACGACATGACGATCGGTGGCTCGAAAAGCGGCGTCTTGGTGCGATCAAGGTAGGCGACGAAAGCCTCAAGACCGCCCTCGTAATGCAGGTGGTGCTCGACCGGCTCGGCATGGCGATTGTCGGTCAGGTTCAGATGGACACCCGAATTCAGGAACGCCAGTTCGCGCAGGCGATGTTCCAGCGTCGACAGGTCGAACTCGACCATGGTGAAGGTCTGGCTCGACGGAAAGAACGTAACCCGCGTACCGGTGCGCTCGACGTTTTCGGCAGACACGGCAAGTGGCGCTTGTGCGTCGCCGTGTTCAAACCGCATTCTGTATTCCTTACCGCCACGCCAAACGGTCAGCTCCAGCCATTCCGAAAGGGCGTTGACCACGGAAACGCCGACACCATGCAGACCACCGGAGACTTTATAGGAGTTCTGGTCGAATTTACCGCCGGCATGAAGCTGGGTCATGATAACTTCGGCGGCCGAGATGCCTTCTTCCGAGTGAATGTCGACGGGGATACCCCGGCCGTTGTCCTGCACCGTTACCGAGCCGTCACCGTTGAGAAACACATCGACGGTATCGCAATGGCCGGCGAGGGCTTCATCGATCGAGTTGTCAACCACCTCGTAGACCATATGATGCAGGCCGGAACCGTCGTCCGTGTCGCCGATATACATGCCCGGCCGCTTGCGTACGGCATCCAGACCGCGAAGGACCTTGATGGAATCCGCGCCGTATTCAGCAGGTTCAACAGCGATTTCGTTTTCACCGCTTTGCGTCATAACTTTCCACTTTCGCTTATTCGCCCAACGGCGCATCGCAGGGTGCGACCATACCGTCCTGGACTTTAAAGAACTGCGCCCGGTCCGCCAGCTCAAGGAACACCGAAGTCTCGGTTCCCGTCAGCCAGGCTTGCGCACCCAGTGCCAAAATTTCGTCGTAGAGGGCTGCCCGCCGGGTGGCATCCAGATGCGCTGCCACCTCGTCAAGCAGCAGCAGCGGCGGCGCGCCGCGATCAAGAGTCACAAGTCGCGCATGCGCCAGGACCATCGAGATCAGCAATGCTTTCTGCTCCCCGGTCGAACACATTGCCGCCGGCATATCCTTGGCAACATGATCCACGACCAGATCACTGCGATGCGGCCCCACCGAGGCACCACCAGTTTCGGCATCCCGCCTGCGTCCCCTAGCCAGGAGTTCGCGCAGCTTATCCTCGACTGATAGCGCCGGCTGAGTCTCCAGTTGCGATTCCAGATCCCCGGCAAGAGCCAGCCTCGCCTGCGGAAAAGCGCTGACTGCAGCCGCGCCCGACCGAGACAGGCGTTCGAGAAACGCACGGCGGGCCGCAGCGATCGCAACACCGTAACGTGCCATGGTGTCTTCCAGCGACGACAGCCAGGCGGTGTCGGCACGACCGGACTTGAGCAACCGGGATCGCTCGCGCATGGCATGCTCGTAAGCGGAAATCCGTCCGGCATGTTCCGGGTCGAAACCATAGGTCAGGCGGTCGAGGAAGCGCCGGCGTCCAGAGGCAGATTCACGGAACAGACCATCCATCTGCGGCGTCAGCCAGACAACCGCCAGAACTTCGCTCAAGGCCTGCTGGCCGCGCACAAAGTCGCCGTCGACCTTGACCACACGCCGTTCGCGAACCAGACCGGCGCCGCTCCCAAAAGCCGCATCCCGGCCGGTCCCGACAAACCGTTGACCATCGGGCGTCTCCACCTCAGCGGCAACAGCCCAGTTTCCGGCGTTCGTCCCGGATGCGCCGGCTTTGTCCGCCACGCTTCCAGACCCTAGAACCCGCCGCGAAATCTCGGTCAGCTTCGCGCCGCGCAGCCCCCGGCCCGGCGAGAGAAAGGAAACAGCCTCCAGCAGATTTGTCTTTCCCGCACCGTTGACGCCGGTCAGGACCACCGGGCCCGGCGCAATGTCCAGCGCCGCGGTTTCGTAACAGCGAAACTGCGTCAGCGACAAACGGGAGAGCCAAAGCAGACGGTCGTTCATACCGGCAGCAGAAGCGTTCTTCTCCGCAGGCCCGCTCCGGGCGCGGCGCAAGACATCGCCCTCTGGCACCACCGCCGATTCATGCACGATATCCGAGGCCAAATCAGGGGCCATGTGATCCTTCTGATTAACGATCGCCGTGCCCACAACACTGCAGTCGCCGACACACCCACGCTCCGGCCCGTTCCGGAAAAATTCCGATCGGGGCCGCTCCGACTATCAGACGCGCATCGGCATGAGAACGTACAGGGCGCTCGCGTCCTTGCCATCCTGAACGATCGTTGGCGAAGCCGCGTCGGCCATTGCAAAGACCGCACTGTCGCCTTCAATCTGCATGGCGATGTCCAGGAGGTAACGGGAATTGAACCCGATCTCGATGGCGTCTCCATCGTAGTCGACCTCGATCTCCTCGATCGCGCTGCCGTTTTCCGGACTGGTCGCCGACAGCGTCATACTGACGTTGTTCAGCGACATTTTCACGGCCCGGGACTTCTCCGTGGAGATAGTGGAAACGCGATCGACCGCCTGCGCAAAGGCTTTGCAATCGACCCGCATCATCTTGTCGTTCGACGCCGGAATCACCCGTTCATAGTCCGGGAAGGTTCCGTCGATCAGCTTGGAAGTCAGCACTGTCGGACCGAAGGCAAAGCGGATCTTGGTGTCGGACAGCGCAATTTCGATGGCTTCGTCGCGTTCGTCGATCAGCTTGCGCAATTCGCCGACGGTTTTACGCGGTATGATGACGCCGGGTATATTGACCGCCCCTTGCGGCAGCGGCATTTCAAAGCGCGCCAGGCGGTGACCGTCGGTCGCAACCGCGCGCAGAACCTCTACACCGTCGGACTCTGTCGCATGGACATAGATCCCGTTGAGGTAATAACGCGTTTCCTCGGTCGAGATGGCGAATCTTGTCCTGTCGATCAGATTGCGCAGCTCACCGGCCTGCAGTGAAAAGGCCTGCGGCAGATCCGCATCCCCACCAGCCGGGAAATCCTCCTTGGGCAGGGTGGCCAGGGTGAACTTCGAGCGTCCGGCCTTGAGCGTCATCTGCGCGCCGTCGCCGCTCGCCGTCACCTCAACCTGCGATCCGTCCGGCAGCTTGCGGACGATGTCGTAAAAGGTATGAGCAGGTGCGGTTGTCGCTCCAGGCTCGCTCACCGCCGCCTCGACCTCATCGACGATGGTCAGGTCCATGTCGGTCGCCGTCAGGGAGAGTTTGCCGCCACTGGCTTCCAGCAGGACGTTTGACAGGATCGGGATTGTATTGCGGCGTTCGACGACGCTTTGTACATGAGCCAGCGACTTCAGCAGCGCGGCGCGTTCAATGGTCAGCTTCATATGGTTACGAAACGTCTTTCCCGGCGAGAGTTGTCTGTCAGGTTCACCTCCGCGTCAGGCCAGAAAAAAAGCCTGCCGGAAGTTCTATCATTCACCCGCGCACCCTGAAGACTCTTGCCGAAAGCCCACAGCGACCCGGGGCGGCAGTATAAACTGCGCTTCGGCGTCAGGTAAACGTCTAGAGCAGTAAAAATCGCTGATTTCGAACAAAATTCAGCCGGTTATGGACCACTTTCCGCCGACTTTCAAAGAAGAGCCTGTTACCCGCAGAATCCGGGTCGGAATTCGTCGAAATTTTCATATGCACACAGCCACACGACCCTGAGTCCGAACAGGTGAAACCAGGAAAGCCGGGTCAGCCTTCGAGCATCCGGCGCAGGAGCTCGACATCCTCGGCAAAGCTCGAATCCGTCGACTTCAGCTCATCGATCTTGCGGACAGCATGCATGACGGTCGTGTGATCCCGCCCGCCGAACTTCCGACCGATTTCCGGCAGAGACCGCGAGGTCAGATGCTTCGACAGGTACATCGCGACCTGCCGCGGCCGCGCAACCGCGCGTGCCCGCCGCGCCGAATGCATATCGGCGATCCGCACGTTGTAGTGCTCGGCAACCCGCTTCTGGATTTCCTCGATGGTTACGCGCCGGTCGTTGGCACGCAGCAGATCGTGCAGCACCTCCTGGGTCGTCTCCAGAGTGACCGACCGGCCAACCAGCGTCGCATGCGCGACGATGCGATTCAAAGCACCTTCCAGCTCACGGATATTGGATGTGATCTTGTGGGCCAGAAACTCCAGGACCTTCGGCGGTATCTCGACGTCGAGTTGTTCCGACTTGGACTGAAGAATGCCGAGACGCAACTCATAGGTTGTCGGGTGAATGTCGGCGACCAGCCCCCAGCCCAGCCGAGAGCGCATGCGCTCCTCGACCCCTTCAAGATCCGACGGGCTCTTGTCGGCGGAGACCACCACCTGCCGGTTCTGATCAACCAGTGCGTTGAAGGTATGAAAGAACTCTTCCTGAGTCGCTTCGCGTCCACCGATGAACTGGACATCATCGATCATCAGAATGTCCACCGAGCGGAATTGCTCCTTGAACGACATAGTGTCCTTGGTTCGCAACGCCTTGACGAACTGGTACATGAACTTCTCGGCCGAGAGGTAGATGATCTTGCGCTCGGGTGTCTGCATCCTGATCTGCCAGGCAATCGCATGCATCAGATGCGTCTTGCCGAGTCCGACACCGCCGTAGAGAAACAGGGGATTGAAGGGCGCATTTCCCGCTTCCGCGACGCGCCGTGCAGCTGCGTAAGCCAGTTCGTTCGGCTTGCCGACCACAAAATTGTCAAAGGTAAAACGCGGGTCCAGCGGGGCTGAAATATCTCTGTCGGCAGCACGGCCAGCCTCGACGTACAGCCCGGAATCACTTCTTCCCGAACTGTCTTTGCTCCCGTTCCTCATGGCCAAGTCGCCGCCATCCCGATCGGCCCCGTTTGACTTGCGGCCGTCGGACAGCTGCGCACTCATGCCACGCTGATCGGCCTCTTTTTCCGCCAGCCTGGACTCTGAATCCGGCTTGGGGCTGGGACGGGGCGGTGGCTGGACGACGATCTCAACGGATCGGATCGAATCACTTTCATCACTCCATAGTGCATGAATCCGATCAGCATAGTTATCGGCGACCCAGTCCCGCATAAAACGGGTCGGTACCGACATACGTACGACGTTCCGTGTTTCACTGACGAGAGTGAGAGGCTTCAACCAGCTGCGAAATGCCGCTTCACCCACTTCGGTTCGCAATCTTCCACGAATACGCGCCCACTGTTCCGTCACTCGCGCAGTTTCCTGCTCGCGCCCCATGCGTTCCCCCGATTTACCCACTATCGTGTCGATCGAATGGTCGTGATTACCGAGACGGATTTCTCACCCGCAGCAAGCCCCCGCCGACGCAAGAGATGAAATGACCGCACCCACGAAATTCTCGACAAAATTCTGCACCCTGCACTCAATAAAGCTCGCGACGCATTGTATGCATCGCAGAGAATGTTAATTTTAGGTCGATTTGTCCGTCTTTGTTTTTAAACTTACTTCGGACAAAAGAAGTATTTCCCAAATTCAACGAGAACTCGAACTATTTTCTTGTCAGTTTATCCTTGAGCAATTCCATAAAGCTGAACTGCCCTTGAAGTTTTTATTTAAAATTTTGCCGAATTTATTGACGCGCCAGAACCCGGCAGAGGACGAGTAGTGTACTCGGGAGGTCGCTTTCTGGCAACAAGATCGAATCAAGAACGCTCAACTTTTTTGCCCGAGTGCCGATTCCAAGTGCCTGCAAAATACCACCACCACAGGCTGCCAGAAAATCTTCGGCACACCCCCTTGACACTTCCCGAACCCGGAATGCAACCGAACCCGACTGACGCAATCAAGGCTACAGATCGTCCCGCAACTGCTTGACCCGACAGCCGGCCCGTCCCGATGCAGAGAAAAACATTCGGCCTCTGACTTAGGGCCAAGCCGCCTCAGACCGATCCGCCGGATCCGTAAACACGCAGTCGGCCAAGAAAAACCGCGCCCCCTGCTTGGAAGGGACGCGGTGCATCTCAATCGCCATCAAACCGCAGAAACCACCGCGATCAAGAGGAGATTCAGGCCATCGCCTTGATACGGGCGTTCAGACGCGACAGCTTCCGGCCAACGGTATTGCTGTGTATCACACCCGCCTGGGCGCCGCGGTGAAGTTCGGGCTGCGCTGCGATAAAAGCCGTCTGCGCGACAGACTTGTCACCGCCGGCGATTGCTAGCTCGACGTTTTTAACGAAAGTGCGAATACGACCGACACGCGCGCCGTTGACTTCAGTGCGCCTTGCCGTCTGGCGGATCCGCTTCTTGGCAGATTTATGATGGGCCATATGAGGGACCTGCTTGTTTCGTGCATGTTGAATGAGGTCGGGGTTATAGCCGCCGCCCAGAGCACAGTCAAGCAATGAAAATCGCTAAATCCGCGCTATTTCCGCCATCCCCGCCCCGTCACCCCAAACCCCGGGAATATTCTGGAAACGCCAGAGCATTCGCCGCTTCGGAGATGCTGTCGGACAGCTTTTCCCGTTGGCCGGCAGCATCTCCCGGACTCACCGGCCACCGGGGCAAGTATGTTACCTGTGCTTCCACTGCGGGGGCCGTTTCTCGGCAAAGGCGTTCATGCCCTCTTTCTGGTCTTCCGTGGCGAAGGAGGAATGGAAAACCCGGCGCTCGAATTTGACACCTTCGGAAAGCGATGTTTCGTAAGCCCTGTTCACGGCTTCCTTTGCCATCATCACAATCGGCAGGGAAAGGCCGGCAATCTTCTCAGCCGTCTTCAGCGCCTCGTCGAGCAGGGCTTCAACCGGAACAACCCGGCTCACCAGACCGGAACGCTCCGCTTCGGCGGCATCCATCATGCGGCCGGTCAGACACATCTCCATCGCCTTCGACTTGCCGACAAAACGCGTCAGACGCTGCGTGCCGCCGGATCCGGGGATCGTACCAATCGTGATTTCCGGCTGCCCGAATTTCGCGTTCTCGGCCGCCAGAATGAAATCGCACATCATGGCGATCTCGCAACCACCGCCCAGAGCATAGCCGGCAACCGCGGCGATGACCGGCTTGCGGGTCCAGGTCAGGCGTTCCCAGTCATGGGTAATAAAATCCTCGGCATAGACATCCGTGAAGCTCTTGTCCTTCATCTCCTTGATATCGGCGCCGGCGGCGAAGGCCTTTTCCGAGCCGGTGAGCACGATGCACCGGATCTCGGGATCGGCCTCGAATAGATCGAGTGCCTGCGAGAGTTCGTCGATCAAGGCCGCACAGAGAGCGTTCAGCGCTTTGGGCCGGTTCAGGGTGATCAGGCCCACATTGCCGTGCGTTTCGACCAGGATGTTTTCATAGGCCATATCTTCACGTTCTCCATTCTTCATAGCTGCTGTTCATAAGTCGCCAGTGGTTCGGCCGGACCCGAAGGGCGGCCGTCGCCTGCCGGCGCTTTCGGATTATCTGGGTGAAAGTACAAACCGCACGGTGCGGCGGCCGCGTTCTTCCAGGATGTGAATTTCCAGGCGTTCGCTTTCGCGAAAGAACACGCCGCTGTCGCCATTGTCCGGCGCGACAGTCCAGCCCAGTTGCGGCAGCGTCTCGCGGTAAAACCGCAACACAGCCGGCCCCTTCACTTCGCCTTCCGCATAAGCCTCGACAAGCCGGCCCGATGGTTTATCGAAGATGACGGCAGAGTCGGGAACATCCTGAAGTCCCGACATGAGGGGAACGTCTCCCATGCCGGTCACGAAGGCTGCCGGCTCCTGCGCGCGGCTTATCGCCGGCGACAGCATCACGGCCGCAACGACCGCCAAAAGCAGAAACGCCGAACCACTCAAGGCCGAGCCATTCAAGACAGAACGCGCCGCGACCAAGCCTTGTCGCCAATACCAATGGATACTTCCTGAGGACCGTGCGCTTCCCATAGGTTCCCTGTCTACCTTACCGCTGACAGCTCGCACAATAAAAAGTGGAGCGGCCGGATTGAACGATACGGCGGATCAGGACCGCGTCCTCCTTCATTGGCGACACCGCTTCGCCGCCTCCACAGCGCACGCAGATCTCGCCCTCCCGGCCATAAACCGCCCAGGCATGCTGGAAATATCCCAGCTCACCATCGGCCTGGACATAATCACGCAGGCTGGAGCCACCCGCTTCGATTGCGCGGCCCAGAACATCCCGCACCGCGGCCACCAGCCGTTCCGCGCGCTGTCCCTGCACCGTGTAAGCCTGACGCCGGGGCGAGATCCCTGCGATAAACAGCGCCTCGCAGACATAGATATTGCCTAATCCGGCAACCACTTTCTGATCGAGCAGGGCGGCCTTGATCGGCGAGCGCTTTCCTTCGAGCCGGCGCGCAAGCTCCGGCCCGTTGAAGGCATTTCCCAGCGGCTCCGGGCCCAGATCGCGGAGCAACTTGTGCCCGTCGAGTTCATCGGCAGCGACCAGATCCATCATGCCGAAACGGCGGGCGTCGTTGAAACGGATCTCGTCCCCCTGGTCCGTCTCGAATACAATATGGTCATGCTTCGCCCAGGCAGACGGATTCCTTTTCAGCTCCCCGGCTTTGACGATGAGCATGCGCCCGGACATCCCGAGGTGACACAGCAGCACCTGTCCGTCGTCCAGATGCATCACGATATACTTCGCCCGGCGGGACAGGGACACGACACGTCGGCCGGTCAGACGCTGTGCAAAATCTTCCGGTAGCGGAAAACGCAAATTGGCTCGGCGTTGCGTAACCTTGGCTAGACGGCGGCCTTCGAGCGGGCCGCGCAGGCCGCGCACCACTGTCTCGACTTCTGGCAATTCAGGCATTTAGGAAGGTTCGACCTCTCGCTGGACAGGCTCCGGACGAAAACCGGGCGGAGCCAAAAATACGATTACGAAGCGACAGAGTAGCGCGCCGGGTGAGCGCGCGCTATGGTCCGCGCCATGTCAGCAAAAACTTCATCATCCGGCCCCGCCGAATCACCCGCACCCGAAGCGAGCAGTGCCGAAGCCGTCACTCATTTCGGTTACCAGGACATTCCCGAGACCGAAAAACACGGCCGCGTGCAGGGTGTCTTCGAAAGCGTCGCCTCCAACTACGACCTGATGAACGACCTTATGTCAGCCGGGATTCACCGGCTCTGGAAAGGCGCCATGATCGACTGGCTGGACCCGCGTCCCGGCCGGACCTTTCTCGATGTCGCCGGCGGAACCGGCGATATCGCCTTTCGTATCGATGAGCGACTGAGTAAGGGTGAAAACGATATTCCGGAAGCGTCGCTGAAGGACATGCCGGCAGACCAGAGTGCGCGGACGCCGATAACGGTGTGCGATCTGACGTTCGGCATGCTGCAGGTCGGCCGGGACAGGGGCCTGGACCGCGGAATTCTTCACGGCCTGAACTGGGTCTGCGGAAACGCAGAGACTCTGCCGTTCCCGGACCGCAGTTTCGACGCCTATACCATCGCGTTCGGTCTACGCAACGTCACCCATATCGATGCGGCGCTGGCCGAAGCCCGGCGGGTTCTCAAGCCGGGCGGACGATTCCTTTGCCTGGAGTTCAGCCGGGTCGTGGTGCCGGTTTTCGCGTCGCTATACGATCTCTACTCTTTCAAGGTGCTCCCGGCGATGGGCGAAGCCGTAGCCAGGGACAGGGAATCGTACCAGTACCTCGCAGAAAGCATTCGAAAGTTTCCGCCGCAGGACGATCTGATCGAAATGATGCAGGCGGCAGGGCTTTCCATGACCAGCTACCGGAATCTGAGCGGCGGCATCGCAGCGCTGCATTCCGGCTGGCGGATCTAGGTCAGAAGCATGCACCCGGCCACACTCACATGATCCGTTCCGTCCGCATTCTGTTCCGTCTCCTGACGATCGCCCGCACCCTCGCGCGGCATGACGCACTGGCGGCCCTTGAGACCATGGGAATTCTGCCCGGTGTTGTCTGGCTGGTACGGTTGGTGTCCCGACAGCGGGCCACCGGACGCCCGGGACAGAAGCTTGCCCGCGCCCTGACCGAACTGGGACCAAGCTTTATCAAGCTCGGCCAGTTTTTCTCGACCCGCGCCGATCTTCTCGGTGAAGAGATCGCCCTGGATCTGGCGCAGCTGCAGGACAACCTGCCGGCCTTTCCGACCGCCGAGGCGCGCGCCACGATCGAGCGGGAACTGGAATCGCCGATCGACCGGCTATTCGACAGTTTTGACGACAAACCGGTCTCCGCCGCCTCCATCGCCCAGGTTCATCTGGCCATTACCTCTGAAGGTCAGGAAGTGGCGGTGAAGATCCTGCGGCCCGGTATTGAGAAGGCGTTCGAGCGCGATCTTTCGCTGTTTTACGGTCTGGCCGAACTGGTTCAGCGCACGCAACCTTCATTGCGCCGGTTGAAACCCATCGAGGTGGTCGGAACCTTTGAGGAGACGGTTCGCCTCGAGATGGATCTGCGCATGGAGGCCGCCGGCGCGGCGGAACTCAGCGAGAACTTCTCCGGCGATACAACCTATCGGGTGCCCGCTATCGATTGGCAGCGAACGTCACGCCGGGTTCTGACCATGGAACGGGTCGGCGGCATTGCCATGGACGACCACGAGGCGCTGCTCGCCGCGGGGTTCGATCTGGAGGACGTCCTCTACAAGGCGGCGGCGATCTTTTTCAACCAGGTGTTCCGGGACGGATTTTTTCACGGCGATCAGCACCCGGGAAACATGGGCGTCGATACGGACGGAAATATTTTCGCCGTTGATTTCGGGATCATGGGCCGGCTTGACTACCGGACCCGCTGCTTCCTAGCCGACATGCTGATGGCCACCATCGCCCGCGACTACCGCGCATTGGCGGAGGTCCAGGTCGAGGCCGGTTACCTTCCGGCGGGCCAGTCCCTCGACATCTATGCCCAGGCGCTGCGCTCGGTCTGCGAGCCGATCGCGGGAAAGCCCCTGCACCAGATCTCCTTCGCGCGTTTGCTGGCACAGCTTCTTCAGTTGACTGAGTCCTTCGATATGCCGGTGCAGCCGCAACTGCTTCTGCTGCAGAAGAACATGCTCATGGCCGAGGGGGTCAGCCGACGCCTCGACCCGGAGCTCAATATCTGGATTCTCGCCCAGCCCCTGATCGAATCCTGGATGCGCGAACACCGCGGCCCGGAAGCCCGGCTGCGCGACGGCGCCTGGCAGTTGCTGAAATCGGCCGAACGCCTGCCGCTGCTGATTTCAAACCTGGAGAAGGTCGCTCACGAGATGGCAAACGGCGGTATCGGCCTTCATCCCAAGACCTTCGAAGCCCTCCAGAGACGGGCGCGAACTCAGAAACTCAGTCTGTTTCTGGCCGGATTGTCGCTGGTTCTGGGGGTATTGCTGGCGGCAAGTATCTGGATGTAGCCGGCCCCGGCGAGAGTTTCCGACGGCCGCGCCGGACGGTCCGACAGGGCCTTTTACCCGGTCTTGCCAAACTGTGGGGCGCTCTCTAGGTTATCTACGTATAATTACCGTGAAATAACGGATGACATCATGACCGGCGAGACCCGCGTATTGCTGATCGTTGCTGGCGGCATCGCAGCCTATAAGGCGCTGGAGCTGATCCGGCGGCTGCGGGAGCATGCGGTGAAGGTCCGCTGCATTCTAACCGCATCTGGTGCGGAATTCGTCACGCCGCTCTCACTGTCCGCACTCAGCGAAGATAAAGTTTACGGCGAACTCTTCTCCCTGACCGACGAAGCCGAGATGGGGCACATCCAGCTGTCCCGCAATGCCGAGCTTCTGGTGGTGGCGCCGGCAACCGCGAACCTGATCGCGAAAATGGCCACGGGCCAGGCCGACGATCTGGCCTCCACCGCCCTGCTGGCAACGGACAAGGAAGTCCTGATCGCCCCGGCCATGAACGTCCGCATGTGGGAGCATCCGGCAACCCGTGCGAATATCGAGACTCTGCGGTCACGCGGGGTAAGGGTCGTCGGACCGAACGAAGGGGACATGGCCTGCGGCGAGTTCGGCTTCGGACGCATGGCGGAACCGGACGAGATCGTTACCGCCATTCTGGAAGCGCTTGGCCGGACACGGCCGTCGGGCAACGATAGCAACGGGACCCCTCTCACAGGCCGACCTTCAGCTGGTCGGCCTCTAACGGGCCGCAGCGCCCTGGTGACCAGCGGGCCGACCCATGAAGCCATCGACCCGGTGCGCTATATCGCCAACCGTTCCTCCGGCAGGCAGGGGCACGCCATCGCCCAGGCCCTGGCTGCCCTCGGGGCCAGAACAACTCTGGTCACCGGACCGACCGAACTGCGGGACCCTGCGAACATGGACGTCATTCATATTGAATCGGCGGAAGAAATGCTTGCGGCCTGCGAAGGCGCGCTCCCGGTCGATATCGCGGTTTGCGCCGCCGCCGTTGCCGACTGGCGCGCGGCCACGCCAAGCGACCGCAAGATCAAGAAAACCGGCGACGCAGCATACGGAGCGGCGGAAGGGGTTCCCAGACTGGAACTGACCGCAAACCCCGATATTCTCGCGCGCCTGTCCCAACGCGGAAACGACCGGCCGGCCCTGGTCGTGGGTTTCGCCGCGGAAACCGAAAACGTGATCCTTCAGGCGACCGAAAAGCGCCTGCGGAAGCGGTGCGACTGGATCGTCGCAAATGACGTATCGGCTCAAAGCGGGACCTTCGGGGGCAGTGACAACAGTGTACACGTCATTGATGAGCAGGGTGTCGACAGCTGGGAGCGGATGAGCAAAAGCGACGTCGCGCGGCGGCTGGCCGAGCGCATTGCCGATCACCTTGAAAGCCCCGCGGCACCATAACAAACAATGTGGAAAAGGGCGCAGAGTCCGATCCGAGACCAAGCAGGAGACCCAATGAGTTCCGTTACCATCGCCATCAAACGCCTACCCCATGGGGCAGATCTCGATCTGCCGGCCTATGCGACCGCGCAAAGCGCAGGCATGGATCTGATGGCCGCCGTCGAACACGACATCATCCTGGCGCCGGGCGAACGCAAGCTGATTCCCAGCGGCCTCGCCATTGCCCTGCCGGCCGGCTTCGAAGCCCAGGTCCGACCGCGGTCGGGTCTGGCACTCAAGAACGGCATTACGGTGTTGAATTCCCCCGGTACGATCGATGCCGACTATCGCGGCGAAATCGGCGTGATTCTGGTCAACCTGGGACAGGCGCCCTTCGCGGTCACGCGCGGCAGCCGTATCGCCCAGATGGTGATTGCTCCCTGCACGCAGGGCGTATGGCAGGTAAGCGAAGATCTCGAAGCCTCGGCCCGGGGGGCAGGCGGCTTCGGTTCGACCGGCACCGGTCCCCAGTGGCAGGACCAGGCGGCAGACGCCGCTGCACAAGCAACTGGAGGATAAGGGACATGCTTCGGCTGTCCAAGAAACTGCTGTTCGCGATCGAGGCCGTCGTTGATATCGCCTATCACGCCGGCAGCGGCACTGTACGTTCAAGCGATATATCTCGGCGCCAGGGCATCCCCCGGCGCTATCTCGAACAGGTTCTGCAGCAGCTCGTACATCACGGCGTTCTCGCCGGTCAGCGCGGCCCGCGTGGCGGTTATCGCCTTGCCCGGGAGCGGCGGCGTATTTCAATTGGCGAGATCGTGCGCATCGTGCGCCAGCTGGAAGGCGCCGCGGACCCGGCGAGCGAGCCGGACGGCTCGGAAATCGGCGTGAAAGTCGTTCGGCCATTGTGGATCGACATGCAGCGCGAGATTATGGAGCGGTTCGACAATACAACGATCGAACAGCTCTGCGACCGGGCCCGGGAGAAGAACCTTTCCCGCGAAAGCGATAGCGACATTCCCGACTTCACGATCTAGGCATCCGCCGGAAAAGCACCCGATCCCTGTGAAAGGCTGCCTGCCCGAAACTGATCCACAATCAAACTGATCCGACACGCAGTTTCAACACACGACGATCCGAATCATGAACAAACCGCCTCTCAAGACCGACCATATTCACCCCCCCGAGTTCCGGGGGCGCATCTACAACAATATCCTGGAGACCATCGGCGCGACGCCGCTGGTGCGTCTGAGCAAACTGAAGGAAGCCCATGGCTCGGTGGCGGAAATCGCCGGGAAGTGCGAATTCTTCAATCCGCTGACGTCGGTGAAGGACCGGATCGGCCTGTCGATGATCGAAGCGCTGGAGAAAGCCGGACGGATCGGACCTGAGACCAAAATCATCGAGGCGACCAGCGGCAACACCGGGATCGCCCTGGCCTTCGTCTGCGCGGCCAAGGGCTATCATCTGATCCTGACCATGCCGGAGACCATGTCTGTGGAGCGCCGCAAGATGCTGCGTTTTCTCGGTGCGGAGCTGATCCTGACAGATGGTGCGCTGGGCATGCGCGGTGCGGTCAGCAAGGCCGAAGAGCTGCTGAAGGAGCTGCCGGACGCCGTGATACCGGAGCAGTTCAAGAACCCGGCAAACCCGGCGATTCATCTGGCGGCAACCGCTGAGGAGATCTGGCACGATTCCGACGGCAAGGTCGATGCAGTGGTCATGGGTGTCGGGACCGGTGGAACTCTGACCGGTGTCGGCCGGGCGCTCAAGAAACACAATCCGGATATCCGGATCATCGCGGTCGAACCGGAAGACAGTCCGGTTCTCTCGGGTGGACCACCCGGCCCGCACAAGATCCAGGGAATCGGCGCGGGTTTCGTCCCCGACATCCTGGATACGAGCCTGATCGATGAAATTCTTCGGATCGGAAACGACACCGCCTTCCGCACCGCCCGGGAAGCTGCCGCGATCGAGGGCATTCCCGTAGGTATATCTTCAGGCGCGGCACTGGCGGCAGCGCTTGAGGTCGGCGCCCGTCCCGAAATGGCGGGCAAGCTGATCGTCGTGGTGCTGCCCTCTTTCGCAGAGCGTTATCTCAGCACCGATCTCTTCGAGGGTTTCTGAAGGAAATCGGGCGGTCGCAACCGTGCGTCGCCATAACCGGTCGGAACAATCAATGCAGACGCGAAAACCGCAAAAAAATCGGGAAGAAAAGCGTTTCGGAGAGGCGTATTCATCATTGTCTCCCCATATAGAAACACCCAGGCCCCGTTTGACCTGATGAGGTAACCTTGGACTTTTCAGACGCACAGATCGACCGCTACGCCCGCCACCTGGTCCTTCCCGAGATCGGCGAAGATGGTCAGAACCGCCTGCTTGAGTCCCGGGTTCTGGTTATCGGCGCCGGCGGTCTGGGATCTCCGCTGCTGACTTATCTCGCGGCTGCCGGTGTCGGTACCCTCGGGGTGATCGACGACGATATGGTCGATCTGTCCAATCTGCAGCGGCAGATCCTGCACGATACCTCGTCTGTCGGTCAGCCGAAGGTCCGCAGCGCCCGGAACCGGCTTGCCGAAATCAACCCGGAAGTCCGGGTGATCGAGCACGCCATGCGCCTGAACACCGAAAATGCCACCGGCCTGATCGAGAACTATGACCTGGTCGCCGACGGCTCGGACAATTTCGCCACCCGTTATCTGGTCAACGACGCCTGTTTTCTGATGGAAAAGCCGCTGGTTTCAGCCGCGATCATGAGATTCGACGGGCAGCTCGCGACCTTCAAGGCCTATCACGAAGGCAATCACCCCTGCTATCGCTGTCTGTTCGGCGCGCAACAGAACGATCCCAAGCAAAGCTGCGCCGACGTCGGGGTTCTTGGGGCCCTGGCGGGCGCCATGGGCTCCCTGCAGGCCGTCGAGGTGGTGAAGGAACTGCTTGGCATCGGCGAAAGCCTGTCCGGCTCCCTGCTGCTCTACGACGCCCTGGCGACCACCTTTCGCAAGATCAAGACCCGGCGTGATCCCGCCTGCCGTCTCTGTGGTCCGGAAGCAACGAACTTCGCCCAGCGCGCAAAACTGCCGCGGGGCATTCTGCGGTCCCTGAACATGGACCGCGAAGGCTGATCAGGGAACTCGTCTGCCTGAACGCACGGATCCCCGAAACTCCCGGGACAGGAACTCCAATCAGAAACCCGGATTAGAACATCGCCTCGAGAACCCTGTCAGGCGGCGTGTGGCCGTCGGCAAAGGTCTTGATGTTGATGATGACCTTTTCACCCATGGCAATGCGGCCTTCAATCGTGGCCGACCCCATATGCGGCAGCAGAACCACGTTGTCGAGTTTCAGGAGCTTCGGATTGACGGCGGGTTCGTGTTCGAAGACATCGAGTGCCGCACCAGCGATTTCCTTCGCGGTCAGCAGACGCGTCAGCGCGTTTTCGTCGATCACTTCGCCACGGCTGGTGTTCACGATATAGGCAGTTTCATGAAGCAGCTTGAGACGCCGGGAGGAAAGCAGATGAAACGTCGCCGGTGTGTGGGGGCAATTGACCGAGATGATGTTCATGCGTGACAGCATCTGGTCGAGACTTTCCCAATAGGTCGCCTCGAGTTCCGCTTCGATATCCGGATGGACCCGACGGCGGTTGTGATAGTGGATCGAGAGCCCGAAACCCTTGGCGCGCCGCGCGACGGCCTGACCGATCCGGCCCATGCCGATAATCCCCAGACGCTTGCCCCAGATTCGATGACCCAGCATGCCGGTCGGGCTCCATCCCGTCCACTCGCCGGACCGCACCAGCCGCTCGCCCTCGGTCAGCCGGCGCGGCAGCGCCAGCATCAGGGCCATGGTCATGTCGGCGGTGTCTTCGGTCAGGACACCGGGAGTGTTGGTCACGCTGATGCCGCGCTGACGCGCGGTCTTGAGATCGATGTGATCGACGCCGGTGCCGAAAGAGGCGATGAGACGAAGGTTGGGACCGGCCTGCGAAAGCGCGCCGGCATCAATCCGGTCGGTGACCGTGGGGACCAGCACATCGGCATGCTTCATCGCTTCGATGAGGTCGGCCTGCGCCATCGGCTTGTCATCCAGATTCAAGCGGCAGTCGAACAACTCCATCATGCGTGTCTCGATCACGTCCGGAAGTCGCCGTGTTACGATGACGATGGGTTTTTTCTGCACCATGAGCCTTGATCCATAAGGAGACTTGACGGACTCTGCCATAGCAGGCGCAACCCGGCTTTGTCCAGCGCAACAGATCCCGGTACCAAGGCGGCTTGACCATCAGCCGATGGGCGGCTAGGTGAACAGGGTCTTTGGCTCCGGCGACTGGCAGACTGATATCACCGGCAGGTTCGATAGAGTCCGCGCGATCGGGCCTGTGCAGTTGCGTCTGTGTCGCCGGGCATGCGCCGCCGCGTTTACGCCGCGCGACAGCCGGCCACAGTCTTTTTTGATTCGACGGGGGTCGGGGACAAACTCGATGAAGTTGTTCGAAACAATTTGGTCCTGCAAGGCCGTGCGGGCCTGCCTGCTCACGGTTTTTCTGGCCGGTGTCGCACCTGCTGCGACCTTTGCGACATACGCCCTGGCTGCGAGTGCAAACGTCCCTGAGCAAGGCGCAAGGATTGGAAAAAGCGGGCTGCCGCTGCCGCGCTACGTCTCTCTGGCAAAAGCCAGGGTCAATCTGCGCAAAGGCCCCGGACTGCGCTATCCCATCGACTGGGTTTACAAGCGCAGCGATCTGCCGGTCGAAATCATCGCCGAGTTCGACACCTGGCGACAGATTCGCGACTGGGAAGGCACGGTCGGCTGGGTGCACGGAAACATGCTTCAGGGCAAGCGTTCGATCATGATCACGGAAAGAACGCGCACCCTGCGGCAGAATCCGCTTGAGGACGCACCGGCTTTACTGCACGCCGAGGCCGGGGTGATCGGCCGGCTGATCGAATGCGCCTCTGGCTGGTGCCGTGTAGAAATCGCCGGAACGCGGGGTTGGCTGAAGAGTCACGACTTTTTCGGCGCCTATCCGGAAGAAGTCGTGAAGTAAAAGGTTTCAGAGCACGATCGCTGTTCGATACCGGAAATGCGGCTAACCGGAAACGACGATATCATGAAATTTACACAATCCGTAATTGCCCAAACAAGCCGACGTAAAATTTTGCTGCAACGCACAATAGTCGATTGACAAATTTTTAATAACAGCTAGATAGACTATATGCGTTGCAATAATAATCTTTTCTGAATGCATAGGGGTGAGACGCCGGTCAATTTTAGACGGAGGTCTCCCATGTGGTCCTACACTGACGATGAAAACGCTTGGCTCTGCCACATCCGCAGACCCGACGGCAAGTACGATCCAGCCCGGCCATCGCCGGAACCGCCGCAATCCCGCATCCGCCACACTGAGCAGATACAGGCCGGAATCACGGTCATTGACGCAGTTGCCGAGGCGTACAGCATTCTGCCATCACCGCAATCCTGATCATCACGACTGAAGAATCCTGAGCTCCTTGCGACGCACTCAATCAGCAGGCCAAAGCTGAAGCCAGAACAACAAGGGAAGGAAATGCCGAACACTGCGCCAACGATGTTTTGCACAGGAGTTTCGTAGAGTTATGCAGTTTAGAACCCGAAAGATGATCGCGGCACGCGACCTCAATTCCAATGGGTCATTGTTTGGCGGCCGGGTACTGAGCTGGATCGACGAAGAAGCGTTTATCTATGCGACCTGCCAGCTGGACAGTCAGTCCATCGTGACCCGCACCATGTCGGAGATCAACTTTCTTGCCTCCGGCAGGCAGGGTGATGTGATCGAGATTGGCATGGAAACCGTGGTGTTCGGAAAAACGTCTCTCACACTCCGCTGCGCCGTGCGAAACCTGCGATCCAAGAAAACCATCACCGCTGTCGAAAAAATCGTATTTGTCCTGGTCGATGAACAGGGCCGCCCCATACCCCATGGCAAAACGGTTGAAAAAATAACCGATACTGCATCAGGCGCCGCTCTCAGCACCGCACTCGCCTGATCCGCAAACAGGCAAGGACGCCGTTGCACCGGTCACAGCGTGAAAATCCACGCCGTGATCAGCGATTTATGACCGCGGATCGCCGGTGAATCGGGGTACGCGATCCTTTCGGCCTGGAACCATCAGGCCCGAAAGCCCTGTCAGTCGAAATCCTGCGCCAGCGCAGCACGGACCGCTTCCGGCAGAACGGTCATGTGGCTGTAGCTTTCGTGCCTGAAGCCGAGGATGATCTGTGCATTCTCCGCTCTGAACCTGGCAACCTGCTCGGGCGTAAAGTGAAAATGGATGAACTGCACCGCCGAGGCCTTGCCGGCGGCCGTCGTGCGATCAACATCCTCTTCCGGCGTTCCCATGACGGTTTGCCCATCGAACTGGAAGAAAGCCGTCTCCTCGACACCGCCGAGCTTGGCAAGGAAGGTTGCCCGCCGCACCGGCTCATCGATTTCGAACATCACGGTGGCCACCAGCTCGCAACCCTGCGGAATGAGCGGGTTGTAGGCTTCCATTTCATCCTTGAGCTGCGCGTCACCACCCTTTTCGATGTAGAGCATTTCCTGAACCTGCGACAGCATGGTCACGAAATTCTCGAAATAGAAGGTGCAGACCGGACCAACGTCGACGCGGCGATGCCGCTTGACGCCGACCAGCGCCTTTCGCCGTTCCTTGCGGTCAATCGCATAGACGTCGATCGGAATGATATCGTCGGGCGTAATAGCGCGCTTTGCCGCCATGGCGGTTTCTCCTGAAACTAACATTGTTGCTCTCGCTTTCCTGCCACCGGACCGGGTGAGACGGCTTACAGACCATAAGCCTTCGCCATCAGCTCGATCGGGTGCTGAGCTTCCTCGATCTCCGGCTTGTCGTCCATCTTCAGGCGTTCGATGCCCTGAAGGATATGCGTTCCGGCCAGGGGACATTCGGAAGCAATATAGGTCTTGCCGCTGCTGGCCGCCTGACGGGCCGCGTTGCGTCCGACCTTGATGGCCTTCTCGAAATTATCCTTCATGCAGCCCCAGCTGCCGCCGTGACCGGAACAGCGTTCGATCACCTTGATGTCGGCGTCGGGCAGGAAGCGCAGCATTTCGGCCGCCTTGGCCCCCATATTCTGTGCCCTCGCATGGCAGGCCATGTGCAGGGCCACCCCGCCGCCGAGTGGCATGAGCCCTTCGGCAAGGCCTTCCTTCTTTGCAATGTCGACGACATATTCGGTGATATCGAAAGTCGCCGCCGACAGCTTCTTGACGCTTTCGTCTTCCGGCAGAATCAAAGGCCACTCGAATTTCAGCATCAGGGCACAGGACGGGGTCAGGGCGACGATGTCGTAGCCTCTGTCGATCCAGCCGGACATTTCGGCGGCAACCCGCTTAGCCGACTCGGCCACCTTGGCGATGTCGCCCTGTTCGAACTGCGGCATTCCGCAACAGGCGGGATAAACCACTTCGGTCTCGACCCCGTTCCTGGCCAGCACCGCGCGGGCCGATTCTCCGATCGCCGGATTGTTATAGTTGACGAAACAGGTGGCATAGAGCGCGACCTTTCGGCCAAAGGCAGGCGCATCCGGATTGGGCGTCACGCCATCGGTTTTTGCCCGCAGCGCAAAGGTCTTGCCGTGAAACTTCGGCAAGGCCGCCTCGCGGTCGACGCCAACGATCTTTTCCAGGATCGGCCGTGTCAGGGTATTCCCGGTATCACTGGCCCAGTTCGCGAGACCGGGGGCAAGGCTCGCCAGCTTGCCGTTGCGGTCCGTCTTGGTCAGTTCCGCAAGCATCCTATCGGCTTTGCCGGCCTTCAGTTCCGCCGCGCGGTAGCGCAGCATGAGGTGCGGAAAATCGAGATTGAATTCGTGCGGCGGCACGTAAGGGCAGGACACCATGAAACACATGTCGCAAAGCGTGCAGGCATCGACCACCGGCTTGTAGTCGGCGACATCGACGCTATCGAGCTCACCGGTTTCGGAGTCATCGATCAGATCGAACAGAATTGGAAAGGATTCGCAGAGATTGAAGCAACGCCGGCAACCGTGACAGATATCGAACACGCGCTCGAGTTCGGCGTTTATTTTGTCAAAATCGTAAAAATCGGGATCGTTCCAGTCAATCGCATAGCGGACCGGCGCACCCAGACTACCTTCGCTCATGGAATTTTTCCCTTGTTGCACCCCTTCCAACCCGGCCGACAGACCCTGATGTTTTTTGCCATCCCCCCCGGTTTCAAGCCAGGGTTTCAAGCCAGGCAGGACGGATCGGTCATCATCTGTTCTCACCGGATTGGCGACCGGCACGGTCTGGCGGTTTTCGCACATATGAAGTGCCCGCCTGCGATACCTGCCGATAACCATGCTTCGTGCCTGCCCCCGATACAGCGCTCCTGTTGGCACCACTCCACCAACAGCCGGCCGTATCCGGGCCAGGAACCTCACGAAGCCTTGACGCCCGGAACCCCATCCGCCAGCGCCGAGAGAATTTCAGAGCAAAATCCCCACGGCATTCGTCCCCGGGCAACGCCGCGGGAAAATCCGCCGGCGGCATTGAGAGGAAACGCCAGACAGGAGCATGATCGTTCCTGCAAGAAACAACCGGACCCCGAGGTATCGGGCGCGAACGCCTTACATCGTGTCGAGCGCTTTCTGGAAGCGGCCGGCGTGGCTCTTTTCAGCCTTTGCCAGGGTCTCGAACCAATCGGCGATCTCGTCGAAACCCTCTTCACGCGCGGTGCGCGCCATACCAGGATACATATCCGTGTATTCGTGGGTTTCGCCGACGATTGCGGCTTTCAGATTGAGCCCGGTATCGCCGATCGGCTCACCGGTTGCCGGATCGCCGACTTCCTCGAGAAACTGAAGATGGCCATGGGCATGGCCGGTCTCGCCTTCAGCGGTCGAGCGGAACACGGAAGCGACATCGTTGTAGCCTTCGACGTCGGCCTTTTGTGCGAAATAGAGATAACGGCGATTGGCCTGGCTTTCGCCGGCAAAAGCGTCTTTCAAGTTGTTTTCGGTCTTTGAACCCTTAAGCGACATAGTATTCTCCCTCCAGAATGCGGGTTACGGATGAGACTGTCTCAAACAACGGCCAGTACACCACCTTCGGGCAATTCCATGACCGTGGTCCGCGTAAGAAGGTTAATACGATCTTCGGGCGATCGTGTCAAATATTTTTAGAATGATTCCAGAAAGAATAATATCCGATTAGGAAATAGATGCTAATCGTTCGCAGCGTTGAGGCGAATAATGATATCGACGCGGGAGACTTCCATACCTTCGGGGGCATCGGGCAAGCTCGATACGACGACATCATTATGATGCACATCCCGCAACTCGCCGGACTCCTCGATGTAGAAATGGTGATGATCGTCCATGTTGGTGTCGAAGTAAGACCGGCCGGCCTCAACCACCACTTCACGCAACAGCCCGGCATCATTGAACTGGTGCAACGTATTGTAAACCGTTGCGAGGGAAACCCTCACTTCCGCGCCCATGGCTTCACCATGAAGCTGTTCGGCGGTGAAATGGCGATTTTCCCCTTCAAACAAGAGCTTGGCCAGGGCCAGTCGCTGCCGCGTCGGGCGCAAACCAGCTGACTTGAGCTGATCAATGAGAGCGCTATATGGGCGTTTCGTCGTCATATTGTTCAATATACGCATATTTCCTGATAATTAAAGGCTTCAAAACAGCCGACTGCTGTTTTTTCTGGAATGACTTTAATCTGCATTGCAGCGAATTGTCCTGGCTTCCCTCTCCGCGAAGTGTGATCGAAGCCGGTTCGCGAATTTACTGGCGCCGTGAAAAACGATCGGGCTCCGGCATCGCGATTTTGCGGGTACAGGCGTTTTTGCATTTTTCATAGGTCCCATGGGTTTGTTATGGTTTTCATGGTGATGGGCTATGCTATAGTCCGCGCCTTGACTTGGGGGGAACGTCAGGAATACGTGCCCGACCTTCCGCGGCTGGCGGAATGGGGGTTGTTCCGGCAGTCTGACGGAATCATGCGTGGTCCCAACGTTTGTATAAGAATATAAGTTTTCTGGATTGAGGCCTTTGACCGAACGACCTGACAGCTATTCATACGACGATCTTATCAAATGCGCGCAGGGTGAACTCTTCGGGCCGGGCAACGCCCAGCTTCCGATGCCGCCGATGCTGATGTTCGATCGTATCACCAATATCACCGATGTCGGCGGAAGCTTCGAAAAGGGCAAGATCACAGCCGAATTCGATATCAAACCTGACCTCTGGTTCTTCGGCTGCCATTTTGTCGGCGATCCGGTGATGCCGGGATGTCTTGGCCTGGATGCTCTTTGGCAACTCGTTGGATTTTTCCTGGGATGGAAAGGCGCTCCCGGCCGCGGCCGCGCCCTGGGTGTCGGCGAGGTCAAGCTCAAGGGCATGGTGTTGCCGACGGCAAAAAAGGTGACCTATACGCTTAATCTCAAGCGCGTCATCATGCGAAAACTGGTTATGGGTGTGGCTGACGGCACCATGGATGTCGACGGCGAAACCGTGTACGAGGCAAAGGACCTGAAGGTCGGCCTTTTCACCACCGCGCCAGAAGCGTAAAAGCAGCGCTGAATTTTAGATTTCGACTTCGGAGAGGCAGATCATGCGACGAGTCGTAGTGACTGGGCTGGGTATCGTTTCCAGCATCGGCAACAATAAACAGGAAGTCGTACAGTCCCTGCGTGAGGGCCGGTCTGGCATAGAGTTCTGCGAGACCTATGCCGAGATGGGATTCCGCTCGCACGTTCACGGATCGATCAATATCGATCTGGATGCGGCGATCGACCGTAAGGTGCGACGCTTCATGGGCGACGGCGCCGCCTATAACTACGTTGCCATGAAGGAAGCCATCGCTGACGCCGGATTGAGCGAAGCCAAAGTGTCCCATGAGCGCAGCGGGCTGGTCATGGGTTCGGGCGGTCCTTCGACCTCGAATCAGGTCGCCGCTGCGGACATTGCGCGCGAAAAGGGTCCAAAGCGGATTGGCCCCTATATGGTGCCCCGCTGCATGTCGAGCACCAACTCGGCGAACCTGGCAACCGCCTTCAAGATCAAGGGCCTGTCCTATTCGATCTCCTCGGCCTGTTCGACCTCGGCGCACTGTGTAGGCAACGGCGCCGAGCTGATCCAGATGGGCAAACAGGACATCGTGTTCGCCGGCGGCGGCGAGGAGCTCCACTGGAGCCTGACGGTTCTGTTCGACGCGATGGGCGCCTTGTCGAGCAAGTACAACGACACGCCGCAGCAGGCCTCGCGGGCCTACGATGCGGGACGAGACGGCTTTGTGATCTCGGGCGGCGGCGGCGTGGTCGTGCTCGAAGAGCTGGAGCATGCCAAGGCACGCGGCGCCAAAATCTATGGCGAGCTGATCGGCTACGCGGCCACCTCCGACGGCGTGGACATGGTGGCTCCTTCCGGCGAGGGCGGCATGCGCTGCATGCGGCTTGCCACGGCGAATCTCGGCGACACCCGGGTCGACTATATCAATGCTCATGGCACTTCGACACCGGTCGGCGACATTGTCGAACTGGAATCCATACGCGAGATCTTTGGCGCCGACATGCCGAAAGTCTCGTCGACCAAATCGCTTGCCGGGCATTCCCAGGGGGCGACGGGTGTGCACGAGGTCATCTATTCGCTTCTGATGATGGAAAACAATTTTCTCTGCGCTTCCGCCAACATCGAAAATCTCGATCCCGGTGCTGAAGGCTTTCCGATCGTGCGCGAACTCGAAGAGAACCAGAACATCAACTGCGTAATGTCCAACAGCTTCGGATTCGGCGGTACGAACGCCGCCCTGGTGTTCCAGCGTTACAGTGGTTGAGTCCCGGCGGGCGGAGAGAAGCGTTTTTCGGAATCCGTTAAAAACAGCAACGCACCGGCCACCAGCGGCGGTCAGCCGCGGTCATTGCGCCAAACAGATTGAGGAAAATATTTCGTGACGGCCAAGTCATCTCTAATGACGGGCAAGCGCGGTCTCGTGATGGGGGTCGCCAACGATCATTCGATCGCCTGGGGCATTGCAAAAGCACTTCATCAACAGGGCGCGAGCCTGGCCTTTACCTATCAGGGCGAGGCTTTTCACCGGCGTGTCGGACCGCTGGCGCAGTCGGTCGGCTCGGATCTGCTGCTGCCCTGCGATGTCGAGAACGAAGAGGACATCAAAAGTGTATTCGACGCCATCGGTGAATCCTGGGGCGGACTGGATTTCGTGGTGCACGCCATTGCCTATTCGGACAAGGAAGAACTCAAGGGCCGCTACCTGGATACAAGCCGCGAAAATTTTCGCCGCACCATGGCGATCTCCTGCCACTCCTTCACCTCGATCGCTCAGCATGCCTCGGCTTTGATGCATGACGGCGGCAGCCTGCTGACGCTGTCTTATCTTGGTGCGGAACGGGTCACGCCCAACTACAACGTTATGGGCGTCGCCAAAGCGGCTCTGGAAGCGAGTGTCCGCTATCTGGCAGCGGATCTCGGTCCACAGGGTGTCCGCGTAAACGCCATCTCGGCAGGGCCGATGCGCACGCTGGCCGGCTCCGCTATCGCGGATGCACGCCACACCTTCCGCTTCAATCGCGACAACGCTCCGTTGCGGCGGAACGTCCTGCTGGAGGAAGTGGGCTCGGCCGGTCTTTATCTGCTGTCGGACCTCTCGGCCGGCGTCACCGGAGAGATCCACCACGTCGATGCCGGCTACAATGTGATCGGTATCCCCCTGCCGCCACGGGACGACAAGTCTGCCTGAGGCAGCCAACGGCCGCCGTTACGCTGCAGAGCTTACCAGCGAATGGCGGCGGTGATCCTTTTCACAGCGCCGCAAGAGCCGGATCGTTCCGGAATTCAGATCAGGTCTGATCAGACTGCGGTCGCCCGGCGTCAGTCAGCCGGTGCAACCGCCTCGCCTTCGATTTCGACCAGAAAATCAGGACTCGCCAGACCTGCCACAACGACATAGGTGGCCGCGGGGGCATGTCCTCCCAGCATCCGGTCGCGGATCTCGCGATAGAGTGCTGTTGCATCGTCACGGGCGACATAGGCGGTCACCTTGATCAGGTCTTCCTTGACCATTCCCTCCGAAGCCAGAATGGCGAAGATATTGAGCCAGCAGCGCTCCATCTGCGCCGCCATACCCGAAGCCAGTGAGCCTTCCGGGTTAACGCCGACCTGACCAGCGATCACCAGGCGGCGCATCGATCCCGGAACTACAGCCCCATGACTGTAGTTGGATGCCGGTGCCGCGACGCTGTCCGGCGTTATGAATTTCACTTTGCCTGAGCTCATTTGAAATCTCCCTGCTTCTGCCCCTGCGAAGTCAGAGGCTCTCGGCAACTGGGCCGCTGCCGTTGGCGAGGGCAGACGCGATGATGTCCGGTGCGTCGGTTATCAGACAGTCGATCCCCCACGCGATCAGCTCGCGCGCCTGTTGCGGATCGTTCACCGTGTAGACCGCCAGCCCGTAACCGGCGGCCCTGGTTTCGGCGACCTGGGCCGCAGTCACGACTTTGGCATAGTGATGGATGGTGGAACAGTCGAGTTCCTTTGCTGTTACGGCCCAGTCGTCGGGCAGCTCCTCGACCAGATAACCGCGCGGCAGGGCAGGCGCCTGGTCGCGCAGAGCTTCCAGGCTCTCCCGGGCAAAAGAGCTCATGAGCGGTGCAGGACGGGTGGCAGGCCAGATGCGGGCCAGAACTTCAATAGTTCTGGTGACCGTTTCGATCTCTTCACCGGGCGAAGGTTTGATCTCGATGTTCGGTATGATCCCGAGCTCCAGCAGCAAGGCGAGCGTTTCTTCGAGGGAAGGCACCCTTTCGCCCGAGAAGGCCGGAGCGAACCAGCAGCCGGCATCCAGACTCCTGATCTCGGCGAACGAGAGTTCGCACGCCGGCGCATCCAGGCCGGTGGTCCGCAGGAGGGAATCGTCATGCATCAGAAACGGCACCCGGTCGGCGCTCAGCTTGACGTCGAACTCGACCCAGCCCGCACCGCAGACGGCGGCCCGCCGCATGCCCGCCAGCGTGTTTTCCGGTGCCGACGCCGCAGCACCGCGATGCCCCATGATACGCGGTAAAGATACTGACCCTGGCACATCGTCCTCCCCATTTGCTTCGCTCTTGTAGTCCCGAAGCAGACAATATTTCAATGCTTTACTGCAGCCGGCCAATGGACCTCATCGGCGCGGGTGCCACCGCCTTCGGAACGGCGGCAAAACAAAGGGCGGGTGCATCCGCACCCGCCCTTGTCTTTTCATCGGAAAGTTTCGTTACACGAAGCTTCCAATGTCTCAATAAAGTGAGATCAGTCTGCCATGGCGTCGAGATCGGCACCGGTCTCCTGATCGACGCGCTTCATCGACAGTTTGACCTTGCCCCGCTCCAGGCCAATGCACTTGACCTTGACCAGATCGCCTTCCTTGACCACATCGCCGACCGTCGCAACACGTTCCTTGGCCAGCTCGCTGATGTGCACCAGACCGTCCCGCGGTCCCATGAAGTTCACGAACGCGCCGAAGTCCATGATCTTGACGATCTTGCCGTCATAGATGGCACCGACTTCAGGCTCGGCCGTGATTGACTTTATCCAGGCAATCGCCGCATCGCCCTGCTCCTGGTCGACCGCGGCCACCTTGATGGTTCCGTCGTCTTCGATATCGATTTTCGCGCCGGTGGCTTCGCAGATTTCGCGAATGACCTTGCCGCCCGTACCGATGACTTCCCGGATCTTGTCCTTGGGGATCATGAAGGTGGTGATGCGCGGCGCGTGATCCGACACGCCTTCGCGTGCGGCGGTCAGAGCGTTCGACATCTCGCCCAGAATATGCAGGCGGCCTTCACGGGCCTGCCCCAGAGCGATCTCCATGATCTCCCTGGTGATCGAGGTGATCTTGATGTCCATCTGCAGCGCCGTGATGCCGCTATCGGTTCCGGCGACCTTGAAATCCATATCGCCGAGATGATCTTCGTCACCGAGAATGTCGGAGATGACCGCGAAGTCGTTGCCTTCCTTGATCAGGCCCATTGCGATGCCGGCAACAGGACGTTTCAGAGGTACACCCGCATCCATCAGCGACAGCGAGGCGCCGCAGACCGAAGCCATCGACGACGAGCCGTTGGACTCGGTGATCTCGGAGACAACCCGGATGGTGTAGGGGAATTCTTCCTTCGTCGGCAACAGAGGATGAACCGCGCGCCATGCCAGCTTACCGTGACCGATTTCGCGGCGGCCGGGCGACTTCATGAAGCTGGCTTCACCGACCGAGTAAGGCGGGAAGTTGTAATGCAGCATGAAGTGCTCACGATAGCTTCCTTCAAGCCGATCGACGATCTGCTCGTCCTGACCGGTGCCGAGGGTCGCGGTCGCCAGCGCCTGGGTCTCACCACGGGTGAAGAGTGCCGATCCGTGGGTCAGCGGCAGAATGCCGACCTGACAATCGATCGCGCGAACATCCTTGGAAGAACGTCCGTCAATACGCGGCTGACCCTTGAGAATGTTGCCGCGAACGACATCACTCTCCAGCGACTTGAACAGTCCACCGGCAATCGCCTTCTCTTCATCGCTGAGATCCGCAACGATCTCGGCCTTGATCGCGGCGATCTTGTCCTGACGCAGCATCTTGTCGGCTTCACCGTAAGCTTCCGTCAGCTGGGCGTTGATGCCGCCAGCCAGAAGCTTTTCGCGCAGTTCGGCGATTTCCGGCGCCGGCGGAGCAACGTCGCGGGGTTCGCGCGCGCAACGCTCGGCCAAATCGATAATCGCCCCGATCACCGGCATCATCGCGTCATGACCGAAGTTCACGGCGCCGAGCATAATCTCCTCGGAAAGTTCCCTGGCTTCCGATTCAACCATCAGGACACCTTCGCTGGTACCGGCAAGAACCAGATCCAGTTCGGACTCTTCCATCTCGTCCATGCGCGGGTTGAGGATGTACTCACCGTCCTTGTAGCCGACGCGGGCGCCGCCGATCGGTCCCATGAAGGGCAGGCCGGAAATCGTAAGAGCCGCCGAAGCGCCAATCATCGCAATGATATCGGGGTCGTTTTCCAGATCGTGACTGATCACCGTACAGATCACCTGGGTCTCGTTCCGGTAACCCTTGGCGAACAGCGGGCGCAGCGGCCGATCGATCAGGCGGGACGTCAGGGTTTCCTTTTCGCTCGGACGGCCTTCACGCTTGAAGAAGCCGCCTGGGATCTTGCCCGCGGCGAACGTCTTTTCCTGGTAGTTGACCGTCAGCGGAAAAAAGTCGATGCCCGGTTTTGCGGACTTCTGCCCAACCGCGGTGCAAAGCACAACGGTATCGCCGTAAGTCGCAATGACCGCACCGTCAGCCTGACGTGCCACGCGGCCGGTTTCCAGTTTCAGGGTGCGTCCGCCCCACTCGATTTCTTTGGTATGTATATCAAACATCTTGTCTAGATCCTTAGAGATTCACGTCGGAATCAAAAAAACGCCGGACCCACGCAAAGGACGAAACGGGATGCGTATCCTGCATCCTTTCGCAGCGTCCTTTGCGTTGGCCCGGCTCGTATCGCATATTGCGCCGACGTACCCGCAATACCATTTTCATTGAATTACCCGCCATTGGCCCGCCGCAATTCCGGCCCGGTTGCCGGCAAGCGCCGGAACCGAACTGGAAAAACAATACGGGCTGGACCTCATGGCGAGCGTCTGCGCTTAGCGGCGCAGGCCTAAGCGCTGGATCAAGCTTTCATAACGGCTCTGTTCCTTGCGCTTCAGATAATCCAGCAGGCGACGGCGCTGACCAACCATGATCAGAAGTCCGCGGCGTGAGTGGAAATCCTTTTTGTGCGTCTTGAGGTGCTCGGTCAGGTTGATGACCCGTTCAGTCAGAATCGCAACCTGTACTTCAGGTGAGCCCGTGTCGCCCTCGTGCGTGGCGTATTCTTTAACAAGTTCGTTTTTTCGCTCAGTCGTAATCGACATCGCAGTATCCTCATCTATCTAGAGGTTGAGTACACGGACCGGGTGAATGTCGCCCGCTTCATAACGCGCCAGCGCGACCGGAGTATCGCCGGTCTTGGCAAAAACAATGCTGCCGCTATTCAGCTCACGAACCTGACTGCTTCGGCTGCGTGCCAACATGGACACGGACTGGCCGGATCGCAATCTCGCCGCCTCGGTCTCTGATAAGGCCAGCGCCGGGATGTCGTCCAGCGCGGTCTCTACCGGGAGCAACAGCTCCAAGGCGGCGGGACTATGCCCTAACGCCTCCAGAGATTCCAGCGAAATCGCCTCGTTTTCGCTGAATGGGCCTACCGCGGTTCTCCGCAGGGCGCTAACGTGCCCGACCGTGCCCAGTTTCCGCGCCAGATCACGTGCCAAGGACCGGATATAGGTGCCTTTTCCGCAGTCGACCTCAAAGGTCGCATAATCCCTGACATTGGTGTCGGTACTGGTGCCGTCGGTGGCTTCGGGCGCCGGGTCGCAGAGCTCAAAGCGCTCGATCTCGACGGTTCGGGCCGCGAGCTCGAATTCCTGGTCATCGCGCGCCAGATCATAAGCCCGGGCGCCGTTGAGCTTGATCGCGGAAAAACGGGGCGGCACCTGCTGGATGGTGCCGAGAAAATCGGGAAGAGCGGCCAGAATCTCTGCCTTCTCCGGGCGCCGCTCGGAGGTTTCGATGACTTCACCCTCACGGTCGTCCGTCGAGGTGGCCTCGCCCCAGCACACTTCGAAACGATAGGTTTTTCGCCCGTCCATCGCGTAGGATACGGTCTTTGTGGCTTCGCCGAACGCCAGCGGCAGGATGCCGGTGGCAAGCGGGTCCAGGGTGCCGCCATGGCCGACTTTCTGGGCATCGAGCGCGCGGCGCGCGCGGCCGACGATCTGAGTCGAAGTCATGCCGAGCGGCTTGTCGATAACCAGCCAGCCGTGAACGGGGCGGCCCTTGCGCTTACGCGCCATCGTCCGCGTCGTCCTCATCAAATGCCGCGGCTTCGAAGTCGATCGTCCCGACAAGATCGCGCCGGACACCCGGTTTGGCCAGGATCGCGTCGATTTTGCCCGCCTCATCGAAAGACCGGTCCCCGGTAAAGGTCAGAGTCGGGTTGTTGCGCAAATCGATCTTGCGGGCAATCTGGCCGCGAAAGTAGCTCGCAGCCCGGTTCAGGGCTTCGACCTTGGTCTCCAATTCGGCGCCGCCAAGCGGGATGACAAAAACCGTCGCATTCCGCAGATCCGGACTCAGACGGACTTCGGTGACGGTAAATTTGGCATCCATAAGGTCTGGGTCAGACAGCTCGTCGCGAGAAATGATCTCGGAGAGAACATGCCGCAGCTCTTCGCCGACGCGAAGTTGCCGCTGGCTCGGAGCCCGACTCCGGCTTCGATTCATGATCGTTCCTTAAAGTTTCCAGTTGAGGTGTCCGTCACCTTGAGCCCACCAGCTCGGATTCTCTGCACCATCAGACACCCTGTCGGCAGCGAGGGCCCCAGAGCCCCCCCCATGTAACCGGGTGTTTTTTTCCAAGGTGCCCGGACCGATCATCGAAGGTCGGTCCGGGCGATATTACCTCTAGAGTTCGCGGGCGATTTCCTCGACCTCGTAACACTCGATCTGATCGTTGACCTGAATATCGGTGTAGTTCTCGAACGCCATACCGCACTCGTAACCGTCCTTGACCTCGCGGACCTCGTCCTTGAAGCGTCGCAGGGTTTTCAACGTGCCGTCGTGGATAACCACGTTGTCACGCAGCAGACGTACCTTGGCACCGCGCTTGACGATACCTTCGGTGATCATACAGCCGGCGACCTTGCCGACCTTGGAGTTGGTGAAGACCTCACGGATCTGGGCGTAACCCAGGAAGTTCTCGCGCTGCAGCGGCGAAAGCATGCCGCTCATGGCCGCTTTGATATCATCAACCACATTGTAGATGATCGAATAGTAGCGGATATCAACACCATCGCGACGTGCCATTTCCCGCGCCTGGGGATTCGCACGCACGTTGAAGGCAATGATCATGGCGCCGGTCGAGCTGGCCAGTGTGGTATCCGATTCATTGATACCGCCGACACCGGCGTGCAGAATGCGTGCCTTGACTTCATCGGTGCTCAGCTTATCGAGGCTGGAGACAATCGCTTCCAGGGATCCCTGAACGTCCGACTTGATCACCAGGGGAAGTTCGGCGGCGACGCCTTCCTGAATCTGGCTCAGCATCTGCTCGAGCGTGCCACGGCCGGAAGCGGCCATTTCCTTCTCGCGCTTGGTCCGGCCACGGAAGTCGGCGATTTCGCGGGCCCGTGCCTCGTGCTCGACAACGATAAAATCGTCACCGGCCAAAGGCGCGCCGTTCAAGCCCAGAACCTCGACAGGAACAGAGGGTTCCGCCTGAACGATCGACTCGCCGTGCTCATCGATCATGGCACGGACACGGCCCCATTCCGAACCGGTGACGAAGATATCGCCGATCTTGAGGGTTCCGTTCTGAACCAGAACCGTAGCGACCGGCCCACGGCCACGCTCCAGTTTGGCTTCGATCACCACACCCTGCGCGGTACGATCCGGATTGGCCGACAGCTCAAGCAATTCGGCCTGCAGCAGGATTGCCTCAATCAGTTTGTCGAGATTGAGTCTTTCCTTCGCCGAGACTTCGATTGCCAGGATATCGCCGCCCAGATCCTCGACGACCAGATCATACTGCAAAAGCGCGGTCTTGACGCGATTGGGGTCGGCATCGGGGCGGTCAATCTTGTTGATGGCAACGATGATCGGAACTTTTGCGGCCTTGGCGTGATTAATCGCCTCGATCGTCTGCTCCATGATGCCATCGTCGGCCGCAACCACCAGGACAACGATGTCGGTGACATTGGCGCCGCGCGAGCGCATCTCGGTAAAGGCGGCATGACCGGGCGTATCGATGAAAGTGACCCTGTCACCGGAATCGACGGTTACCTGATAGGCGCCGATATGCTGGGTGATGCCACCGGCTTCGCGGCCGGCAACATCGGTCAAGCGCAAGGCATCAAGCAGCGACGTCTTTCCATGGTCGACATGGCCCATGATCGTCACCACCGGCGGGCGCGGCTTCAGGCTGCCAGCTTCGTCATCGCCACCGTGCATTCCAATTTCCACATCTGCCGCGGTAACGCGTTTGATCTTGTGGCCAAACTCTTCGATCACCAGATCGGCGGTATCGGCGTCAATCGTCTGGTTGATGGTCGCCATGACGCCCAGCTTCATCAGGGCCTTCACAACTTCCACGCCACGTTCGGCCATACGGTTCGCCAGTTCCTGAACCGTGATGGTCTCGGGAACCACGACTTCGCGGACAATCTTGTGCGGGAGCTGCTGATTGCCGCCACGTTCCAGCGCCTTCATCTTTTCGCGCTGGCGCCGCACCGATGCCAGGGAACGCTGACGGCCTTCACGGCCTTCCAAAGCCTGACTGATGGTCAGTTTACCGTGACGCCGGCGCGGATCCTCATTGCGGCGGGTCGGCGCCTTGACGGCCGGCGTTGCCTCGGTCTTGCGCTTGATGCGACCACCCAGGTCTTCTTCCAGGTTGATTGCACCCTTGCGAGCAGGCACCGCGGCGTCATCGGCTTTTGCCCGTCCCTTGCCTGGCGCCGCAACGGCTTCCTTGGCAACGGGGGCTTTTGCAGCCGGCGCGTCAGCTGTCTTCTCGGCTGTTCCGGAGTCCGGCTTCGCAGCAGTCTCAGCGGCAAGTCTGGCCGCTTCTTCAGCCTGAAGCACAGCTTCGGCCTCGGCTTGCTTGCGCGCCTCTTCAGCATCGATCGCACGGCGGCGATCTTCCTCCGCCTCGACAATCTTGCGCTGTTCGTCTTCAAGCTTGGCTGCCTCGAGAACCCTGAGGCGCTTTGCCCGCTCGTCCTGAGTCAGATGCGACAGATCCTTGGTGACGTGAGGCAATTCCTCGCGCACTTCCTCGACCGCGACTTCACGCGGAGGGGCAAAAGCCTGCTCGGCAGCCTCGCGGGACTGCGTCACTTCGGTCATTCTGCCGCCCTTGCCGGGCGCAAAGGTCCGGCTGCGCTTCACCTCTACGGTGACCGCTTTGGAGCGACCATGACTGAAGCTTTGCCGGACTTGTCCCGTCTCAATCGTCTTCTTGAGCTCGAGTGTGCCAGGCCGATTCAGCTTCAGCGGCTTCTTGGTTTCGTTTTCGTTGCTTGTCGTCATTTCTTCCCGGCACTCACTTTCCAGGTCGCCGTCCGTTCGGGATTGTCCCGGCCGGTGAATCAGTCTTTGTGTCGCCGTTTCGGACACCCGCTAACTTTGCCGCCTCTGCGACAATACGATCAGCGAAGCCTCCCGGCGCCACGGCAATATGTACCGACGCCGGACGACCGAGTGTACGCCCCAGTTGCTCAGCATCAAACAGTTCCAACACCGGCAGCCCGGGCGTTACCGCCCGGCCCAGCGCTCGCAGCTTGCCACGCCCGTCATCGGCCGCATCCGCGGCCTGGATCAAAAGACCCGCTCTACCAGCAGCAAGCCATGCCTTAACCTTGTCGTGACCGGCAACCAATTGTCCGGCACGCTTAGCCAAGCTGATAAGCTCAAGACACCGCCTGTTGAGCAATCGTTCGACCAGCGACACCAGGTCTTCCGGTACGCGAACGGTCGATTTCGCCGCTTTGGCGAAAAGATTGCGGATACAAGCCTTGTCTATCATATCTCGGCGAGGAGACAACCACAAACCGCGTCCCGGCAGCTTACAGGCAAGATCCGGAACGATGGTTCCGTCGGGTCCCACGACAAAACGCAGCAGTTCAGCCGGTGGCTTGCGGTCGCCGCTGGCAATACAGCGGCGCAAGCTTTCGTCGTCATCCGGATCCTTCACCGCAGAACCGGAATGCTCTGGCTCTGCGGCTTCCGAAACCGTTGTTTCCACCTCCGGCATCGCCTGCTTACCTTGCAACCGTCCGCCTTCAGGCTTCCGCCTCAGGCTTGGACGGGGTTTCCGGCGTGACCTGGGATTCAGGCTCAGCTTCGGATTCAGGCGTGGCTTCGGCGGCCGGCGTTGCCGCAGTGTCCCCGTCGAACCAGTGAGCCCGGGCAGCCATGATAATTTCGTTGGCCTCATCGAGATCCGGGGCCAGGTCACCCAACAGCTCAACCAGTTCATCGCCCGCCAGATCGGCGAGATCATCAAGGGTCTTGATCCCCGCTTCACCAAGCTTCACAAGCATGGCCGGAAGGACCCCGGGAATTGCGGCAATCGCGTCATCCACGCCCAGCTCGCGGCGGCCTTCTTCGAACTGCCGGTTCTGCTCCTCGAGGAAACCACGAGCACGGGCGCGCAGTTCGTTGGCGACATCCTCGTCAAAACCTTCAATCGACGCCATCTCGTCGACCGGCACGAAACCGACCTGCTCGATGGAAGTGAAGCCTTCAGCCACCAACAGGTGGGCAATGACATCGTCAACATCAAGCGCGTCCATGAAGGTCTGCGAGCGCTGCTTGATTTCTTCCTGACGACGCCGGGATTCCTCTTCCTCGGTCATGATGTCGATGTCCCAGCCGCTCAGGATCGACGCCAGACGGACATTCTGCCCGCGCCGGCCGATCGCCAGCGACAGCTGCTCGTCGGGAACCACAACTTCGATACGCCCGGCTTCTTCATCCAGAACGACCTTGGAGACCTCAGCAGGCGCCAGAGCGTTGACCACAAAGGTTGCCGTATCGGGCGACCAGGGAATGATATCGATTTTTTCGCCCTGAAGCTCGCTGACCACAGCCTGAACGCGGCTGCCGCGCATACCCACACAGGCACCGACCGGATCGATCGAGGAATCGTTGGAGATCACGGCAATCTTGGCACGGCTGCCCGGATCGCGGGCCACCGCCTTGATCTCGATGATGCCGTCATAGATCTCGGGAACTTCCTGCGCGAACAGCTTGGCCATGAATTGAGGATGACTGCGGGAGACAAAAATCTGCGGCCCGCGCTGTTCTTCGCGAACATCGTAGATATAGGCCCGAACCCGGTCGCCGGTGCGGAAGGATTCGCGCGGCAGGGTTTCGTCCCGGCGCATCATGGCTTCCGCACGGCCCAGATCGACGGTGACATTTCCGAACTCGTTCCGCTTGACGATGCCATTGATGACCTCGCCCACACGGTCCTTGTATTCCCTGAACTGCCGCGACCGCTCCGCTTCGCGGACCTTCTGGACAATCACCTGCTTGGCGGTCTGCGCGGCGATCCGTCCAAGATCGATCGGCGGCAGGCTTTCGATGATGAACTCACCCAGGGCGATCCCCGGCTGACGCATCTGCGCGTCCTTCAGGATCATCTGGGTCGTCTCGTTCTCGACTTCCTCGACCGCTTCGACATAACGCCGCAGATGCACTTCGCCGGTCTTGCGGTCGATTTCGGCGCGAATGTCATGCTCGTGACCGTACTTCGCCCGTCCCGCTTTCGAGATTGCCTGTTCCATCGCCTCGAGAACCTCATCCCGTTCGATAGACTTTTCGCGGGCGACAGCATCGGCTACCTGCAAAAGTTCGGTTTTGTACAGAACGTTCGTTTCCATGATCACTCGTTTCCTGATTTCATCGTCCCGGCCGCCCGGCGTCCGGTCACAGCTTCAAAGCCAAACCCCAGTAAAGACCGCCATCGGCAAACAGCCGGAGCCCTTACCCCACGCAACCGGCGCAAGCTAACGGGCAACCTGATGCGCTGCAATCAACTCATCGGTGAGCACCAGCTTCGCCTTGGCAATATCCTCGAAGGGAAGAACGACCTCGTCGCCCTCCACCATCAGCTTCACATTTTCCCCATCGACACCAACCAGACGGCCGGAGAACCGCCGACGCCCGTCGAGCGACATCGAGGTCTCGACTTTTGCTTCAAATCCGGCAAAGCGATTGAAGTCGGCAAGGCGGGTCAACGGCCGATCGAGCCCGGGAGAACTGACTTCGAGCTCGTAGGCATCGGTAATCGGATCCTCGACATCGAGAACCGCTGCAACCGCGCGGCTGATACTCGCGCAATCCTCAACGGTCATCGCCGCCTCATCCTTGCGTTCGGCCATAATCTGCAGAACGATACGACGACCGCCCCCCAGCTGGATCCGGACGATGTCGTAGTCCATGGACTCGAGCATGGGGGCAATCAGTTCCTCGACACGTGCCGCAAGACCTTCACTGGTCTTGGCGAGCCTAGCCTGCTGTGCCTTATCAGGGGTCTGGTTCAACCACCGAACTCCATTGCGAGAACCTCTAACAAAAAAGTGGGCCGAAGGCCCACCTGTTCAATAGTCCGGTACAGCCAACTCAATCAGACCATATCAAACCCATATAACGGCGGCAATCTAACGCCGGAACCGGCAGCACCGCAAGGTTTTTCTCAAGAACGTCAGGCAACGCGCCCGGCCCCGCTCAACACCACAACCACGGGCGACCACAATCACACACGCCGGCCCGTCCAGACCGGATGCCACGTCCGTCTCCCCGTCCGAATTCAGCCTGTTCGCGGCAAACGCCGAAACCGCAGGTGCGCCGTCTGCCGGCCCGCTTCAATGGCCTTTCGCTCGTACCGCGTCTCCTGCCAGTCATCGGGACTGTCCCGCCAGTCCTGCGCATTGCGCGCCGTCCAGGAGAAATCCCGTCGGCGCACCAGATGCTCCAGCATCCAGCTCAAATAGTCCGGATCGTCGGTCGCCAGCAGCAGTTCGGCGTCATCCGCCATCACCCGGGCCAGCTCGTCCAAAGTTTCATCCTGCACGAGGCGTCGCTTGTTATGGCGGGACTTGGGCCATGGGTCGGGAAACAGGATGAACACGCGCGCGATCGCGCCGTCCGCAAGCCTGGGCAGAAGATCCCGGACGTCACCATCGTAGATACGAAGATTCTGAAGCCCGCGGTCATCGATATGACGCAGCAGGCTGGCAATACCGTTGAAGAAATACTCGGCGCCGACGAAACCGATGTCCGGGTGACGTTCAGCCTGCCAGGCAAGATGCTCGCCACCGCCGAAACCGATTTCAAGCCATTTTTCCGAAGGCGCCGCTTCTCCGGAGGCTGCGTCCCGGTCAAAAACCGCATCCAGATCCAAAAACGCGCTTGCTTCACCCGAAGGCTTGCGTTCAGGCATCCGATCCACAGGCGTCTGTTCCGCTGCCCCGATCTGATCGGCTTCACCGGGGAGATCCAGACGCACCTTGGGCAAAAGAGTCTCGACGAGCGAGCGCAACTTCGAACGCAACGGACGACCGTAGCGGCGGCCGTAGAACTGACGCGAAGAAAGAGTTGGCACCTTGGACATGCTCCGGGCCGCAGCACCAGACTGCGAACTGCTCTCTAATAGATTAACGAGCGGCTGAACCACCACTTTCCCCAATGCCGGGAAAAGCGGGTCAGCCTCAGGCATAACGGCCCCCGAAGTTCATCGCACGACCCGCGACAAATCACGAAAACCGAAACGCACTGTAACACTTCGTCGCAACGGTCGCGAAATCATCGGACCAGGCTGCGCTCCGGCAAAAAGCAAATTGCCTGAGCGCAGAAACCCCGTGCAGACACAAAACGCTCTAAGCGCCGAAGGCCGCCTTGAGACTTGCCGCAAGGTCCGTCCGCTCCCAGGAAAATCCGCCATCCGGATCCGGCGCCCGACCGAAGTGGCCATAAGCGGCCGTCCGCGCGTAAATCGGCTTGTTGAGACCGAGGTGCTCACGGATGCCGCGCGGCGACAGATCCATACTCTGGCTCAGCAGGGCAGGAAGACGGACCTCGTCGACCTTACCGGTTCCGTGCGTGTTTATATAGACCGAAAGCGGCTTGGCAACACCGATGGCGTAGGACAGCTGAATCGTGCAACGATCGGCCAGCCCCGCCGCAACCACGTTCTTCGCCAGGTAACGCGCGGCATAGGCCGCCGAACGGTCGACCTTGGTCGGATCCTTGCCCGAAAAAGCACCGCCGCCATGCGGCGCGGCACCACCATAGGTGTCGACGATAATCTTCCGCCCGGTCAGCCCGGCATCACCATCCGGACCACCAATGACAAAACGTCCGGTCGGGTTCACGTAGAATTCCGCTTCGTCGCACATCCAGCCCTCTGGCAGAACGTTGACCACATGGGGACGAACGATCTCACGGACCGTATCCTGGTCAAGGTTGCCGGCGTGCTGGGTCGAAACCACAATCGAGGTCGCCCGAACCGGCTGCTCGTTGCGGTATTCCAAAGTCACCTGACTCTTGGCATCGGGGCCAAGGCCCGGCTCGGCGCCGGAATGCCTGGCTTCCGCCAGCGAGCGCAGAATGCTGTGGGCGAAAAAAATCGGAGCCGGCATCAGGGTCTCGGTCTCGCGGCAGGCGTACCCGAACATGATGCCCTGATCGCCAGCACCTTCGTCCTTGTTTCCAGCGGCGTCGACACCGACAGCAATGTCTGCGGACTGCTCGTGGATGTAATTGTTGATTTCCATCGTCTTCCAATGGAACCCGTCCTGCTCGTAGCCGATATCCTTGACCGCGTGGCGCGCAACCTGCTCCAGCAGCTCCGCATTGACTTCCGCCGGGCCGCGTACCTCACCGGCAAGGACGATCCGGTTTGTCGTCGCCAGGGTCTCGACCGCAACCCGCGCTTCGGGGTCATGCGTTAAAAAAGTATCGACAACGGCGTCAGAAATTCGGTCGCAGACCTTGTCCGGATGACCTTCAGAGACTGATTCGCTGGTAAACAGAAAGCTCTCTTCGCGCACTTTTTGGTCCCCCATAGGCACTGCGTGCAACCAACCCCACCTGAGGCCGATCGCTTTTCAAAGTCCTGTCGCCTGCCGACAACTCGACACCGGAGGCGATGTGAAGCTTCTAGAAACAAAATGCGCACAAAAGGTCAAGGACAAACGCGACCAGCTCATCAGCTGACCGCGTCACGTCCCACAACCTCTGCTATGTCCGAAAAAAGCGAAGGGCGCGAACTGCGCCCCGTTTGGTCACTCGCTTTCTGAAGCGGCGCCCAGTGCTTTGGTCATTTCAAACAACCGCTTGCGCACCTGCGGATCGGAAATCTTGTAATAGGCACGAACCAGTTCAAGGGTCTCGCGCTTTGCCATCGGATCCGGCTCGTGGGTGTACATTTCCTCGTCGGTTACACCCATGTCGCGAATCTGGACAGGTGACTGCGCCGCAACAGTATCGGGCATTTCCGCGAAGAAATACCCAATCGAAACGTCGAGCACGCGCGACAGGTCAAAAAGGCGGCTCGCACCAACCCGGTTCGCACCACGCTCGTATTTCTGCACCTGCTGAAAGGTCAAACCAATCGCTTCGCCCAACTTCTCCTGGCTCATGCCGAGAAGGGTGCGACGAAGTCGAATACGGCTACCGACATGAACATCGATAGGATTCGGCTTTCCCTTTCCGCGCACCGGCTGCATCTCCTGAACGCCACTCATCGTCGTATTATCCTTAAGCTTATCCACTAATACTAAGCTTACTTATAGGCATACCACTGTATGCGGTCAATGCCCTTTTGCGACTTTATGTCAGGTTTCACGCAGAGCTATTCAAGTTTTAGCTGAATTTACGCAACCAGATTCCGGCGGCCAAAAGCAGACATAGCTGTAAAATAAGTTTCCAGCCAGCTGATATTATAGAGAAATTTTGATTTCTGGAAGATTTGGGCAGTGCGACATCAAGGACTCCCGCCGTTCCCAGCTCCATTCGGCTCAACACACGCCCATAGCCATCGATGACACCTGAAATACCCGTGTTGGCAACGCGAATGACCGGGACCCCTTCTTCAACCGCCCGCATGCGTGCTGTGGCAAAGTGCTGTCTCGGTCCGGAGGAATCGCCAAACCAGGCATCGTTGGTCACGTTGAGTATCCAGCCCGGCGGATTGTCCCGGTCGACGACTTCACCGGGAAATATGATCTCGTAACAGATCAGCGGACTTACCGGCGGCAATCCGGGAAGAGAGAGCGTGGTAATTCCCGGTCCCGACGAAAAGTCGCCACGGCCGGCCGTCAGCTTGGAGAATGACAGGAGGGATCGCAGCGGGACGTATTCGCCGAAAGGAACCAGATGAAACTTGTCATAGGTCGTGGCGATCATTCCGGCCGCATCCACGACCTGCAGGCTGTTCCAGCTCATACGCCCGGCCCCGTCGGGGCGCGCGCTTGCCCCGTCCTGGCCCTGACCCTGACGCGGCGCGCCCGTCAGCAACAGTCCCTTCGCCGGTACCGCCGCGGCGATCAGGTTGCGTAACTGCGCGTATCGGGGCTCGCCTGACAGCAGAAAGGGTACGGCTGTTTCCGGCCAGATAACATGGGTAACGTCCTCGAAGCCCGGCGCCCGGCTTAAACGTATCAGGCTCTGAACATGGCCGAGCCGCAAATCGTTCCGCCATTTAAGGGATTGCTCGACGTTGGGTTGAACCAGCCTGAGCTTTACCCCCTCGACGACATGGGTTTCGGGATCCGGCGCCGACGCAAGCCGCGCCGCGCCACCCAACCAGCTCAGAAGCGGTAACAGCAGAAAAATACCGATTGCGATCCGCGTTCTTCTTTTCGAGCCGGGCGAAAGGCTGCTCATTCCCGTCAGGGCCGCCGGCGCTGTCGCGGCCAGCAGCGTGACGATCGACAGCCCCCAGACGCCTGTTACGGCTGCCAGCTGCAGCATTTCCGGCGAAAAGGCCCAGACATTGCCGATCAGGTTCCAGGGAAATCCGGTCAGAATCCAGGACCGCAACCACTCCAACAGGACCCAGAAGAACACCAGAGAGACGCCCCGCGCAGCCCCGCGCCATCCGAGCCGGGCAACACCGTAGAGCGCGATTGCCGGAAACACCGCGAGCAGGGCTGCAAGTCCGGCAATGGCAAAGGGCATGAGAAAGCCATACTGATCCGCGTCGACCAGAAAGGCGGACCCGACCCAATAGACGCCGACGACACCATGACCGAAGCCAAAGCTCCACCCCAGAAAGACTGCCTGCCGCAGGCGCCCAATCGAGTCCAGCAGCCACAGGAGTCCGCAAAAAGCGGGAATCAGAAGCGGAAAAAGATAGATCGGAGGTAAAGCTGCCGCCGCAAGGCCGCCGCACAAGGCCGCGGCCAGATAACGACGCCAGCCTGTCAAAGATGCAGAGAAAAGGGCGCAGCGTCCCAGCAACGCCTCAATCATTCTTCGCTTCGGAAGGTGTGCGCTCGGGGAGCTGGCGTATGCGCAGCCGCTTCACACGCCTGGGGTCCGCTTCCAGAATTTCAAAACAGACACCGCTTGATGGATGCACAATCAGCTCACCACGCGTCGGAACCCGTCCGGCCAGGAAAAACACCAATCCGCCGAGCGTATCGATATCCTCTTCCCGCTCTTCGTCGGAAAGGATCGGCCCCACCAGATCCTCGAATTCCTGTACCGTCGCCCGCGCGTCGGCGGCGAGAAGGCCGTCGGGACGCTCCACCAGTTTCGGGCCTTCCTCAACGTCGTGTTCGTCTTCGATCTCACCGACGATTTCTTCCAGCAGGTCCTCGGTTGTGAGCAGGCCGTCGATGCCGCCGAACTCGTCCACGATCAAAGCCAGATGCACGCGGGACAACCGCATTTCGAGCAAGAGGTCCAGCACCCGCATCGCCGGCGCAACGATCAGGACTTTTCGCACGATGTCGGACAGGCTGAACGGCCGTTCACCCCGGGCATGCTCCAGAAGGTCCTTGATGTGCACGATGCCGACGACATCGTCCAGCGTCTCGTGGAACACCGGCAGCCGGGAGTGTCCGGCACGGCCCATGACCTGGATCAGCTCCTCGATAGGTGTATCGATATCGACGGCGACGATGTCGGCGCGGGGCACCATTATGTCGTAGGCCGTCAGGTGGCGGAGCTTCAGGATGTTGCCCAGCATCATCCGTTCGTCCGTGCTGATCGGGGTCGCGGCTTCGCTTTCGTCCTCGTTTTCCTGTATTTCGACGATGATCTCTTCGATCGTCTCGCGCAGCTGTGAATCGCTGTTTCGCGATTTGAACAGGCCCGCAAGCCATTGTCTGAACCCACTGATCAGCGACACCTCGTTGCCTCTGGTCGACTTTTCGCTGCCTGTCGTTTCTGTCATTGTGCGCTTGCCATTATGAACTTGCTGTCCGTTCCAGGCTGCCGTCGTCAGCCCCGCCTTCGCCGTTCCCATAGGGATTTCCGACTCCCAGGGTCGCGAGGATCGCGATTTCGCGCCCCTCCATTTCACCGGCATCCTCATCGGTTTCATGGTCGAAACCCAACAGATGTAAAACGCCGTGAACCACGAGGTGACTGACGTGATCCTGCGGATCCTTGCCCTGGGCCTGCGCCTCCCGGACAAGGGTTTCACGCGCAAGCACAATATCACCCAGCAGGACCGGATTTTCCACCGGCTGCCGGTCCAGATCGTCCAGCGCCGAAAACGACAGTACATTTGTGGGTTTGTCGAAACCGCGATAGTCCCGGTTCAAGACGCGAACACCTTCATCGTCACTCAGCACCAGGCTGATTTCAATCCGGGAACGCCGCAGGCTTTCGGGCGCGGCGGCGGAAAAGGCCGCTGTTGCGGCGCGCCCGATGACATCGCCGGATATCGCCGCCGGCTCCGCGAATGCATCGGCCCTTTCTCCAGGCTGATCTTCGGGCTCATCTTCGGACGGATCGTCCCGCTGGTGGTCGGGCAACGGCAAGCCCGGAACGATCTCGCGCCACAGGGGATCGAGAACCGCAATTTCGATACACACGCCGGTACTATCAGGGTCTTCGTTCATCGTCCTAAGCGAGCTGCGGCCACATCGGAGCGCCCGTCACATTTGAGTTCAAGGGCGCCGCTCCAGCCCTGCCACCGCCATTCGGGAGCCCTGTCACATCAGAACCCCGCAAATACCGTGATCGCGGAAGTGCCGGCTCAATCCGGGCTGCCATCCGCTTTGCGTCGGGTCCGATCTTGTCAAGCGTCCGGGGATTTGTCACGTGCTTCGTAGGCCTTCACAATCTTGGTGACCAGGTCATGCCGCACGATATCGGCATTGGTAAATTCAACGAAGGAGAGTTCTTTCATATCCCGGAGCGTGTTGAAGGCGTCCTGCAGACCCGAAAGCTGACCCCGGGGCAGATCGACCTGGGACAGATCGCCGGTGATTGCCATCCGTCCGTTCTCTCCCAAACGGGTGAGGAACATCTTCATCTGAACCGGCGTGGTGTTCTGCGCCTCATCGAGAATGACAAAAGCGTTGCTCAGGGTCCGGCCGCGCATGAAGGCAAGCGGCGCAATTTCGATTTCCCCGCTCGCCAGGCGGCTGGCGATCTGCTCGGCCGGGAGCATATCGTGCAGGGCATCGTAAAGCGGGGTCAGATAGGGATCCACCTTGTCGCGCATATCGCCGGGCAGGAACCCGAGGCGTTCGCCGGCCTCGACGGCGGGGCGGGAAAGGATGATCCGCTCCACACGGCCGCTGATCAGCATGGCGGTTGCGACGGCGACGGCAAGATAGGTCTTTCCGG
>Ga0214472_10000589_pt1 | contig 44387 bp, 42 predicted proteins | sample RVTome_6_FD_207662 | JGI IMG/M metagenome (GOLD analysis project Ga0214472, IMG submission 207662) | Soil microbial communities from uranium-contaminated site in the Upper Colorado River Basin, Wyoming, United States - RVT140D175 | ecosystem: Environmental > Terrestrial > Soil > Contaminated >...
GCACGAGCTGCTGCGTCTCGCGCGTCGTCTCCGGCTCGCGGTAGAGCCAGGCCTTCTCGGTCGTCGGCCGCTCGGCACCCTCCGGCTCCAGCTGCTCGACGGCGACGCGCAGGCTCTGGCCGATCTCGCCGAGCTCGGCCCCGAGCGCCTCACGCAGCTTGGCGCGCGCGCCGGCCTCGTCGATGACGTCGATGGCCTTGTCGGGCAGGAAGCGATCGGTGATGTAGCGGCTCGACTGGTAGACCGCCGCCTCGATGGCCTCGCGCGCGTACTCGACGTGGTGGAACGACTCGTAGCGGTCCTTGACGCCCATCAGGACCTCGACCGCCTCGGACTCGGTCGGCGGGTCCACCTTGACCGCCTGGAAGCGCCGCTCGAGCGACCGGTCCTTCTCGATGTACTTCCGGTACTCGGCGGGCGTCGTCGCGCCGATGCAGCGGATCTCGCCGCGCGAAAGCGCCGGCTTCAGGATGTTGGCCGCGTCGAGCGAGCCCTCCGCCGAGCCGGCCCCCACGAGGGTGTGCAACTCGTCGATGAACACGATGATGTTCGGGTTCTCGGTGAGCTCCTTCATGATCGCTTTGAGGCGCTCCTCGAACTGCCCCCGGTATTTCGTGCCCGCCACGATGAGCGAGATGTCGAGCGCCAGGATGCGCTTGTCGCCGAGGAAATGCGGCACGTCGCCCGCGACGAGCTTCTGCGCGAGGCCCTCGACGATGGCCGTCTTGCCGACGCCCGGCTCGCCGATGAGCACGGCGTTGTTCTTCGTGCGGCGGCAGAGCACCTGCTGCACCCGTTCCAGCTCGTTGTGGCGGCCGACCAGCGGGTCGAGCTGGCCCCGGGTCGCGGCCTCCGTCAGGTCGCGGCTGAACTCGGCGAGCAGCGGCGTCTCCTTCGGCCGGGCCGGCGCCGTCTTCTCGTTGAGCAGCTGCACGATGTCCTCGCGCACGCTCGAGAGCCGCATGCCCTTCTCGTAGAGAATCGAGGCGGCCACCGAGCGCTCCTCCCGCAGCAGGCCGAGCAGCAGGTGCTCGGTGCCGATGTAGGTGTGCAGCAGCCGATCCGCCTCCTCCGCGGCGAACTGCAGCACGCGCTTGGTTTCAGAGCTGAACGGGATGTCGACCGACGTCGACACCTTCTCGCGAAACACGGTGCGGCCCTCGATCTCCTTCCGGATGTTCTCGAGGGACAGATGCGAGCGCGTGAAGATCCGGCTCGTCAGGCCCTTGCCTTCGCGGATCAGGCCGAGCAGCAGGTGCTCGGTCTCGATCGCGGTGCTGCCGAGCTGGGTCGCTTCGTAGCGCGCGAAGAACAAGACGCGCCGGGCGCGTTCCGTGTAGCGTTCAAACATCTCGACGTCCGCCGGGACCGAATCCCCGCATGGCGTTCCCTGTCAGCATTATACGGCATGCCCCCCGGCGGGCCCGGTCCGGGCCCGCGGGGGCGCGCGCTCAGGCGGTCATCGGGTGAAGCCGGCCGGCCTCCAGGCGCAGGATGCGGTCGCAGGCGCGCGCAAGCGCCATGTTGTGCGTCGCGATGATCGACGTGAGCGCGTGCTCGCGGTGCATCTCCCGCAGGAGCGCGTGCAGGCGGTCGGCGGTGGCCTCGTCGAGGTTGCCGGTCGGCTCGTCGGCCAGCAGCACCGACGGCCGGTGCACGAGCGCCCGCGCCACGGCCACCCGCTGCTGCTCGCCGCCCGAGAGCATCCCCGGCCGATGGTCGGCCCGCTCGGCCAGCCCGACGCGCCTGAGCGCATCGGCCGCCCGCGACTCGGCCTCCCGCCGCAAGCGCCCCCCGATGAGCAACGGCATCTCGACGTTCTCCAGCGCCGTGAACTCCGGCAGCAGGTGGTGGAACTGGAACACGAAACCCACGTGCCGGTTCCGGAATGCCACACGCGCGTCGTCGTCCAGCCGGTGAATCGCGGCCTCGCCCACCCGCACCTCGCCGGCATCGAAGACGTCGAGCCCGCCGAGCACGTGCAGAAGCGTGCTCTTGCCGACCCCCGACGCGCCGACAATCGCGAGCATCTCGCCGCTCTCGACCGCCAGATCGAGCCCGCGCAGCACCTCGAGCCGCCCGGCGCTCACCGGGTAGGTCTTCACGAGCCCCGAGACTTCCACGAGCGGCATGGCTACTGGCGCCGCAGGGCCTCGGCCGGATCCAGCCGGCCCGCCTGGCGGGAGGGATAGAGCGTCGCCAGCAGGCACACGAGCACCGACCCGACGACGACAATGCTGATGTCGAGCGGCTCGATCCGGAACGGCAGGTAGGTGATCTGGTAGACGTCGCCCGGCAGCTTGATCAGCTGGTTACGATCGGCGACGTAGCACGCGATGAGGCCGAGCACGGTGCCCGTCACCGTCCCGACGAGCCCGATCGCCAGGCCCTGATAGACGAACACGCGCCGGATCGTCTTCGCCGGCGCGCCCATCGTCCGCAGAATCGCGATGTCGGGGCTCTTCTCCATCACCAGCAGGATGAGCGACGCCACGATGTTGAGGGCGGCCACCATGATGATGAGGCCGATCGTGAGCGAGATCGCGACCTTCTCGAGCCAGAGCGCCGCGTAGAGCGGCGCGTTGAGCTCGGTCCAGTCCTGGAGGATGTAGCCCGGCCCGAGCGCCTGCTCGAGCCGCTGCCGGATCGCCGGCGCCTGGTCCAGATCGGCCACGCGAACCTCGATCAGATCCGGGCCCTGCCGGCTGAGCATGCTCATGGCCGCGTCGATGGACACGATGGCGGTGCCGGCGTCGCTCGGCAGCAGACCGAACCGGAACAGCCCGACCACCTCGAACGGCCTCGGTCTGGCCGCGATGCCGCCCGGCACGACGACGACCTGGTCGGACACGAAGAAGACGAGATCGCCGATCGACACGCCGAGCTCGCGAGCCAGGTCGACGCCGAGCAGCATGCCGTCGTGCGCGTCGGCCGGCCGGTCCAGCAGCGCGCGCAGGCGGCCCTCGACCATCGCGGTGTCGATCTCGGTGACGTCCGACTCCAGCACGGGATCGACGCCGCGGAGTGTGACGGCCGTCGCACGGCCCGCCTGGCGCGTCAGCAAGCCCAGCGTCGTGACCACGGGCGCCGTCGCCTCGACGCCCGGTCCGGCGAGCTTCGCCCGTTCGGCTTCGACGTCGATCCGCCCTCCGCCCGCCTTGTAGACGTAGATGTGGGCGGACGAGCCCACGATCCGGTCCCTCAGCTCCTGCTGCACGCCGGTCATCAGGCCGAGCGCGATCACCAGCGCCATCACGCCCACGACGACGCCGAGCGTTGACACGGCCGAGATCAGCGAGATGAAGGCCTGCCGGCGCCGGGCCGTCAGGTAGCGTCGGGCGATGAACCAGGACAGGGACATGGAATCGGGGAATCGGGGAATCGGGAAATCGGGGGATCGGGAACCTGGAACCCGGAACGACTCCACTTTATTCCAGTCTCGGTCGCATCAGTGGAAACAATATGACGTCACGAATCGATGTCGAGCCGGTGAGGAGCATCACGAGGCGATCGATGCCGATACCCTCCCCGCCCGTGGGGGGCAGGCCGTATTCGAGGGCGCGGATGTAGTCCTCGTCCATCTGGTGCGCCTCGGCGTCGCCGGCCGCGCGCGCGCGGAGCTGCGCCTCGAACCGGCGGCGCTGCTCGGCCGGGTCGTTCAGCTCGCTGAAACCGTTCGCGATCTCAAACCCTCCGGCGTAAAGCTCGAAACGCTCGACCGTGTCCGGGTCGCCGGCGCGCTGCTTCGACAACGGCGAGACCTCGGTCGGAAAGTCGTAGACGAACGTGGGCTGGACGAGCTGGTCTTCCCAGAGCGCCTCGAAGATCGCGAGCGCGGTTCTGCCGGCCGCGGGCGGCTCGGTCGTTTCGATCTCGAGACCGAGCGCGCGCGCAATGGAGGCGGCCGTCACGGGGTCACGCAGGTCCGCTTCGCTCACGGCCCGGCCGAGCCTCGTCGTCGCCGCCTCGGCCGCGGCCGGGCGCAGGGAGAGCCGGCGGTACGGCGGGGCGAACGACACGGTCTCGTCCCTCCAGGCGAACGCGAGCCGGCCGGTCGCCTCCTCGGCCACGGTCGAGAGCAGGGCCTCGGTGAGCTGCATCAGGTGCTCGTAGTCCACGTAGGCCTCGTAGAACTCGAGCATGGTGAACTCCGGGTTGTGCTGGGTCGAGACGCCCTCGTTGCGGAAGTTGCGGTTGATCTCGTAGACCCGCTCGAGCCCGCCGACCGTCAGCCGCTTCAGGTACAGCTCGGGCGCGACGCGCAGGTAGAGCGGGATGTCGAGCGCGTTGTGGTGCGTGACGAAGGGCCGCGCCAGCGCGCCGCCCGCGATTGGCTGCATCATCGGCGTCTCGACCTCGAGGAACCCGCGGGCGTCGAGAAACCGGCGGAACGACGCGACGACGCGCGCCCGCGTCTCGAACACATGCCGCGAATCGGGGTTGACCGCGAGATCCAGATACCGCTGGCGGTACCGCGTCTCGAGGTCCGACAGGCCATGCCACTTCTCGGGCATCGGCAGCAGGCACTTCGCGAGAAACGCGATCCGCGCGACCCAGACCGTCAGCTCGTGGGTCTTCGTCCGGAACAGCCGGCCCTCGAGGCCGATCTGATCGCCGAAGTCGAGCCGCCGGTAAACCTCGAAGTCCCGCTCGGTGACCGAGTCCGCGCGGATGTAGGCCTGGAGCCGGCTGCGGCCGTCCGAGAGGACGAGGAAGTTCGCCTTGCCAAACGCGCGAATCCCCATGACGCGGCCGGCGATCCGGACCGTCGGCTTCTCGGCCTCGAGCACGTCGCCGGGCGTGCCGCCGTGCTCCGCCACGACCGCCGCGATCGTCGTCGACCGATCGAACCGGTGGGGATACGGGTCCACGCCAAGGGCGATGAGCTCATCGAGCTTCGCCCTGCGCTGCGCGATCTGCTCGGCTTCGTTGGACATTCGACAGAATTCTAGTCGGTTCGCGGTTCCCGGTTCGCGGTTCCCGGTTCGCCCGCCAGGGCGCGGCGGATCGAGTCCAGCACGCCGTTGACGAATCGCGGGGACTCGTCGCTGCCGAACGTCCGCGCCAGCTCGACGGCCTCGTTGAGCACCACGGCCGGCGGCGTGTCGGCGGCGTGCTGGAGCTCCCAGGCCGCCATGCGGAGGATCAGGCGGTCGATCACCGCGATCCGGTCGATCCGCCAGTGCGAGGAGTGCTGCGCGATAAGCGCGTCGAGGGCCGGCACGTCCGACGCGGTCCCGTGGACCAGCTCGGTCGTGAACGCCCGCAGGCTCTCCGGAGCCTCGTCGCCGTACTCGCCAAAGAAGGCCTCGAGCGCGGTCGCGACCGGCATCCTGCCGACCTCCCAGCAGTAGAGCGCGCGGAGCGCGGCCTGTCTGGCCTGGCGGCGGGGGCCGGTCGTCATCGACCGCGGCGCCCGCTGGCCGGCCCGAGCCGCTCGTACAGGCGCGCCATGCCGAGCGCGGCCAGGGCCGCCTCGCGGCCCTTGTTCTGGGAGCCGTCGCCGGCGCGCGCCATGGCCTCGTCCGCGGTGGTGGTCGTCAGGACGCCAAAGGTGATCGGCACGCCGGTCTCGCGGGCGGCGTCGGTGATGCCGCCGGCGGCCGCGGCCGCGATGACCTCGAAGTGCGGCGTCTCGCCGCGGATGAGGCAGCCGAGACAGACGACGGCGTCCCACTCGCCCGTGGCCGCGACGCGCGCCGCCGCCTGCGGCAACTCGAACGCGCCGGGCACGGCGAACGTCTCGATGCCCGCAGCGGGCACGTCCGCTTCGACGAGCGCCGCCCGCGCGCCGGACTCCAGCCGGCCCGTGACGAAGGCGTGATACTGCGATACGACCAGGGCGATTCTCATTTGCCCTTGAAGACCGGCTTGCGTTTCTCGAGAAAGGCGCGCGTGCCTTCGCGCATGTCGTCGGTCGTCGAGATCAACCCGAAGAGCGTCGCCTCGTAGTCCTCGGCGTCGCAGAACGACATCTCGAGGCCGCCGGCCACCGCCTCCAGAATGTAGCGCACGGCCGCCGGCGCCTTCGCGGCGAGCGACACAGCGAGCGCATGGGCGTCGGCCAGCAGCTTGTCGGCAGGCACGACGCGGTTGACGAGGCCGATTCGCAACGCCTCGTCGGCCGCGATCGGCTGCCCGCCGAGGAGCAGCTCGAGCGCGCGACCCCGGCCGACGAGCCGCGGTAGCCGCTGCGTGCCGGCGTACCCGGGAATCAGGCCGAGGTTGATCTCGGGCTGGCCGAACTTCGCGGTGTCGGCGGCAATCCTGATCGTGCAGGCCATCGCCAGCTCGCATCCGCCGCCCAGCGCAAACCCGTTCACTGCCGCGATCACGGGCTTGCCAAGGCGCTCGATGCGATCGAAGAGCGCCTGCCCCTTCCGGGCGTGCTCGCGGCCGCCGACCGGCGACTGCACGGCGAGCTCGCTGATGTCGGCGCCCGCGACGAACGATCGATCGCCGCTCCCGGTCAGCACGATGGCCCGCACCGCCTCATCGTCGCGCGCGACGCCGATGACCGCCGACAACTCGTTCAGCGTGTCCGCGTTGAGCGCATTCAGGACTTTCGGGCGATTGATCGTGATCGTGAGCACGCCGTCGCCGTGCTCCACCAGCAGATTCTCGTAGGCCATAACCGGGCGATTATACTGCGCGGTTCTCGCGGCGGCGCCGGGCGAGCACGAGCCCGAGGCCCACCGCCGCGGCCGCCCCGAGGGCGTCGGCGAGCCAGTCGGCCCACGACGGGAACCGCCCCGGCACGAGCGCCTGATGCACCTCGTCGAGGGCGCCCCAGGCCGACGTCAGCGTCCACGCCCCGAGCGCCGACCGGACCGCGGTCCCGCGCCACGACGCCCGCGCGAGTGCCCGGAGCATGAGGGCGCCGAGCGCGCCGTACGTCCAGAAGTGCAGCGTCTTGTCGGACAAGCCCGTCTGCTCACTGTCGAGGTTCGGGACGCTCGACGCGAGCAGGATCGCCGCCATCAGCGCGACCGCCGGCCCCCAGACGAACAGCCAACGGCCCGCGCCGGGCCGCTCAGGCGAACGCAAGGTAGAGCACCCAGCCGAGCCCGTAGGCCGCGAGGACGAGGCCGAGGAAGATCCGCGCCGCGAGGCGCGCCTGGCTTCGCGGCTCGTCGCGTAGCAGCGCGCCGAACACGGCCGCCACCGACGCCGCAAACAGCAGCATGACGCCGAGGTGCGTCGTCATTGCGGCTTGCGACCGGACGCGAGATCGACGGCGTCGAGGATCACGAGGACGTTGAGCAGGCCGCTCGCGATGAGGAATGCGTTGCCGTACTCGTAGGTGACCGCCACGACGTCGCCCCGCCCGAGCCCGGTCAGGGCGCCGATGGCCCGCGGCCCGAGCGCGCCCCATTCGGCGGCGGCGACGAGAAACGTGAGCGGGTCCGCGGTCTGAAACGCAAAGAGCCGGCCGCCCAAACCGAGGCCGATCGCGAACATCAGGATCAGCACGAGTGCGAACACCGCCGCTTTCTGCGCCTGTCCCTGAAGGGCGTGCCCGGCGCCGGGCACGAACCAGCCGGCCAGGGCGGTGGCAACGGCCCCGGGCCTCGCGGAGCCATCGGCCGTGCGCGGTGAACGGGGGGCCCTGGCGGCGGACCGGGGCGGCGGCGTCATCGGCGCCGAGTGTACCCGATTGGCGCTGGCTCTCCGGCGACGCTGACGACGACGAAGGCGACCGCGGCACCGAGCGGCAGCGCGGCGAGCAGGCGCGCAAAGTTGGAGACCGGCGCGAGCCCCAGCCATTCGAAGCCCATCGTCACGGCTGTCGGCAGCGCCGCGAGGGCAAGCCACCGCGCGTGCGACCGGCGGCGGCGGCCGGCGAGGAGCAGCGCGCCGAGCGCGCCGATGGGCGCGGCCAGGTAGAGGCCGCTGCACCGCCCGCACACGGCCCACTGCAGGCCGGCCGTCGTGAAGGACCGGTCCGGAATCCGATGGCAGACGCGCGACGAGGCGAGCAGCACGAGGGGCCGCCAGGCCGGTCCGTCGCCGCCCGGGCCCGGCACGATAACCGAAAACAGCAGCGCGGGCCACGCCACCGACGCAGCCACGAGCGCGTAGACGAAGCGTCGCCCGACACCAGCCATGGGCGGCTCAGACCGGCAGACGGCCGAACTCCGACTCGTAGCGGCCGAGGAACTCCGGCCAGGAGTACGCATGGCTCTGGCCGCCGAGGTGCTCGAGCGCGTAGGCCGCCGCGACGCTGCCAAGCTGCGCGCACACGCCCGGGTCGAGGCCGACCGCCAGGCCCTTCATGAAGCCGCCCCGGTACGCGTCGCCCACGCCGGTGGGATCGGCGAGCCGGTGCGGGCGGACGGCGGCGACGTCCACGCGCGAGCCCGGGCTCAGGACCGACGAGCCGTGCTCGCCGCGGGTGACGACCAGCGTGCGCGCCTGCGCGAGGACGTCATCCTCCCCGAGGCCCGTCTTCTGCCGAATCAGCTCGAACTCGTAGTCGTTGCAGATGACGACGTGCGCGCCCCGCAGGCCCTCGGCCAGCTCGTCGCCCGACATGCGCGCGCACTGCTGCCCCGGGTCGAAGATGTACTTGATCCCGAGCGTCCGGCACTCGCCGGCGTACTGGACCATCGCCTCGGGGTCGTTCGGCGAGATGATCGCAAGGTCCACCGGACCGACGGTGCGGAAGGAGAGCTCCGCCGCGTGCGCCATCGCGCCCGTGTAGAAGGACGCGATCTGGTTGTTGGCCTTGTCGGTGCTGCAGAAGAACGACGCCGTGAACTTGCCCGCGACGTCCTTGACGAGCGAGGTGTCGACGCCCGCCTGCTCGAGCCACTGTCGGTACTCCCGAAAGTCCTGCCCGGCCGTCGCCATCAGCGCCGGCCGCTCGCCGAGCAGCGCGAGGTTGTAGGCGATGTTCGGCCCGCACCCGCCGCGGCGCTTGTCCATGCTGTCCACGAGAAAGCTGAGGCTGACCCGCTCGAAGTGCTTCGGCAGGAAGTGCTCGGTGAACTTCCCGGGAAACGACATCAGGTAATCGAACGCGACCGAACCGGTGACGACGATGCGCATGGAACGGGCTTAGGGATTAGGGCTCAAGGTACTTCCCCACGATTGGCTCCAGCCGTCGCCGGGCCTCCGGGGTGACGACGTCCGGTCTCGTCATGATCGCCGTCGCGAGCGCGCGGGCGCACTCGCAGGTGCGCTCGACGGGCAGGCGCTCGACCGCGTTCGCGATGATCTGCTGCGCGGTCCGGGCGTTCTGCGTCAGGTTTGCGACCACCATCTCCACGGTCACCGCGTCGTGGCTCGGGTGCCAGCAGTCGTAGTCGGTGACGAGCGCGATCGTCACGTAGCAGATCTCGGCCTCGCGCGCGAGCTTGGCCTCCTGCAGGTTCGTCATCCCGACCACGCTGAACCCGGCAGCGCGGTACTGGTTCGACTCGGCCACGGTCGAGAACTGCGGGCCTTCCATGCACACGTAGGTGCCGCCTCGGTGGATCGTCGCGCCTGCCCGGACGCCGGCGTCGTGGACCAGGTCCGTCAGCGTCACGCAGAACGGGTGCGCGAACCCGACGTGCGCCACGAGGCCGTCGCCGAAGAAGGTGCTGACGCGCCCCCGCGTGCGGTCGAAGAACTGGTCCGGCAGGACGATGTCGAGCGGCCGGTAGTCCTCGCGGAGGCTGCCGACCGCGCTCGCCGACAGAATCCACTCGACGCCGAGCACCTTGAAGCCGTAGATGTTCGCCCGGTAGTTGAGCTCCGACGGCGTGAAGCGGTGCCCGTGGCCGTGGCGCGGGAGGAAGGCCACCCGCCGGCCGCGCAAGGTCGCGAGCGCGTACGGGCCCGACGGGCTGCCGTAGGGCGTGTCCACGACGCGGTCTTCACGGTCGGTGAGCTCCGCCAGGTCGTACAACCCGGAGCCGCCGATGATGCCGATGCGAGGCTGCGACATGGAATCGGGCAATCGGGAAATCGGGGAATCGGGGAATCGGGAAATCGTCAATCCTCTAATCGGGCACGTGCGGCAGCCTCTCGATCGTGCGCTTTCTGCCCACTTCCCGGATTACACCGGCCGCCACGTCCGGATCGTGCTCGAAGAAGATAACGTACTCGCCCTCCACGGCTTCACGGATGAACCGCTTCTTGTAGGCCAGCGTGTCCATCGGATAGAGGTCGTACGCCATGATCCAGGGCTCCCCGAGGTGTGCGGTGGTCGGCATCAGGTCGGCGACGAACACCGCGGTGCGGCCGGCGGACTCGATGCGCACGAGCTGGTGGTGCATCGTGTGCCCGCCGGTTCGCCAGACGCTGATGCCCGGCAGCACCTCGCCGTCGGCCGCGACGAACTGGACGACGCCGGCCTCTTCGAGGGGCACGAAGTCGTCGGCGAGATAGCTCGCCCGGTTCCGCTCGTGCGGGTGGGTCGCGTCGACCCATTCGTCGCGTCTGACGAGGTAGGTGGCGCGCGGAAACCGAGGGCGAAGCTGTCCGCCCTCGCGAACGGTGAAGCCGCCCGCGTGATCGAAATGCAGGTGCGTCGCGATGACGACGTCGATGTCGGCGGCCGTGAGCCCGTGCGCGTCGAGCGAGTGGTCGAGATGGCGCGCGCGCTCGAACCCGTAGATGTCCGCCTCCTTGGCCGACATCTTGTCGCCGGCGCCCGCGTCAATCAGCACGTTGCCCTCATCCGTCCGCACGAGGAGCGGCCGCAGGCCGAGCCGGATGCGGTTGCGCTCGTCCGGCGGCGCGCGCTTCTCCCAGAGCGGCTTCGGCACGACGCCGAACATCGCGCCGCCGTCCAGGCGGAAATAGCCATCCGACAGCGGCAGGAGATCAAAAGCGCCCAATCGGATGACTGACATTGAAGATTTTGTCATCTCATCATTCAGAGATTGATTGAGGATTCGGCGATTGGCCGATTGAGGCATTGACGGATCCGCGAGACGAGGCGCGCCCGACACCAATCATCAATCCCTCAATCTTCAGTCAATCTCTCAATCTCAGATCGCCAGATCTTCAATGCGATGGTCACCTCTAGGCTGTTTAAGCTCGATCAGCAGTCCGTTCGCGCTCGACGGATGGAGGAACGCGATGCGCGAGCCGTGGGCGCCCGGTCGCGCGTGCTCGTCGATCATCCGCACGCCGCGTGCGCGAAGCGACGCGACCGCGGCGTCGATGTCCCGGACGCGCAGGCACACGTGGTGCAGACCGGCGCCCCGGGCGGCCAGGAACTTCGCGACCGGCGCGTCGGGGGTGACCGGCTCGACCAGCTCGAGCGTCGCGTCGCCGGTGTCCACGAACCGGACGCGGTGCGGGCCGACCGGCTCCGGCTCGTCGGTCGAGAGCCCGAACAGCTTCTCGAACAGCGTGGTGTAGTCGGCCGCGTCCTGGACGGCGATCCCGACGTGGTCGAGCGTCATCCCGCTCGACGTGGATCCCGCCCCGAGCGCGCGGCCCATCACGGCGGCCGCGGCGCCGTACGGATCGGCGTCGCGCGCGGCAATCCGGTCGAGAATCGCGTCGAACTCCCCCGGCTCCAGCACCCGGGCCTCGACGTGCTGCAGGAACGAGCGCCCGAGGATCTCGCGCAGGCGCCACTCGGCGCGCGCGCGACGCCGCGTGCCGAGTTCGCCGGCCGTCCGCTCGCGGAACGTCCCGATCGTCGCGACGAGCTCGGCCACCCCGGCGCCCGTCGTGGCCACCGTGCGCATCACCGGCGGACGCCACCCGCCGGCCGGCCAGTCCTCGAGCGACAGCATCGCCTCGATCGACGCCGCCATCCGGTCCGCGCCCTCGCGGTCGGCCTTGTTCACCACGAAGATGTCGGCGATCTCCATGATGCCGGCCTTCAGCGCCTGCACCTCGTCGCCCGATCCGGGCACCACCGTGACGACGGCGATGTCGGCCGTGCGGACAATGTCCACCTCGTCCTGCCCGACGCCGACCGTCTCGATGACGACGAAATCGAAGCCCGCGGCGTCGAGCACGAGCGCCGCCTCGGCGGTGGTGCGCGCGAGCCCGCCGAGGTGTCCCCGGGTGGCCATGCTCCGGATGAACACGCCGGCGTCCTCGGCGTGCGCCTGCATGCGCACGCGATCGCCGAGCACGGCGCCGCCGCTGTAGGGGCTGGTGGGATCGACCGCGAGGATGCCGACGGTGCGCCCGGCGCGGCGAAGCTCGGTCGTGAGCCGGTCGACCAGCGTGCTCTTGCCCGCGCCGGGCGGCCCGGTGACGCCGATGAGGTAGGCGCGTCCGGTGTGCGGGAACACGCGGCCGACCAGGGCCGCTGCCTGCGGCGACTCGTCCTCGATGAGCGAGATCGCGCGCGCGATGGCGCGCGCGTCGCGCGCGCGAACGCGATCGGCAAGCGTCGGATCGGTCACAGTGGTCGGCTAGCGCCCGAGCAGCTGCCGCGCGATGACGAGGCGCTGGATCTCGCTCGTGCCCTCGCCAATCGTGCACAGCTTCACGTCGCGAAAGTACTTCTCGGCCGGGTAGTCCTTCACGAACCCGTAGCCGCCGTGGATCTGCACACCCTCTTCGGCGGCGCGAACGGCGATCTCGCTGGCGTAGAGCTTCGCCATGGACGAGGCGGTCGACGTCCGCTCGACCTGCTGGTCGCGCATCCACGCCGCGCGGTACGTCAGGAGGCGCGCCGCCTCGATGCGCGTCGCCATGTCGGCCAGTTTCCACTGAATCGCCTGGAATCCAGCGAGCGGCTGGCCGAACTGGCGGCGCGCCTTGGCGTACGTGCGGGCCGCCTCGAACGCGCCCTGTGCCAGCCCGACGGCGAGCGCGGCGATCCCGATGCGGCCGGCGTCGAGCACCTGCATCGTGTTGACGAACCCCTCGCCCTCCTCCCCGACGAGCGCGTCGGCCGACAGGCGGCAGTCCTCGAAGATGACCTCGCTCGTGTCGCTCGCGCGCATCCCGAGCTTGTCTTCCTTCTTGCCCGCCCGCATCCCCGGCGTGCCGCGCGCGAGGACGAACGCCGAGATGCCGCGCCGGCCTGCCTCGCGATCGGTGATGGCCATCACCACGACCGTCCCGCCGATCGTGCCGTGCGTGATGAACTGCTTGCTGCCGTTGAGCACCCAGCTCGATCCGTCCCGGCGCGCCGTCGTCCGCATCGCGGCGGCGTCGCTGCCCGCGCTCGCCTCGGTGAGCCCCCACGCGCCGAGCGTCTCGCCCCTGGCCAGCGGCCCGAGGTAGCGCGCCTTCTGAGCGTCGGACCCGAACATGGAGAGGTGCGCCACCGCAAGCCCGTTGTGGGCCGCGACCGAGAGCGCAATCGAGGGATCGACGCGCGCCAGCTCCTCGATCGCGATGCAGTACTCGACGCCCGAGAGCCCCGCGCCCCCGAACGCCTCCGGCACCTGGATGCCCGTCAGGCCGGTCGCGGCCAGCTTCGGCAGCAGCTCCGCCGGGAACGCCTGCGCCTCGTCCCACGCCCTGACGTGCGGCCGCAGTTCCGCCTCGGCAAACTCCCGCACCATGCGCCGGAGCAGGTCCTGTTCGTCGGTCAGCCGCAAGTCCATTCGACGCAAAGTATCATGGAGGGCGGGGCGGACCGATAAGACCGACATGCGACGAACACTGCTCATCTCCAGCCTGGCCCTGGCCGGCCTGCTCGCCCGGCCGGCGACCGCCTCGGCCGACATCACGGCGTTCCTCGGCTTTTCGCCGACGCCGGACACGCGGTCGGCCCGGGGCCTGGCCGTCGGCGTGAACCTGCTCATCGTGGGGTTCGAGTTCGAGTACTCGCGCACGGTCGAAGACGCGCTCAAGGGCGCCCCCGGACTGACCACCGGCATGTTCAACGCGATGGTGATCACGCCGACCTCCGCCGTGCAGCTCTACGCGACGGCGGGCGGCGGCTTCTTCCGCGAACGGCTGCTCGACGAAAGCGAGACGAACTTCGGCACGAACGTGGGCGGCGGCGTGAAGCTCACGCTGGCCGGGCCGCTGCGCCTCCGCGTCGACTACCGGCTGTTCAACCTGCGCGGCAGCCCGTTCTTCAGAAACCCGCACCGCTTCTACACGGGCATCAGCCTGTCGTTCTAGGCCAGGAAACCGAAAACGGGACGCCCGCGCGCCGCGCGGGCGTCCCGTCAGCTTCCGAATCGGCGGCCGCCGGGGGCGGCGCCCGACTGCGCTAGTTCATGCCGCCGCGGACGACTTCCGTGTAGGCGGCGCGGCTGATGCCCTTGAGCCCGGGCTGCACCTTCTCGTAGAGCTGGCGCACGTCATCGGCCGGCAGCGACTCGCCCAGGATCTTGAACGGGTCGTACGACACGTCCTTGACGACCGGGTCGAGCTGGAACACATACATGAGCGCGCCGGCCTGCAGGTCGGTCATCTTGATGACTTTGAGGCCCTTCGCCTGCGCCTGCCGCTCCGGTTTCGCGCTGCCGGTCAGCGCTTCCTTCATCTTCGTCAGCACGAGCTCGAAGTCGGAGCCCTGCTCGGGCGCAATCTGGAAATACACAAACAGGCGGTCGGCGTCATTGAAGGTCATCCCGTCGGGCTGCGCCTGATTGAGCGCCAGCGCCACCGGGTCCGCGGCCATCCGGTCCGGGCCGACTGCAACCAGCGAAGCAGCGGAAACGACAGCCGCCAAACCAGCCACCGCGAGAACACGGCGGCTCCATGCCAACTGGGACCCCGACAACTCCATGTAACGCCTCCCCGCCCCGCAAAGGGCACTTGCCAAAGAACCCATACTCTACCGTACGACCCCGGACACGCAAGTCTCTTTGTCGCCGGCCCTAGACAAAGACCTGCAGAAGCTCGTTGGCGACCAGCATGCCCGGCCGCGTCAGGCCGAAGGCGGAGGGCGAGCGCCACAGATGGCCGTCGCCGACCGAGGGCTCGAGCGTGTCGCGGTACCGGGCCCAGGGATCGACACCGAACCGTGCCTGAAAGTTCCCGACGTCGATACCCTCGACCATGCGGAGGCCGGTAAACAGCGCTTCCGAGACGCGTTCCGCCGGAGACAGCCGCTGCAGGTCCACGGCAACGGCCCGTCCGGCCGCCAGCCGGTCCACGTAGTCGGCCGTCCCGGAGACGTTCTTCCAGCGCCGGTCCCCGACCGTGGAGTGCGCACCGCAGCCGAACCCGCGCCAGCTGCCGCCCTGCCAGTACTTGACGTTGTGGCGGCACCGGAAGCCGGAGCGGGCCACGTTGGAGATCTCGTACTGGGCATAGCCGGCCCCGTCGAGCCGGTCGAGCGCCGCCAGGTACATGTCGGCGGCCACATCGTCGGGCGGCAGGCTCCAGGCCGCCCGGTCGGCCGGCGCGGCGCGGGCCATGGCCTCCTTGAGCGGGGCGTTCGGATAGAGCTCGAGGAGGTACAGCGACAAATGCTCTGGCCCAAGGGCGATCGCGCGGTCCACGGACGCAAGCCAGGTCTCGATCGACTGGCCCGGCAGCCAGAACATCAGATCGGCGCTCAGGTTCACGAACCCCGCGCGGCGCGCCGCGCGCACGGCCTCCTCCGCGCGCTCGGCCGAGTGAATCCGATCGAGGCGCTTGAGCTCGCCCGGGTCGAATGACTGCACGCCGAAGCTGATGCGGTTGACGCCGGCCTCGCGGAAGGCCGCGAGCCGAACGTCGGTCGCCGTCTCCGGATTGGTCTCGAGGGTGATCTCAGCGGCCGGGTCGAGCGTGAACGCCGCCCGGCAGGCGGCGATGAGGCAGGCGACTTCGTCGGGCTCGAGCAGCGACGGCGTGCCGCCGCCGAAGAAGACGGTGTCGGCCGGCCGCCCCTCGGCCGCTCCGCGAATCTCACGCTCGAGCGCAGTGACGTAGCGGGCCTTCAGCGGACCGTCGAACAGGCCGCGGTTGAAATTACAGTAGCCGCAGATTGCCTGACAGAACGGGATATGCAAATAAATCCCGCATTGAAGATCTGGCGATTTCATCATTGAAGATTGATTGAAGATTCCATGATCTGGTGATTGCGGATTATTGAAAGATTCGACAATCCTCCAATCCGAAATCCTCAATCAAATCTCTCATTGATGAAATCGCCAGATCTTCAATAGGCCGAGCGCGAGTGGTTTCAACTGCGCTCGGCCTTGCCTCCCGGCCACTTGAGCTCCCGGGGTTCCCGCATCTGGGCGCGGGCGGGGCCCTGGGCGCGTGAAGGCAGCGCGCGGCGGGAACGACCGCGCTTCCAGAGGGTCGCGAGGTCGTCCGGGCCGCCGTTGGCGGGCATCATGCGGTAGTCGCCGCCGTCGTACTCGAGGAACTCGCACATCTCGTGCAGGCGCGAATGCAGCCGGAAGCCGACCCGGACCTTGAGCGAATCGGTTTCGGTCTCGTCGGGCAGATCCTCGTAGTTCGTCGTGAAAATCGTCGGCCGCCGCTCGTTGTACCGGGTGTTGACGATGAGGTTCATCGTCTCGGCGACCCACTCCGAGGGCTTCTCGGCGCCGAGATCGTCGAGCACGAGCAGCTCGGCCTCCATCACGGGCCGGAGGATGTCCATCTCGGCGGTCCGGACGACGGGGTTGTAGGTCGAGCGAATCACGCGAAGCAGGTCGCGGACGTCGTAGAAGAGCCCGCGCGCCTGTTTCTCGACGATCACGCGGCGCAGCACGGCGACCGCGATGTGCGTCTTGCCGATGCCCGGTGGGCCGATCAGACACAGTCCCTTGGACACGGCCGGGAAGGCGTCGGCAAACCCCTTGGCCTGGTTGACGACCGCGATCAACTTCTCGTTCGGGTAGATGAGGAAGTTGTCGAGGTCGCACCGCGCGTAGCGCGGCGGCACGCGCGCCTGGCCGAGCAGGTCGCTCGTGACGGCCTCACGCCAGCACCCACACCGCTCGACGCGGTGCACGCCGTCGCGATCCACGGCCTTCCAGCCGGTGCCTTGGCAGTGGGGACAGGCGGCGTTCACCGGGGAAGGATAGCACCTTCGCCGGGCTCATGAGGCGTCGCCGCGCGCGTCGCCGGCGTCACCCGCGCCGCGGCGCTCGCCCGCGCCCGCCTCGGCCTTGACGACGCGCGCGAGCTCGGTCGGGCCGGCCGGTACGAGCGCGGTGTTGAGCCGCTGCTCCCAGTCGCCGAGGCCCCGGGCGAGCTCCTGTTTGACGTAGGCGACGAACTCGTTGACCTCGCGCTGCATCCGCTCCATCTTGCGGCGCATGTTCACGATGATCTCGACGCCGGCGAGATTCACGCCGAGATCGCGCGTGAGCGCCAGAATCGTCTCGAGCTCCTTCAGGTCCTCGTCCGAGTAGAGGCGGGTGTTGCCCTCGGTGCGCGACGGCTTGAGCAGCCCCTCGCGCTCGTAGAGCCGGAGCGTCTGTGGATGGATGTGGTACTTCGAGGCGACCGCGCTGATCATGTAATAGCCCTTGCCGGTAACCGTTCGCCTCGCGCCCATGTCTCTCCCCCATGCCTCACTGACCGAACAGATTGGCCCGGACGTCCACCTCGTTCAGCCGGCCGAACTCGCGCAGCAGCTCGCGCGAGCGCTCGTCCTGGACCGGCGGCAGGACGATCTGGACCTCAACGATGAGGTCGCCGGCCTCCGCGTCGACGCCAGGCACCGGGGGCACGCCGCGCCCGCGTAGCCGCAGGCGCCGGCCCGAGGGCGTCCCAGCCGGGATCTTCAATCGGACCGGCCCGTCCAGTGTGGGGACCTCGATCCGGGCGCCGAGGACGGCCTCATGGATCGCCACCGGCAGGGTCAGGTGCAGGTCGCGGCCGACCTGGCGGAAGTGCGGATGCTCGGCGACCGACACGGTGACGTAGAGGTCGCCGACCGGCCCCCCGGCGGCGTTGACGTGACCGCGCCCGGGGATGGCGATGCGCGCGCCCGATACGATGCCCGGCGGCACGGGCACGTGGACGACCTCGCTGCGGCCCTGCAGCCCGGCCCCGCCGCACGCCCGGCACGCCTGCGTCGTCAGCCGGCCCCCGCCGCCGCAGGCGTCGCAGGCCCGAGTGAAGACCATGTAGCCGCGCACCCACCGGGTCGCGCCCCGGCCGCCGCAGGTCGGGCAGACGACCGGCGCACGCGCGATACGGCCGTCGCCCCGGCACACGCCGCAGCGGTCCTGCCGGACGATTGACAGCGGGAAGCGGCCGCCTTGGACCGCGTCCTTGAACGACAACTCCAGCGTGGCCTCCAGGCCGACGCCCCGGGCGGGCGCGGCCTTGTCACGAGCGGCCTGGCGGAACACGTCCGCGAACAGCTCCGAGAACGTGGCCGCGACGGGCCCCTCGGCGGGCGCCGAGAAGTCGAAGCCCTCGAACGCCACGGTCGCCTCGACGGCGTCGTCACTCGTCTCGCCGCCACGGTCGTACCGCCGGCGACGATCCGGATCGCCGAGGATGTCGTAGGCCTCCTGCACCTGGCGGTACAGCTCGACGGCGACGGCGTCGCCCGGGTTGACACCCGGGTGATACCGCCGCGCGAGCCGGCGAAACGCCCGCTCGATATCGGCGCTCGAGGCCGCGCGCGTGACGCCCAGCAGGCTGTACAGATCCATCGGACGCTCCGGCTACTTCTTGTCCTCGACGACCTCGGCGTCGATGACGTCGTCACCGCCCGCGCCGGCCGTCGGGCCGCCCGACGCGCCGGCCGCGCCGCTGCCGGCGGCGCCCGCGTAGAGCTTCTCCGCGGCCGTCTGCTGGGCCTGCATCAGCCCGGCGAGCGTGCTCTTGATGGCCTTGGCGTCGTTGCTCTCGAGCGCCTTGCGCAGGTCGTTGACCGCCGATTCGATCGCCAGGCGGTCCGCCGGGTCGAGCTTCTCGCCGGAGTCCTTGAGGAACTTGTCCGCGGCGTAGGCCGCCTGGTCGGCCTGGTTGCGCGTCTCGACTTCCTCCTTGCGCCCCCTGTCCTCCGCCGCGTGCGCTTCCGCGTCGCGCATCATCCGGTCGACTTCCTCCTTGCTGAGGCCGCTCGACGCGGTAATCGTGATCTTCTGTTCCTTGCCGGTGCCCTTGTCGCGTGCCTGCACGTTCACGATCCCGTTGGCGTCGATGTCGAACGTGACCTCGATCTGCGGCACGCCGCGCGGCGCTGCCGGAATGCCGTCGAGATGGAACTTGCCGAGCGTGCGGTTGTCGCGCGCCATCGGACGCTCGCCCTGCAGGACGTGCACCTCGACGCTCGTCTGGCCGTCAGCCGCGGTCGAGAACACCTCGCTCTTCTTGGTCGGAATCGTGGTGTTGCGCGGGATGAGCGTTGTCATCACGCCGCCGAGCGTCTCGATGCCGAGCGACAGCGGCGTGACGTCGAGCAGCAGCAGGTCCTTGACGTCGCCCGACAGCACGCCGGCCTGGACCGCCGCGCCGATGGCCACCACCTCGTCCGGGTTGACGCCCCGGTGCGGCTCGCGGCCGAACAACTCCTTCACCAGCTGCTGCACCCGCGGGATCCGCGTCGAGCCGCCCACGAGCACGACTTCATCGATGGCCTTCGGTTCAAGGCCCGCGTCGGCCAGCGCCTTCTTGCACGGCCCGATGGTCTTCTGCAGCAGATCATCGACGAGCGACACGAACTTCTCCTGCGTCAGCTTGAGCGACAGGTGCTTCGGGCCGCTCTGGTCCGCGGTGATGAACGGCAGGCTGATGTCGGTCTCCCGGACCGTCGACAGCTCCATCTTCGCCTTCTCCGCGGCTTCCTTGAGCCGCTGGAGCGCCATCCGGTCCTTCGACAGGTCGATGCCCTCCTGCTTGCGGAACTCGCCGACGATCCAGTCGATGACCCGCTGGTCGAGGTTGTCGCCGCCCAGGTGGGTGTCGCCGTTGGTCGACTTGACTTCGACGACGCCCTCACCCACTTCGAGGATCGAGATGTCGAACGTGCCGCCGCCGAAGTCGTAGACGGCGATGGTCTCGTCTTTCTTCTTGTCGAGGCCGTAGGCCAGGGCCGCGGCCGTCGGCTCGTTGACGATGCGCGGCACGTCGAGGCCCGCGATGCGACCGGCGTCCTTCGTGGCCTGCCGCTGCGCGTCGTTGAAGTACGCCGGCACCGTGATCACCGCCTGGGTGACCGGCTGGCCCAGATAGTCCTCGGCGGCCTGCTTGAGCTTCTGCAGCACCATCGCCGAGATCTCGGGCGGCGAGTACTTCTTGCCCTCGGCGTCGGCGCTCAGGTTGATCGTGACGCGCTCGCCGTCCGGGACGACCCGATACGGCACCATCTTCATCTCTTCCGTCACTTCGTCGAACCGCCGGCCCATGAACCGCTTGATCGAGAACACGGTGTTTTCGGGGTTCGTGACGGCCTGACGCTTGGCGACCTGGCCGACGAGCCGCTCACCTGACTTGCTGAACCCGACGACCGACGGCGTCAGCCGCCCGCCTTCCGGATTGGTGATGACGACGGGCTCGCCGCCCTCCATGACGGCCACCACGGAATTCGTGGTGCCCAGGTCAATCCCGATAATCTTGCTCATGACGTGTCCTCCGGCCCTTCCGGATCCACCGAAAGGCTGAAATCTTAGTGACCTACATTGTAAAAACTTGAGTATATAGATGTCAATATGAGACAGTCTCAACGGACCGGCCCCTCGTTTGATTCGGTGACCCTGACCGCCGCCGGTGGTAAGATGGAGCCACGCCGCCAAGCCTGCCTGACTTGGGAGGTCCCATGAGCCCCTCTGGCCGAGTCAGGCATCCCCACATGCCTTTTCGATTCCCCTCCGGCCGCGGACTGCCGGGCCTGCTCGTTCTGTCGCTCGTCGGCGCACTGGCCGGGACCGCCGCCCAGGAGCCTGCGGACTGGGACGGTCAGGTTCCCGCCCATGTCGCCGTCGTAGACGGACCGGCCACGCTCGAGCGTGACGGCTACGTTGAGGAGCTCGAGCCGAACACGGTCCTGGTTGCGGGCGATCGCCTCCGCACGGATCTCGGACGCGTCGAGGTCCTGTTCGGTGACGGCACCGTGCTGGATCTCGATCGGTTCACGAGCGTGGACGTGATGGCGGACAGCTTGCTGCGCCTGCTCGACGGTCGGGTCCGCCTGGTCGTCACCCGGACGACGGGCACGCAGTACCGGATCGACGCGTCGGGAGGCTCCGCCGTGATCCGGACGGCCGGCGAGTATCGCCTCTCGGCCGGCGATGCGCGTCAGGCCACTCCCCAACTGGAAGTCGTCGTCTATCGTGGATCGGCCGAGCTGCGCAATCCGTTCGGCACGACGATCGTCCGCGCCGGCACGTACGCGGTCGCGACGGCGGCGACGGTCCCATCGCTCCCCTACCAGATGAACTCGGCGGCGTGGGACGAGTTCGACACGTGGGCCGACGTGCAGCGCGACGCGCGCCTCGGGTTCGCGTCAGCTCAGTACCTGCCGGCCGACATTCGCTACTACAGCGGCCCGCTCGACCGCTATGGCAGCTGGGACTACGTCGCCGACTACGGGCACGTGTGGTACCCCCAGGTCGGGTACGACTGGTATCCCTATTCGCATGGCAGCTGGGCGGTCACCGCCCGGTTCGGGTGGGTCTGGGTCGGCGCCGAAAGCTGGTCGTGGCCGACGCACCATTACGGCCGCTGGGGACACCACGGAGGCCGCTGGTTCTGGATTCCCGGACGCCAGTGGGCGCCGGCGTGGGTGTCGTGGGCGTCGGCCCCGGGGTACATCGGCTGGAGCCCGCTCGGCTTCGACAACCGCCCGCTGATTGCCATCACGAACATCTCGATTCACACGGGGACCCGACTCGGGTGGTCCGTGGTTCCCGAGCGGGCCTGGCGGCAGCGCGTGCACGTCGCGAGCGTGGCGGTAGACCATTCGCGCATTCGCCCCGACGTCTGGACGCGGTTCGCGGAACAGCACGACGGACCCGCGTGGGCCGACGCGCGCGGGTTCGCGGTCGCGCGTCCGGCGACGACAGGCCGGGCGGTTCCACGCCCGGGGCTTGCCGACGTGAGCGGCGACGCCTCCGCCCGGCCCGTCCGGTCCGTCGTGCCGGATCGGAGAGCCGGTCGTGCGACCGTCACGCCGCCGTCTCGCTCGACGCCATCGGCCGTCGGGCGCCCGTCGCCGAGAGCCACGACGTCCAGCCCGTCCCGCGCCGCGACGCTCCCGTCCCGAGCAGCGCCGGCCGACGGAGGCTCGAATACGGCGAGAAGCGCAACACCCCCGTCCCGTTCCGGGCGCGCGGTGAGCCGCGAGCCCGATCGGCAGTCCTCGTCGCCGCCTCAGGCCGCGCCGCCACCACGGGCGACGCCGCCGCCGCGTTCGGAGGCACCGTCGCGCGCCGAGCCTCCGTCACGCTCCGCGCCGCCCCCGCGCGGGACGGCGCCGTCGCGCGCCGTGCCTCGCGGCGGGTCGTCGCCGCCCCCGCAGGCGAGCGCACCGCCCCGCTCGGCGCCGCCGCCGCGGGCGAGCGCGCCAGCCTCACGCTCCCCGGCGCCCTCGCGGGCCGCGCCGCCGTCGAGAGGCGGCGGTCCGTCCGGGCCGCCGAGCGCGGGCGCGTCACGGGCGCGCCCGCGCACCGAGCCGCCTTCGGCCCCGCCCTCAGCCGGCCGCGGTCGAGGCGGTCGGGGAGGCGATCGCTTGTAGGCGGAATCCCGTACACTGGAGGGCATGCGCTCGCGCATCGTTCGCAGCTTCGGCGTCATCGCGCTCTTCCTCGTCGCGGCCCTGCTCGGGACCGCGAGCGGAGTCGTCTTCGCGTTCATGGACGACTTGCCGCAGATCTCCCAGCTCGACGACTTTTCGCCGTCGACGATCAGCCGCGTCTACGGTCAGAACGGCGCGCTCATCGGCGACTTCGCGACCGAGCGTCGGCTGGTGGTCGGCTGGAACGAGATACCGGATGTGCTCCGACAGGCCATCACGTCGGTCGAGGACGCGACGTTCTTCTCGCACAGCGGCGTACGGCCCACGCGGATCGCGGTAACGGCCGTCAGGCGCGGCCTTGGACTTCAGCGCTCCGGCGGGGCCAGCACGATCACGCAACAGCTCGCTCGGCAGTTGTTTCTCACGAACGAGGTCACGCTCGAACGGAAGATCAAGGAGGCGCTGCTCGCGATCCAGATCGAGAAGCGGTACACCAAGGAAGAGATCCTGACGATGTACTGTAACAAGATCTACTGGGGCCACGGCGCCTACGGCGCGGAAGCCGCGTCGCAGCTGTACTTCGGGAAGCACGTAGGCGAAGTGAACCTGGAAGAAGCCGCGATGATCGCGGGGATCATTCAGACGCCCGAGCGGCAGAGCCCGTACCGCAACATGGAGGCCGCGGTTCGTCGGCGCAACTACACGCTGGCGCGGATGGCGGACGAGGGCTTCATCACCGAAGCCGTCGCGGCCGAGGCGAAGGCGCGGCCGATCGTCACGGGCGGCGACGCGACGCCCGCGCCCTCGCTCGCACCGTATTTCCTGGAGACCGTGCGCCTGCACCTGCAGGAGCGGTACGGGTCGAACGCCGTCTACGAGAGCGGCCTCATGGTCAGGACCGGCATCGACCCGGAGCTGCAGCGGGCGGCGAACGCGTCGCTCGACCGGGGCCTGCGCAGGCTCGACAAGCTGCGGGGCTACCGTAAGCCGGCACGGAACCTGATCGCGGAGCCGATCGATCTCGAGTCGAACCCGCGCTGGCTGCGCGAGCCGGGCGCCGGCGACATTGTGCAGGCCGTCGCGACCGGCGTGGACGGCACGACGATCCAGCTGCGAGCCACGACCTGGACGGGGACGATCGCGAGGGCCGGTTACACCTGGACGCGCCGCCGGGCCGACCAGCTCCTGACGCCCGGCGATCTCGTCGAGGTCCAGATCCTGACGATCGATCCGGACGCCCGGACGTTCACGGCCGCGCTCGAGCAGAAGCCTGCGCTCCAGGGCGCGGTCGTCGCCCTCGACAACCGGACCGGCCAGGTGCTCGCGATGGTCGGCGGCAACGACTTCGACACGAGCGAGTTCAACCGCGCCACCCAGGCCATGCGGCAGGTCGGGTCGCTGTTCAAGCCGTTTGTCTACGCCACGGCCATCGACCGCGGGTTCACAGCCGCGTCCGAGATCGACGACTCACCGGCGAGCTTCGACGTGGGCCCGAATCAGCCGCCCTACGAGCCGCGCAACTACGACCTCGAGTACCACGGGTTCATCACGCTCCGGCAGGCGCTCGAGGGGTCGCGGAACGTGCCGACCGTCCGGCTGATGGACGCGCTCGGCCCGGCCGAGGTCACGGGCTTCACGCGCCGGTTCGGGATCACGTCGCCGCTGCCACCGTTTCTCTCCGTGGCGATCGGATCGGCTGAAGGCACGCTGCTCGAGATGACGTCGGCGTATACCGCCTGGCCGAACCAGGGCGTGCGGGCGACGCCGCTGCTGCTCCTCGAGGTGACCGACCGCGAAGGCAACATTCTCGAGCAGCACCGGCCCGAGCCGCGCGAGGCCATCGGCGCCGACACCGCCTACATCATGACCAGCCTGTTGCAGGGCGCCGTCCAGCGCGGCACCGGCGTGAGGGCTGCCTCGCTGAACTGGCCCCTCGGGGGCAAGACCGGCACGACCGACGATTACACCGACGCCTGGTTCATCGGCTTCGATCCGGACATCACGCTGGGGGTCTGGATCGGCTACGACCAGAAGCTGCCGATCGGCGAGAAGCAGACCGGGTCGGAGGCGGCCCTGCCGGTGTGGATCGACATCATGAGGACCTGGATCGACCGCCGGCGCGCGGAGCTCGAGTCCCCGCCCGAGTTCGTCCGCCCCGGCAACATCGTCGTCGTCCCGACCGAACGGGGCCTGGAAGTGTTCATCGCCGGGACGGAGCCGTGGGGACGGTAGATGTGATTCGTGGCATTGAAGATTTGGTGATCTGAGATTGAAGATTGATTTGGAGATTTGGAGATTTGGAGATTGGTTGATTTGGGATTCGATCAGACTGCGATTCACGCGGCAGACCACTGGATCTGGTCGATTTACTTCGGTGCCGGCCTGATCGGTGCGGTAACGGCCGGCCTGGGCTGGGGATAGTTGGGACCTCGGCGAATCCCAGATCGATCAATCCCAAACTCTTCAATCAATCTTCAATCTCAGATCACCAGATCTTCAATGCGATGCTTCGTGTCGCCTCTGGGCAGTCCTCCGCGAGGCGGCGAGGATCGCCAGAATCTCCTGCGATTCCTGAAAGAGCTCCGTGACCTCCCCTCCGGAGGCGAGCCCGGCCTTCAGAATCACCTGGAACCAGCCAACCGACTCGTCGGCCTCCTCGACCGAGACGGCCAGGCGTGAAATGAACTCTCGTCGGGACCGGGCACGGCAGGCGGCCCGATAGTTGGACGCGACCGCCGTCGCCGAATCACTCAACTGACCGGCAATCGACCGGGCCTCCGGCGCCTGCCGCAGGACTCGACAGAACTTGACGACCGCAACGGCAAAGTCAGTGAGGCGTTCTTTCAGCTCTTCAGGTGTCACCTGGACAACCGACGCACGGCGTGCCAGGTGCGGGTGAAGCTGATCGGCGCGACTCGTGAATCCCCAAATCGATCAATCCCAAAATCTTCAATCCATCTTCAATCTCAGATCACCAAATCTTCAATGCATCGATCGATCTAGTCGTCCTCAGCCGCCGTCTCCAGCTTCCCCAACGCCCGCTTCATCAAGTAGGCCTTGATGAACTCGTCCAGATCGCCGTCGAGCACGCGATCGACGTCGCCCACCTGCAACTTGGTGCGGTGGTCCTTGACCATCCGGTACGGGTGGAGCACGTAGCTGCGGATCTGGCTGCCGAACGCGATGTCCTTCTTCTCACCGCCGATCTGATCGAGCTTGGCCTGCTGCTCCCGGCGCCGCTGGTCATAGAGGCGGGCCTTGAGGACCTTCATCGCCGAGGCGCGGTTCTTGTGCTGCGATCGCTCGTTCTGGCACGAGACGACGATCCCGGTCGGCAGGTGCGTGATGCGTACGGCCGAGTCGGTCACGTTGACGTGCTGGCCACCCGCGCCGCTCGACCGGTAGGTGTCGACACGCAGGTCCTTCTCCTCGATCTCGATCTCGATGTCATCGGGGAGCTCCGGCCAGACGTAGACCGACGCGAACGACGTGTGCCGCCTGGCCGCCTGATCGTACGGCGAGATCCGGACGAGACGATGGACGCCCGCTTCGGCCGCCAGCAGCCCGTACGCGTAGTCCCCCGTGACCGTGAACGTCGTGCTCTTGATGCCGGCCTCGTCGCCCGGTTGCGAGTCGATCACCTCGCGCCGGAAGCCGCGACGCTCGACCCACTTCAGGTACATCCGCAGCAGCATCTCCGCCCAGTCCTGCGACTCGGTCCCGCCGGCGCCGGAATGGATTGTCACGATGGCGTTTTTCCGATCGAGCTCGCCCGAGAGCATCGTCCGGATCTCGGCCGCCTGCACGTTGCCAACGAACCCGTCGAGCGCCCGCGCGAGATCCGCCGCGACGTCCTCGCCCTGCTTGGCCCAGTCCACGAGCACGGCGATGTCGTCGGCCTGGGTCTTCAGCGCGCGCGCCAGGCTGCGCTCGTCTTCGGCCCTGCGCCGGCGTTGGAGCACCTTCTGGGCCGTCCCCTGGTCCTTCCAGAACTCGGCCGAGGCAGTCTGCTCCTCGATCTCCTTCAGCTCGCGGTCAAGGCGGGCTTCGTCAAAGCCCCCTCCGGACGTTGGCGGCGCGCTCGGCAAGGTCGGTGTAGAGGCGGATCTGTTCGTCGAGGTTCATCTCGGACATGTCTTCTCGGTTCTCGGTTCTCGGTTCTCGGTTCTCGGTTCCCCGTTCTCGTTTCCTGGTTCAGGACCCTCGGCCCCCCGGCCCCCCGGCCCCTCGGGCCCTCGGACCCTCATCGCTTCGTGCGCGCCGTGACGACGGCCACCCACGCGACGGCCGCGAGCGACACCCAGACGACCACATCGCCGAGCTGGCTGTAGATCGTACGGCCATTCAGCAGGCGTACGTCAACTGCCAGGACCGTTTGCTCGAAGAGCGGCGTCCGGGCCAGGACCCGGCCGTACGGGTCCACGACACCGCTGATGCCGGTGTTGGCAGCCCGGACGACGTAGCGTCCCTGCTCGACGGCGCGGAGCGCGCCCTGGTTGAAGTGCTGATACGCCGCTGACGACCGGCCGAACCAGGCGTCGTTGGTGATCGTCAGGAGCAGCTGGCTGCCCCGCTCGACGAACGCCTGCGCGAGCGCCGGAAACACCGATTCGTAGCAGATGGCGACGCTCAGGCGCTGCCCATCGACGTCGAACACCACGGGTTCGACGCCGGCCGAAAAGTCGCTGACCGCCTCGACGAGCGGCCCGACGAAGAACAGCAGGTCCTTCAGCGGCACGAACTCACCGAACGGCACGAGCTGCATCTTGCGGTACGTCGCGCGCGACCGCCCGTCCGCGCCGACCAGCAGCGCCGTGTTGTAGAGCCGGGCCGGCGCGCCGTTCTGGCCGGGCTCGAACTCGTCGGTCCCGATGATGAACGGCGTGCCCGCCTCGGCCGCCAGGCGCCGGACCGGCTCGGCCAGCTGCGGCTCCGCATCAAAGAAGAACGGCGTCGAGGATTCCGGCCAGATGACGAGGCCCGCGCCGCGACCGATCACCTGCCGCGACAGATTCAGGTGCCGTTCCAGGATGATGTCGCGGCGCGCCGGATCCCACTTGACCTCCTGCTCGATGCCGCCCTGCACGAGCCCGGCCCGCAGCACCGGGCCGGTGCGGGTCAACCGGCTTCCGACGACCCGGAACGTCCCGGCCGCGACGACCACGACCAGGACCAGCGCCACGCCGGCCACCGCCAGCCGATCCGCCTGCCGCCGGCTGACCGCCAGCTGCGCCGCCGCCGTGGAGACCAACGCGACCAGGGCCGACAGCCCGTAGACGCCCGCGACACTCGCGAACTGCACGACCGGCAGCACCGGCGCCTGCGAGCTGCCGAGCAGCACCCAGGGAACGCCACCCCAGACGGTCGATCGCGCCCACTCGGTCGCGACCCAGAACCACGGCGCCAGCCACAGCGCGGCCGGCCCGAAACGGCGAAGCGAAGCACCGAGGGCGACCGCAAAAAGCGCGGGATAGATCGCGAGGTAGCTCGCAAGGAGCAGCGCCACGAGGATCGAGACGAACGCCGGAAGGCCGCCAAACGCCGACATCACGCCGACAACCCAGTAGAGCGTCAGGGCGAAGTAGACGCCGCCGGCGCTGAGGCCAAGCAGGAAGTCTCGCCTCGCCGGACCGCCCGACGGGCGGCGGGCTGGCGCGAGCACGACCGCGACGAGCAGCGGCGCCAGCGCGATCCAGGCCAGGGCCGGATGCCCGAACTTGGGAAAACTCGCGGCGAGGAGAAGACCCGAGAGGAGCGCGAGGGCCTGCGGGACGGCTACTGCCCTTCCTTCAGGACGCGGCCGTTCGGATGGCCCTGCTTCTGCAGTTCGGCGGCGGCCCGGTCGGCGCCGGCGCGATCGGCGAACGGCCCGACGCGGACCCGGTGCAGTCCGTCCGCGGTGGAAACCAGCGCCTTGTGCCCCTTGCCGGCCAGGTCTGCCACGACGCTGTTCGCGCCGTCACGGCTTCGGAAGGCGCCCACCTGCACGAACCAGCTCCCGGTCGGCGATGCCGCCGGGGCCGGGGGTGGAGCCGGCACCGCCTCGGCAACGGCCGCGCGGGCTCCGGCGGTCGGCGGCGCGATCGGGGGCACTTCGTCCTGCGGCACGGGCGGGGTCGGCGGCGCGGGACTCTGTCCGCTGCGGCCCGTCAACTCCGACGGAAAGCTCAGATCGACGGGCGCTTCGGCCGCCGCCGGCGCGCCGGCCGGGACCGGCGTGTCGCCAGCCGACGGCTCACTCGCCGGCGAATCGCCCGCAGACACGGCCGCGTCGACACCCCGTCCGACGGACACACCGAGCAGGAACACGACGACGAGCAGCACGACGGCCGACATGAACAGGAAGATGAGCTGCTTGCCGGTCAGCTGGATTTCGGTTGGACGTTGTTCGGACATCGCCGGACGATCCTGGATGTTAGCACGCCCGACCGGGGTCAGCCCCCGATCCGATTGAGCAGCTCGCGCGCCTCGATCGAGTTCGGATCGAGCTCGAGCGCGCGCACCGCCGCGCGCCGGGCGGCCTCACGGTCGCCGCTCGCAACAAGGGCGCGGCCGAGCGCGACCTGGGCCTCGGCCGTCTCGCGCGCCCACAGCGCCACGCGGAACTCGTCGATGGCTTCGGCAAGCCGGCCCGCGCGCTGCAGGACCGCGCCAAGCAGCAGGTGGGGTTCGTCGAGATACGGATCGAGGTAGATGGCCCGCCGGAGCTCGCCGATGGCCTCCCGGTCGCGTCGCGCCTCCACCAGGTTGCGCGCCCGCTCGAGGTGATAGGCGGCCGTCGCGCGCTCGTCGCCCTGGCCGGGCCGCGCCGCCTCGGCTCGGTCTCCGGACTCCGGATCGATCTCGAGCGGAAGCCGCTCGAGCCCGTCCGGCACGGTGGCGGTCTCCGGTTCGTCGCCGGCGGCGACCCCGAGCGAAGCCGCCAGCTCACGCTCGCGCGTGGCCTCGACCGACCGGCCCTCCGCCAGGAGCAGCGCGCCCATGAGCGCGTGCGCATCGGCGTCGGCGGCGTTCAGCCGGACCACTTCCCGCAATGCCGCGAGCGCGCCGGCGCGATCGCCGGCGCGCGCGCGGGCGTAGCCGAGGTTGAACTGGTAGTCGGGGTTGTGCGGCGCCGCGGCGGCCGCCGCGCTGAAGTGACTCGCCGCATCCGCGGGCGACGCGCCGGTCCGGCGGAGCTCGACCACGCCGAGCGCGTTGGCGAGCACCGCCGACGGCTGCTCGGCGTGCAGGGTCGACAGCTCGCGCAGGGCTCCGTCCAGCCGGCCGAGCTCGATGAGTGCCAGCACCAGCGCCAGCCGCGCGGGCCTGGGCCGCGCGGCGTCGGCCGGAACGGCGCTCGCGGCCTCGAGCGCCTTCTCGGGCAGCCCCAGCGTCGTATAGACCCGCCACAGCTCCAGCAGCACGCGGTCGTCGCGCGGCGCCTGCATCATGGCGGCCTCGAGAAACCGGCGGCGCGCCTCCGGTGTCGCGGCCACAAGGCCCTTCGCGTAGTTCTCGAACACCTCGACCGGCAGCGGCGCCAGCACGGGCCCTTCGGAGACCGACCGCCGGCCCATGTCCCGGGCAAGCGCCATCGTGACGCGGTCGAACAGCGGAAACAGATCCGCGAGCGCGGCGGCGTCGGCGACCGGCGTTGTCGCAGCGCCTGCGGTGATGTCGATGAACCGGGCGCGAACGGACAGGCGATCTGCGAGACGGGCTTCGCCGAAGACGATTGCCGAAGCGCCCACCAGCTCGCCGACGCGAATCATCGTGGCGCGCGTCAACGTCGACGCCATCGGCAGATCGAGCCGTTCGAAGGCCGCCAGCCGAGCCGCGCGCGGCAGCGCCCGGACGCCCCGCGCCGTGAGGCCGTCGGTGACGAGCACCGCGGCCGCTTCGCCCAGCCACAAGGCCGCACCGGCGCCGCCAGGGGCGCCTGGATCCACCGAGACGGCGAACGGCATGACGAGGACGAGCGGATCGCGAGGGTCGGCCTGACGGGCGGCGGGCGGGCGGACGGCGCCCGACGACAGGGCCCACGCCATCACGCCAACCATCAGCCTCGCGAACATGGGGAACAAGACGCCGGTCAGGCCGCCTCGGCCGGGTTCTGCGCCAGTCTGGGCTCCGACCAGCTCACGACCATGCCGCACCGCGAGCCGCCGATGGCCCGGCAGTCGGTCAGTCGGCCCTGCGCGGTCAGGTTGAACTGGCGAAGCGTCTCGAGCACGGCGGCCAGGTAGAAACGGCACAGCGGCGCGCGCGGCGCTTCCCTGACGGCGCAGAAGAGCGACGCGGTCACGTCAAGCTCGACTTGCCCCCGCCGCATGCGCCGGCTCAACCGGCTTGGCTCGTGCACGGATCGAACGAGGCTGCTGACCACGCGCACCGCCGCCCGTGCCCGCAGCGCTGCCGGCAGCCTGGCCGCGGCCGTGCGCTTCCACGGCGTCAGGGCCTCGACGGTCCACACCGCGGCCACCTGCCCGGCCCGCTCCATCACGCGGTCGTAGTTCGGGCCTTCGGTTCTGAGAAAGCCCAGCACGGCGGCCATCGGCGCCGGACTCCCCCGGCGATCCGGCAGGCGATCCCCGTGGAGCCAGTTCTCGTAGAACTCGAGGCGTTCGGGCAGCAGCTCCCGGATGGCCTCGTAGAGGCTGGAGAACACCAGGGGACCGACGCGGACCTCTGTCATGATCGGGTGATGACGGCTCCCAACCGAGCCGCCGCCATTATCGCAGGTGGCCGGGCGCGGCGCCTGGGCGGCGTGGACAAGAGTCGGCTTCTGGTCGGCGGCCGGCCGATCGTCGCCCGGCAAGCCGAGCTCTTGCGCCAGGTGGCAGGCGACGTCTTCGTCGTCGGCGACTATCCCGGTCGCCCGCTCGACCCCGATCTGCCGTGCTACGACGACGTCGTCGCCGGCGTGGGTGCGATCGGCGGTGTTTGCACCGCCCTCGAGGTCGCGTCGGCCGATCTCGTCCTGGTCGTCGCCTGCGACCTTCCGTTCCTGGAGGCTCCGCTGCTCGAGCGGCTGTTCGACCTGGCCGCGACGGCCGACGGCGCCTGGGTCCGGACCAGCGCCGGCGTCGAGCCGCTCGTCGCGTGCTACCAGCGGGGCGTGCGCGCGCGGGTGCGCGCCGCGATTGACGAGGGCCGGCTCAAGCTGGCTGACCTGTCAGGGGTGCTCGACATCCGGGAACTGGCGGGCTCAGACCTCGAGCGCTTCGGCGATCCCGCGCGTCTGTTGACCAACGTGAACACGCCCGGCGAGTACGAGCGGATACAATAGCGCCCCGCATGATTCTCCCCGTCCACGCGAGCGTTCGATCGTCACTGGCGGCGGCTCTCGCGAGCACGTTCGGCCTGGATCCGGCGAACCAGCCGACCATCGTCATCGAGACCCCGCCAAACCGATCGCTCGGCGATCTCGCGGTGCCGGTCGCGTTCGAGCTGGCGAGGCGCCTGCGCAAGGCTCCCCGCGCGATCGCCCAGGAGCTCGCGGCCGCGCTGGTCCCGGCTCCCGGCATCGCCAGGGTCGAGGCGGCGCCGAACGGATACCTCAATTTCTTCCTGGACCGCGCGGAGTTCCTGCGGCGCCGTCTGCAGCCGGCCGGCGACGGCCCGGCCGGATCGACCGACAAGATCGTCGTCGAGCACACGGCCATCAATCCGAACAAGGCCGCCCACATCGGCCACCTGCGGAACGCCGCGCTTGGCGACACGCTCGCGCGGGTGCTGCGCTTCCAGGGCCACCCGGTCGAGGTGCAGAACTACATCGACGACACCGGCGTGCAGGTCGCCGACGTCGTCGTCGGCTTCACGGCGCTCGAGAACCGGGACCTGGCTGGTGTGCGGACGCTCGCCGACGATCCCGCGACCCGCTTCGACTACTACTGCTGGGACCTCTACGCGCGCGTCACCGAGTGGTACGGCGAGGACGCGACACGGCTCGAGACCCGGGCGCACGCCCTTCACGCGATCGAGGAAGGCGGCAACGCGCTCGCCGAGATGGGCGCGTTCGTCGCGGACCGCATCGTCCGATGCCACCTCGGGACGATGGCGCGCATGAACGTCGACTACGACCTGCTGACGTGGGAAGGCGACATCCTCAGGCTGCACTTCTGGGCCACGGCGTTCGAGCAGTTGAAAGCGCGTCAGGCCGTCTTTCTGGCCACCGAGGGCCGCCTCAAGGGCTGCTGGGTGATGCCGATCGAAGAGGCTGGCGACGGGAACGACGAAGATGGTGACGCGCCGGCCGATCCGGGTGAAGACGACGCCGAACAGCGCGAGAAGGTCATCGTCCGATCGAACGGCACCGTGACCTACGTCGGCAAGGACATCGCCAACCAGTTCTGGAAGTTCGGCCTGCTCGGCCGCGACTTTCACTACCGCGTGTTCGCCGATCGCGGCGGGCGCCCGTTGTGGGCCACGACCTCGACGCCGCCGGACGCGGCGGCCGCCGCGCCGGCGTTCGGCCGCGCCTCGGCGGTCTACAACGTCATCGACTCGCGGCAGTCCTACCTGCAGCAGCTCCTGAAACAAGCGCTCGCGACGATGGGCTTCGAGAAGGAAGCGGACCACTCGACGCACTTCGCGTACGAGATGGTCGCGCTGTCGCACGCGACCGCGCGCGCGCTCGGCCATGACGTCGAAGGCGACGACAAGCCGTTCGTTGAGGTCTCGGGCCGCAAGGGGCTCGGCGTCAAGGCCGACGACCTGCTCGACCAGGTCATCGCCACGGCCGCCGCCGAGGTCGCGAGGCGGCACGAGGGGCTCAGCGAAGGCGAGGTCCGGCGGACCGCCGAAGCGATTGGCGTCGCGGCCGTTCGTTACTTCCTCGTGAAGTTCTCCCGCGGCAAAGTCATCGCCTTCGACATCGACGAAGCCCTGAGCTTCGAGGGCGAGACCGGCCCCTATCTCCAGTATTCGGTCGTGCGCGCCAACAACATCCTGGCGAAGCTCAGGGAGCGGGACGGCCTGGACGCCGAGGCCGTCATCGCGCGCCTGGATGGCCTCAATCGCGCCCCGGTCGATGAGGGCGCCGAGGGCGACGAGCTGTGGGGCCTCGTGCTCGAAGCGGCGCGGCTGGACGAGATCGTCGACACGGCGGTACGCTCGCTCGAGCTGTCCGTACTCGCCAAGTACACCTTCGGCCTGGCCCAGGCGTTCAATGCCTTCTATCACCGCCAGCAGATTCTGCGCGAGGACCGGGAGGCGGCGCGCCTGTGGCGCGCCGCCGGCGTCGCCTATTTCGGCCGCCAGCTCACGCGCGCGCTCGACCTCATGGGCTGCCGCGTGCCGGCGCGGATGTAGCGGCGTCAGCCCGCCGCGAGCCGCTCGAACACGGCCACGGTCTCGACGTGCGGCGTGTTGGGAAACAGATCGAACGCGTCGATGGCCGCCAGCGCGTAGCCGCCCGCGACCAGCCGGGACGCATCGCGCGCGAGCGTCGCCGCGTCGCACGACACATAGACGACGCGCGGCGCCCGCCAGGCCAGCAGGCCCTCGAGCGCGCGGGCTGAGAGACCGGTGCGCGGCGGGTCCAGCACCACGACGTCGGGCGCAGGATCCAGCGGCTCGGACAGGATGTCTTCGACGGCGCTCCGCGTCGGCCGCAGACGCTCGCGCCACGGCCCTGCGTTGGCCGCCAGGTCGCCGGCGCTCGACCGATCGCCCTCGACCGCCAGGACCCTCGCGCCACGGGCGGCCAACGCGACGGCAAAGAGCCCGACGCCTGCGTAGAGATCCACGATCCGCTCGCCGTCGCCCGCCGCCGCCAGCACGCGCCGGACGAGCTCACCCGTGAGAAACCGGTTGCCTTGAAAGAACGACGCGCCGTGCCGGGTCCACCGCGGAGTGTCACCAACCGGTGAGGCCGCGCCAAACAGATCGGCGGCCGTGTCGGAGACCGTCCCCAGACCGGCGAGCGTCACGAGATGGCCTCGCACCCACGTCGTCATCCCCGTGATGCCGTGAGGCAACGCGAGCCCGACGGCCGGCGCCTCCAGGCCCGCGCCCTCGCGGGTCTCGACGTGCAGGACGCGCTCGGTTGCCCGAACGTTCTCGGCGACGACCAGCGCCTCGCACGCGGCCGCGTACGGCGACAGCGCCGCCGCGGCGTCCTGAACGGCCTCCAGCGCGGCCGGCATCAACTGTCCGGTTGGGCCGGGATCGCACAAGGCGTGACTGCCCTCGCGCAAAAACATCGCGCGGCCAGCGGCGAGGCGCAGTCGCGCCCGCAGGCGGTAGCCGCGTTCGGGCGACGGCGCGACCGCCCCGATGCCGGAAAGCGTCATCCTGCCGACGTGCCGGAACGCGTCGACGACCACCTCGCGCTTCAGCTCGAGCTGTCGCGCGTACTGGATGTGCGCGTACGCCATCCCGCCACACGCTGGATCGAAGTCGATCACGCGCCGATCCGCGCTCGGCTCCAGCACGTCGGTGACGGCCGCCCAGATGACGCGTTTCTTGCGCCGCTCGACCCGCGCGCGCACGCGCTCGCCGGGCACGGCGCCGGCGACGAGCACCACGTCGCCGCCATGGCGCGCGATCATCCGCCCGCCCGCGGCCGGCCGCTCCACCGTCAGTTCGATCAGCGATTCCGGCACGTCACGCCACGGTCAGGCCGGTAACGCCAGCGCCGGCAGACCCAGCCGGTCGCGCAGCAGCCGCGCCGCCGTCAGGTCGATACTCCGCAGCCAGGCGTCGCCGCCGAGGCGCCCGCGGAAGGCCGCGAGGTCCGCCTCGGCCTCGTGCTGGATCGCGCGTTGCAGATCGGCCGGCGCGAAGCGCCGCGCCAGCGCGACTAGCTCCTCGTCCAGCTCCGCGAGCTGGCGCGCGACGTCCTCACGCGCCGCGCCGCGTGCGCCGCGCGACGACTCCTGCAGCGCGGCCACCCGTTGGCGGCAGGACTCGACTCCGTCGCGCAGTTCGTTCGACCAGCCCGGACGCGCCGCAGCCTGCTCCAGCCGTCCCAGCACCCGCTCGAAGTGCTTCGAGAGCGACGGCTGGCGCCGCTTCGCGCCCTCGCCGCCGTCGGCGGCATCGCCCGACGCCGCGCGAACGCCGGCCGGGACGCCGATGGCCCGCCGCCACTCGTCGTACACCTGGCGGACGTCGTCTTCGCAGAACTCCATGCGCAGCGGGCGCGTGGAGCGGCCGTGGCGGTGCCGCTCCGCTTTTCGCTCGATGCCGCGCAGGACGATGTTCAGGGGAACACCGTCCTCGGCCCAGCGGCGGACGAGATCGAAGCCGGGCCCGACGACTCGCACCAGGTGTCCGCCGTTGACCTTGGTCAGGTGCGATTCCACGCGTCGGCAGTAGTCGCCGACGTCCACGGCCGGCGCGGTCTCCTCGGGGTCGTTCCCGCTCATGACTCGACTCGCTCCCAGAGCACTTCGCCCGCGACGATGCGGTCGCGGCGCCCGTCCACCTCGACGACCAGCGCGCCGTCAGGCGCCAGATCGACGGCGGCGCCGCGGCGCCAGCGGCCGTGATCCTGCCAGCGCACCGGCGCGCGCCGGAGCCCGGCCCCGCCGAGCCGCCGCCATTCCCCGATGAGCCACGCCGCGTCTTCCGTCCGCATCCGAGAGACCACGCGCTCGAATTCCGTCAGGACGGCGACGAGGAGCCGGCCCCGCTCGACGGGCCGGCCCAGCTCCACCTCGATCGACGCCGCCCGCTCGGCCACGTCGGGGGGATACGCGGCCGGCTGCAGGTTGATGCCGATGCCGACGACGACCGCGTCGGCCCGCGCGCCGGAACCGAGCGCTTCCGACAGCACGCCGCCCAGCTTGCGCCAGGGACGGCCGACGACCAGGTCGTTCGGCCACTTCAGCTCCACCGGCAGTCCCGAGACGGCGCCGACGCCGCGCGCCGCGGCGATGCCGGCACCCAGCGTGACGAGCGGCAGTCCGCCGGGCCAGTTGCAGGGCGTGACGACGACGGAGACGTACAACCCGGCGCCCGCCGGCGAGAACCAGGAGCGGCCGCGCCGGCCGCGGCCGGCGCGCTGCTCGTCCGCGAAGACCGCGGTACCGTCGGCGGCGCCCAGTTCGGCAAGCCGCAGCGCCTCGTCATTGGTCGAGTCCACCGCGCTCCGGTAGCGGAGCCGGCCGGCCAGGCCGGCAGAACCTGCGCTCAGGGCCTCGAGCACGTCGCGGGGAAGCGATTCGGATCGCATGAGGGCGTCGGGGGATCACCCCGCCGGATCGACCTCCACGTCCAGGCTGATGTCAATCGTCAGCGGCGAATGCGTCAGCTGTCCGACCGACACGCGGTCGGCGCCCGAGTCCGCAAGCGCCGCGACGCGCTCGAGCGTCAGGCCGCCCGAGATCTCGACGCGGGCGCGGCCGGCGATCCGGCGGATCGCCGCGCGGATGTCTTCGTCGGACATGTTGTCGAGCATGATGACGTCGGCCTTGGCCTCCAGCGCGGCGTGGACCTCGTCAAGGCTCTGGGCTTCAACCTCGACCGGCAGGCCCGGAACGCTGTTTCTGGCCAGTCGTACCGCCTGCCCGATTCCGCCGGCGACACGGATGTGATTGTCCTTGATGAGCACGGCGTCAAAGAGCCCGGTACGGTGGTTGGTTCCGCCGCCGCACCGCACGGCGTACTTCGCGAGCGCGCGGAAGGTCGGCAGGGTCTTGCGCGTGTCAAGGACCGCGAGCCGGTTGCCCGCCGCGTCCACGAACGCGCGCGTGCGCGTGGCGATGCCGGAAAGGTGCTGCAGGAAGTTGAGCGCGGTGCGCTCCGCCGTGAGCACCGCGCGGGCGGGGCCCGCGAGCCGCGCCAGCACGGCGCCAGGCCGAACGCGATCGCCGTCAACGCACGCCGGCTCGAAGCGGACCGCCGCGTCCACCTGGCGGAACGCCTCGCGGGCCACGTCCAGCCCGGCCACAACGCACGGCTGTCTGGCGACGAGGCTGGCGCGCGCGCGCGCCTCCGCCGGAATCGTCGCGCGCGTCGTCACGTCGCCGGCGCCGATGTCCTCGGCGAGCGCGCGGCGGACGAGATCGACGTACAGATCGGGGCTGAGCGGATCAGGCCGGGTCGGCGAGCTCGATGTGGACGTCATCCTGAACGGCGCCAAACGTCACCTCGTGGGCGATGACGTTGTTGCCCGCAAGGATATCGCGCTCGACCGCCTCCCAGAAGGCCGCGCGGGCGTCGGTGAGCAGGAACCGCGCGCGCAGGGGCTTGGCAAAGCCCCACTGCCGCGTAGACCGCTCCTGGCGGATCAGCGCCGTAATGGACCGGGCCTGATAGTAGGCCTCCACGTCGGTCGCGCCAGACACGGTGAGGGGCACCAGTACTTCACTCGACTCCGGCCAGCGCGATACGTGAATCGAGCCGTTGCGCCACCACGACCACACCTCTTCGGTGACGTACGGCAGGAAGGGCGCGAAGAGCCGCAGCATCGTATCGAGTGCCGTCTGACTCGCAGCGACCGCGGACGCCGCTGCTCGGTCGTCGCCGGCCCGCCGCCGCTTGGACAGCTCGATGTAGTCGTCGCAGAAGCGCCAGAAGAAGTCCTCGGTCTCACGAAGTGCCACGGCGTAGTCGTACGCGCCGAAGTGCTGCGTCGCTGTGTGCACGAGCAACGCCAGCTCCTGCAGCATGCCGCGGTCGAGCACCTCGGACACCGGTCCGCCCGGCTGCGTCTTCGACAGCACGAACTTCGACGCGTTGAGCAGCTTGATCCCGAGCCGCCGGCCGACCTTCATCTGGCTGACGTCGAACGCCGTGTCCACGCCCGGGCCGCCCCTGGCTGCCCAGTAGCGCACCGCGTCGGCCCCGTGCTCGTCGAGCAGGCCCATCGGCGTGACGACGTTGCCCTTCGACTTCGACATTTTCTTGCGGTCCGGATCGAGCACCCAGCCCGAAATCGCGGCATGCGTCCACGGCAGCGAGTCCTCGGCCAGGTGCGATCGGAGCACGGTCGAGAACAGCCACGTGCGGATGATGTCGTGCGCCTGCGGGCGCAGGTCCATCGGGAACGTGCGGCGCCACAGGTCCGGATCCGTCTCCCAGCCGCAGACGATGAAGGGCGAGAGCGACGAAGTCGCCCACGTATCCATGACGTCGGGATCGCCGACGAAGCCGCCGGGCGCGCCGCGCGCGGCCGGGTCGAACCCGTCGGGCGCGTCGGTGGATGGATCGAGCGGCAGCCGGCCCTCGTCGGGCAGAAGGCGCGCGTCGAAGTCGGGGGTCCCGTCCTCGCGCACGCGGTACCACACAGGGAACGGGACGCCGAAGAACCGCTGCCGGCTGACGCACCAGTCGCCGGTGAGCCCGTTGACCCAGTTCTCGTAGCGCGCGCGCATGTGCGCGGGGAACCACTCGAGCGCGCGGCCGCGCTCGACGAGCGCCTCGCGCTCCGCCATCGTCCGGATGAACCACTGGCGGCTCGTGACGATCTCGAGCGGGCGGTCGCCCTTCTCGAAGAACTTCACGTGATGCGTGATCGGGCGCGGCTCGCCGACCAGATCGCCCGACTCGCCGAGCAGCTCGACGATGCGGGTGCGGGCTTTCGTCGCCGAAAGGCCGACCAGCGAGTCATAGGCATGCTGCGCGGCCGCCGCGTCGAGCGTCGGCCACGCCTCGCCACCCCACGTCACCGGCCGGAGCGTGCCGTTGGCGGCGATGACGGCGCGGACCGGCAGCGACAGTTCGCGCCACCACGTGACGTCGGTGACGTCGCCGAACGTGCAGATCATCGCCACGCCGGATCCCTTCTCAGGGTCGGCGAGCGGATGCGCGCGCACGGGCACCGGCGCGCGGAGGAGCGGCGTCACCACCTCGCGGCCGATGAGCGGTTTGAACCGCGCGTCATCCGGGTGCGCGACGAGCGCCACGCAGGCCGGGATCAGCTCGGGCCGCGTCGTCTCGATCTCGATGTGGCCGCCGCCGTCGCGGAGCGCGAACCGGACGCGATGGCAGGCGCCCGGCACCTCGCGGTCCTCCAGCTCGGCCTGTGCCACGGCGGTCCGGAAATCGACGTCCCAGAGAGTCGGGGCCTCGACCTGATAGGCGCGGTCGGACTGGAGCAGCCGGAGGAACGCCAGCTGCGACACGCGCTGCGCGTGCCGGCCGATCGTCGCGTAGGTCAGCGACCAGTCGACCGAGATGCCGAGATGGCGCCAGAGCCGCTCGAACGCCTGCTCATCCTCGGCCGTGAGCTTCGCGCACAGCTCGATGAAGTTCGGGCGCGAGATCGAGATCGCTGGCTTGGCGGGCTGCTCGGGCGGGACGAAGGCCGCGTCGTACGGGAGCGAGGGATCGCAGCGGACGCCGTAGTAGTTCTGCACGCGCCGCTCGGTCGGCAGGCCGTTGTCGTCCCAGCCCATCGGGTAGAATACCGACTGCCCGCGCATCCGCTGGAACCTGGCGATGATGTCGGTGTGCGTGTACGAGAAGACGTGCCCGACGTGCAGCGACCCGCTGACCGTCGGCGGCGGTGTGTCGATCGAGTAGACGTCCTCGCGAAGCGCGGTCCGGTCGAACCGGTAGACGCCGGTCGCCTCCCAGTGCCGCGTCCACTTGTCTTCGAGGTTCTCGAGGGCGGGCTTGTCTGGAACCTGGGGTGTCAACGCCATCAGTCGGAGTCGGCCTTGATTCGCTCGATCTCCTCGCGCACCAGCCGTTCGGCCGTTTCCGCGACGACCTGGCGCACGGTGTCGGCCGTCATCCGGTTGAGGACGCGCCGTACGATTTCCTCGACTTCGGCTTCCGAGGGCGCGGGCGCGATCGGCGGCGGCGCGCTTGACGCCCGGCTCGCGTCGCCGCCGAGAAGCGCCGAAAACGCGTCGACGATCGACCGGCGCGGCGCCTCGTCGGCCGCCCTCGCCGGCGTCGCGGTGGCCGTCGCCGGCTGGGGCGACTGGCGCCAGACGGGCTGCCGCGGCGGCTCGAGCGGCTCCGGCGAGCGCCCCTGCTGATACCGGGCGGGTCGAATGCCGCTGCCGCCTGCCGGCGCGCCGGCGCGGCTCAACAGCTCCTTGACGCGCTTGACCAGCGCCTGGGGCTCGAACGGTTTCGTCACGACGCCCGCGCAGCCGAGTTCCTTGGCGCGTGCCTCGTCGATGGGCCCGAGGGCGCCGGTCATGAGCACGACCGGAATGTCGCGCAACTGCTCGGACTGGCGGACGTGCGCCGCGACGCCGTACCCGTCGATCTCCGGGACCTCGACGTCCACGAGCACGATGTCCGCGCCGCCGGCATCGAGCGCCTGCACGGCCCGGCGCCCGTCGCCCACGGACACGACGCGGATGTCCTCGTGCGCGAAGCTGAGCTCGACGACGCGCTGCACGGTGACGCTGTCGTCGGCGAGGAGAAGGGTCTTGGCCATGGTCGTCAGAGCGCCTGCGCCTGCGGCTGCACGCGGTTGTTGATGAAGTCCACGATGTCTCTCATCGGGCTGCCGGGCAGGAACACGCCGGCAATGCCCATGCCCTTCAGCTTCGCAATGTCCACGTCGGGAATGATGCCGCCGATGACGACGGTCACGTGGTCGAGGCCCTTCTCATGGAGCAGCTCCATCAGCCGCGGACAGATGTGCATGTGGGCCCCGCTCAGGATGGACAGGCCGATGACGTCGGCGTCCTCCTGGAGCGCGGCCGCGGCAATCTGCTCGGGCGTCTGACGGAGGCCCGTGTAGATCACCTCCATGCCCGCGTCGCGCAGCGCGCGCGCGATGACCTTGGCGCCCCGATCGTGCCCGTCGAGCCCGGGCTTGGCAATGACGACTCGAATCCTTCGCATGCGGTTCTCGCCTTACGCCTTACGCCTTACGCCTCAAGCCCTAGGCCCCAAGCCCTAGATCGCCGGCACTTCCTCGTATTCGCCCCAGACGTCCCGGAGCGCGTCGCACATCTCGCCCACCGTGGCATACGCGCGAACGCAGTCGAGGAGCGGGTACATCGTGTTGTCGGTTCCACGGGCGGCGTCCTGCAGGTGGCGGAGCGTGGACTCCACGGTGGCCTGGTCGCGGCGGGCCTTGACGGCGGCGAGCCGCGCGGCCTGCGTCTCGGCGGCCTGCTCGTCGATGTAGAGGATCGGCACCGGCGCCTCGTCCTCCTCGACGAACGCGTTCACCCCGACGATCTGCTTCTCGCCCTGCTCGACCGCCTGCTGGAACCGGTACGAGGCCTCGGCGATCTCGCGCTGCGGGAAGCCCTGCTCGACCGCTTCGACCATGCCGCCCATCCGGTCGATCGTGTCGAAGTAGCGGTAGGCGCCCTCTTCCATGTCGAGCGTCAGGCGCTCGACGAAATACGAGCCGCCGAGCGGGTCCACGACGTTCGCGACCCCGCTCTCGGCCGCGATCACCTGCTGGGTGCGGAGCGCGAGCCTGGCCGCCTCGGCCGTCGGCAGCGCGAGCGCCTCATCCAGCGAATTGGTGTGAAGCGAGTTCGTGCCGCCGAGCACCGCGCCGAGCGCCTGCAGCGCCGTCCGGACGACGTTGTTGTAGGGCTGCTGCGCCGTGAGGGAGACGCCGGCCGTCTGCGTGTGGAACCGCAGCTTGAGCGACCGCTCGCTCTTCGCGCCGAAGCGCTCCTGCATCACGCGCGCCCAGATCTTGCGCGCGGCGCGGTACTTGGCGATCTCCTCGAAGAAGTCGCTGTGCGCGTTGAAGAAGAAGGACATGCGCGGCACGAAGTCGTCCACGTCGAGCCCCGCGTCCACGCCCCACTGGACGTACTCGATGCCGTCGCGCAGCGTGAACGCCAGTTCCTGCAACGCCGTCGCCCCGGCCTCGCGGATGTGATACCCGCTCACCGAGATCGTATTCCACTTCGGCACGTCCTTCGCGCAGAAGCCGAAGATGTCGGTGATGAGCCGCATCGACGGACGCGGCGGGAAAATGTACTCCTTCTGGGCGATGAACTCCTTGAGGATGTCGTTCTGGATCGTGCCGGACAGCGTCTTCCAGTCGGCCCCCTGCTGTTCGGCGACGGCCAGGTACATCGCGAAGATCATCGGCGCCGGCGAGTTGATCGTCATCGACGTCGAGACGTCCGCCAGCCGGATGCCCTCGAACAGGCGCTCCATGTCGGCCAGCGTCGTGATCGAGACGCCGCACTTGCCCACCTCGCCGAGCGAGAGCGCGTGGTCGGGGTCCCGCCCCATCAGCGTCGGCAGGTCGAACGCGACGCTCAGGCCGGTGCCACCCGCCGCGAGCAGCGCCTTGTAGCGCTCGTTCGTCTCCTCGGGCGTCCCGAACCCGGCGAACTGGCGCATCGTCCAGAGCTTGCCGCGGTAGCCGGTCGCATGGATGCCGCGGGTGTACGGGAACTGGCCGGGGTCGCCGAGGTCGCGCGCGTAGTCGAGGCCGGCGATGTCTTCACGCGTGTAGAGGCGGTCGATCGGACGGCCGGAGATCGTCGTGAACGAGGCCTCGCGCTCGGGCGATTTCGCGAGCGTCGGCTCGAGAACGTCGCGCGCCCACGCCGCCTTCTTCCCGCCGGATACGGTCGCGGTCTGACCGGATTTCATGACGTTCGATTATACAGTCCGGGGTCCGGGGTCCCGGGTCCGGGGGGTCTGACGGCCCCGCGCCTCAGGACTGCTCAGCAGTTGCTCACGCTAGCCTCAGGACATGGCTTGTCAGCCGGGCGTAGATTGAGGGGGACCTGTTCGGGAGGCGTCATGTCACCTCGCAGACCTTCGTTGCTGTTCTGGGCGCCGCGGCTGTCGGGCATCGCCGTCAGCCTCTTCCTGGCGCTCTTCGCGCTCGACGCGTTCGACGGGCGCCCGCTCGCCGAGACGATTCCGGCGTTCGTGATGCACCTGCTACCGGCCGGCGTGGTGGCCGCGGTCGTCACGGCCGCCTGGCGGCGTCCATGGGTCGGCGCCGCCGGGTTCGCCGCGCTGGCGACAGCCTACGCGGCGTGGGTGCCGCACCGGCCGGACTGGATTCTCGTGATCTCAGGGCCCCTGGCCGTCACGGCCGTGCTGTTCGCGCTCGGCGTGCGCCGGCCGGCGGAGGCGCCTTGATCCCCGTGCGCCGCTGAATTGACGTCAGGCGGGCGACGCTGGATCAGCCCGAATCGCGATAGCGGGCACGCGCGCTGCAGGCAGCGACCGGTTCGAGCGCGGCGTCCGTAGGCGTGCGACAGGGCAATGGACGCGGGACAAGGCCGGGTAGGACCCGCGCGACGGCGAAGCCCCGAACCGGGAGCGGACGGACGCGCCGCGTGCGAGGGCTGGCTCCCCGGAGGCCGGCTGACCTCCATTCAACTGCGCGCGGGTTCACGTACCGTCAGGCCGTCAGCCGCTCGATTCCGGGCAGCCTATCGAAGCCGTCGTCGAAGCTCAGGATCGTGGCGATGCCGTGCCGCTCCATGACGGCGACGTGCAGCGCGTCCCGGGCCGACAGGTGTTCGCGGGCGAGCACGATGGCCTTGGCCCGCTCGACGATGCTCGCGTCAATCGTCAAGACCTCGTCCACGACACCGAGCAGCGCATCGAAAGCGGGCTGAATCGCCGCGCGCCGGTTGATGGCCGCGTAGCGGTGCAGGATTTCCTGGAGGACCTCGGCGTCGGTGACGAGGCGCTCGCGCGCCGAGACCAGGCGCTCGAGCGCGCGCTGCGAGTCGGCCTTGTGCGGGTGGCTGGCTCCGACGAGGTACATCGGGACGTTGGAGTCGATCAGGATCACGGCGTGCCGGCGCCGGAGTAGCCGCGCTCGATCTCGGCGAGCACGACGTCGATGTCGCCGGTGGGAAACTCGTGACGGGCGCCGGCCCGAATCGCAGCCAGCTTGCGGGCGGCATCGCCGGCAGGCGTGTGGCGGCGCGCGGCCCGCAGGGTCTGGCGCACCCATGCGGCGACCGTCATGCGCTCGGCCCGGGCAACCCGCCGCAGATCCCGCATTTCCGAGTCGTCCAGG
>Ga0214472_10000590_pt1 | contig 44345 bp, 41 predicted proteins | sample RVTome_6_FD_207662 | JGI IMG/M metagenome (GOLD analysis project Ga0214472, IMG submission 207662) | Soil microbial communities from uranium-contaminated site in the Upper Colorado River Basin, Wyoming, United States - RVT140D175 | ecosystem: Environmental > Terrestrial > Soil > Contaminated >...
ATCCCACTGGAAGTCATGAAGCCAATCAAAACTTGGCACGAGGCCGAGCAACATAGTGACTGAAAAATGTCGTAACCCTGCATAAATAAAGAATTCTGGTCAGAAGAATGCGGAAGTTGGGCTAACACCGCCGCAGAGCTTCAGTGCGGACGCGCTCGGTTTTAACCGGTTGGTCACCACCTATCATCTCCCCTATCAAAACGTGGGTATCGTGGTGCGAAAATCCGACATCGACGCGAAATTGGATGTCTGGGTCAGGCTCGTGCGTGCGACCAGAGAAGGCATCCGGCGCTGGTATGGCGACCCTAAGCTGGCGCGAGACGTGCTGGCCAAGTACACCAAAGAAAGAGATCCGGAAAGACTGCAAAAGACCCACGAGTTTTTTACCAAACAAGCCGGTTTCAACGAGGATCTGACGGTGACGGAGCCAGGTATTCAGCAGATCTTGAGCTTCCTCGGCTCCACCGTGCTTCCGGCCGCCAAGACCGCGTCCCCCAAGCAGATTTACGATACGCGCATCCTAGACAAAATTCGCCAGTGACCGCAGGCCCAACGCGTTTCGCTTCAACCGTATTCCGGAGTTGAAAGTTTATGCACAGAGCGAGGCGCGAGCCTTCCGTAGCGGAGGCAATGGAGTTCTGCCTCTAAGGCACTGAGACCACCGGTGCCGTGAGTGGAATCCGTAACCCGCTTGCAACAGATTACCAAGCATCATCTCCCACGAAGTCTAAAAGCGGCCTTCTTTTTCCAATTTTCTGACAAACCGGTCATCTACCATCTCTTCAGCTTTGATGCGACGAATTTTTTCATTACCCACCCCCAGGAGGCGGATCACATTGCGCAGTCCCTCGATGTTGGGATAGATGCGCCGCTCGTAAAGGTTGGTCATGCTTTGATAGCCTTCGGCTGCGTCCTCAACCTTGGGAAAGCGAAGCCCCCGAGCCAGACTCTTCATGACCAGGGGTTTGTTTCCCGGATCTTGAGTAAAACCGATCGCCTCAACGAGACCTTTCAGAACACCTTCCACGATGTCGGGCAAAGCAGCGATGAAACTGCGTCGGACCAGAACACCGGTTCCCTGATACGGGATGGGCAGCTGAGCGAGGTCGGCGAGGGGGCGGTAGCCTTTATTTTTGAGAACCGCGGAAAACGTGTAGCCGAGCTGAGCGCCGTCGATGACCTCCGAGGCGATCGCCAGAGCCCGCACCGAGTCATCGCCGACCACTCTTATCGTGATCCCGTCTCGTTTCGGTTCCAGTCCCCAATGATCCAGCGCCAGCATGGTGAAAATCCAACTGCCGCCGCTCATGCTGCTGACGCCGAGCGCTTTTCCCTTGAGGTCGACAGGACTCTTGATCTTGGTATTCACCATGAACGTGCCGGTCAGTTTGTTGATGAGCCCGGCGACAAAGACCGCGTCCGATCCTTCCGCGATGGCGCCGAGGGTGGCGCCCGTGACCGATCCGACGTGAAATTGCGACTCGCCGGCGGCGAGCGCGGCCATGCCGACAGGCCCGCTGCGCACGTGAACAAATCTCACGTCCAAGCCGTACTTGCGAAAGAAGCCCTGGTCCTGAGCCACAAATACGACGCCTTCTCTCTCACTGAAAGCGCCGGTGGTCATGAGGACGCGGGTCAGCGGGGCAGCCGCTTGTGCCCGCGGATGACCCATCGCAAGCAAGAGAAAAAACAGACCGAGCAGACGACTCACTCGGCTTCTCAAATCGGCCATTGACTTCCTCCAGGTTGGATTCGGGAGCATCGCTAACGTTTAGTCCAAAGCTTGTCGAAAAAGCCGCTCTTTTCCATCTCATCCAAAAAACGCCGATCGATGAGATCTTCCGGTTTCACTTTCCTTGCCCGCGGGTCAATCTCCGCGACCTCCTCCAGAATCGCCTTGAACGCTTCGGTCTTGACTTCCAGTCTCGGCTCCAGCGCTTTAATCTCGGCATCGTAACCCGCGTCCAGAACCTTTCGATCCGTGACTCGCCACTGTTTGCCCAGAACCTTGTAAACGAACTCTTTATCCGTATGGAGAATCTTCGCAGCTTCCGCCATCGCGCGCATGAACTGTCCGATGGCTTGAGGACGCTTCGCCATCAGCGAACGACGCGTCGCGAAAGAGGCGGCCGCGTAGGGCAGGCGAAGATCCCGGCCATAGATCAAATAGCGGTAGCCGCGCGCAATGGCTTGCGCCTCGGCGGGGGCCGTCATCGCCGCCGCATCGATAGACCCATTCAGCAGCGCGGCAAGGTTCTCCGTCGCGCCGCCGGTCTGAATGAAAGTAACGTCTCTCCCGGCGTCTAAACCCAGACGCCTGAGAACCTGGATCGTAAAGTAATGAGTGTTACTGCCGATGCGCGTCACGCCGATCTTTTTACCCTTGAGATCTTCCGGCCGCTTGAGCTCCGGTCCAGCGATGATGCTGTGCGTTAGGATATTTTTGTTGCTGCCAATAAAGACGAAGTCGGTGGCTCCTTGGGCGAAGGCCCGCACCAAGCCGACGGCGCCGGTCAAAGCGACCTCAGATTCGCCGGCGAGCAGCGCCGCTGTGACCATGCCGGACGAGGAAATGTAGACAAGCTGGAAATCGAGATTATGCTTGCGAAACAGCCCGGCTTCTTGGGCGACATAGGGCAGGCACTGCGACATGACCATACTCGAGTTGATGCCGGTCAGCTTCTCGGCCGCCGCGCAGACTCCAACAACGCCAAGAGCGCAGAAAGCGAGCGCAACGCTTAAAAATTTATTATTCGGCTTCACCGCGGGCCTCCTTATCTAAGTCTCCGATCGCGAGTTTGAATCATTGTGATACGTAACGCCTGGCCAAAAGTATTTGAAATTCGGAAACGAAGAAGAGATCGGAAAAGCCATGTCTCTCGCAAAGGCGCAAAGACGCGAAGTTCAGAGAATTCGGAAAATATTCTTAACTTTGCGCCTTGGCGCCTTGGCGAGAGGAATTTTCTTGAAATCATTTTGTCAAGCAATTTAAGCGTAAGAATCTGGCACCATCTCCGTGCGAGAATCCTTATCGTATCGCGGGTTGAGGACTCCTCTGGCCGAGTTCTTCCAATAGAGAAAAGTCAACAATCGTCTCAGCGCGCAAACCTGCCGCCTTTGGATCGTCATACGCTGACATCCGCAACAGATTCTTAATCGATGCTTCCGGCGGGTAAAGACCGGGGCTTTCGTTAGACCGCATGTAATCATAGACATACTCCAGAGCCTCTTTGTCTTCGCTCCGCAAAATCCGGGCGAGGATCGGCAAGGTTCCTTTTTTATCGGCCAGGATGTACTGCGATGCTTCCAGCAGTCCTTTGAGGAACGCCCTTAGCGTAGATCGATGAGATTGAAGGTAGGATTTTTTGACGCAGATGGCTCCGGTTATGAATGGAGGCCGGCTTCCTGTGAAAGAGTAAAGACCCATTTTTTTCAAAGTCGGCTCGAGGGCCCAGGACACGGGCGCGGCATCGATGGCGCCGCCCTTAAGAGCGGAGAGCCTCTCCTGGGAACCTCCCGCCAGGGGCATCATTTTGACGTCTTTGGCCAATCCGGCGTCTTCCAGCATGACGCGCATGATCAGCCACGGAGTACTCCCCGGGCGGTTGACTCCCAATCTCTTTCCGCGCAGTTGCTGAATGTCGTTTACCGGTTCTCGGGTTGCAAGGATGTACGGCATCACGTTATCCCAACTTCCAATAGCCACCACGTCGATTCCTTGGAGATTCAAAGTGACCAGCCCCCCGGGCGCGCCGATCGCCAGATGAACTCCGCCGGATATGAGTGTTTGAAAGGTTGTCGGGGTGCTGTTGATGCGGACGAGCTCAGCTCTGAGGCCCTCCTTTTGAAAAAATCCTCTTTCATGCGCTACGAAAGCAGGGAACCCGAGTAATGGAAACAACGGAACGGCCACTCGAATCGTTTCCTCACAGAAAGCTTTCGGGCGGATGCTGACAACGAGAAAAATAGCCAGCAGAAACACAAAGAAAACCGGTTGCATTTTTGGCCGCATCCTATTGAACATCGTATCCCTCGATCGACGGTTTTTCGCCTCGGCTCATGATTCGCTCATTTCATATTGTGATGAACTGTCTTTGCAAGATATCGTTCATGGATAGCCCGGATTATTCATGCTCCCGGTCAAGTTGACAGCACGCCGGTGACCAAAGGGCGAAGCCTGGAGGGAGAAGGCACCCAGCCGTACAGTTGCGCCGGATTGTGCGGCGCTGCGCACCCTGCTATCTGTTACCACTGCCGTTCGCTCCAGTCGAGGGGTTAGAAGTCCGCGTCAAGCCACAGACCCATTGCCTTCTTCCCGAAGGATTCACCCTTTGGTCACCTATGCTGTGAATAATCCGGGATAGCCGTCCATCCGAATCGTCAGTGCGTCGCGGCTCTCTTCTCCAGGCTGAGCGAGAGACCGTGCCTTCGCACCCGTATGCGGCTACAGTCCCTCCGCTTAGTTATGTCCTCAACCAGAGTCACCAGAGGATGCATGGCGCTGGGGTACGGCCTGGGCGGCCCGGCAGCCCGCATGGCGACGACATCTTCCTTGCTGGTTAACCAGCGCAGCACCATCTCTTCATCTGAAACGCCTGCCCCGCCATACAGGCGACGCAATTCAACGAGGGAGAGATCGGGAAACACGCGGCTTGCCAGCTCACGCGCCCGCGGCTGGCCCAGGACCCGGTCCCGCACATTGGGGTCCATCGCGGTCGTAGCTTCCTCGCCATATCGTCCGAGCGCATAGTCGATAACCTGGTCGGTCACATGTTTATAGCGCTCGCCGACGATTACGTTCAACGCGGCTTGGCTGCCCACGAACTGTGAAAGTGGAGTGACCATAATCGGATAGCCCAGTTCGGCGCGGACTCGGACGGTCTCCTCCAGCGCTTCTTGCATTTTGTGCTCCAATCCCACGAGGCGCAGTTGGTGCTTGAGGTTGGAGATCATCCCACCCGGCACCTGGTGCAGAAATTGGGAATGATCGTATTCGACCGGCGCCCCGATGGGGAAACCCGCGCGCTTGGCCACGGACGTAAAGTGCGCTGCCACCGGCCTCAGCACATCTTCATTGATCATGGGCTCGTATCCCAGCGCGCGAGCGTTCGCCGCGACGTTAAAAACGGACGGATTGGACGAGCCGTTGGCAAGCGGTGGAATGGCCGTGTCCACCGATTTAATCCCCAGCTTGATCGCCTCCAGGCAGCACAGCGGGCCGAGACCCGTCGTGCAGTGGGTATGAAACTCGAGAGGGATGTTGTTACTGTTTTTGAGGAACAGGGGAATGAGCGTGCGTACGCGCTCGGGCGTCAAGAGACCTCCCGGATCCTTGAGAGAAAGGCGATACACGGGCAACGACGCGGCCTGGCGGATCCTCTCCGCAAAGTACTCGTCGGTGTGCCGGGGCGAGACTGAATAGGTCACGCACAGCACGGGCTTCAACCCGCAATCGAGGGCAAGCTCCACCCGGCGCTTCATGCCGGAAAAATCATTCCAAGGATCCAGTATGCGAACCTCGCGCATCCCATTGGTGGCGCTCAACTCAAGGAAGCGTCGGAACATTGCCGGGGGATCGTAATTGAAGGTGTTGATCCGGCTCGTCATCATGCGCATGGGCGTGTTCTTAAGCCGCGCAGCAACGAGCCGTATGCGTTCCCAGGGATCTTCCTTCAACTCGCGCACGGCCTTCTTGAAGAACGAGGAGGAGACGATCTCGACCGCTTCATACCCGGCCTGATCCAGCCGTTCGACGATTGGCAGTAGCATGCCCGTGGTCATGTTCGAAGCCCACAGACTCAGTGTCCCGTCGCGCATCGTGGTGTCGACAAATCGCACCTCTTTCATAATTCCTCCCTCTGCCATGGCACCTCGAAGGTCAACTAGGCGCTTAAATTGGTTGACAAAATGACTTCAAGACAATCTCTCGCACCAAGCACGCCAACGAAACAAAATCCGAAATCCGAATATCGAAAGAAGCCCCGCGGACCGAAACAAACCCAAAGACTTAAATCCCAATGACGAAATCCGAAACCGGCTTGTTTGGAACTTTGTGATTTTTGATCATTTAGAATTGTTTCGGATTTCGGGTTTCGAATTTGTAATTTGGCTAGCTTTTACTCCTCGTATGTGGAAGCTAGTCGATAGCAACCTCTCGGTCAAGAAAAAATTCGTGCGATTAACACCCTTCCGAAACTTGACACACTGCTATCGGGTCGGATAGGTTCGTGCCTCTCAATTGAAGTTGCCTTTGCCTGCTCGATAAAGCTGAGGGCTCGCATCTTCGCCTGCGCGGCAGCAGCCAGGTTCCTTTGCCGCTTGGAGTCATCGAGAGGTTTGTCTCACAGGCCCTTGGGATGAAATGAAACCAGCGTTTTTTCGACCGTAACGTTTGAAGCAAAGGAAAGGAGCAGCCGACATGCTGAAACAATCACTTCACGGATATGCCATGGCCCTAATAGCGTTCCTCCTGTTTTTACTCACGTGTCCGATCTTCACCCAGGCGCAACAGCTTCCCCGTTCCGTCACCCTTGGGAGCCCGGCTGCTGGGTCGCTTCTATACTCTTTGGGGTCGGGCTTGGCCAAGGTCGTCAGTGAAGCGGCGCCTTTTCAAATGACGATTCAACCGTACAGTGGCACGAGTACCTTTCTGCCGCTCGTCGATAGCGGGGAAATGGATTTCGGTATCAACAACGCCGTGGACCTCGCGCTATCCTACCGCGGCCCCAGCTATAAAATCGGCGGCCGAAACCCGTTTCCTCTTTCCTCTAATGTTCGTCTGGTCATGCGCGGCTCTCCCCTCATGGGGTCACTGGTGGTCAGAAAAGATTCACCTCTCAAGTCCATTCAAGATGTCAGGGGCAAGCGGCTGACCGGGGAGTACCCGGCGCACCTGGCCGTCTGGTACACGACGTTCGCTTCGCTCGCCAACGGCGGGCTCACCTGGAACGACGTTAAGGTCGTGCCGGTGCCGGCGGTCAATGAAGGTATCGACGCCCTGATTCAGGGAAGAGCGGAAGTGTCGAATCACGCCATCGGCGCCGCCAAGATGAAGGAGGCCGACGCGGCCATCGGCGCGCGCTTTCTCTCGTTAGATTGTTCCCCCCTGGGAGAGGAGAGGATCAAAAAGGCTATTCCCGGTTACTATGTGGTCCTTCTCAAGGCCGGTTCGTCCACGGGAGTCATCGAAGATACCTGCGTCTACGCCTATGATCTTTATTTGATCACGCACAAGGCCCAACCCGACGGAGTGGTCCGGGCGACGCTCAAGGCTCTCTGGGAGAACGTAGACAAACTTCCTCCCCTTCACCCGTCTTTCAAACAGTGGACGCGGGAGCGGGCGGTGTCCTCCGAAGTCACCATCCCTTATCATCCTGCGGCGGTCCAGTCCTACAAGGAGCTGGGGCTCTGGAAGACAGGAATGGACCAAGTTCAGCAGAAGCTCCTGGCTGTAAAGCCGTGACGCGCAAGCAGGCGCCCGCAGTAGACTAAGAAGCAAGATCGTGATCGTGAACAGAAAAAATTTGGCGCGAAGCGTTCTCGTGCCGCTTTTCTTGTTTTGTTTCTCTCATTCGGCGTGGAGTCAGCAGGGCACGGCGCTGAAGAAAATTCGCATAGGCATGCCCAATCGAGGAGTTCCCAATCTTGGTTTGATGGCCGCACAGCGCTACGGATTCTTTCGCGCACAGGGCCTGGAGGCGGAGTTGATCGTTATGCGGCCAAGCGTCTCCCTCCAGACCTTGCTGGCTGAAGACCTGGATTATTCGACAGTCCTTGCTTCCGGGGCGCGCGCTAGTGTGAGCGGCCGTCCTCTTCGCATAGTCATGACATTGACCGTCGGTCAGGATTTTTCACTTGTCGTGCGACCGGAGATCCGCCGGGTGGAAGATCTCAAAGGCAAAACATTGGCAGTCTCCGGAGTGGGTGAGTTTACCGACGTTGGCGCGCGGCTAGTGCTCAAGAAGTATGGTCTGGTGCCCGAGGTCGATGTCAAATTGCGAGCATTGTTTGGCAACCACCCGTTGAGATTGACCGCCCTCCAGACCGGACAAATCGATGGGACGGTTATGGCGATGCCTTACAACAAGATGGTGGTTAAAATGGGCTTTAGGGAACTCGTTCACCTGCGAGAATTCATCAAAACACCTCAGGGAGGCCTGGTTACCACCGTGCAAAAAACCCGCAGCGAACCAGACTTGGTCCTCCGTACCGTAAAGGCGGCGCTCATGGCCAATCGGTTTTTGAAGGAAAACAGGGGTGAGTTCGTAAAACTGCTTGCAATAGAATCGGGAATTCACGATCCAGTGGTGGCCGGGTTGATCCATGAAGAAGCAGTCAAGTTGTTTTCGGATAACGGCCTTGTTTCGGATGATGCAATGCTGGAGTTTATTGCCAACGCGAAAGAGGCCCTAAAGGTGTCGCGGGAGGTGTCGAGCTCAGAAGTGGCCGACTTTAGCTTCGCGCGAAGAGCGTTTAGCGAACTGAGGGAAAGCAGGTGACAGCGCCGAGCCCGGCAGGCTAGGATAAGGAAGTTAATCAGCGCGGCACGTCGCAACCCAAAGGAGCCCCAAGCAAATACCGGAGGTATTAGATGGCAGCACCGGCAACCTCAAAAACCAGTATCGACATGAACAAGTTCCGGCTCAGGACTTTTGTCGAGAAGCTGATCGATATGGATGAGGTTGAGATCCATGATGAACCGGTGCCGCTGTCCGAACTGAGCCGGATTGCTGAGGCGACGCCGAAAGCGGTTTTATTTCGCAAGGCGGGTCCTGAGCAGGTGGAACTGGTAAGCAGTGTGGCCGGCGGCCGCCGCCGCGTCGCTGCGGCCTTGGGAACCTCGGTGGACAACGCCTGGAAGGAGTGCCGGAAGCGTCTTGAATCGCCGCAACCCGTGGTCGAAGTATCGTCCGGCGAGGCGCCGGTCCATGAAGTTGTCATCCGGGGTGACGAGATCGATCTGACCAAGCTGCCCTTCCACCCGCAGCACGAGCTCGATGGGGGCACGTATGTGACATCGGGCATCGATTACACCATCGACCCGGATACCAAGACCGCCAACGTCGGCTGCCGGCGCCTCAGCCTGCGCAATCGTAGAGAGGCCGGCATTAACGCCACTGCGCCTTCGGACTTGAGACGTATCTACAGCAAGACGGCCGCCCGGAGCCAGCGGTTGCCGGTGAGCTTCGCTGTTGGCTCCCATCCGCTGGATTTTATGGCAGCCAGCATGCGCATGCCGACAGATGAGATTACGCTGGTTGCCACGTTGCGCGGCGAGCCGTTGCCGCTGGTCAAGTGCGTGACCAACGACATCCGAGTCCCGGCTGACGTCGAGATGATTCTCGAAGGCTATCTCGACGAGCGCGGCTACTGCGAGCCCGAGGGGCCCTATGGCGAATACATGGGCTACTACGGGCCGATGCACTTGGATCCCGTGTTCCATGTCACTGCCATCACGATGCGGCGGGACGTGCTGTACCAGTCGCTTCTGCACGGCTCGGGACGCATTCTACATCGCACCGATTCAGGTAACATCGGTGCGGTGCGCACCGAAGCCATGGTCATGAGAGCGTTGCGTGGGGTTGTCAAAGAGCCGGTTGCCGTGCACTCCGTGATCAATTCGGGCCCCGCCCAGAACATTCGTGTCGCCATCCGCCAGCACGCGCCCGGTGAGGCGCGCAGAGCCATCTTGGCCATTTTCAGCGCTATCACGAATGCGAAGCACGTTTTTGTCGTTGACCACGATATCGACGTTTTCGACGACCGCCAGATGGAATGGGCGCTGTCGACCCGTTTCCAGGCTGACCGTGATTTTGTCCTAGTAGAGGGCATTCCCGGAATGCGGATGGACCCTTCCCTGGAGGGGCGACGCATCGGCGCCAAGGCTGGATTCGATTGCACAGTGCCCTTCGGGCGGAAGGAAACAGTGGCAACGAAGGTGGCGATCGCACCGGTATTCGGCAGCCCGCGCCGCTTTCAGACGGTGCGGGAGGCTCTCTCGGCGGGACCGATCTATTTTGTCGACATCATGCGTGGCCTCGACAGTAACGACGGCCGAGAGATCGCGCTTGAACTTGACGCTCTGCGCCAGGAGGGTGTGCTGTGCCGCAACAGCAATGGCCAATATTTCCTGGGCACATCGAAGAAGGGCGTAACCACTGTCGTTGCCGAATGATAGAGCGTCGGGAGCGCGATTCAATGTAGCCCCGCCTACTGGGCGCACAACGTGCCTTTCATGCTGGATTGGTTAACAGAACGGCTGTAAGTAGTGCGGGAAGAAGGAGGCAAAGCTTTACGGCCTGTTGCCCAAACGTCACGTTGAATTGCAGAAATCGATTTAACGGAACTATGGCGTGGCATTGTTCCTTTAGAGCGCCAACAGCAGCACTCATCTTGCAGATCCTAGCTAACGCAAACAACGCAAGTCTTCTCTGAAAGAGGTTAAACTTCTAAGTAGACCACGGGATTAGTCTTCTCTTCACCCCCGACGGGGTAAGAATTCCAGTCCCCCCAATCTGACACAGAAAACCTTTCGGTTAGCCCTGCCTCAGGACGACGGGAAACTCTTTAAGACAGAATGAGGGGCTCAGGCAAACCTTATCGCTGTTTGCCTTGACGGGCCGATCCGGCCCAAATATTCTGATACCTCTCGATGATCGAGCTATGCCTCAATGATTTTGGCATCCTCCGCAAGCGATGAACCGTGCGTCGGGAGGGTATAAAAGATGCGGTTGCACGATTTTCTCGACTATCATGCCCGTGAACGCGGTGACGCGGAGTTTGCCATCCAGGGAAACCGGCACCTGACCTATCGTGAAGCACTCGCTGAAACAAATCGCTTGGCCAACGCCTTCGTCAACGCCGGCCTCCAGATCGGCGACCGGATCGCGGCGCTCTCCAAGAATTGCATCGAGTACGTCCTCCTATACTTCGCCGCGTCCAAGGCCGGCGTGGTTCCCGTCCATCTCAACTACCGCCTCGCCCCTCCGGAGTGGAGCTATATTATCAATGATGCTGGCGCAAAGTTGCTCCTCGCTGGAGGCGAGCACACCGAAGCCGTAGAGCCGATCCGTAGCGAGCTGCGGACCGTCGAACGCTTCGTGGCAATCGACGGTGCTGGAGCCCCAGCGTGGGACGACTACCATCAGTGGGTGGATAACCAGCCAGCCACAACCCCTGACCGGCTCATTACAGAAGACCATGACCTCTGCCAAATGTACACCAGCGGCACGACTGGCGAGCCGAAGGGAGCCGTGCTCACGCACCGGGCCGCGACCGCACACCTGGTGCAAAGGGGGCACATACTAAAGAGTGAGCCGGGCGAGCGCTGGCTACTGGTCGCTCCCCTATTCCACGCTGCTGCCGCCAGCCAGGTGGCCTGCCAAAGCGTCTATTGGGGCAGTTGCCTGTACATCCAGACGGACTTCAATCCTGCCGAGGTGGTCCGTGCGCTCAGCGAGGAGCACATCGGTGTCGCGCACATGGTGCCGGCGATGATTCAAGCCTGTCTTGTGGCAGTCCCTGACGTGGCTCGGCGCCGTTACGATGCCCTGCGCCTGATGAGTTACGGTTCGTCACCCATTGCAGAACAGACGCTGCGGCGTGCCATTGAGGCATTCAAGTGCGACTTTGTCCAGGGCTACGGGATGACCGAGACGATCGGCCTCACTGTCCTGTCTCCCTTCGACCACCGTCTTGCACTCACGGGGAAGCAGGAATTGCTCCTCTCCGCCGGACGCCCATTGGTCGGGACGGAGGTGCGGATAGTGAACGCCGATGACAATCCCGTGGCCAACGGCACAACGGGGGAGATCATCGCCCGCGGACCGCAGCTCATGAAGGGCTACTGGAACCGGCCCGAGGAGACGGCCGAGGCTTTGCGCGGCGGCTGGATGCACACCGGCGATGCCGGCTGCATGGACGATGAAGGCTATCTATACATCCAGGACCGAGTCAAAGACATGATCGTGTCTGGCGGAGAGAACGTCTACCCCCGTGTGGTCGAGGAGGTGCTGTTTTCGCACCCAGCCGTCGCCGATGCTGCCGTGATCGGCGTGCCCGACGAGCGCTGGGGTGAGACGGTGAAAGCGATTGTGGTCGTGCGCCGAGGGTTGAAGGCAACGCCGGAAGAAATCATGGAGTTTTGTCGGGGCAAGCTGGGCCGCTTCGAGCAGCCTCGCTCGGTAGACTTCACTGACGACCTACCACGCAATCCTAGCGGCAAAGTGCTCAAGCGCGCTCTGCGCGAGCCTTACTGGGTCGGCCATCAACGGCGTGTAGCCGGAGCTTAGCCCGGATTCCTCCGAAAGTGGCGCTCAGGCGTGAAGACAACATGCGACACACCTTATCGCTATTTTAAAGCCTGGCGCCAACTCCGTGCGCGACCGGCAAAATTGCGCTGTCCCGGCTAAGATGATATTTCACTTGCATGTCAAAGTTCGCCGACTTCTGCGCCGACTACTTCAAGAGGTATTTTGATCTTCACCCCAGCGAGGCCATCTACTACGGCATCGGCGGTTACGATCATCTGCTGAACGACTATTCCGACGAGACTTACCGGTCCGAAAAAACTTTCGTCGAAGCGTCGCTGGCCAAGCTGCGGCAAATTTCGGTCAACGAGCTAAACCAGGACGAAGCCATCGACCGCGCTCTGCTCGAAGGGCGATTGACGATTCAACAGTATGAGCACGCGAAAGAAGATTACCGGCTCAAGTGGCCGGATACTTACTCACCCATCGACGCAATCTACATTCTTACGGTTCGAGCGACGAATGATCTATCCGCCAATCTTCTGAGTCGTCTGGGGCGAACGCCGGGATTGATCCGACAAGGAATCGCCAACCTGAGCCGGCGCCAAGCGAATCCGCCGAAGCTATGGACTGAAATGGCCATCGAGAGCGCCAAGGGTGGTATAAGCTTCCTGGACACACTACCAGGCCACCCGAAAGTTCAGGCCGAAGTTAAAGATAAGGAGACGTTGCGCACGGCCATCGACAAGGCTGTGAGCGCGATCAACGATTTCGCCGCCTTTCTCGAACGCGATCTTTTGCCGCGCAGCAGCGGAGTCTACGCGGTCGGTGAAGAGCATTTCAACTTACTGCTTAAGAGAAAACATTTCTTGAATCACGACGCGCAGAGTTTACTCGCCCTGGGCGAAGATCTCTTCACGAAAACCAAGCAAGAGCTCACTGCGCTGGCGGACGAGATCGCACCGGGGAAGACCATCGAAGAGGTCGCGCGGATCATTCAGGGCGACCACCCTGCGATCGGTGAAATCTTGCCGGCGTATCATAAGGCCATGGAAGCCGCGCGCGATTTCGTCAAGGAGCAAAAGCTCGTCTCTTTTCCACCGAAAGAGGAACTTCACGTCGTGCACACGCCGGAGTTTCGCCGCCATGAAATCCCCTTCGCGGCTTACCTATCGCCGTCGCCGAAAGACCCCGATCAGGTCGGTTACTATTACGTCACGCCTGTGACCGACGACGATTTGCTGCGTGAGCATAACTGGGTTGGCTTGGAGAACACGTCGGTGCATGAAAGTTATCCCGGCCACCACCTTCAATTCTCCGTCGCCAATTCGATTCCGGTGGCCGCCACGCTGCCGCGCCTAATGAATGAATCGTCGGTTTTCTACGAAGGCTGGGCGCTTTACTGCGAGCAACTCATGCAGGAAAAGGGCTTTTTGAAAACCAAAGAGCACCGCTTCGTCATGCTCAAGGACCGGCTCTGGCGCGCGCTGCGGATTATCATCGACATCAAGACCCAGACCGGCAAGATGACTTACGACGAGGCGGCGGACTTCATGGTCAGCGAACTCCATTTTCCCCGCGCGCAAGCCTGTGCCGATCTCAATTGGTACAGCCAATCGCCGTCTGGCCCGATGGGTTATGCCCTCGGTTGGTCGATCATCAATCGCCTGCGGGATCAGGAACAGAAACGGCTCGGCGACAAATTCGAACTGAGGGAATTTCACGACAAGCTGCTCAGCGCCGGAAGCATCTCGCTGCCGCTGGTCGAAAAAAGACATTTCATCCGATGACCGAAAACGACTTGAACGTTTTGAACGATTGGAACGACTCGAACGGGCCGCGTCGCTGATTCGTTCAAACAGTTCAAAACGTTCAAGCCGTTCAAAACGTTATGAAGATCAAAACGAAGATACGCGGCCCTTTGTTGGGCGCCCATATGTCCATCGCTGGCGGCGTGGGCAATGCGCTGCTCGACGGCAAGAAGGTTGACTGCGACGCGATCCAGATCTTCACCAAGTCCTCGCGCCAATGGGCCTCGAAACCTTATACAAAGGAAGAGATCGAACAGTTTCGGATAAATCAAAAAGACACCGGCATCGCGACGGTCATCGCTCATGATTCCTACTTGCTCAATCTTGGCTCTCCGGACACGGGTTTGCGCAAACGCTCCGTGGCGGCTTTCATCGATGAGTTGGAGCGCTGCGAGATTCTCGGCGTCACGAATCTCGTGGCTCATCCCGGCGCGCATGTCGGCGCGGGGGAAGCCGAAGGAATCAAACTGATCGCGAAATCGCTCGACGAAGTCCACAAGGGTTGCCCCGGATACAAAGTCAAAGTCACTCTGGAGATCACCGCCGGGCAAGGTTCCAATCTTGGCTATCGCTTCGAGCAGATCGGCGCTATGATCGATGCCACGAAAGAAAGCAACCGCATCAGAGTCTGCTTCGACACCGAGCATGCCTTCGCCGCCGGCTACGACATTCGGACCAAGGAAGGCTACGAGCGGACTTTTGCTGAATTCGATGACGCGATAGGAATCGACCGCCTCGCCGCCTTTCATTTGAACGACTCGAAGAAAGAATTCCACTCCCGGGTCGACCGCCACGAACATATCGGCAAAGGATATATTGGGGTGGAATCGTTTCGACTGCTCCTGAACGACCAGCGCTTCTGGGGCCTGCCCATGTGCCTGGAAACGCCCAAGGGCCCCGACTTAGCCGAAGACCGGGAGAATCTGACTCTCCTGCGCAGTTTGATCAATTAGCCGCAAAAAACCGCATGCCGGCGCCAGCCGTGTAGTCACGCAGGGATCGAAATCCCGGGAGAAAACCGCGCTGACGAGCCGATCAAACGATCTTTTCTCCCCGGTAGCTCTTGGCGAGTATCTGCATGGGGTTGAGCGACCGCCCGGGGCGAAAAAAAGCGAGGATCGAACGCGACCGGGGAAGAAATCACCAGATTGAAAAGGAATCGTTACCCTTCGCCCCGTCGGTCGAAGTCAACCAAGGCTCGTCAACCTTGGCGCCGTTGATGAGTCCAAAAAAATACAACCGCAACATTTGCCCGATCAACTGCGAGAGCGGCAAGTCGCGCCTCGGATGGTACCAGGTGTAGATCCAGTTCATCATGCCGAAGAGCGCGAAGGTGGCCACGCGCAGATCGACGCGCTTGCCGCCCTCCTGTGCTTGCAGCTCGCCGAGCAGGTCCATGAGGACCTTGACGTAGCGGCGCTTGAGCACCAGGATCTTGTCTTGGAACTCGCCGCTGAGCGATTCGTCCTCATGGGCCATCACCTTCATCTCGTGCATGTTGTGTAAAAAGAAACTCAGATGGTTTTCGGCGAAGGCGCGGATGCGCGCGTGCGCGTCCTTGTGCGCCGGTGCCACTTGCTCCCAGCGCTGTAACAGGGTGAGAAAGCAGCGTTCTTGAATGAGATAGAGCAGCTCTTCTTTGGTCGCAAAGTAATAATAGAGGCCGGCCAGGCTCTTGCGGGTCGCGCGGGAAATGTCGCGCATCGAGGTGTGGTGAAAACCCTTCTCGGCAAAAATCTTGGCCGAGGTTTTCAAAATTTTCTGGAGTTTTTCGTCGTGGTGACGAGTCGCGGGTTCCAAGCGGTTGGCCATGAGTGAAAAGATATTTGCAAATCGGTCCCAGAGTGTCAAACGGCAGCGCTCCCATCCGGGAGCGCTGCCCTCCCGAACGAAGTGAAAGACCTTGTCTGGAATGTCCGACCCTACGCTATTTTTGACACCGTCACTTACACCGATGGATTTCTTGAATCACCACCATCCATAGTGTATGTGTAATTGTGCTGGCTTTATGGACTTCGAGAACGTCATCGTCGACAAAGACAACCCGATAGCCGTCGTAACCCTCAACCGGCCCGCGCAGTTGAACGCGCTCTCCTACGGCCTCGTCAAAGACCTGTCTCTGGCCATGCAGGAACTCGATCGGGATGACGATGTGCGCGTGATCATCGTCACCGGGGGTGAAAAAGTTTTCGCCGCCGGCGCGGACATCAAAGAAATGGCCGAGCGGGGTCCGTTCGATCAAAGAATTCACGAGCGGCTGGCATACCGGGACCAAATCAACAAGATCACAAAGCCCGTGATCGCCGCGGTGAGCGGCTTCGCCCTGGGCGGCGGTTGCGAGCTGGCGATGAGCTGCGACATCATCATCGCCTCGGAGACGGCGCGCTTCGGCCAACCCGAAGTGAACATCGGCATCATTCCCGGCAGCGGCGGCACCCAGCGCCTGACCCACGTCATCGGCAAGCACCGGGCCATGGAACTGGTGCTGACCGGCGACTTCATAAGCGCGGCGGAGGCGGAGCGGCTCGGCCTGGTGAACCGGGTCGTGCCAGTAGAACTTTTGCTGGACGAAGCCAAAACGATGGCAAAGAAAATCGCCGCCAAACCCGTGCTCGCGATCAGAGCCGCCAAGGAAGCGGTGCTAAAATCCGCGAACGCGGCGCTCGATGAAGGGCTAGAGTTCGAGCGCAAATCGTTTTATCTCTTGTTCGCCTCCGAAGATCGCAGCGAGGGCATGAAGGCGTTCATGGAGAAACGCAAGCCGGAGTTCAAAGGCAAGTAAAGAACCGAGATTTGCCCGTGGCATACGAAACGATCCTCTACGATAAAGACCAGGGCGTGGCGACGATCACGCTGAATCGGCCACAAGGGCTCAACGCTTTCGTGCCGCAGATGAACCAGGAAGTGCTCGAGGCATTGAAAGACGGCGAGCGCGATAAAACGGTTCGTTGTTTGATGATCACCGGAGCGGGGCGCGCTTTTTGCGCGGGTCAGGACTTGAAAGGCCGAACACCGGAGCAAAAAGGCTCTCTGGGCGCATCGCTGCGCGAGAAATATAATCCGATGATCCGGCAAATTCGGCAAATGGAGAAGATCGTCGTTGCGGCGGTCAACGGCGTGGCAGCCGGCGCCGGCTGCAATCTGGCCTTGGCATGCGATCTGCGGGTGGCGTCGGAAGAGGCAAAATTCATCCAGTCCTTCGTCCGCGTCGGCTTGGCGCCGGATTCCGGAGGGAGTTTTATTTTGCCGCGGTTGGTAGGAGTCAGCAAGGCCATGGAAATGCTTCTGCTGGGAGATACGATAGACGCCCAAGAGGCCCTGCGGATCGGTCTCGTCGCCCGCGTGTTTTTGGCCCTCGAGTTCGCTCATGCTGCGAGAGAAGTTGCCGAAAGAATCGCCGCTGCGCCGCGCGGCATCGGCCTGATCAAGCGCGCCGTCAATCACGCGAATTTGCCGAACTTGGAATCGGACCTCGAATACGAAGCTCATCTACAGGAGCTCGCTGGCAGAAGCTCCGATTATGACGAGGGGGTGCGGGCATTTTTGGAAAAGCGCGCGCCGGTGTTTACCGGCAAGTGAGTTCCACGTTCCAGGTTCCGGGTTCAACGTTGAACTCGGAACATTGAACTTTGAACCCGAAACAGGGAATGACCATGAGCAACAAGGCAGAAAAGATCGGCGTCTTGGGCGCCGGCACCATGGGCGCCGGCATCGCGCAGGTGGTGGCGCAAGGGGGCTTTGAGACGCTCCTCTACGACATCAAGCAGGAGTTCATCGACGCCGGTTTGGGCCGGATCGGCGGCTTTCTTAAAGGCAGCCGCGAAAGAGGAAAGATCAGCGCCGAAGAAGAACAGCACGTCCTTGACCGGCTGCACAGCACGACGAAGCTTGAAGATTTCGCGGGCTATGCCCTGATCATCGAAGCGGCCCCGGAAATACTCGAGCTGAAGCGCAATATTTTTAAACGGCTCGACGCCATCTGCGGCCCGGAAACTCTCATCGCCACCAACACATCGTCGTTTTCCGTAACCGCGATCGCCGCGAGCACGCAGCATACGGAGCGGGTCTTGGGTATGCATTTTTTCAATCCTCCGGCGTTGATGGCGCTGGTGGAAGTCATTCAGGGCGACCGCACCACCGACGAAACCATCGAGAAAGCCGCCGCGCTCGTGCGCGCCATCGGCAAGACGCCGGCCCGCGCCAAAGACACGCCGGGCTTTATCGTCAACCGCATCGCCCGCCCCTTTTACAACGAGTCGCTGCGCATTTTGGGCGACGGCGGCGCGACAGTAGAAACCGTCGACCAGATCATGAAAGAAGCGGGCAACTTCCGCATGGGACCCTTCGAGCTGATGGACCTGATCGGCAACGATATCAACTTTGCCGCCACCGAGTCGCTTTACCATTCGTTTTTCGAAGACGCGAGACTCCGTCCAAGCCCGATTCAGCAACGCATGGTGATGGGCGGAAACTTTGGGCGCAAGACCGGCCGGGGCTTTTATGTCTATGGAAAAAAATAACGTCGCCATCCTCGGTGAAAGCCGGCTCGCCCAAGACCTTCACGGCCTTTGCCGCGAAAAGGGCGTCGCATCGAAGCTGCTTCCCCAACTCACCAATCTAGCCCCCGACACGCCCGTGGTTATCGAAACCTACGCCGGCGACGCGGAGAAAAAAAAGCCGCTACTCCAGAAGCTCGACGCGTTTCTGGCGCATGATTCGGTCATCATCACATCCTGCCTGGGCCACGGCACCACTTTTCTCGCTTCCTGGGTGAGCCGGCCGGAGCGCGTCGTTGGTTTCGCGACGTTCTATCCGCTCAAAGACCGCAAGCTCATCGAGATCGCCGCCGGGCTGCGCAGCGGCGAGAGCGCCATGAGCGCGGCCGAACAGTTTTTCAAAGCTCTCGGCAAGAACACGATGCGCATCAAGGACTCGGCCGGGCTGACCTTCCCGCGTATCGTCAGCTTGATCATCAATGAAGCGGCGAGGAGTCTGGAAGAGGGAGTCGCCGCCGCCGAAGAGATCGACGTCGCCATGAAGCTCGGCGTCAATTATCCGCAGGGGCCGCTGCGCTGGGGCGATCAGATCGGTCTGGACGAAGTATTGGCGGTGCTCGAAGGGCTGGGGCGCGAGACCGGTGACGACCGTTACCGTCCGGCCCCGCTGCTCAAAAAAATGGTTGCCGCCGGTTTCCTCGGTGAAGCCGCCGGCCGGGGTTTTTACGCCTATCGATGATCTTCTACACCGGAACGGGTACGAGGCAAAACGCAAATCACGCTTCGTGAAATTTGCAATCCGCATTTTGCCCTGCTGACGCAAGAAGGAGTCGAAATGAAAGAAGCCGTTATCGTAGAGGCCGTGCGCACGCCGACGGGGCGTCACGGCGGTATCCTAAAAGACATCCGCACCGACGACTTGGCCGCTTACATCATCGCCAAGCTCGTCGAGAAAGCCGGTATCAACAAAGAAGAGATCGAAGACGTCTATTTCGGTTGCACTAATCAGGCGGGCGAGGATTCGCGCAACGTGGCGCGCAACGCCTCTTTGCTTGCCGGACTTCCCTACACGATTCCGGGAGCGACCGTGAACCGCCTGTGCGGCTCCGGCCTCGAAGCCATCAACCAGGCCGGTCGCGCGGTGGAAACCGACCACGGCGATCTTTTCGTCGCGGGCGGCGTTGAGAGCATGACGCGTGGGCCCTGGGTCATGGGCAAACCGGCGAACCCGTTTCAGCGCGGCGATATCACGATGTACGACAGCTCGCTGGGCTGGCGTTTCCCGAACAAGCGTATGGGCGAGCTCTATTCACTCATCAACAACGGTGAAACCGCAGAGAACGTCGCGGAGAAATACCAGATCAGCCGCAAAGACCAGGACGAGCTCGCTCTAGGCAGTCACCAAAAGGCGCTCAAGGCGCAGGCAGAGGGCCGCCTGAAAGACGAGATCGTGCCCATTGAAATGGCTCAGCGCAAAGGCGCGCCGATCGTTTATGACAAGGACGAGGGACCGCGCGCCGATACCTCTTTGGAAAAGCTCACGGCGCTTCAACCTTCATTTAAGAAGGGCGGATCGGTCACTGCGGGGAATTCTTCGCCGCTCTCCGACGGCGCCGCTGCATTGCTCGTGACCACGCCCCAGAAAGCGGAACAGCTCAGGCTCAAGCCATTGGCTCGCATCGTCGCGTCGGCAAGCGCCGGAGTTCATCCTAACTATATGGGCATCGGTCCCATTCCGGCGACACAAAAAGCTCTCAAAAGAGCCGGGCTCACCATGGCTCAGATCGATCTCGTCGAGATCAACGAGGCGTTTGCCTCGCAAGTGCTGGCCTGCGTCCGGGATCTCGGCATCGAACGGGAGAAATTAAACGTGAACGGCGGCGCCATCGCTCTGGGCCATCCGCTCGGCTGCAGCGGCGCGCGCATCATGACAACATTGATCCACGAGATGAAAAAACGCGGCAGCCGGTACGGCCTGGCGACCATGTGCATTGGCGTCGGCCAGGGCATCGCGACCATCGTCGAGCGAATCAACTGACTCACTTCCAACTTCAAGATGGGAGGATCGTCACCGATTGCCTGGAAGGCGACTATAACCTCTCGCCAGCCGCGATCCGTGAGTCACTCTGAGCGGGAGCGAAGGTTTGTCCTGAACAAAGTAAAGAAGCTTTCGTGGCGTCACATTCTTCGGCTCCGCTTCGGAACGCTGCGCGGATTTCTCGGCGGAGTTTACCCCGGGCCCGCCGAAGGGCCTCGAAATGACACCCATTCGACGCCTGCGCATGCGCAGTAGCGGTGGCCACTGGCGCCGGTTTCTTTTCGCATGCGATATTTTGGTTGGACTTAACGCCGGCATCTGAGCGCCAAGTCTCGATCTCGCCGCGGGCATCATGAACCTTTTGCGCAATCGCATTCTGCTGCTCCTCGCCGTGTGCGCGGTCGCGCTTTTCGGCTTGATTCAAGCCTTCAACGTGTTAGCCAACAAGAATCTGGATCAGGTTCACCAGGAATTGCAAAAAATTCTCGGCAAGGAAATTTATTTCGAGAAACTCGAAGCAAGCTTCTTCGGAGGAATCGGCTTTTCCGCCAAAGAGTTCAGTGTCGCCGATCATCCCCGTTTTGCCGCGACTCCCTTTGTGCGCGCGCGAGAGTTGTTCCTCGGGGTGAGCCTTTGGAATCTGTTTCGGGGCCGGGCCGTTATCGACTCGTTGACTTTCAAAGATCCCGAAATTCAAATCATCACCGATGAATCGGGCCTTATGAATATCTTCGAGTTCGCGAAAGGACGAAACGAGCCGCGGCCGTCTTCTCGGTCGCGCGGGACCGCGAGAAAAGAGCGGCCAGGAGTAAGCCTTTTGATCGCCAAGTTGCGTTTGCGCAACGGACGCATCGAATACATCGACCGTTCGATCAAGGAACCCGCCGAGATGCGAGTCAGAAACGTCGAGATGGACATCGATGGACTGGATTTAAGAGGGAGAACAAGGTTCAAATTCGCCGCCGCAATTACCGAGGGGTTGCGCCACGACGTGCGCATCGAGGGAGAGTGGGGTTCCGTGAGTCGAGACCTCAACTGGGAGCAGCAGCCGGTTAATTTCGACATTCAGTTTGACTCCTTGCATGTTCCGGTCATCGCCCGCGCGATCGCTTTTTTGCGGGACAAAATTCCGCGCGAACTCGACGTTGCGGGGCCGTTGTCCTTGCGCGCGAAATTGACCGGCACCCTCCAAGAGCCTCGGATCACCGGGATCATGCTTAACGTTCCCCTGTTCGGCGGACCGGACTACAATGCCGTTCTGGAGGGCACAGTGGCATTTTCCAAAAGCCGAATTTGGGAGGACGCGCAAATCGAAGGGAAATTGGTGGTGAAACCGGTCAGTCTCGCGCAACTCCGTAATGTTAAATTTCTCCAACAGAACCTGCCTGCCAACCTTGCCACGGAAGGGAAGATAAGCATGCGCAGCCGGTTCGAAGGAACGTGGAGGGATTTGCGCATCGGCGCTCTGATCGACGCCGATGGCAGCGAGCTTCGCTATCGCGACTGGTTGCGTAAACCGGCGAAAACCAGGGCCCGCCTCCGAGCGGGAATCTCGAGGCGGAAAAACGGCTTCGTTCTGCACGAGTCCGAGTTGCGCTTCGGCGGTTCGAAAATGACCGTTTCCGGTTTCACCGAAGAAACCCCGCAGACACGTTGGCAACTCAGGCTGCGCGGCCAAAGCCTTCCCGTGGCCGCCTTGAGCAGACTTTTTTCTCCCCTGCCGATTTCCGGTACCGGCGGCGTCGCCGACTGGGATATCGCGATCAACAGAAATCTTTCACCGAACGGCCACGGCTGGGATCTGCAAGGAAAACTTAAATTCACGGATGCCGAGTTCAAACACAAGAAAACCGGCCGAATAATCGAAAAGCTCAATGCCGATATTTCGTTCCTCGGCGACAAGGCGCAAGTGGAAAATGCGTTTTTTCGCCTGGGTTCATCGACCATCGCGCTCGCGGTCACCGCGCCGTTTTTGGCCGAATTTAGCGCGAGCTATCGGCTTCGATCGACAAAACTCGATCTAACCGACCTCCCCGAGTTGTCATTCGGCGAGTCGAGCCGCCTCAAGGACGTGACCGCCAGCGGGGAGCTGCGGATGCACAATGGCTTGCCCGTGATCAAGGGATCTGTAACTTCGCCTGACGGCATTTTGCAAGGCACATCTTATGAAAATCTGCGCGGCGAAGTGGCCTGGTCGCCGTCTGGGCTTAGCGTCAATAATCTTTCCCTGCGGGCATTCAACGGCGCGCTGCGCGCCAAGGGCTACTGGGCGTATGGGGGCGGGGATATTCAACGATTCGAATGGGCATCGCAGATGGAATCGATGAACCTGCGCGACCTATTGGCGCAAAAGCTACCGCAGCTGAGAGACCGCATCGACGGGCAGCTCAATCTCCGCGGTCAATGGGACACCGCGGCGCGCAAAAATGCCACGCTGCGGGAAAGCCTCAGAGGATCCGGCGAGGTTGTGATTCGCGGCGGGGCATTGAGAGAATTCAATCTAATCGCTGAAATTTTTCGAAAAGGCGGTGGCGCGTCAACGCCAACCCGCTTATCTGCGCGTGTATCGGAGATTCTTACCGACCTGCTCGCGCGGCGCGACGTTCTGTTCGACACGCTGAGAGCCAATTTCACGATCGATCAGCAGCGCATTCGCAGCGCCAATTTGCTTTTCTCGACCCCTGACTATGATGTCGCGGCCGCGGGGTGGATCGCCTTCGATCGAACAACCCGATGGAACGGCCTGCTGGTCTTGTCGCCGCGCCTTTCCCAGGAATTTTTGCGCGACAACCGGATGATCCGCTATCTCATGGACCGGCGCGAGCGACTGACGATACCGTTTCGGATCGAGGGCACCCTGCCCACTATAAAAGCCAGGCCGGACACCCGGACCATCGCGCAAGCCATTCGCCGGGGATCGGTTCCGCGGGCGCCGGAGCCGCCCCCGGTCCGCGAACCTCGCCAGGAACCGAACGAACGAAGAGAGCCGCTGCCCGAAGCCCTTGAACAGTTACTACGACAGTAGCGCGAGACCGCCATGGAGCTTCAGGCCATCTATCTCGAGACCCCGCCGGAATGCATCGCCTATATCAAGTTCATTTTCGAGTCCTACGAGGACGTCGGCATCATTCGCACCGTGGACCGCAAGAAATCGATCATCGTGCTGCTTGCGATGAATGATTTCATCGACACGGCGCGCAAGATCTTGGACTCGATTACACAGGATATTCCTCTAGCGGAGATTCCCCGTCCGAGCGATATCACCGACGATTGGTTCATGGCCGAGCTGGCAGCTGAATCTTCCGAACCGCAGACGTAGAAACCTCCAGGTTGTCACGTCGAGGCCCTTCGATGTTCTCAGGGTAAACTCCACCGAGGAGTCTTTTCCTGGATTGGCGTGGCGCGTCGTGCGTTCCGCGCGATTGCAAGCTGCGGCATTTCAGTAGATGCTTCGAACGATTATGACGCGACACGCGGATTCTCAGACACAACAGAAAATTCTCGATCTTTTCGCCAAAAAACCCAGGACGCGACTGACGCCGCCGGAAATCCAGCGCCGCGCTGGTTTTGAGCGCAACGACCTGCAGCCAATCATCGATGCGCTGCGCGAGCTCTGCCGCGACGGAAAACTGGTGCGTCTTAAGAAAAATCACTACACGTTGCCAGAAAGACAAAATCTCGTGACCGGCCGCGTCCAAGCCCATCCTGACGGCTACGGCTTTCTCATCCCGGAGGATAAAAACATTGAAGACGTTTACTTGAGCCGCCGGGAAATGCGCCGGGTCATGCACGGCGACCGGGTCATGGTACGCATCGACCGCAAACAGCGCGGCGCCACCGAAGCCCATATCGTCCAAGTGATCGAGCGCGCACAGAAGCGGCTGCTCGGCACCTACGAGGAGATCGACGGCAAAGCTTACCTGATCCCCATGGACGCGCGCATCGGCGCCATGCCACTCAAGATCGCCGGCGCGAGATTGGAAAAAGGGAAAGTGGTTGCCGCCGAGATCAGCCGCTTCGGTACCGCCATGTCGCCGCCCGAAGCCGCCATGGTGCAAGTCATGGGCAACCCGGACGATCCCGAAGTGCAAGCGCAATCGATCATCTTTCGCTTCGGCCTATCGCCGAGCTTTCCGCCGGAAGTGCATCGCGAAGTCATGAGCGCCGCCTATGAAATTAGCGAGTGGGAGATCGCCAGGCGCGAAGACCTGCGCGCATTGCCCATCGTCACCATCGACGGCGAGAACGCCCGCGATTTCGACGATGCTGTCTATGTGCGCCGCAACGGCCAAGGCTACGAGCTTTTTGTCTCCATCGCTGACGTCTCTCACTACATGCGCCCGGAGACGGCTTTGGACCAAGAAGCCTACGCCCGCGCCACCAGCGTCTACTTCCCCGACCGGGCGATCCCGATGCTGCCGGAAGCGCTGTCCAACGGCATCTGCAGCTTGAACCCCGCCGAAGACCGCTTGACCAAAACCGCCTGGATTGAATTCGACGGCAAAGGCGAAGCGATCCGCAGCCGCTTCTTCGACTCGGTGATCCGCAGCCAAGCGCGCATGACCTACACCGACGTGCGCCGCATCCTGGTCGATAAAGATCAGGAATGTTTGGAGCGCCATCGAAATCTGGTCGACCCATTCAAACTGATGGAGGAACTCGCGCTATTGATCTACGCCAGCCGCAAAGCGCGCGGCAATCTCGACTTCGACCTGCCGGAAGCGGAGATCGTCCTCGACTTGCAAGGCTTGCCGGAAAACATTGTCCGCGCCGAGCGTAATATCGCGCACCGCATCATCGAAGAGTTCATGATCGCCGCCAACGAAGCGGTGGCGCGCCAGCTCGCCGCAAAAGATTTCCCGACGCTTTACCGCGTCCACGAGGGTCCCGACCAAGAGGCGTTGGAAGCTTTGGCGCCGTTTCTCTTGAGTCTTGGTTATCGTCTGCCCCAGAAAAAAGACAATCTACCGCCGTTGGAAATTCAACGGCTCTTGGAATCCGCGCGCGGCAAACCCGAAGAGCGAGTGATCAATCGCGTTCTGCTGCGATCGATGAAGCAGGCTCTCTATCAGCCGGAGAACATCGGCCACTTCGGTCTGGCGTCGACCTGTTACACCCATTTTACCTCGCCGATCCGCCGCTATCCGGATTTGATCGTGCATCGCATGCTGGACCGGGCGCTGCGCAATGACAAACCAAAGCCCAAGGAACGCGAGGATCTCAAGTCCTATCTGGCGGAAGCTGGCAAACACACATCCGAACGTGAGCGTCACGCCATGGACGCCGAGCGCGAGATGGTCGCTCTCAAGAAAGCCCAGTTCATGATGAACAAGATGGGCGAGGAATTCACCGGCTTCATCAATAGCTTGGCGAGCTTCGGATTCTTTGTCGAGCTAGATAATTATTTCATCGAGGGTTTGGTGAAGCTCTCCTCGCTCACAGACGACGACTACGACTACTACGAGAAGGAATACGTCATCAAAGGCCGCCGCCATGGCCGCAGGTTCCGCCTGGGCGAAAACGTCCGCGTTAGAGTCGCGCGCATCAACGCGTTCCGGAGCGAGATCGATTTCGACCTTGCGGGCTGAGCGCCCTGCGGTTGCCCGCAATCTCACCGTTAGGGAACCGAGTGAAGCGGATGTTCTTTGCTTGATCAACGACGAGCAGATCTTCGACTTAGCCTACTTTCTGGCGCGTCTCCCCTGATCTCCGAAACCGCCGCCACGGCCCCAATATTGATCTGGGCGACATCGCCCGCTGATTTGCTGCCATTGGCGCAAACCTTTCGACGGTTTAGGCGTTGCACAGAAAAGGGTCTTACCAGACAAGTTTTGTCCTCCGCCGAGGCTATTGCCGAAAACAAAGCTTTTGATAGCGAACTCTGTCATCATAAAAATAACAAATGATCTATGGCATGGATGTTGCTTCTTGAGTAGGCCATCGCAAAAAATCGCTGTTTCCTACGGCGCGGGGTTATTGCTGCGCAGTTTCTCTGCCAGCCGTGAAATTCGACGCGCATGGTGGAAGAAACATGGGTCTATGGAAAAAGAATTCAAATTCCAAGCATGGCGCAACGTCGGTTATCGATCACGGCTGTGAAGCGCAGGGGCGTCTCAATTTCGTCGGAACGGTCGCGATGAACGGGAAATTTCACGGTGAGCTTTTCTCCGCCGACACGCTGCTCCTGGGAGCGGAGGGGGAAGTGGAGGCCGAGGTCCAGGTGGCCGTCGGCATTATCAGTGGGCAGATCAAAGGCAATATCACCGGCCGGGAGCGCATCGAGCTGAGCGGCACCGCGCGCGTTTTTGGGAACATCGTAGCGCCGGTTCTGGTGTTGGAAGAGGGCGCGGTGATTGACGGACAGTGCAAGACCGACCGGCGCGAGGTTGCCAATCATGATTAACGCGTACTCGATCCTTATTCTAAGGGGAACGCAGATGCGCCGGTTTACGATCTCCCCGCAAGAACTTCGCCAGTTGCTGCTGTTGGGCGCGACTCTATTTTGTTTCGGCTGGGTCTATTTTAGCGACCAATTCGCGCTGCAGAAAAAAAAGGTCGAAGAGGTTGTCGCCAAGGCGCAAACTCAGAAGGAAAAGCTATCGACCCTGCGCGACCGGGCAGAAGACGTACAGGAAGCGCTGGCGCGCTGGAAGGGGTTGCGCGAAAAAATCCAAGCGTCGTTGCCGCGCCGAGATAAGGCATCCGCCGCGGGCCGGCACGAAGGGGAGGAATTACAAGAGGTGCTTGCCTCCCTCCAAAACGAGCTGAAGCGGATGATCGCTTCACTGCCTTCCGATTGGCCGGTGGAAGGACCGGTCGTCTCCGGTGTTGGGATGCGGTCCTCTCCCTGGACAGGCGAAAGGGAGTTCCATGCCGGGCTGGACATACCCAAACCGATAGGTACGCCGGTGCACGCTGCCGGCGATGCGGTCGTCGCGTCCATCGACGGCAAACGCGGGACGATTGTTTTGGACCATGGCCAGGACATAAAAACTCAATACGCCCACCTCTCCAAGATTTTCGTCAACGAGGGAGAACATGTCCATAAAGGACAGGCAATCGCGCAAGTGGGAAATACCGGAAGGAGCACCGGTCCGCATCTCCACTACGAAGTAAGGGTCGACGGCGTCGCCGTCGACCCGCGCCAAAGCCTCCTTAGCGCAACACCGTCGAAGTAGCTGCCCGCCTCTTCGGTTGGGATGACTGAAGAGGGATTCTTAAAAAATCCTCGATCATCGGCATCCAACTGGGGCCGGAAACGGGATCGTTTTTTTCCGCCCTATTTACCCTCCTACGACACACATCCAACCCCCCCGTCAACTCATATAAGAATGTAACCCAAGGGAAGTCTTGACACGATAAGCGACTTGGAGGATAAGTTAGGCAGTCAGCGAGCCCACATGATTTCCGTTCTCTCGGCGTACTGATACGGAGGTATTTATGGACGTTTCGAGACGTGGCTTTCTCAAACTGTCTGTTGCGGCAGCGGGTGGCACGGCGCTTGGAGGATTAGTCGGATCGGGAGTAAACCTCGGCCCAACGTTAGCGCGGGCGCAGGAACTCAGGATCAAAGACGCAAAGGTCACCCCCAGCGTCTGCCCCTATTGCTCCGTGGGATGCGGCACGCTCATTCACACGGTCAACGGGCAGATCGTCAACATCGAGGGCGATCCGCGCAGTCCGCACAATGAAGGCACTCTCTGTCCCAAGGGCGCGGCGATCTTCCAGCTCCACGTAAATCCCAATCGGCCGACGCAGGTTCTCCATCGGGCGGCCGGCGCGACCGACTGGGAAGTATGGGACCTCGAGCGCGCCATGAACCGCATCGCCGAGCTGGTGAAAAAGACGCGCGACGAGACCTTCATCGAGAAGCTGCCCAATGGCAAGCTTGTCAATATGACACCCGCCATCTTCGCCTTGGGCGGTGCTACGCTCGAAGCCGAGTTCAATCACGTGCACCAGAAGCTCATGCGCGGTCTCGGCATTGTGGCGATAGAGAATCAGGCGCGGATATGACACAGTTCTAGCGTCCCCGGTCTGGGGACCCGATTCGGCCGCGGCGCGGCCACCCTCTACCCCCGCAGCATGTACGACTCCGACTGCATCGTCGTCATGGGCTCCAACATGGCGGAGAACCATCCCGTCGCCTTCCGCTGGCCGATGAAGGCCAAGGTCGAGCACGGCGCCAAGATCATCCACGTCGACCCGCGTTTCACCCGCACCAGCGCCGTCGCCGACGTTTACGCTCCGGTGCGCGCGGGATCGGACATCGCCTTTCTGGGCGGCGTCATCAAATACGTTCTCGACAGCGAGAAGTGGAACACGGACCCGTTCTTCAAGAAATTTGTCACGAACTACACCAATGCCGCGACCCTCATCAACGAGGACTTCAAGGACACGGAAGATCTAGACGGAGTTTTTTCCGGCCTCGCGCCAGCCAAGGGTGGGGCGCCCGAATGGCCGTTCAACGGTTTTATCAATCAGTACGACGGCGCGACCTGGCAATACGCCCGGGAGAAGGCTGGAGCGGCGCCGGCCGCAAAGCCTGAACTAAAACCCGGGGAAGGATTCGCGCCTCTCGTAGCGTCGTCAGTCCGGCCGCCGGTGCTGAAAGACCAGACGCTCCAGAATCCGCGCTGTGTGTTGCAGATCGTGAAGCGCCATTTCGCGCGCTACACGCCGGAGATGGTCGAGAAGGCCACCGGCTGCCCCAAGGAAACTTTTCTCAAGGTCGCCGAGAGCATTCTGGCCAATTCAGGCGCGGACCGGACGACTTCATTCGCCTACGCCGTCGCCTGGACGCAGCACACCTACGGCGTCCAGATCATCGGCGCCTGCGCGCTATTGCAACTCCTGCTCGGCAACATCGGCCGGCCGGGCGCGGGCGTCATGGCGCTGCGCGGCCACGCGTCCATTCAAGGCTCCACGGATATCCCCACCCTCTATCACTCCATCCAGGGCTATCTGAACGCGCCGTCGGCGCTCAGGAAGCACGACACGCTGCAAGATTACATCACGACCGAGTTGATACCGACGGGTTACTGGGCGAACATGCCGAAATTCATGGTCTCCTATCTCAAATCGATGTACGGCGACGGCGCGACCAAGGAGAACCAATTCGGCTACGACTGGCACCCGAAAATACTCGGCGACCACTCGCACATGGCCATGTTCGCGGCGATGAACGCCGGCAAGGTAAAGGGGATGATCTGCGTCGGGCAGAACCCGGCCACTTCGCTCAACGCCAAGCTGGAGCGCTCGGGGCTTAGGAAGCTCGAATGGCTGGTCGTGAAAGACAACTGGATCACGGAGACGGCAAATTACTGGAAGAATGCGCCGGAAGTCAAAAACGGCGAGGTGAAGATGGCCGACATCAAAACGGAAGTCTTCTACTTGCCGGCGACTCAGGTCGCCGAGCTCGAAGGCACCTTCACGAACACGCAGCGCCTGCTGCAATTCCATCATAAAGCGGCCGAGGCGCCGGGCGATTGCCGGTCCGATACTTTGTTCAGTTACGACCTCGGTAAGCGGCTTAAGAAGCTTTACGCCAACTCGACGCTGCCGCGCGATGAAGGGTGGAAGAACCTCGTGTGGGATTACGAGCATGAGAACGAAGCCGAGCGCAAAAAGGGGGAGCCGTCGGCGTTGAAGATCCTGAAGGAGATCAACGGCTTTTTCACCGACGATCCCGCGCGCCATTGCGTCGGTTTCGGAGAGCTCAAGGACGACGGCTCGACGACCTGCGCGTCGTGGATCTATTCGGGCGTCTATCCGGCGGTGGGAAAACTCCTCTCCGACAGACGCACGCCCGACCCGCCCGGCCAGCCCGGCGCGCAACTCAACTGGGGATGGGCATGGCCCGCCAACCGTCGCGTTATGTACAACCGCGCCTCGGCCGATCCCGAGGGCAAGCCGTGGAGCGAAAAAAAGAAGTGGGTATGGTGGGACGCGGAGGCAAAGAAGTGGGTCGGCTACGATGTGCCTGACTACATCCCGGTGAAACCGCCGACCGACAAAGCCAAGCCGGGCGCAGCGGGCATGGATGCGCTCCCCGGCACCGCGCCGTTTATCATGCGGCCGGACGGGCTCGGTTGGCTCTTCGTGCCTGCAGGACTCGTGGACGGGCCTCTGCCGACGCACTACGAGCCGGTCGAATCGCCGGTTGCCAATTCGCTTTACAAACAGCAGACGAGCCCGGTCTATAAACATTGGAAGGGAGACGGCAACGATCTCGCCAAGATGGGCGATCCGAAGTTCCCCTATGTCCTGACAACCTATCGGTTGACCGAGCACTATCTTGCGGGCGGGATGAGCCGCTGGCTGCCGTGGTTGACCGAGTTGCAGCCCGAGCTTTTCGTCGAGATCAGCCCCGAGTTAGCCCAGGAGAAAAACATCAAGAACCTCGATTGGTGCAAGATCACCAGCCCGCGCGGGCACATCCGCGCTAAGGCCCTGGTCACGCGGCGGATGCGGCCCTTCAAGATCGACGGCAAAGTCATCCATCAGGTTGGCATGCCCTGGCACTGGGGCTATGAAGGACTGTCCACGGGAGACGTCGTCAACGAGCTTACGTCCCTGATAGCCGATCCGAACGTTTCGATGCACGAGGGAAAAGCGTTTGTGTGCAATGTGGAGAAAGCATGAGAGGAGAGCAATCGAAGATTGAGGATAGAAGATAGCGATCCTCGATCCTCCATTCTCTATCCTCGGTTACAAAACCAGGAGGTGTTCAATGGCCGAACCCGTGGGATTTTACACCGACACGACGGTGTGCATCGGCTGCAAGGCATGCGAAGTGGCTTGCAAGGAGTGGAACCAGCTTCCCAGCACCAACGGCGGCGTGAACACCTTGAGCGGCGACAGCTATGACAACACGCGCGCGCTCGACGGCATCCACTGGCGTCACGTGAAATTCATCGAGCAGTTCACGGAAGATCGCAAGGACGGCCGCTGGCTCCTGATGAGCGACGTATGCAAGCACTGCGTCAACGCTCCTTGTCTCGAGGTCTGCCCGACGGGCGCGATCGTTCGCACCGAGTTCGATTCGGTCGTCATCCAGTCGGATGCATGCAACGGTTGCCGCGACTGCATCGCAGCCTGCCCGTTTGGGGTCATCGAAGTCAATCCGGCTTCGGGCACCGCGCAGAAGTGCACGCTCTGCTATGACCGGCTGCAAGGCGGCCTCGAGCCGGCTTGCTCGAAGGCCTGCCCGACCCAGTCCATTCAGTTCGGAACTATAAAGGAGTTGAAGGGACGGGCGCAGAAACGAGTGGACCAGCTCCAGCAGATGGGAGAGAAGAGAGCGTATCTTTATGGCGCGGATGAAAAAATGCTCGGCGGGCTGAATTCGTTTTACCTGCTGGTGGACAAACCGGAGGTCTACGGGCTGCCACCCGATCCAAAGATGCCGACGCGCAACCTCGAGTCGGGCTCGTGGTTCTCCGCGTTCGGCGCAATTGTGGTCGGTCTGATGGGAGTCATCAATTTCCGCAACCGCGGCGCACGTGAAAACGGCCAGGAGCAACGACCATGAACACGGTTCTTTCCAGCACCTTTTTCAGCGCCCCGCCGGACTGGGGCTGGCTCATTGTCTGGTACTTTTTCTTCGGCGGCCTCGCCGGCGGATGCTATTTTCTCGCCGTGATGATCGATCTTTTCGGCCGGCCGGAGGACCGCGCGCTGGCGCGCCTCGGCTATTACATCGCGTTGCCCTGCCTCATCATCAGCGGGATATTGCTCACTCTCGACCTCGGCCGGCCGTTGCGGTTTTGGCATATGCTCATCGAATCGAACACCTACCGAATCATGTTCAAGGCTTGGTCGCCGATGTCGGTGGGATCCTGGGCGCTATTCATCTTCGGAATATTCTCACTCCTCTCTTTCCTGAGCGCGCTTGCCGAAGATGGTCGTTTGCAACAACCGGCGGCCCGGGGCCTGAGGCCTCCCGGCGCGCTCGGGTCGATCATCGCTATAGTCGGCGGACTCTTCGGATTTTTCGTGGCGGGCTATACCGGAGTCCTTCTGGCCGTGACCAACCGTCCGATCTGGTCGGATACGCCTCTGCTCGGCATGCTGTTCGTGGTTTCGGCGGCATCGATATCGGCGGCTCTGATGATTTTACTGGCGCACAAGTCCGGCCGTATCACGCCGGGCCTCAACGCCCTCCACCGCCTCGACAGCTGGGTAGTAGCGTTGGAGTTCGTCGTGTTGATCGCCGTCATGGTCTCCCTCGGGCCGGTATTTCGCGCCTGGCTGAACGCCTGGGGTCTCCTGCTCCTTTTCGGCGTCATCGGCCTCGGCATGCTGCTCCCCTTGGCTCTCTACTGGCGCAGACAATGGTTCGGCGATCTCAATGTTACTGCGGCCGCCGCATCGGTCTTGGCCGGCGGTTTCATTCTTCGCCTGGTCATCGTCTTCTCGGCCCAAGGAGTATGACGTGAGGCCCACTCAGGTTATTTTTTTGCTGGTTCTTTGCGCTGTTGCCGCTTGCGCGAGTCCGGAAACCGGCCGACTGCGCGGCGGCGGTCAAGGCGCCGACACCGGTAACAGGACCAAGGTCGTGCGAATGCACGAAGGCGCGGACCCATTCTATAAAACCCCAAAACTCATTCGCAGCCAACCACCGCCGTTGGCGTCGGCGCGCCATGCCGATCAGCTCAGCCGCTGATGACGGCTTCGATCGATAGCGACCTTCAGGAACTTGGACGCCAACGTCCCGAATGGGAACCTTGGCTCGCCGTCATTCAAGAAGTGCTCAGCGAGACGGCCGACGCCCAATGGGACGGGTTTGTTCCCGCCGGCATTGAGGCGCGGGAAGGGAAGGTCCCGCGTCTGGTGGGCGCCACGATCGCTTTGGAGGCGGACTCGCTGCGCCGCTGGACGGAACGGCTTTTACGGACTGCTAGCCGGAGCGGTACTGCGAAGATGGCCACTCTCAAACGGGCGATTCAAGCACCTTCGGATATCCTCGCGCTGTTCAAGGCTTCGCTGTGCCAGGATGGCGACCGCCTTAACGAAATTGCGGTCGCTCTCGGCACGGACCCGGAGGCGTTTCAAGCGGTGGCGGCCCTCGCACCGGTTCCTTTTCTGCATGGCTGCAATCGCCGGTGGACCCATGCCATCGCCCAGAGCTGGGCAGAGGGGTATTGCCCGGTGTGCGGCGCCTGGCCGGCGTTCGCTGAAGTGCGCGGCATCGAGCGCAACCGTTATTTCCGTTGTGGCCGCTGCGCCGGTGAGTGGCAACTCTATTGTTTGATTTGTCCGTACTGCGGCATGACCGACCACAACGAGCTCGTTACGATGGTCCCGGAGCAAGGCGGCACGAGCCGCGTGATCGAAGCCTGCAAGCGCTGTCTTGGGTATGTTAAATCTTTCACCACGCTGCAGGGCAGTCCGGCTGCCAAAGTGATTCTGGACGATCTCGCAAGCGTGGATTTAGACGTGGCGGCTCTGGACCACGGCTATCGGCGCCCGCAAGCACCGGGCTACTCGCTTGACGTCACGCTCGTCGATAAACCCATCGAGAAGTTTTCTTTGTGGAGAGGATAGGTGGCTCAAACCATCCGGCCCGTGCAGGTCTGCAAGGCGCTGCTCGCCGCGCTCGGAGGCGCCGAAGGCCAGCGGCGCAAGCGCAAGCGTGACCAGACGCCCGATGCCATCGGATTGGCGGTCAAGCGGGCGCTGCTGGAGCGGGCGGTTGAAGATGACCCGGAGCCGCAAGCGTTCGAAGAATGGCTGCTCAATTATCCTCTCACCTGTAACGCTCCGGACCTTGCCGGCTCGGCCTCGGCGATGGCGAGAGCCGTCTTCGAAGAATGGCGTATGGCCCATTCATTGGAAGAGTTTAGAGTATGGCTGGACCGAGGAGCGCCGTCGGAGGACGTTGGCGACGGAAACGAACATAGATCCCATTCGAATGTTAGAGAAACTAAATGATCAGGCCGCGCTGATGATTTGGGAAAATAACCGACCGAGTCTCCCTCTCACCTGCCGGTAGAGCTTTTCAGCGGTCCCCGGCCGCCAAGACAAATCCGGGAGACAAAATTTACATTCTCGCCGGGGCGCCTGCGATGAGGCCAAAGAAGCGTTGACGCAAGCCGCGCGACTTCTTCCCGAAGATCCTGGACGCACCTCACTTGCCGCCGGTCTGGGCCAGGAATTCGAGCGCCACCGGTAAAAACGCGGTCCCGGCTTAGCAACTCACCGGTCCCGGGGTGTTGACAACATAGACTCTCAAGGTCTACAATTTTTATCAGAAGAAGTGGAAGAAAGGCGCGCCACACTCAGTGGGCGGGAATTTATCCAAGTAGGAATAAAACAGGGAGAAGGCGTTGTTTGCGCTCTTCAGTCGCGCCGCGGTGCAGGATAGGTGCGCTGAGCGTTGTTCGTATTGCTCAGTATGCAGTCAGATATCGGTTTGGGATAGAGCGCAGAGTCTCCTGGCCAATAATTTGAGCAGCGTAACTATAGGCGATATCGCCGACCAAACCGGTCTAAGAGATCGGTATATTAGCCTTCACGGTTAAATTTTTTTGGTTTAATTGTGGACCTAGTAAGTCTATTTTTACGGGCTACACAGATGCTCAACACAAGCTTAAAGGGCATAAGGTGCCGCGCTTCCCGGGATCTCCGAACTAGCCGGGGGATGGTTAGGTCCTTTACCGAAGGGATCATCCAATATGAAATCGAGAACCTCGGTCGAAAGCTAATACTTGTCGATTGGGATAACGGTCTTAGCTCGTATGTATACCCAAGTGAGATTGCGATTATCGATGGAGATCTATTGGGCCACTGAGATCCCAGCAAACCACTAATGGAGGGTTCAATGCCAATAACCAATAGCTTGCCTGAGACTGTCTTCACGACCAAAGTAGACGAGCTTTTGAACTGGGGGCGAGCCTCTTCGCAGTGGTACATGCTTTTTGGGCTGGCCTGCTGTGCCATCGAGCTGATGCAGACGGGAGGCCCACGCGCCGATGTGGATCGCTTTGGGGCCGTTCCGCGGGCTACACCTCGGCAATCCGACTTGATGATTGTAGCAGGAACACTGACCTATAAGATGGCTAAGCGTACAAAGCTTCTCTATGACCAGATGCCCGATCCTAAGTACGTCATCTCGATGGGGAGCTGTGCCAACTGTGGGGGTCTTTTTCAACTTGCGTATTCGGTGTGTAAGGGCGTGGACAAGATCATTCCCGTGGATGTTTATGTCCCAGGATGTCCGCCCCGGCCAGAGGCGTTAACTGAGGGGCTGCTGAGAATTCAGGACAAGATCATGAAGGAAAAGTGGTTGGTAAAAAATGTCGCGTGATCAACCAGAAGGAGAGATAGCATGGCCTACACGATTGCTGAACCATGCATAGATGTAAAAGATACCGCCTGTGTGGATGTTTGCCCGGTCGATTGCATTCATCCCACAAAAAACGAAGCGGAGCCCTTCGCACAAGTACATCAGCTCTATATCGACCCTGAGGAGTGCATTGATTGCGGGGCCTGCGAGCCTGTTTGTCCCGTTGAGGCTATCTTCGAGAATGACGCCCTACCGGAAAAATGGAAGCATTTCGCCCAGATTAACGCTGACTATTACAAAAAGAGCGGATAGAGCTTTCCCCAATTCGCTAAGGAGAGCGCATGACGGATATGGAACAAGTTGAAGAGCAACCGAAGAAGAAGCGTAAGGGCACACCGCTCGTCGCAGTGATGGACGAAAATTGCAGTAGTTGTGCAGGCTCGCCTGTATGCGAATTACACTGTCCAGTGGAGGGCTGCATCAATTTGCTATACGAGGAAACACCCAACGGTGGATTGAAGCCGTACCGGGTATGGGTGGACAACGACAAGTGTATCGGCTGCCAGATGTGCTTCAGCGACGATATGACCAAACTCCATCGGCATAAGCAAACCGGAGAAATATTTTACGAGTACCAGGGTAGATATTACGACAATTCAAAAAGGCCCCTCGATGAGAACGCAGTTCCCAAGAAATTTCAGCTTGAGCTTATAGGTACGGAGTCAGAAGACAGGCTCGACAAGAAAATTTGCCCTTGGGATGCCATAAAAATGCACGAATTCGACGAGGGGGCGGGGCTTTCCAAATACTTCTATGAACCAGAAAACATAAAAGTTGTTAATGGCGTGTACGTCATAGATGCCCAGGAAAAGAAAAAATTAGAGGAAAAGCAAAAGGAGCTATACGGGGGATAGGAAGAACGAGTTTCATAAAAAAGGAAAGGGGAAACCATGAACACTGCCACCAACACCGTCGAAGATTTTATCCAAAGCGAGTACAAGCACGGCTTCGTCACCGACATAGCGGCGGATACTGTGCCGCCCGGTTTGAATGAAGACGTCATTCGTCTGATTTCGGCGAAAAAGCAAGAGCCCGAGTTCATGCTCGAATGGCGGCTCAAAGCGTATCGCTACTGGGCGAAATTGGAGAAATCGCAGGCGGAGCCCAAGTGGGCCAACGTCCATTATCCGCCCATTGATTACCAGGCGATCAGCTACTACTCGGCGCCCAAGGCTAAAAACGATCGGCCCAAGAGTCTCGAAGAAGTGGACCCGGAGCTGCTCAAAATGTATGAGAAGCTCGGCGTTCCTTTGCGGGAGCAAGAAAAGCTTGCCGGCGTGGCCGTCGATGCCGTTTTCGACAGCGTTTCTGTAGCGACGACTTTCAAGGGCAAGTTGGCGGAGATGGGAGTTATCTTCGGCTCTTTTTCCGAGGCGGTGCATAACCATCCCGATCTCGTACAGAAATATCTCGGCTCGGTTGTGCCGTACACGGATAATTTTTTTGCCGCGCTCAACGCCGCAGTCTTCAGCGACGGCTCGTTTTGCTTCATCCCCAAAGGCGTGCGCTGTCCGATGGAGCTGTCGACCTATTTTCGCATCAACGCCGCCGAGACCGGCCAGTTCGAGCGCACGCTGATCGTCGCCGAAGAGGGCGCATACGTGAGCTACCTGGAGGGCTGCACCGCGCCGATGCGGGACAAAAATCAGTTGCACGCAGCGGTGGTCGAATTGGTCGCCCACGACGACGCGCAGATCAAGTATTCGACGGTGCAAAACTGGTATCCGGGCGACGCTGAGGGCAGGGGCGGCATTTACAACTTCGTCACCAAGCGCGGCAAATGTCTCGGCAAGCGTTCGAAGATCTCCTGGACGCAAGTCGAGACCGGCTCGGCGATCACCTGGAAATATCCGAGCTGCATCTTGCAGGGGGACAATTCGGTGGGCGAATTTTACTCGGTGGCGCTAACGAACAATTACCAGCAGGCGGACACCGGCACGAAGATGATCCACATCGGCAAGAACACCAAGAGCACGATCATCTCCAAGGGCATTTCCGCCGGTCATGGGCAGAACACCTATCGCGGTTTGGTGAAGATCTTGAAGGGCGCCAGCGGGGCGCGCAACTATTCGCAGTGCGATTCGCTGTTACTCGGAGACAAGTGCGGCGCCCATACCTTTCCCTATCTGGAGGTGTTGAACAACGCGACGCAGGTGGAGCACGAGGCATCAACTTCGAAAATCGGTGAGGACCAGCTCTTTTATTGCCGCCAGCGCGGTATTTCGACGGAAGACGCGGTCAATATGATCGTCAGCGGTTTTTGCAAGCAAGTGTTCAAAGAGCTGCCGATAGAGTTCGCGGTGGAGGCGCAGAAACTTCTGGGCGTAAGCCTGGAAGGCAGTGTTGGCTAAGACGATCAAGATGCGGGGAGGACTAAGATACTGAAAATTAGATAATTGGTAGCAATAAATTTATGACCAGGAGGCGACTTGCATGTTTGAAGACAAGGTTGAGCTCAAAGACTTGGAAAAAATGGATCCGGAATACCAAGACCTTTTGCGGCGCGTTCTCGCCATTCAAGCCGATTGCGAAATCGGTGGCCCCCATCTCTATGTGGAGCATATCTTGCCTACCGCGCCGAGAAAGATTGATCAACTCATCGTTGCCCGGACCGCTGCTGAGGAGGTCGATCACTTTCGTAAAATGGCCCGTCTGGCGGGTGAAATCGGCGTGGATGTTTCCTATTTGCTGAGTTGGCCTAATGAAAAACGTTACGTGGAGGCTTTTCGTGGAATCATCAACACATGGGAGGATTTCGCGGTTTTCGGATTTCTCATCGATCGGGTAGGCAGATATCAGTTGGAAGAGTTTATGGACTGCTGCTATGCGCCGCTGGATCGAATCCTTCCCAACGTTATTAAGGAAGAGGTCAGTCACATCGGCTATGGGACCAACAAGACCGCAGAGATGGCAGCCAAAGGTGGGGAGTTCAAAGAGAAAATTCAAAAATCTTTGGACTATTGGTACGTTAAAGCGCTCGATATGTTTGGCAGCTCGGATTCGAAGCGATCTGAGCGCTACCGCTACTGGGGCCTCAAACGAAGGACAAACGCTCAGGCGCGGGAAGAATACATAAAGGAAGTCAATCCTCTCATCGAGCACATGGGTCTTCAGGTGCCTGATCCCAATAAGGGTCGCCTGTACTTTTAAGAGAGGTAGCAACATGCCGCAGGCTATCAGAGATTCGTGCATGATTCAGGTTAAAAACTTGTACTTGGGAGGGCTGCGAATGGGAATGGGGCAGCAGTCTCGACAGAGTGAATCGTCTAGGAAGAAGCGAAGTCTGAACAAAGATAGGAGAATAAAAGGATGAAAACTAACGAACCGATAATACTTAGCCGCGATTGCGAAGCAATCCAGATTCCCAGCGGCGAGATAGTCATGCTGCCGGCGGGTAGCCGGGTGACGGTAACACAGTCGCTCGGAGGCAGTTACACCATGACCACAGACCAGGGATATCTGGTGCGCATCGCAAACAAGGACGCCGATGCCATCGGCGAGGAGGCCGAGGCGTTTCAAGCTGAAAGGTTAACCGCGGTGGCGGGGCCTGCGGACCTCGAGAAATTGGTCTGGGATCAGTTGAAGACATGCTTCGATCCCGAGATTCCGGTCAACATTGTTGACCTTGGCCTCGTTTATCATTGTCAGGTCACGCCCTTGCCCGAGGGCGGCAACAAGGTTGATGTCAAATTCACGCTAACGGCACAAGGTTGCGGCATGGGCCAGGTGCTCAAAGGCGACATGGAAAGTAAAATTCTCAGCCTCTCAGGCGTTAAGGACGTCGGCGTCGAAGTGGTTTTTGACCCGCCCTGGGATCCGAGCAGGATGTCCGATGCGGCTAGGCTCCAGCTTGGCTTCATGTGAGTGGGGAATTAAAAATTCGGTAGGAGGTGAGTTATAGCAGGCTTTGTGAAGGCAGCTAAAACCGGTGAAATGGTTCCCGGTCAGGGTAAACTGGTTGAAGTGAACGGCAAAAAGATTGCCCTCTTTAATGTGGAGGGCTCTTTCTATGCTATCGATGACGCTTGCACCCATCTCGGTGGGCGGCTCTCAGAGGGTTTCTTAGATGGGAACGAGGTGACCTGTCCTTGGCATGGTGCAAGGTTCGATATAACGACTGGCGACGTCTTAAGACCCCTCGGCTGCGAGAGATGTCCCACATTACAATGTCCGCGTGGAGGGTGCTGATATTGAAGTAGAGGTATGAGAATCCGTCTACTGGCTGGAGCCGAGAAGAGGTTTGAGATGAAAAGAGCATTTAAGCAGGAAGAAATTCCCGACGGGATTATCGTGGATTCACCGGGTCAGGTGATCGAGCTTCATGATATGGCGATCGAGGAACTCGAGGATCCGGAGGATCTCCTGTCGCCGAAGGAGACCGATCAGGTAGATGAGCACGAAACCGAGATCGGCACGGAAGATGCGGAAGAGAGCACTGATCCGGTTTTCCTCTACTTGCGGGATATCGGCTCTGTTCCTCTTTTGACGCGGCAGGGTGAGGTGCAGCTAGCAAAAGAGAAGGAACAGGGGGATGCACTGGTTATAGAAGCAATCCTCTCATCTTCCGTTGCTTTGCGCTATGTCCTTGAGCTTGGCGAGAAAGTTGCCAGAGCCGAAGTGAGGATGCGCGATGTCCTGGAGCACACGGAAAAAGATCAGGAGTTGGTCGAGGAGGGCGTTCAGCAAAAACGGTTTCTAAAAGAAATCGCAACACTGCGCCGACTGGGTCGGCTCCACGATCGGATCGTTGCAGAGCTAAAAAAAAAGCGGCTTTCAAAAAAACGAAGAGAACGTCTGCAGAAAAATCTTTCCACGAAAAGCTGTGAGATCCTACAGTCGCTAAAGGACCTCCAGCTTTCAAAGTCTCGGATTGAGGAAATTGCCGAGGGGCTAAAGAAATCGCATGCCCGCCTGATCGAGTTGGAAGAGGAAATTGCAGGTCCCTCCAAGAGGAGAGAATACGAAGCGATCCTTTCCGAGATTAGGGGGATCGAAAATGAGACGGAGATACCAGCCCATGAACTCAAGCAGCGGGTTGAGTCCGTGATCGAGGGAGAGCTCAAGGCGAACCAGGCCAAGAAGAGGTTAACAGAGGCCAATCTGCGTTTGGTTGTCTCTATTGCAAAGAAGTATGTCAACCGCGGTCTTCAGTTTTTAGATCTTATTCAGGAAGGAAACCTTGGCCTGATGGCGGCAGTGGAGAAATTCGATTACCGGTTGGGATATAGATTTTCCACCTATGCGACTTGGTGGATTCGCCAGTCGATCACGCGGGACATCCACAATTCAGCGCGTACCATCCGCCTCCCTGTGCACGTGATTGAGGATAGCAATAAGTTGATCCGCGCATCCCGGTATCTTCTTCAAAGGCTAGGCCGTGAGCCTCTCCCTGAGGAGATCGCAGCCGAGATAGGTTTACCTTTGAAAGAGGTCCGTAGGACTATCAGAATCGTAGGAGAGCCGGTTTCTCTTGAGACGCCTATCGGGGATGCGGGAGAAAGCCGCCTGACCGATTTTGTTGAGGACAAACATGTTCCCAAGCCCGCGGAGGAAGCCATCCAGGCAGATCTACGTGCACAAATACGGAAGGCCCTCGCCACATTACCGCCGAGGCAAGAAAAGGTGATTCGCATGCGCTTGGGGGTAGGGGAAGCTCGCGATTACACCTTGGAGGAATTGGGCGAGAAATTCTCTTTGACCCGTGAGCGGGTCCGCCAAATCGAAGAGAAGTCCCTTCGAAAGCTACGCTCTCCGGTCGGCGCACTAGACCCCAAGGAAAGATAGATCCTCGGGACGACCAAGGGAAGGCTCTTCTATTTTCAGAGACGCGGTGGTTTTAAAAACTAGGAAAGAGGTTCAAACATGGCAGATAATGTGTTGGCGAAGATCGATGAGCAGGTAAAGGAAAACAAGGTAATTGTTTACATGAAGGGGACTCCAGAATTCCCCCAATGTGGTTTTTCGGACGCCACAGTACGGCTATTCCAGGTTCTGGGTTATCCGTTTGCAACGGTTGACGTGCTGGCGGAACCACTGATCCGGGAAGGAATCAAGCGTTACTCCAACTGGCCCACGATCCCGCAGGTCTTCGTTGATGGAAAGTTCATCGGCGGCTGCGACATCGTCAAGGAGATGCACGAGCGAGGTGAACTTGCGCTTCTGCTCAAAGCGGCCTTTTCGGAGCCTTAAGCAACAGCTCTCTAGCCTTGGCGGCTAAATTTTAGAAGTGGACACAAAGAGACAGGAAGAAAGGCGCTTCCCGGTTGAGATCGCTCATCTCAAGGAATTTGAGTTTCTGCGCATCATCTGGGATGACGGTCATCAAAGTGACTATCCGCTGGCCATTTTAAGGAACCGCTGTCCCTGCTCTGTCTGCGGTGGGCGAGGCGATCATAGTCGCTTTGAGAGAAAAGATTTTCTCACGCCCATCATCAGCGCTGTCGGCGACACCGCTTTGAGGATTGCCTGGGGAAATGGGCGTCACATCAGCGACTATAGTTTTACGTTTTTGCGGTCCCTGTGCTCCTGTCACGTTTGCCAGGCAACGAAGATGTTAGGCGGATAGAATGAAGGTTTGGGCGTTCAAGCAAAAATTTGACTGGAGGTGAATCATGGCAGATTTTGTGAAGGTAGCGAAGACAGCTGAGATTGTTCGTGGTCAGGGGAAGATGATCGAGCTTGGTGGCAAGAAGATCGCCCTCTTTAATGTGGAGGGTTCTTTCCATGCTATCGATGATACTTGTACCCATCGGGGTGGGCCGCTTTCGGAAGGGTCCCTTGATGGCAAAGAAGTCACCTGTCCCTTCCATGGCGCAAGGTTCGATGTAACGACTGGCGGAGTCTTAGGACCGCCAGCTTCCCAAGGAGTTGCGCGTTACAATGTCCGAGTAGAGGGTAGCGATATCGAGGTCGAGGTGTAGATGTTGCGAGATATCTATAATCGGCCGCTGAAAGACCTGAGGATCTCGGTTACGGACAGGTGTAATTTTCGCTGCACCTACTGCATGCCTTTTGATGAGTACGAGTGGGTTGACAAGAAGGAGATTCTTACTTTTGAAGAGATTGCAAGACTCGCAAACCTCTTTGTCCAATCAGGGGTGGATAAGATCAGGCTCACCGGCGGGGAGCCGCTTTTGCGCAGGGATCTGGAAAAATTAATCAGCAAACTTTCATCCTTAAGCGGCTTAAAAGATTTGTGTCTCACAACCAACGGTTCTCTGCTCGCCGAAAAGATTTCTGTCCTTCAATCCGCGGGGCTGAGCCGGATCAACGTAAGTCTCGATACGCTTAATTCTGAGAAGTTTGCGCGGATACGAAGGCGAGGCGATCTGGCGAAGGTGCTGGAGGGCCTTTTTGCTGCCAAGAGTTATGGCCTGCATCCTATTAAGGTCAATGCGGTGATCGAGCGGGGTGTCAATGACGATGACATCATCGATCTCGTAGAGTTCTCCAGGAAGAACAGATTTGCCATCCGGTTTATCGAGTACATGGATGTGGGCAACTCGAATAACTGGACTTCGGAGAAGCTGGTTCCTAAAAAGGAGATCCTCGAAAAGATCAACGGTCGCTACCCCTTGAAGGAGATCGGCAGAGATAAAGGGAGTGCGGCGTCGGTGGATTACGAGTTTATCGACGGCGGCGGGGAGCTAGGGGTGATTGCATCGGTCACCGAGCCCTTCTGTTCGACTTGCACGCGGGCGAGACTCACGGCTGACGGAAAATTGGTGACATGTCTATTCTCTGCAACCGGCTATGACCTCAAGGCACTGCTGAGAAACGGAGCCACCGACGAAGAAATAATCGAAATTATTAGTGCTATTTGGGGAAAAAGGACAGATAGATACTCTGACGAAAGACTCGAAGCAATGAATTCGGCCCGAGGTTATCGGGCAAAAGATCATAGAAAGATAGAGATGATCAGCCTAGGAGGATAAGTCGGGCCTGGCGGAGAGTTTAAACCGGTTACACATGCGCCGGGAGACCAATCCTTCAGGGGAATCCTTCGATTTGAGAGCGTTGCTTTCAATCTCGAATTGAAGGTGGCCTACGTTGAGTTCGAGCCGCAACAGTGCAGCGTAGACGCGCTCCTGCGCGCGGTCCTGAAGGCGGGACATAATTTGTCTTGAGAGGGTGTCAACGGCAGAGTACCGGACCGATCATGCTTAGTTATCTTAAAGATATTTTCGAGACAGTGGTGACTATCTGCGAGGGGCTTTCGATTACTTTCTCCCATCTTGTGCGCCGGCCGATGACCATTCAGTATCCTGATCGAATCGGTCGACCGGTTCAGGAAACGTTGCCGAAACGGTACAGGGGACACCTCGAAGTCGATATGGAGATTTGTACAAATTGCAAGGCATGCGAGCGGGAATGCCCCATCACTTGCATTGCGATCACAGATAG
>Ga0214472_10000591_pt1 | contig 44324 bp, 35 predicted proteins | sample RVTome_6_FD_207662 | JGI IMG/M metagenome (GOLD analysis project Ga0214472, IMG submission 207662) | Soil microbial communities from uranium-contaminated site in the Upper Colorado River Basin, Wyoming, United States - RVT140D175 | ecosystem: Environmental > Terrestrial > Soil > Contaminated >...
GACGGACTAGGCTTGGACCGAGGCGGGTGTGCCCCGGTCCCTGACCGGCCCGCGGGGTCCATGGGCATTGCGGAGGGGGGTATCGGCGATGACGCTGGAGACCGTGAAGGTACCGGAGGCGTTCCGGCCGCTGTTCGAGGAAGCTGAGGGTTACGTACGCGGGTACTTCGACTCGCTGGCGATGGACCCGAAGCAGGGCACCATCACCATCGGCGGGGAGCGCTACGTCCTGGTCCGCGCCGCATCGCTGTCGGTGAACATCCTCGAGCAGATCCGCGACATGTACCCGGGCCTGAACCAGGCGGAGGCCTGGGATGCAGCAGCCCGCGTGCTGTTCGACCTGGCCCACACCATCGGGCGCAACGACGCGGAGGCGTTCCACCGCGCGACCGGGGTCACCGACCCCATCGCCAAGCTCTCCACCGGACCCGTGCACTTCGCGCACACCGGCTGGGCCTTCGTGGACATCCTCCCCGAGAGCAAGCCCTCGCCCGATGACGACTACTACCTGATCTACGATCACCCCCACTCCTTCGAGGCTGATTCCTGGGTGGCTGCGAGGGGGCGTACCGACCACTGCGTCTGCTTCATGAACGCCGGCTACTCGGCGGGCTGGTGCCAGCAGAGCTTCGGTGTGGGGCTCAGGACCCGGGAGATCCTGTGCCGCGCCCGCGGCGACGACTACTGCCGCTTCATCATGGCGCCGCCGGGCCGCCTGGATGAGCGCATCCGCGCCTACTCACGCGCGCATCCGGAGGAGGAGCTTGCAGCGATCACGCCGTGATGCGGGGTCGGGAGCTGCACCGGACGCTGCGGGGACAGCGTCCACGTCAGCCATCTACGACTCCATCGTGACGCGGCTCGCCACCGTCGAGCCGATGTTCGCGAAGGCCATGGTCGACATGGCGCTGGACGCCGCCGGGCTGGACCGCGCGACCGCGTCCCCGCTCGCCTACCTGGAGCTGATCGAGGAGCAGATCGACCCCAGGTTGCGGCTGCGTCATGGTGAGGACTTCTCGGTGCTGGACCTGGGCGCGGGGCGGATTCGTTTCGATCCCGCCCTGCAGGTGCTGGAGGTGAGCCCGATCCTGGAGCACCTGATGGACCTCCCGCGAGGGGATGCTGCGGAGCTGCAGCGCGCCCTTGTCGCCTGCGGCATCGTCCGAGCACCGGACCGGATCAAGCTGATGCGCAGTCGGGAGGTCCACCTCGAAGCCTGCGATCGCTGGGTCAGCGTGATGGAGGTGGACTGCGATGCGGATGGCGTCGTGACGGCGGTGGTCCAGGACATCACCCTGGCGCGGGCCCTGGAGGGGAGCCTGCGCGAGTACTCCCGCAGGCTGCGGGATGCGCAGGTCGAGCTGATCGAAGCCCGCGAGCTGGCGATCGGCGCAGCCAACGCCCGCTCCAGGTTCCTCGCGCGGATGAGCCAGGAGCTCGGTCCTCCGCTGAACGCGATCGTGAACCTGACCCAGGTGGTCGGCGCCGAGGGCCAGATGTTCACCCCGGCGCACCGCGAGACGCTGCGCGACATCGGACGCTCGAGCGGACGCCTGCTCAAGCTGGTGGAGCAGGTGCTGGAGGTGATCCACATCGAGCAGGGTCAGCTCGACGTCACCGCCGAGGCGATCGACCTGGGGCGACTGATCCGCGATTGCATCAGCATGGCGACGCCGCTGTTCGCGCGTTCGCAGGTGTCGCTCAGCGACGAGACCTACTGGTCGCGACCGGTGCGCGTCCAGGGCGACCCCCAGCGTGTGCGGCAGATCCTGCTGAACTTCCTGTCCAACGCGGTGAAGCACTCACCGAAGCGCGGGCGGGTGGCCATCCTGGAGCTAACCAGTCCTCACGCGGACAGAGTGCGGGTCGGCGTCCGGGATCAGGGTCCCGGGATCCCGGCCGCCGAGCAGGCGAAGCTGTTCGAGCCCTTCAAGGGGGTGCGCGAGGGCGGTTCCTTGGGGATCGGCCTCGCCGTCTCGCGCGAGATCGCCGAACTCATGGGTGGCGACCTCGGCGTGATCAGCGTGGACCGGGCGGGGAGCACCTTCTGGGTGGAGTTCCCGCTGATCTCGAACTGATCGCTACTGGGACCCCTCGCGGCGCACGTAACGCCCGTCCCACACCGTGTTCCAGGTCTCGCCGCCGTCGCCGCTCTGGGCCCAGAACTGGCGCACGTCGCCGTTCTCGTACAGCGTGAAGTTGAAGTCGTGCAGCGTCACGCTGCCGTCCGCCGGGTTCACGGTCTCGGCGGTGAAGTAGATGCCACCGTCACGCGCCTCGCCCACGAACTCGATGTGGGAGCCGGTGTCCCCGATCCAGATCTGTCGCCAGTGCCCGTAGCCGGGGTCGAAGTAGTTGTAGCTCCTGCCCTCGCTGCCCGACGCGCTGGTCCAGTTCTCGGAGATCGCGCAGTGGCCGAGGATCGGGTAGACGCTGTTGGTGCCGGCGAGCTGGCCACCCGCGTAGACGTCCCATTCGCCGATCCAGAAATCGAAGGCGTGCGCGCGCGGGTCCGCGTCGCAGGGGTAGCGCGCAGCGCGGATGGTGGCGGCTGCGGCTACGAAGCGCTCGTCGTCCCGGATGCTCATGAAATCAGCCTCCCCGTCGATCAGCTGGCTCTGGTTGAACCCGCCCGCGGCCAGCGCCTCCAGCTGCGCGATGGCCTCGTCGCTGCGACCCTGTCGAGCGTAGATCCTCGCTAGGCGGTAGGCGACGCCACCCGGTTGGAACCCGAGTTCACCCGCCCGCCCGAAGCTCGCCGCTGCAGCGTCCAACTGCCCGTCGCCCATGAGCAGGATGCCGAGGCGGTAGTGGGCGGCGCCGTCATCCGGCGTCTCCTGCAGGAGTTGGCGGAACAGGGTGATGGCCTCGGCGGTGCGACCGTCGGACATGGCGGCGTTCGCACGGTCGGCCAGTGAGTCGGCAGCCAGCGCTGGGCCAGCCGCCAGCAGGGCCAGGGTCGCGATCCGGGCTAGCAAGCGCATGGGATCCCTCCCGGATTGGGGTTCTGGGCGCTCATGGTGCCCGGCCACCGCCACCCTGCGCTTGCACCGGCTTGCCAGGATGGCCGCGACCTTCGGCAGGGCCAGCACATCAGGAACTTGACTCGACTACATCCGTAGTCTAAAAAGGGACCCAACGGACTACAGCTGTAGTCATAATCTCGAACCCGCTGAGGTGAGCCCGATGCATGTGACCGATGCCGAACGCCGGATCCTGGATGTCCTGTGGGCCGACAGCCCGCTGGGCGCAGCGGACATAGACGCCGCGCTGGCGGCAGCTGGAGGCGACTGGCACCGCAAGACGGTGAACACCCTGATCAGCCGCCTGGTCGAGAAGGGCGCGCTGCTGCTAGCTGATGAGAGCCGTCCCAAGCGCTACGCCCCCGCCATCGATCGCCGGACCTTCGCCCGTGCCGAACTCAGCGAGCTCGCCCGGGGCCTGTTCGGGGGTCGGGTGGCCCCGCTGGTGGCGACCCTGGTCGAGGCCGAGCAGATCAGCGACGAGGACCTGAGTGCGCTCAAGGCCCTGGTCGCCCGTCTGGAAGCCGATGCGGGGAGGGATGGCGATGACTGACGCATTCCTCGATTCGACCTTGGTCACCGCGCTGGTCGCCGGCCTGCTGATCCTGCTGCGGCGACCCATGCTCGCGGCCTTCGGCCCGGAGTGGACCTATGCCGCCTGGCTATTGCCGGTGCTGCCGGCCATCCCGCTGCGTCTTCCCGCGCTACCCAGCATGGACCCGGGTGGGGTCCTCGGTGGCTCTGCAGGCGCGGTATACACGGTGACAGCCAACTTCGAGCAGCAGGTCGCCCCGGCGATGGACCTGGCGCAGCTCGCGCTGTGGATCTGGGCGCTGGGCGCGGTGGCGTTGTTCGCCTGGGGGGTCTCGCGCTACGCCTACCTGCTGCAGCTGCTGCGCGACGCCGAGACCGTGGATCGCTACGACGACATGCCGGTGCAGATCGCCTCGGTGCCGGTACCGATGACCGTCGGCGTGTTCACGCTGCGCATCATCGTGCCCGCTTCCCTGTGGGCCACGATGGATGCCGCCGGTCGCAGCAAGATCCTCGCGCACGAAGGCGTGCACGCGCGCCGTCGCGACGTGCTCTGGAACCTGATCGGGTTCGGGCTGCTGTGCCTGCATTGGCTCAACCCCGTCGCATGGCTGGCCTACCGCAGCATGCGCCGGGACCAGGAACTGTCCTGTGACGCGCGCGTCACAGGTTCGTCTTCCCCCGGTGATCGGGCGCGTTACGCCCGCTTGCTGGTGGAGGTTGTGGCTGCTCAGCCGGTGTCGCCCGCACCGGCCATGGCAGCCGATCTCGCACGAATCGAGGAGAGGATCAAGATGATCTGGAGACATACAGCACGGCCGGCGGTGACCCGCACGGCATTGATCGCGCTGGTCGCTGCAGGCGCGGCGATGTCCGGACTGAGGGCAGGAGCCGTTGATGCGGTGAGCTCCAGCGACGACGACCAGCTACACAGGGAGGGGCCGACCGTGACCGTGGATGTCCGGGTGGTCCCGAACGAGGAGATGAACTTCACCGGCGCGGATGGGCACACCGTCACCGTCAACGTGAGGGCGATGGCGGATGACATCGCGCGGGAAGGTGACGGGAGCGCGGACGTCTGGTTCTCGGAGGATGGCGGCCAGCTCCACGAGGTGCAGGTGGACGACAGCGGCAACTACCGTTTCGCCACCGCCGAGGATGAGGAGCAGCTGCAGGGCCTGCTCCAGCGCGTCGCTGAGCACATGGGCGACACCAACTTCCAAGAGGGCGTGCGCCTGGAGGTCGCGATCGAGCGCGGTGGGATGAGCACGCAGCCGAGCATGGTGATCCCCTACGGCGCCGATGGTGTGATCGAGTTGCGCGGAGAGGTCTCGCAGACCGATCCGATCTCGCTGGTGCTGAACGTGGCGCAAGCCTCCAGCGGCACCGCGGTGCTCGACTGGTCGGTGCGCGAGCAGTACGCCGAGCAGTGGGTGGACATCGCCAGCGGCACGCAGCACGTGACCCTGGGCGAGCGCACCGAGCTGGTCACCGGCCTCGCCGGGACCACCATCATACTCACCGCCAGCGACAACACGCCGCACGAGGATTGATTCCAGGGGACCGAGCAGCGGCGGAGGCCGCAGTGATCAGCCCCAGGGATGGGGCGAAACCCAGGCCCGGCGCATGCCGGGCCTGTTCCGTCTGGGCTGCCACGACCTTCACGCACTGGGGCCACACGGCGAGGTCGGGCCCCGCGTCCCTGCGGGGCCCGATGCGGCCCGCGGACGCCGAGGACGGTCAGCGTGGTCCCGCAGGTCGCAGGTCTGGGATGCGGTGGGTGCGCGCGCCGTTAGGTCGGGTGCCCCCCGACCGTGCAGTCCGCAGCTCCCCGTGGCATCTTCTGCGCCTTACGGTCGCCGGGACGCCGCGAGGGACCCCATGATGCACAGCAGCCCGATCATCATCGGCACCTTCGCGATCTACCTGGTGGCGGTGTTCGCCATCGGTATCCTGGCCTGGCTCAAGACCCGCAACCTCTCGGACTACATCCTCGGTGGTCGCAGCCTCGGCCCCTGGGTCGCCGCGCTCTCGGCGCAGGCCTCGGACATGTCCGGCTGGTTGCTGCTCGGCCTGCCCGGCTACGCCTACGCCAGCGGTCTGGAATCCGGGTGGCTGGCGCTGGGCCTGCTGGTCGGCACCTACCTGAACTGGCGCTTCGTCGCCGAGCGTCTGCGCCTCGCCACCTTCGAAGCCGGCGATGCGATCACCCTGCCCGACTTCTTCGAGCGCCGTTTCGCCGACAGCTCCGGTGCGCTGCGCATCATCACCGCCGCCTTCATCCTGATCTTCTTCACCTTCTACACATCCTCGGGCCTGGTCGCGGGCGGCAAGCTGTTCGAGACGGTGTTCGGCTTGCCCTACGGCTGGGCCGTGGCGGCGGGTGCGTCCGTGGTGATCGTGTACACGTTCCTCGGTGGCTTCCTCGCGGTGTCATGGACCGACGCGCTGCAGGGCTCGATGATGTTCCTGGCCATCCTGGGCGTCGCGCTGATGGGCCTGGTCGCGATCGGCGGCCTCGGCGGCGTGGGCGATACCTTGAACGCGCTGAACCCTGACTTGCTCAACCCGTTCACGACGGTGGATGGCGACACCGTGACGGTGATCGGGGTCGCTTCCCTGCTCGGCTGGGGCCTGGGCTACGTGGGTCAGCCGCACATCCTCGCGCGCTTCATGGCCATCGACGATGCGAGTCACCTCAAGGTGGCCCGCCGCATCGCGATGAGCTGGCAGACGGTGGCGCTGCTGTCGGGGATCGCGGTCGGCATCGTCGGCATCGGCCTGGTGCCCGAGCTGGTGGGTGCCGATCAGGAGAAGGTGTTCATGCACCTGGCCTCGGCGCTGTTCCACCCGGCTGTTGCTGGCGTCGCGCTCGCAGGCATCCTCGCCGCGGTGATGAGCACCGCGGACTCGCAGTTGCTGGTCGCGAGCTCGGCCGTATCCGAGGACTTCTACAAAGGCGTGTTCAAGAAGGACGCCGGTGAGGCTGAGCTGCTGTGGGTCGGTCGTGGCGCGGTGATCGCGATCGCCGCCATCGCTTGGTTCCTGGCGCGCGACCCGGACTCCAAGGTGCTGGACCTGGTCGCCTACGCCTGGGCCGGCTTCGGCGCCGCCTTCGGTCCGGCGATCGTGCTCAGTCTGTACTGGACCGGCATGAAGCGCGTCGGTGCGATCGCGGGCGTGCTGGTCGGCGGCATCACGGTGATCGTCTGGAGCAACCTCAGCGGCGGCATCTTCGACCTCTACGAGATCATCCCGGGCTTCGTCCTCTCCACAGTCGCGATTCTGGCCGGTAGCAGGTTCGGTTCGCGTTGAGCGCGCACGGCACCATCCGTCTGCGCCGGGATGAGGGCGGGATCTACCAGGGCTTCATCGTCGCCAGCGGTCGTCTGGTGCTCGCTTCGGTGGTGTTGGTGTTCCTGATCCATCAGGCGCTGACCACCGACTACTCCTACGTGTGGTTCCTGATCGCGCTGGTCGCTTCGGTGATGGTGTTCTCTGGGGTGCACTGGCTGAAGCTCGGGCGACGCGTGCAGGAGATCGAGCTGCGCCCGGGTGGGATGCTCCGCATCAGGTACCCGCTCGGTCAGCGTGAGTTCAGCAGCGATGCCTTGGGATGGGTCAAGGTGTACCGCGGAAGGGTGGTCATCGGGCAGGATGGTGACGAGTACGAGCTCCGCGGTGTGGATGCCAGCTTGGACCCATTGGTACGGCGACTCGCTGAGCTCGGCGTCGAGATCAGCGATCGACGGGATTGAACTAGGGAGACTCTGCTATGAGGTTCGTCTGGATGGCCCTGAAGGGCGTGCTGATCGCGTTGCTGATCCTCGCGGTGCTGAACCTGTGGCCGGATGAGCAGCTGGACCCGGACCTCGCACGCTGGCGCGCGAACCGCAGCGCTCCTGTAGCGAGCGCGGAGAACCTCTACTACGGGATGTTCGGCCTGCGTGCACCGATCGGAGAGGATCCCTTCGCGGCGGGTCGCGAGCGCGTCGAGCGCTACGTCACCTTCGGCTACACCCCGGATGCCCAGTTCGACGGCGGTCTGGTGATGGACCAGCGCTTGCTGGACCTCTGCGATGCGGGCCAACCGAACTGCAGCCTGTCCATGGCCGAGTCGGTGACGCTGCTACCGGAACTGGAGGCGGCGCATCGCGAGTTGCTGACGCGCTACCTGATGCTGCATCAGGTCACCGATCGGAGCTACCCGATGGACTACGCGCTGAGCTCGCCGATCCCGAGCTTCCGGGACCTGTTCCAACTGCAGCGCCTGGTGATGCTGCGGATCATCGAGCGCGCAGCCTCTGGCGACGATGCAGCGGCGGCCTGGGCCTGGGACACCTTGGAGGATCAGCTGGCGGTGCACCGGCACTGGCTTGCGAACGCCAGCTTCCTGATCGAGAAGATGGTGATGACGCACATGGTCGAGGTCGATATCTCGACCTACGCGATGATGATGTCCGATGCCGCTGCGCGCGGTGAGGGCTTGCCGCCCAGGCTGCCGCCGAGACTGACCGCTGCCGAGCGCTCGCTGATCGCTGCCTTCCGCAACGAGGCGATGCTGAGTGAGTTCAACGATGAGGGTGCGTTCCGTGATGCGCTGATGACCATGGAAACCAGCGCACCGCTGCGCTGGCTGGTCTACAACCTGGCGCCGTTCAACTACAACGCCACCGTGAACTACATGACAGCGCATGCGCGCAAGTCTGCGGAACTCTCCGTACTCTCCGCGAGCGAGTTCCATGCGCGTGTGGACGAGATGCAGTTCGAAGCGCCCGGTACCTGGGACATGCTGGTGAACACCCTGGGGGCGATCACCATGAGCATCGCGGTCCCGGATAACGGTCGGGTGATCTACCGCCTGCACGACCTCGATGCGGAGCTGCTGCTGCTGCGGATCGCGGCGCGGGCGCTGGACCAAGGCGTGATCGAGGCGGACATGGCCGCGTTCCTGGCGGAGCTGGGGCCAGGTATGCGCAGCCCCTACGACGACAGCCCGGCGGTCTACGCCGGCGGCAAGCTGTTCTTCGTGGTGGCGCGCGACGGCTCGTTGGAGCCGCCGACGATCCCGTTCACGCCGCGAGGCTGAGGGAGCGCCCTCAGCCGTCTGCAGGTAGCGGCATCTCCATGCCGCTGTCCGCAGCGCTGGCCGCCGTACGCGAGCGCCGCAGCATCTGCAGCACTTCCAGCGAGGGATGCGATAACGACACCGGCTGCGATGTCGCCGGCAGTGCTGCGTAGGCGAGGAACAACTCCTCGGGCGGGCCATCCAGCAACGCGCCCAAGCGCGCCTCCCCTTCGGCGCCGCCGATCGCTGCGACCACGGTGTAGCTGAGCCACTCCAGCGGTGCGCCCCATGGTCCCCCGAGCAGCAGCCGCTCCAGGGTATCCGGGTCCGCTTCGGGGTCCGCGCCAGCCGCATGCAGCAGTGCCTGGGTCACGGTCATGACCTCGGGCGCGCGTCGCGAGTTCTCCTGGTACGCGACCGCATCCAAGGCGCCCTGGTGCACCGGTAGCGGCACCGCGCCGCTGCCGCTGCGGTAGGTCGCGCCGGCTTCGACCACGGCGCTACGGAGCAGGTGGTCCAACCGCGCCATGGTGGGATCCATGAGCGCTTGCACAGGCATCTCATCCGACGATCCGCCGTGCAGCATGCTATGGGCGAGCATGGCCGAGATCCCATCGGGCGCGACGGCGACGCAGCGCAGATCCAGGTAGACGGTGGAGAGATCCTCGCTGGCGCTGGCGCAGGTACCGGCGCCAGCGACCAGGACCAGCTTCACCGCCATCCGGTTCGGATGGTTGCTGTACGGGGCCAGCGCGGCGCCGATCGCGGCGTCCAGCGCGGACGGATCAGCCACGATCTCAGCCTCCAGCGCCCGCAGGCGCGGGAGCATCGCGGGGAGGGTGGCGAAGGCGTAGAGGTCCACCGACGGGGGTTCGCCGGCGGCGACCAGGTCCAGGGCGTCGAGGTACCCGTTCACATGCGCGGGCAGGCCGACCGCGACCGCGGCAGCGACCAGCGCCTCGACATCATCGGACTCGTTTAGCGCGTAGATCGCGCCCGGCGTCAGCCCGCCGGACTCCAGCGAACTCAGCACGGCGTCGGCGATGGCGGTGTCCACGCGGGTCACCTCCACCGCGAGGCCGGGCAGGCTGGCCAGCGCCAGCAGGGTGATCAGGTGCCGCATGCGTTCGCCTCGCTCCGGGGCTGGGTGGGTCCCGGCGGAGTCTAACCGGCTGCAGCGCGGGAAGGCAGCACCCCAGCCATAGCTGCGCTACGCTTGCGCGACGCGGAGGGGGATGGATGGCCGACCAGGACCTGATCGACAACGCCCGGGCCAGCGAGGCGCTGCTGGAGAAGCTGCACCAGCTCGAGGTCTCGCTGCTGTCGATCTACAGCTTCAAGGACCTGTTCGACACCCTGCTGTCGCGGGTGGAGAGCGAGTTCGGCATCCCCCACGCCTGGATCTCCATCATCGAGGACACCGAGGTCGCCTCCATGATCTCGGACGCCCGCCTCGACCAACGCCTGCGCATCCATGTGCAGGTCGTGGCCGAGAAGGCCTTCCAGGAGTTCATCTTCCAACCCTTCGAACCCGTGCTGGTCAACGACGACATGGCTGCGCTGGCCGAGCTGCATCCGGACAACTGGGTCGGTGACATCGGTAGCCTCGCGATGACGCCGCTGGTCCTCGAGGAGCGCATCGTCGGCAGCATCAACCTTGCCGACCGCGATCCCAGCCGCTTCGCGCCGTCGCTGGACACGCTGTTCCTGCGCCTGCTGGCGGTGAAGGTCTCGCTGTGCCTGGCCAACGTCACCAACCGCGAGCGCCTGATGCGCCTGGCCACGCGCGACCCGGTCACCGGCCTGCGCAACCGCAGCGACATGGGCGAGATCCTGCACGGCGAGTACAGCCGCGCGGTGCGCTACGGCGATCCGATGTCGGTGATGTTCATCGACGTGGACGACTTCAAGCGCGTGAACGACGACTTCGGCCACCACCAGGGCGACGACTTCCTGCGCCATGTGGCGGACGGTCTGCTGGAGGTGCTGCGCCTGGAGGACTTCGTGTTCCGCGTGGGTGGCGACCAGTTCGTGGTGCTGCTGCCGAACCAGGATCGCGCGGCCGCAGCGCGGGTCGGCGAGCGCCTGCACGAGTGGTTCCGCAAGTACCCCGCGCGCCTGCACCTGGGCAAGGCGCTGAAGCACCACGATGTGCTGCTCTCGATCGGGATCGCAGATAGCCTGGAGGGCGGCATGGCCGATGCCGATGAGCTGCTGGAGCGCGCGGATGACCGCACCTACGAGGTGAAGCGCAGGCTGTACGGTAGCGGCGCGAGTTGAGAGGATGTTGAATCCTACTTGACACCCCCTGCTCCCCTTCCTATAACCGGGATGAATCCACTGAACCTCCGTGCCGTGCCCAGCGGTCGCTTGGAGCGCAACCATGTCGATGGTCGTGCACCTGCTGGGGCATGCCGTAGATCCATCCAGCATCCTGGTGCTGCCGCGTTGTCGCGGTGCACTGCTCGCGGCTGTCGAGGAAGGCGCCGAGATCTGGGCTGCTGAGTTCCACGCCTATGCGCTCAGCGAGCGCTACCTGCACCTCGTACTCACTCTGCCAGCTGGCAACCCTGAAGGGCTGATCGGCTCGCTGAGGGCGTGCATCCAGCGTACGGCGCAGGCCACCTGCGGTGGCGTGAGCGTCGGGACGCGGTTCGCGTACTCCGAGCTGCAGGGCGATGCAGGCCTGCTCGATGCGGTCTGCTACACCCACCGCGCCTCATCCCGCTGCGGCCTGGTCGCGCGTCCGGTGGTGGACGCATGGTCGTCGCTGCGCGCCTACCAGGGCTGCGAACCCTTGCTGCGGCCGCTACGCCTGGCGCCCGTCCTCGAGGCGCTGGGGCGCTGCGCCGACCCCGCTGATGCCTATGCAGTCTTCATGGACCACGCGCGTGCGCCGCAGGACACGAGTGAGATCAGTTCGAAGGAGCCACCCGCCGCCAGGGCACAGGACCCCGGCCCACCCAGGACGGTGCGGCGGGCCCAAGGATGGGCCGAGCCGGAGCCCCCTCTCCATCCGGGTGAGAGGAGGCGGCGGGTGCGCTCCGCCTGATCGCGACCGTGTACTGGCCCTGATCCGCTGATATCTGCGGCCCGATTACACCATCTGGCGGAATCACCATCGCGCTGGCTCCCGCAGACTCGCGTGATGCAGGCACCGCGGAGCCCCACGCGTCGCCTGCACGTCGAGGTCAGGATGAGCGCAACCGAGCGCGACCGCACCCTGCGGCTCGCCACCGCAGTCAATTCGGCATCGGACCTGGAGACGATCGTCGTCCGTGTGAGGACTGCGATCCGCGACCTGTTGTCCGCCGAGGTCGTGACCTTGGGCCTGATCGATCGTGAGCGCGCTGCGATCCAGATGCACGTCGTCGCTTCACAGCGGGCGACCGCCTGCGGGGGCAGACTGCTGACGCGCACCGACCGCGTCGGCCTCGGGGCTGATCCGCGCATCGATCGCATCGTCGTGTCGGGTCGCTCGCTGCTGGCCGATGTCGCTGCGCATGGTGCTGAGTTGCCCGAGCTGCTCGTGCCCGAGCTGGAAGCCGGACGCCTGCTCGCAGTGCCGCTGCGCGGTCGGGACCAGATCATCGGTCTGCTCGCGATCACCGCTGAGGGAACCGCCGCGTTGACCGAGGATGCCGCGGAGCAGGTCGAAGGCTGGGCGCAGTTGGTGGGCATCGCGATCGAGAACCTGCGCGAGCTCCAGCGCGCTGAGGCGCTGAGCCTGCGCGATCCGCTCACCGGCGCCTTCAACCGCCGCTACTTCGAGCAGGCGCTGGACGCGGAGTTCGCGCGCTGTCGCCGACATGGCGAGGGCTTCGCGCTGATCCTCGCCGACATGGATGATCTCAAGGGGATCAATGATCGCTTCGGTCACACCGCCGGCGATCAGGCGCTGCTGCAGACCATCAAGCTCCTGGATCAGAGCACGCGCGGCGCTGACGCGGTGTGCCGCATCGCCGGCGATGAGTTCGCGATCCTGCTCCCGCACACCGATCGCAAGCAGGCCTGCGCGGCGGCGTCCCATCTGGCGCGGGTGCTGCGCGAGCGTAACCATTGGCATGGCGAGGGCAACACCGTGGTACCGGTCACGCTCTCCATGGGCTACGCGGTGGCGCCCGAGGACGCGGACGAGCCCGCGGCACTGGTCCGCTGCGCGGATGCCGCGCTGTACCAGGCCAAGGACTCGGGCAACGCACGGGTGGTGGCATACAGCGGCCGACCGCGACGCCGGGAGCCGCCGCGCCAGGCCTGAGTTCCCGTTGCGCTTGCGCCGGTCAAGCACCATTGACACCCGACGGACTCGGCACTATCCTGCCGCGTCAAGACACCTTGACAATCTGTCGCCGTCCCTTTCCTTTGCCCCAGATGGGTGATATGGCTAAGGTGCGACGGCTGAACGGAACCTCGATCGCCCCTTCCATCCGGAGGAACAGACATGGAACAGCAGGATCAAGCGCCACAGGCGCAGGCCGCCACCGGCTACTCACCGATGAAGGCGATGATGGACATCATCGCAGCACCCGGCCAGGCCATGGACGGTGTGCGTGGACACAACTCATGGCTTTGGTGGCCATTGCTCACCAGCCTGCTCGTCACCATCGCGATCACCATCCTCTACGTCATGTGGGTGGATTTCCCATGGTTGATCGAGGAGACGATCCGCTCCTTGCCAGCAGACTCACCGCCCGAGTCGGCTGATGCCGTACGCGACTTCATGTCCCCCAACAAGCAGATGATGTTCGCGGTGCTCGGGCTCACGGTGGTGACCTTCATCATCTACGCGGTCCAGTCCGCCTACCTGAACATCATCACGAAGTTCACAGTCGGTGATCAGTTCAAGTTCGGTGACTGGTTCAGCTTCTCTGCCTGGACCGCGTTCCCGGGCATCTTCGGCGCGATCATCATGCTGGGTGTGATCCTCACCTCAGGATCCAATCAGGTCGGTCAGCAGGACCTGGTCCCGCTGTCCTTCAACACGCTGTTCATCCATGCCGAGCCGGGCGAGCCCTGGTTCACCTGGGGCAACTCGATCTCACTGATCAACATCTGGATGCTCGTGCTGATGAGCATCGGCTACAGCCGTTGGACCGGGGCTTCCCTGGTCAAGTCCACTGCGATCACTTGGGCACCCTGGGTCGCCATGTTCGGCATCTGGGCGTTGATGATCTGAGGCGCTGCACGCGCTCCAGCGTCGCTGGAGCGCGTACTCCTCCCTCTTCTAGGAGTCGGTGATCATGGATCGAAGGTACCTGGTGTTCGGTGGTCTGGCGGTCGCGCTGGTCGCTGCGATCGTCCTGCCCAAGATCACTAACCGCGAACACGGCAAGGACGTCGAGGTCACAGCGGTCGCGCGCGAGTCCATCAGCAGTTCGATCCTGGCCTCCGGGACCCTGGCCTACCGCGACCAGGTGCAGCTGCGCTCCGAGGTCATTGGCAAGGTGCAGGAGCTCCGCGTCGAGGAAGCGGATGTGGTCGCCGCGGGCGACCTGATCATCAGACTCGATCCTGAGCAGTACCAGGCGGCGCTGGATCAGCAGGCGGCCAACGTGCGACTCACGCAGATCGCGATCGAGCGCCAGCAGGTCACCATCGCCGACCTCGAGCGTCAACTCCGACGCAGCGATGAGCTGGCGCGCAGCAACCTGGTGGATGCGCAGACCCACGAGTCGCTGCAGAACACGCTGGCCTTGGCCCGCGTGGACCTGCGCTCGCGGCGCGAGCAGCTGTCGCAGGCGCAGGCTTCCCTGGCGCAGGCGCAGGATCAGCTCGCGCGCACCGAGATCCGCTCGCCCATCGATGGCATCGTGATCCAGGTGGACGTGAAGGTGGGCGAGACCGTGATCGCCGGCACCACCAACATCCCCGGTTCCACCCTGGTCGTGATCGCGGATCCCTCCGAGATGCTGGCGGAGGTGCGGGTGGATGAAGCCGATATCGCGACCGTCCGCGAGGATCAACATGCCGATATCTACGCCTCGGCCTTCCCGGACACGCCGCTCGGTGGTCGCGTGGAGACCATCGCCACCTACGCGCAGCAAGCGCCGGGTCAGCAGAGCTTGTCCTTCCTGGTGAAGGTGCTGCTGGAGGATACCGTCAGCATCGGTGTACGCCCGGGCATGAGTGCGCGCGCCGAGATCTACACCGAGTCGTCAAGCGAGGCCTTGGCGGTGCCGGTGGCAGCCGTGCAGTACGACGACGAGGTTGAGGAGGGCCAGGAGGAGGTCCCGTTCGTGTTCGTGGTCGAGGATGGCAAGGCCGTACGCCGCGACGTCGAACTCGGCCTCTCCTCCGATTCGCTGCAGGAGATCAGCGAGGGTGTCGAGGAAGGTGAGCTCGTCGTGTCCGGCCCCTACCGTGAGCTGCGTACCCTGCGCGACGGCGATGCGGTGATCGTGGTCGAGGCGGGCGGGGACCAGGCTGAAGGGTCCGCGGACTCAGAGGACTGAGCGTGGCCGACGTCATCTCGCTGCGCGGGATCCACCGCACCTACGTCATGGGCGACCAGGAGCTGCACGCCCTGGACGGCGTGGACCTGACGATCGGCAGCAACGAGTACGTGGCGATCATCGGACCGTCCGGCTCGGGCAAGTCCACGCTGATGAACCTGATCGGTTGCTTGGACAAGCCGACGAGGGGCAGTTACCACCTCGACGGGCTGGACGTCGGCAACATGAACGACTCCGAGCTCGCGAACGTCCGCAACCGCAAGATCGGCTTCATCTTCCAGAGCTTCAACCTGCTGCCGCGCGCGAGCGCGCTCAGGAACGTGATGCAGCCGTTGGTCTACCGCGGTGTCCCCGCGGGAGAGCGCAAGGAACGCGCCGCCGAGGCACTCGGGCACGTGGGTCTCGGCGACCGCATGGGCCATCTACCCAACCAGCTCTCGGGTGGTCAGCGCCAACGCGTCGCGGTGGCGCGCGCCCTGGTCGGTGATCCGGCGATCCTGCTGGCGGATGAACCGACCGGCAACCTGGATTCGCAGACCACGCGTGAGATCCTGGGGTTGTTCGACGAACTTTACGCCGACGGTCAGACCATCATCATGGTCACCCATGAGCCGGAGATCGCGGACCACTGCGCGCGCGTCGTGCGCATGATCGATGGGCGCATCGCCGACGATGTCCGCCAGGAACGGAAGGGTGCCGCCTGATGTTCATGTTCCTCGAAGCGGTCTCCGCAGCGCTGTCGGCGATCCGCGCCCACAGCTTCCGCAGCTTCCTGACCGCGCTCGGCATCATCATCGGTGTCGCCAGCGTGATCGCGGTGGTCTCCATCGTGCAGGGTCTGTCCTACACGGTGAACGCGCAGTTCCAGGGCCTGGGTTCGAACTCCCTCACGGTGCGCTCGTTCACGCCGTTCCGCGCGGCGTTGCAGGGACGGTTGGCGAAGCTCACCGAGGACGATCTGCACGTCATCGAGCATCGTATCGATGGCATCTCGCACATCACGCCGATCCTGTTCGACCCCCAGGGCCGCGCCTCGCAGGTGGGCTACCGCGCGCAGAGCACCTTCACGCAGGTGTTCGGGGTCGGCGCCAGCTGGATCGACGTCCAGGGTCTCTACCCCCAGTCCGGCCGCTACTTCTCCCGCAGCGATGACGACAGCCGGCGCATGGTCTGCCTGGTCGGCGTGGATGTGGTCGAGAACCTGGAGCTGCCGGACCCGCCCGAGGGCCAGTTCATCCGTCTGGGTTCTGAGTGGTGCCGGGTGGTCGGCGTGATGGAGGAGCGCGGCGACCTGCTGGGTTTCTCGCAGGATGATTACGTGCTGATGCCGTACCCATCCATGCAGCGTTTCATCGGCGGCGCGCAGGAGTACGACATCCGGATCCAGATGCTGGTGGATGACATCACACGGCTGGACGAGGTGAAGGAGCGGATCCGCCGCGTGCTGCGGCAGGAGCACGGTCTGACCGCGGGGCAGGCGGATGATTTCCGCGTGCAGACCCCCGAGCAGCTGGCCTCCGGCTTCAACGCCATCATCGGCACCATCACCGCGGTGTCCGGCGGCATCGTGGGCATCTCGTTGCTGGTCGGCGGCATCGGCATCATGAACATCATGCTGGTGTCGGTGACCGAACGGACCCGCGAGATCGGCATCCTGAAGGCGCTGGGCGCCAAGCGCGGCGACATCCTGCTGCAGTTCCTGATCGAGGCGATCCTGATCTGCATGCTGGGCGGCATCCTCGGCATCGCGATCGGCTTCGGTATCGGTGCGCTGGTATCAGCGATCCTGCCCGGGTTCCCACCCGCGCACGTGCCGCTGTGGGCGGTGTCGCTGTCCTTCGGATTCTGCATGGCCGTGGGCGTGGTGTTCGGCATCATCCCGGCGGCCAAGGCCGCCAACCTCGATCCGATCGACTCGCTGCGCTACGAGTGAGCTGCGTCCCCTAGCACTGGTGCCCAGCGATCCGTGAGCTGGTGCAGGTTGGCGCGCGCATCGCAGCGCGTAGCGAGCTCGAAGCCCAGCTCGCGCTTCTCCTCGGGGAAGGGCTGCTTGATGATGTCGCGCGCCTCCTCCAGCGAGCCATAGATGTAGCCGGCCTCGCCGACGTAGGCCGCCAGGTCCGGCCTGACGCCTGCCACCACCACACCGCATCCGGAAGCTTGGGCCTCGGTCACCGACAGGGGCCAGCCCAGGTTCTTCAGCCGGAAGTCGCCGGTGTACAGCAGCCAGCCGTGGGCCTTGTAAACCGCAGGCATCGCCGCGTGCGGCATCGGGTCGTGGATGGTCACCGGCGAGCCCAGCGCCTGGTTGCGCGCCTTGAAGTCCTCGGTCCGGTAGCCGACCGGGTAGTGATCGAAGTGCAGCCCGGGGCACATGCGCGCGATGGTCAGGTAGTCGCCCAGCTTCTTCTTGGGCAGGCAGGCGCCCACGTTCATAACGCCCTCGCCGTTGGGCGATCGGTCCATGAAGCGCTGCACGTCCACCACGGGGAAGCTGTCCACGACCTGGTCCTCGCGGAAGCCCCAACGCTCCAGGATCGGACGCCCGAAGGGGAAGCTCAGGACCCCGAGGCAGAGCTCGCTCGCCACCACCTCCGGCACAAGTACCGGCGCCTTGTCGAACCACCACTTCATGTAGGGCGAGGGGATCACATCGAAGGAATGCGCACGCATGGTGTACGGCAGGTCCAGCGCCGTGGCGAGCCGGTGCATGCGTGGGAGCTGCACCATCCAGTGGCCGTGCAGCAGGTCCGGCGCGAACTCACGCAGCGCTGCGAGGCTGGCCTCGTCGTCGGTCACGGTGACGAAGGGGGCGGGCTGCGCGGTCAGGTGGCCGCTCTCCGGGTCCATCTCTGAGAACACCTTGACCTCGTACCGTTCGGACAGCAGCTGGATCTCGACCTCGATGTAGGTCTCACACAGCAGCGGGTACTGCCGGACGACGTACGCGATCCGGGGCTTGGTCGCCTCGCTCATGCGGCGGCGCCGAGCACCGGTCGCCAGAGGTTGGTGAGCTGGTGCAGGTTGCGGTGCACATCGCAGCGCTCCGCCAGCTCGAAGCCGATCTCACGCTTCTCCTCGGGGAAGGGCTGCTTGATGATGTCCCGCGCCTCCTCCAGGGAGTGGTAGATGTAGCCCGCCTCACCGATGTACTCGGGCATGTCGTCGCGGACGTCCGCGATCACCACGCCGACCCCGGAGGCCTGCGCCTCCGCCACCGACAGCGGCCAACCGACGTTCCGCATCACCATGTCGGCCGTGTAGACCATCCATTGGTGCTTCTTGAACTCCGCGGGCATGCGCGAGTGCGGCAGCAGGGGGTGGATCTCCACCGGCGAGCCCAGCTCCTCGTTGCGCTGCATGATCTGTTCGGTGCGGTACGCGACGGGGTAGTAGTCGAAGTGCCGTTCCGGGCACATGCGGCCGAGGATCAGGTAGTCGCCGATCTTCTTCTTGGGCGTGCAGGCGCCGGTGTTCATCACCCCGTCCCCGTTCGGCGAGCGGTCGCGGAACATGCCGACATCCACGACCGGCATCGCGTCGTGCAGCATGGCCTCCGGCACACCCCAGGCCTGCTCGAAGATCGGGCGGCCGAAGGGGAAGGTCAGGATGCCGAGGCACCGTCCGCTGCGCACCACCGCGTCCATCACCTGAGGTGCGTTGTCGAACCAGTGCTTCATGTACTGCGCCGGCAGCACGTCGAAGGAGTGCGCGCGCATGGTGTGTGGCAGGTCCAGCGCCTCGGCCACCATGTGCACCCGCGGCATCTGGGTCATCCAGTGGGCATGGATCAGATCCGGGCCCCACTCGCGGATCGCCGCGATGGTCTCCGGGATGGTCTTGCAGGTGACGAACGGTGCTTTCTCCTCGCCGAGGTGACCCTCTTGGGGGTCCAGCTCGGAGAACACCTTGATGTCGTAGTGCTCGGACAGCAGCGCGATCTCGACCTCGATGTAGGTCTCGCAGATCAGCGGGTACTGCCAGACGATGTATGCGATGCGGGGCTTGGCCATGCTGTTCCTGATGTCGTATCAGCGGACGCGCGCAGGACCGGCGTCGGGGACCCGGTGCAGCGGGGGGCGGGAGGCCGGAGGCCGGACTCCTAGTCGTCGGTCTCCTGCAGATAATCCAACCGCCAGACCTTCTCGCCGGTATCGGGGTCGGGGGAATGGGTGAGGGCGGACACCTCGTAGCAACCGCTGCAACGGATCGGCTCGCCGATATGCAGGCTCGTCTCGGGTACGCGGTTGGAGGCGTCGCACATCGGACAGTTGAGGTCGATGTGTTTCATCGGTCTGTTGCTGTGCGATCCAGGTGGGGGTGGGGGTCTCGTGGCTGAGTGTAGAACAACCGCAGGGCACCGCAAGCACCCCGGTCCCAGCTCGATGGGCAGCGCGGTCCCACACCTCTACAATGCCGGCTCCGCAACCGGGGTAGTCATGGACGTCACCCACATCCTGGACCCACTGAATGACCGCCAGCGCGAGGCGGTCACCGCACCGGTGGGTCCGGCGCTGGTGCTCGCTGGCGCGGGCTCAGGCAAGACCCGGGTGCTGGTGCACCGCGCGGCCTGGTTGATCGAGGCGGAGGGCGTCTCGCCGCACGGGCTGCTGGCGGTCACCTTCACCAACAAGGCCGCCAGCGAGATGCGCGGCCGGATCTCCGAGCTGCTCGGGAGCTCTGCCGGGGCCGCCTGGATCGGCACCTTCCACGGCCTCTGCCACCGCCTGCTGCGCATGCACTGGCAGGCGGCCGGCCTGCCGCAATCGTTCCAGATCCTCGACTCGGATGATCAGCAGCGCCTGATCAAGCGGGTGATCCGCAGCCTGGATGCGGACGAGAACCGCTGGGTGCCGCGCGAGGTGCAGTGGTTCATCAACAACCGCAAGGACGAGGGCCTTCGCGCCGCAAACCTGCACCCCGATGATGAGACCGAGCACGAGTTCAAGCGCATCTACGCCGCCTACGAGACCACCTGCGATCGCGCCGGTGTGGTGGACTTCGCGGAGTTGCTGTTGCGGGTGCAGGAGACGCTCATCCGCGATCCCGACCTGCTCGGACACTACCAGCGCCGCTTCCGCCACCTGCTGGTGGACGAGTTCCAGGACACCAACGAGATCCAGTACGCCTGGCTCAAGCTGCTGTCCGGCGACGGGGCGCAGCCCTTCGTCGTCGGCGACGACGATCAGTCCATCTACCGCTGGCGTGGCGCCAAGGTGGAGAACCTGCAGCGCTTCCAGCGCGATTTCCCGAACACCCGCTTGGTCCGGCTGGAACAGAACTACCGCTCGACCGGGAACATCCTCGCCGCCGCCAACGGCCTGATCACCCACAACCAGGGCCGCCTGGGCAAGGAGTTGTGGACCGAGGGGAGCGAAGGCTCGCCGGTGCATGTGTTCGGCGGTTTCGACGAGCGCGACGAAGCTGAGTTCGTGGTGGACAAGGTCAAAGCCTGGGTGGATCACGGCGGCCGCCGTGACGAGATCGCTGTGCTCTACCGCTCCAACGCCCAGTCGCGGGTGTTCGAGGAGATGTTCATCAACGAGCGCATCCCCTACCGGGTCTACGGCGGGCTGCGATTCTTCGAGCGCCAGGAGGTCAAGGACGCGCTGGCCTACCTGCGCCTGGTCCAGAGCCGCGATGATGACACCAGCTTCGAGCGCGTGGTGAACGTGCCCACGCGCGGGATCGGCAGTCGCACGGTGGAGCTGATCCGCGAGTACGCGCGCGACAACGCGACCACGCTCTGGCGTGCCGCGATCGCGCTGACCGGCGGCGACCTATCCTCGCGGGCTGCTAATTCGGTGCAAGCCTTCCTCAGCCAGATCGAGGCGATGGCGGTAGCGGTGAAGGGCCTGCCCATGCACGAGCAGGCCGAGCACGTGATCGCAGCAGCGCAGTTGGAGGCGCACTACCGCTCGCGCGAGAAGGGCGAGCGCGGTGAGGCGCGGGTGGAGAACCTGGGCGAGCTGGTCAACGCCGCGCGCGGTTTCCAGTATGAGGAGGAGGGGCTGACCCCGATGGACGCCTTCCTCGCGCACGCGGCGTTGGAAGCGGGCGAGGGTCAGGCCGCCGCCTGGGAGGACTGCGTGCAGATGATGACCCTGCACTCCGCCAAGGGGCTGGAGTTCCCGGTGGTCTTCATCTGCGGCCTGGAGGACGGACTGTTCCCGCACCAGCGGACCATGACCGATCCGGAGGGCCTGGAGGAGGAGCGACGGCTGTTCTACGTCGGCATGACCCGCGCCATGCGCGAGCTCTACCTCTGCTACGCGGAGCAGCGACGCCTGCACGGCATGGAGGCCTACTCGGAGCCCTCGCGCTTCCTCGGCGAGGTGCCCCGGGAGTTGCTGGAGGAAGTACGCCCCCGGATGAACGTGTCCCGCCCCGTTGCGATGCGCTACGGTGGCGGCGGTGCGCTGGCTGGTGACGATGCGGGTACCGGCCTGTCCCTGGGTCAGCGCGTCGGGCACCCCAAGTTCGGCGAGGGGATCGTGGTCACGGTCGAGGGGCACGGCGCGCACGCCAGGGTGCAGGTGAACTTCGAGGCCGAGGGCAGCAAGTGGCTGGTCCTCCAGTACGCCAACCTGGAGGTGCTGTGAGGCAGGTCTATAATGGCGCCGCGTGCAACCGATCGGTTCGCGCCGCACGGATCTGAAGGATGCCTTTGGCATGAAGATCATCATCCTCGGGGCTGGGCAGGTCGGTTCCACCGCCGCCCACCATCTCGCCAAGGAGGAGGCCAACGACCTCACGGTCGTCGACCTCGACCTCAACCTCCTCCGTAACCTCCAATCCCGCCTCGACATCCGCACCGTGCACGGCCATGCCTCACACCCGGAGACCCTCCGCAAGGCGGGCATCGAGGACGCGGAGATGGTGGTCGCCGTCACCGACAGCGACGAGACCAACATGGTCGCCTGCCAGGTCGCCTGGACCCTGCACCAGACGCCGATCAAGATCGCACGCGTGCGCGCGGTCGAGTACCTGGCCGTCGCGCAGGACATGTTCACGGCCAATCCGTCGGAGGATAAGTCGCGTAACGCGATCCCGGTGGACTTCGTGATCAGCCCGGAGCAGCTGGTCACCGATCACATCAAGCGTCTGATCCAGTACCCGGGTGCGCTGCAGGTCCTCGACTTCGCCGGTGGTCGCGTGCGTCTGGTCGGCGTCAAGGTGTCGCCAGATGGCCTGCTCTGCGGGCAGAAGCTGCGCACCCTGCGCGAGCACATCCCCCATGTGGACAGCCGCGTCGCCGCGATCTACCGCCGGGGTTCGGGCATCGTTCCCGAGGGCGATACCGTCATCGAAGACGGCGACGAGGTCTTCTTCATCGCCGCGCGCCGTGACATCCGCGTGGTGATGAGCGAGCTGCGGCGCCTGGAGAGCACGGTCCGGCGGATCGTGATCGCTGGCGGCGGCAACATCGGTCTGCGCCTGGCGCAGGAGCTCGAGGGCACCAACAATGTCAAGCTGATCGAGCGTTCGCGTGATCGGGCGCGGCAGATCTCAGAGATCCTGCAGCGCACTGTGGTGCTGAACGCCGATGCTGCCGATCAGGACCTCCTCGAGGAGGAGGGCATCGAGAACACCGACGTGTTCTGCGCTGTGACCAACACCGAGGAGGCCAACATCCTCTCAGCGATGCTGGCCAAGCGCCTGGGCGCACGCAAAGCGCTGGCGCTGATCAGCCGCACCTCCTACGTGGACCTGGTCGAGGAGGGCAGCATCGACGTCGCGATCTCACCTCAGCAGATCACGATCAGCGCCCTGCTCGCCTACGTGCGTCGCGGCGACGTGGTCGCGGTCCACTCGCTGCGGCGCGGTGCGGCCGAGGCCATCGAGGCCATCGCCCACGGTGACAGCGAGAACTCGAAGGTGGTCGGTCGCAGCATCGAAGAGGTGCCGCTGCCGCCGGGCGTCACCATCGGCGCCATCGTGCGCGGTGAGGAGGTGTTGATGGCCCATCATGACCTCGTCGTCGAGAGCAACGATCACATCATCATGTTCGTGACCGACCGGAGTCGGATCCCGGACGTCGAGAAGCTCTTCGAGGTCGGCATCACCTTCACCTAGGGCAGCCCGAGCTAGGTTCCTGACACGATGGATCTCAAGGTCGCCCAGCGTATCGTCGGACTCCTGCTCATGGGGTTCGCGGTGACCTTGACGCTGCCACTGGCCTTCTCGCTGTACGACCGCGATGGTCTGTACATCGAGTGGGTGGACAGCATGCTGATCACCGCCGCGCTCGGGCTGATGCTCTGGTACACGGCGCGCGGTGGTCGCGATCAGCTGCGGCTGCGTGAGGCCTACGTGGTCGTGACCGGCTTCTGGTTCAGCGTCAGCCTCGCCGGCGCGCTGCCCTTCTTCCTGACCATGGCACCCTTCATCTCCTTCACCGACGCGGTGTTCGAGTCGACCTCCGGCCTGACCACCACCGGCGCGACGGTGCTGTCATCGCTCGACGCTCTGCCGCGCTCCATCCTCTTCTACCGCCATCTGCTGCAATGGTTCGGTGGCATGGGCGTGGTGCTGCTGGGCATAGCTGTACTTCCGCTGCTCGGCGTCGGCGGCATGGCGCTGTACGCAGCCGAGACCCCCGGCCCGGTCAAGGATGCCAAGCTGGCGCCGCGCATCGGACAGACCGCGCGCAGCCTCTGGGTGGTGTACCTGGGCCTCACCGTGCTCTGCGCCGGTGCCTACTGGGGCCTGGGCATGAGCGGTTTCGATGCCGTCGGCCACGCGCTCTCGACCATCTCGACCGGCGGCTTCTCCAGCCACGATGCCAGCTTCGACTACTTCCAGAGCGCGGCCATCGAACTGGCAGCCACCGTGTTCATGCTGGCCTCTGGACTGAACTTCGCGCTGCACTACACGGCCTGGTGGCGTGGCAAGCCCAAGGTCTTCCTCGAGGATCCGGAGACCAAGCTGTACTTCCGCTTGTTCTGGATCGTGACCGCGTTCTCGATCTTCGGCTTGATCGTCACCTCGCAGGAGACACCGCTGCTGGCGGCGCGACACGCGTTGTTCACCGTGTCCTCGGTGATCACCAGCACCGGTTTCACCACCGTGAACTTCAGCCTCTGGCCCGGCATGCTGCCGGCGTTGCTGATCTTCCTGTCCATGATCGGCGGCTGCGGCGGCTCCACCGCGGGCGGCATGAAGTGCATGCGCTTCTACCTGATCTTCAAGCAGCTGCGATGGGAGGTGGTCAAAGTGATCCACCCCACCGCGCTGCCGGCCGTGATGATCTCGGGTCGCAAGGTGGACAACCAGATCGTCCGTTCGGTCTGGGGCTTCTTCTTCGTCTACGCCACGGTCTACGTGATCATCATGCTCGGCTTGCTGGCGACGGGGCTGGACGAAGTGTCCGCCTTCTCCGCGGTGGCCGCGACCATCAATAACCTCGGCCCCGGGCTCGGTGAGGTCGCGAGCAGCTTCGCCAGCGTGAGCGATGCCGGCAAGTGGCTGTCCGCCTTCGCGATGGTGCTGGGTCGGCTGGAGATCTTCACCATCCTGGTGCTGCTGATGCCGGAGTTCTGGCGCGCATGAACCGTCGCATGCAACGCGTGCTGGGGATGCTACTGGCCCTGTTCAGCCTCACCATGCTGCCGCCTGCGCTGGTGGACCTCTACTACGATGAGGGTCAGTGGCCAGCCTTCGTCGCTGGCTTCCTGGTGGTGTTGGTCGTCGGCGTGGTCCTCTGGTGGGGTGCGCGCCATGCGACCGAATCGCTGCGGCTGCGCGATGGGTTCTTCGTCACCGCGTTGTTCTGGATCGGGCTGGGGGTGGCCGGCGCGGTACCGCTGCTGCTGGTCGAAGCGGTGCACCTCGGTGTGGCGGATGCGATCTTCGAGTCCTTCTCCGGCCTGACCACCACCGGCGCCACGGTCCTCTCCGGGCTGGACTCGCTGCCGCACTCGATCCTGTACTACCGCCAGCAGCTCCAATGGCTGGGCGGCATGGGCATCATCGTGCTCGCGGTCGCAGTGCTGCCGTTGCTCGGCGTCGGCGGCATGTCGCTGTACAAGGCGGAGACCCCAGGACCGGTCAAGGACAACAAGATCACCCCGCGCATCGCCGAGACCGCCAAGGCGCTTTGGATCATCTACCTCGGCCTGACCGTGGTCTGCGCCCTCGGCTACTGGGCTGCCGGGATGACGCTGTTCGACGCCATCGGCCACAGCTACTCCACCGTCGCCATCGGCGGCTTCTCCACCCATGACGCCAGCACCGGGTTCTTCGACAGCCCGCTGATCGAGCTGATCGCCATCGTGTTCATGTTCCTGGCCGGTGCTAACTTCACCTTGCACTTCGTCGCATGGCGGACCAGGAGCTTCGGCCACTACCTCAGGGATCCGGAGTTCCGTCTCTACGCCATCGGTCTGCTGGTCACGGCACTCGGGGTCGCACTGATGCTGGACCTGATGGAGGTGTACCCGGATCCTGAGGAATCCTTCATGCACGGGCTGTTCATGGTCGTGTCCATCGCGACCACCACGGGGTTCGCCACCGACGACTTCTCGGCCTGGCCCGGCGTGCTCCCCATCCTGCTGCTGCTGACGAGCTTCGTCGGCGCCTGCGCTTACTCCACGGGCGGTGGCATGAAGGTCATCCGCTGGTTGCTCCTGTACAAGCAGGCGCGCCGCGAGATCGTCCAGCTGATCCACCCGCGCGCGGTGCTGCTGGTCAAGCTGGATGGCGTAGCGATCCCGGCCACGGTGCTCACCGCCGTCTGGGGCTTCTTCTCCGCTTACCTGGTGGTGTTCGGCGCCATCATGCTGATGGTCATGGCCACCGGCGTAGATCACCTGACCGCCTTCTCGACCACCGCCGCCTGCTTGAACAACCTCGGTCCGGGCCTGGGCGATGCCGCAGCGAACTACGCCGACATGAACGCGAACGCCAAGTGGTTGTTGGTGTTGGCCATGCTGTTCGGGCGGCTGGAGATCTTTACGCTGCTCGTACTCTTCACGCCGACCTTCTGGCGCCGCTGAGGCGGGCTGGAGCACGCCAGGCCGTTGTTGCTGGGCCCGGTCTCGGGTACTCACCTACTACATGTAGGCTCCGTCCCTCGACCGGTCCCGCGCCTAGCCCTGACGCGCCCCCGCTCCGCCTCAGGGTTCAGATCGACGGCGCATGACGACGCTGCCTGAGTCGCGATGGTTCTCGGTCTGATGGCGTCTGGCGTCACTCGAGTGCTGCGACGTCCGGCACTCAGATGCGGTGCGGCGCGGCCGACTCGATCCGCCGCGAGCTACGGGCCGCGGGCCTCGCGTAGCACGGCGGTCATACTCGCGGCTCGCGGCTCGCGCGTCTCCTCTCGGCGTATCATCGAGGCACCGACGCAGGAGACGGGACTAGCCATGAACCCCAAGGACAAGGCCATCGGCCGGCCGCACCGCACGCTGGCGGACCATAACTTCCTGGATCGCGAGTCCTGGAAGGTGTTCCAGATCATGGCCGAGTTCGTGGAGGGCTTCGAGCGCCTCGCGGCGATCAAGCCCTCGGTGAGCATCTTCGGCTCGGCGCGTGTCACGGAGGATCACCCCTACTACGCGCTGACGCGCACCATCGCCTACGAGCTCTCCCAGGCGGGCTTCGCGGTGGTCACCGGCGGTGGCCCCGGTCTGATGGAGGCTGCCAACCGCGGCGGCTACGAAGGCAAGTCACCGAGCATCGGCCTGAACATCGAGCTGCCACACGAGCAGAGTGGTAACCCCTACCAGGACATCAGCCTGAACTTCCGTCACTTCTTCTCGCGCAAGGTCATGTTCGTGAAGTACGCGTCCGCTTATGTGGTGCTGCCGGGTGGCTTCGGAACCCTGGATGAGCTGGCGGAGATCCTGACCCTGGTGCAGACCGGCAAGTCACGCCAGATCCCGATCGTGCTGGTGCAGCGCGCGTACTGGCAGGGGCTGCTGGACTGGATGAAGGCCAAGCTCGCCGGTGAGGGCATGATCGACGCCGACGACATGGACCTGATCACGCTGGCGGATGAGCCCGACGAGGTGGTGAAGAGCATCTTCGACTACTACGGCGCGCGCTCCTTCGAGTGGTCGCCCTCCGAGCGTGAGGTTATGCTGGACCTCTGATCGGGGCCGGATAGCGCATGGCCGTCTACACCGAGATCAGCCCGGAGCAGGCCAGCGTGCTGATCGGGACGCCTGTGCTCGAGATCTTGCCACTGGCGGGCGGCATCGAGAACTCGAACTACCGGGTCCGCACCGCGGACGGTGCCCTGGTGCTCACGGTGATCGAGCGCCAGGACCCCGCGCGCATCGCAGCACCGCTGCGATGGATGGATGCCCTGCACGCGCACGGCTTGCCGGTACCCCGCTTGCTCAGCACCGACCTCGAGTATGCAGGCAAGCCGGTGGTGCTCAGCAGCTGGTGCCAGGGCGAGCATCGCGAGCGCCTGGACCCGGCCCATGCTGGCGCGGTGGGCGCGCTGCTCGGCGAGATGCATCTGCACCCGCCGGCGGCCCCGCTGGCTCCCGACGCGCATGACGAACCTTGGTTGGAGACGCGCGTGACCTTCGCGCGCACTCTGTTGAGCGGCGCTGACCTCGACGCCCTCGAGCGCGGCTGGGCACTGTACCGCGAGTCCGCATCGATGCGACTGGCACTCCCGCATGGTGCGATCCACGCCGATGTGTTCCGCGACAACCTGCTGTTCGACGGCGACACCGTCAGCGGGCTGCTGGACTTCCACTACGCCTGCACCGGCCCGTTGGTCTACGATCTCGCGATCGCGGCTAACGACCTGTGTACGCGCGCGGATGGTGGCGTCGATCGCGAGCTCGAAGCCGCGTTGCTCTGGGGCTACAAGGGTGTGCGGCGCCCGCACGGAGCTGAAGACGAGGCCTGGGATACGATGTGCGCGCTGGCAGCATTCCGCTACTGGATGTCGCGCTCGTACGACCGCGCACACCCACGACCAGGGCCGCTGCCGCACACCAAGGATCCCGATGAGTTCCGGAGCCGCTACCTACGGCGCCTCAGCGCCCTTCCTTGACACTTACACCGTTTCGACTATGCTCCATCCCCCATGTGTGCCCCGAGCGCGTCTGAGCGTTCGGCTGAAGGTGCCGCCAGAGCACCACCGCTGAGACGCTCCGACGTCCATACGGTAATCAGCCTCTTTTGGGGGGACACGTCACATGTTGAGCAAGAAGACTCTCGCGGTACTCGCGGGCGCCGCTACTGCGGTCGCTGTCACGCTACCGGCCACGGCTACGCATTCCTGGAACAACTACCACTGGGCCCGCACCAGCAGCTCGTTCACGCTGCAGGTGGTGGACAGCACGACCCCGGCCTGGGATCAGCAACTGGCGGATTCCATCAGCGAGTGGAGCCGAACCACGGTCCTCGACCTGGAGATCACCTCGGCGGACGACGGCAGCCGCACCCGCAAGCGCTGCACCATGGTCCCTGGCCAGGTCCGCGTCTGCAACAACAGCTACGGTCAGAACGGCTGGCTGGGGCTGGCCTCGATCGGCTTGGACAGCAATGGTCACATCGACCAGGGCACCGCCAAGATGAACGACAGCTACGACTGGTACTTCACGCCTGAGGAGATGAACCACGTGATGTGCCAGGAGATCGGCCACACGTTCGGGCTGGGCCATACCTCCGAGGATGGCAGCAGTCAGCAGACCTGCATGGACTACTCCACCGATCCGAACAGCCAGTGGCCGAACAACCATGACTTCCAGCAGCTGGTGGACATGTACGGTCACACCGACAGCTACGACAGTTACGACACCGGTAACGGCGGCGGTGATCCCACACCTTGCCACGGTGGTCCGAGGAAGTGCGGCAGTGGCGCTGGTGGTCCCCCGGCTGGTGCCGGCGAGCCGCCTCCGATGGGCGTCCGCATCCATCGTGGTCACAACTCCGAGGTCTGGGTCGCACCGCGTGCCGGTGGCGGTCTATGGGTCCATCACGTGACCCTGGCGCCGGGTGCTGAGGGATTCATCGACGACCACGAGCATTGATCGATCGCGTGCCCGGCTAGCAGTCCCGTAGCGGGCCGCTGGCATCAGATCGGGAGGGCACCGTGCGCGAGCACGGCGCCCTCTCTCGTTCAGGCTCGGGATCCCTCGTGTAGCATCCGACGATCATGAACGGGGGCAGCATGGACCAGTTCCTGAGACGCACCGTCGCGCAGCTCGACCGGGCCGCTGAATGGACCGGTCGCGTGGTCAGCTGGCTGGTGCTGCTGATGGTGCTGGCCACCTTCGGGGTGGTGCTGCTGCGCTACGCCTTCGGCTACGGGCGCATCTGGATGCAGGAGCTGTCCACCTGGGCCCACGCCTTCGTGTTCCTGCTCGCCGCCGCGTACACGCTCAAGCATGACGAGCATGTGCGGGTGGATATCCTCTACAAAGCGGCATCACCCAGACGTCGCGCCCTCATCGATCTGCTGGGTGCGCTGCTGCTGCTGGTGCCGGCCAGCCTGCTGATCCTGCTTAGCAGCTGGGATTTCGCTGCGACCGCCTGGTCCATCGGCGAGTCCTCGGGTGAGACCGGCGGCCTGTCCGCGCTGTACCTACTGAAAGCAGCGATCCCGGTGGCGGCGATCCTGCTGTTGCTGCAGGCGCTCTCGCAGATCGCCCGCGCGCTACTGGGCTTGCGCGGGATCGAGTTGGGGCATGATCCGCATGCCTTCGACGGCGAGGGTGACGGCCTGTGATGGCCCTGCTGCTGTTCCTGTTCGTGATCGCTGTGTTGCTCGCGGGCTACCCGGTCGCGTTCTCCCTGGCTGGCGCGGCATTGGCCTTCGCCTTGTTCGCGGCCAGCCTGGGCCTGTTCGACCTGGGACTGCTCGGAGCACTGCCGCTGCGCATCTTCGGGATCATGGACAACGAGATCCTGGTCGCGGTGCCATTGTTCGTGTTCATGGGTGTGATGCTGGAGCGCTCGCGGGTGGCCGAGGACCTGCTCGACACCATGACCGAGCTGTTCGGGTCCTTGCGCGGCGGCATGGGCATCGCCGTGACCCTGGTCGGCATGTTGCTCGCCGCATCCACCGGCATCGTGGGGGCGACGGTGGTCACCATGGGCCTGCTGTCGCTGCCGACCATGCTCAAGCGCGGTTACGCGCCGGAGGTCGCGACCGGTGCGATCTGCGCCTCGGGCACGCTGGGCCAGATCATCCCGCCGTCCATCGTGCTGGTGCTGCTCGGTGACGTGCTGTCGTCTGCGGTGCAGAAGGCGCAGCAGGTGCGCGCCGCCACCGGCGACTTCCGCGCCATGGACCCGGTCTCGGTGGGCGATCTGTTCGTCGGCGCGCTGATCCCGGGCCTGCTGCTGGTGCTGCTCTATGTGCTGTACCTGATCGGTCTCGCGATCTGGCGCGCAGACACCATGCCGGCCGGTCCCGCCATGCGCCGCGCGGGCCTCGGTATGCGCATCATCCGCGTGCTGCTGCCACCGCTGACGCTGATCCTGGCGGTGCTGGGGTCGATCATCGCGGGGCTCGCCACGCCCACCGAGGCTGCCAGCGTGGGCGCGGTGGGCGCGATGCTGCTGGCCGTCTCGCGACGGCGCTTGGACCTCCCCATGCTCAAGGATGTGAGCCGCACTACCGCGCGCGTCTCCAGCATGGTGTTCATGATCCTGATCGGCGCCAGCGTGTTCAGCCTGGTGTTCCGTGGTGTCGGTGGTGACCATGTGGTGCACCAGTTGCTGACCGGCCTGCCCGGTGGCGCCATCGGCGCGATGATCGCGGTGATGTTGCTGATGTTCGTTCTGGGCTTCGTGCTGGACTTCATCGAGATCACCTTCGTGGTGGTCCCGATCGTCGGGCCAGTGCTGCTGGCTATGGGGCTAGACCCGGTCTGGCTGGGCGTGATGATCGCCATCAACCTGCAAACCAGCTTCCTGACCCCGCCGTTCGGCTTCGCGTTGTTCTACCTGCGTGGGGTTGCGCCCCCGGAGGTCACCACGCTGCAGATTTACCGCGGCGTCACGCCCTTCATCGCCATCCAGCTGCTCGCGCTGCTGCTGATCGCGCTGTTCCCGGCGCTGGCGACCTGGTTGCCGGGGCAGGTGTACGGTTGAGGCAGCTCAGTCCTGCACCTCGAGGTAGGGCAGTTCGGTGACCTTGTGGAAGGCTGAGACGCGGCTCTGGAAATCGCGGTAGCTTGCGTACACCCGCGCGACCATCTCATCGCCGGATGCCATCTCCGCCAGCACCTCGCCGGAGATCCGTTTGAACTCGGCCAACACCTCGTCCGGGAAGCGCCGCAGCTCGACGCCGTGCTCCTCGATCAGGGTCACCAGCGCGGCTGGGTTGCGCGCGGTGTACTCGGCCAGCATGTGACCGTTGGCCGCCTCCGCAGCCGCAGCCACCGCCGCCTGCAGGTCCGCGGGCAGTGCCTGGTAGGCCTCGCGGTTCACGATCACCTCCAGCGTGGAGCCGGGCTCGTGCCAACCGGGGTAGTAGTAGTAGCGCGCCGCCTCGTACAGGCCGAAGGCCAGATCGTTGTAAGGCCCCACCCACTCGCTGGCATCGATGGCGCCGGTCTGCAGGGCGGTGAAGATCTCGCCACCTCCGAGTCCGACCGCGATGCCACCTGCGCGGGTCAACACCTCGCCACCGAGGCCGGGGATGCGCATCTTCAGCCCCTGGATGTCGGCCAGTGAGCTGATCTCGCGGTTGAACCAGCCGCCCATCTGCACGCCGGTGTTGCCGCAGGGGAAGGGCAGGATGCCGAAGGGCGCGTAGACCTCGCGCCATAGCGCCAGCCCACCGCCCTGGTACAGCCAGCCGTTGATCTGCTGGGCGGTCATGCCGAAGGGCACTGCGCCGAAGAACTGCGCCGCCTGCGCTTTGCCCTTCCAGTAGTAGGCCGCGCCGTGGCCGAGCTGCGCGGTGCCCTGGCTGACCGCATCGAACACGCCGTCCCAGGGCACCAGCTCGCCGGCGCCGTAGACCGTGACGGAGATGCGACCGCCGGTGGCTGCCTCCAGGGTGCGAGCGAAGTACTCCGCGCCGGTGCCCAGCCCCGGGAATCCCGGCGGCCAGGTGGTGACCATGTTCCAGTGGTAGCGCTGAGAGCTGGCGCCCGGGCTCGCGACGGTCTCCTCGCGCCCGCAGGCGGCGAGACCGGTGGCGCCGAGGGCGCCGAGGCCGATGGATTTGATGGCGTCGCGGCGGCTGTAGCTCATGGCTGCTCCGATGCATCGGGTACGCAGCGATGATACCGCTTGCGACGGCGAGCCTCAGGCCCCGTTCCGCGGTCCTCTCGACGAGCGCACGCGCACCATCTCGCCCACTGCACTCGTCAACTCGGCCAGCGTCCAGGGCTTGTGGAGGAACCGGGTACCCGGCGGGAAGGTGGACTCTGCATGGGTCGCGTTGGGCGAGTATCCGCTGGTGAACAGGATCAGCACTGCCGGGTCCAGCGCGAGTAGCGCAGCGGCGAGCTGCCGGCCGCCGAGTTTCGGCATGACCAGGTCCGAGATCACCAGTGCGATCTCGTGGCCGCGCTGGCGGTAGATCGCGAGCGCTTCCTCACCGTCTTCTGCGAGCACCACCGAGTAACCGGCGGCGGTGAGTGCGCGGTCGGTGGCGCGGCGGATCGCAGCATCGTCCTCCGCCACCAGCACCAGCTCACCGTTGCCATCGCTGGTGCTGGCGGTCTCTGGACGCTCCTCATGCTCGATCTGCTGCCCCGCAGCGACCGGGAAGTAGAGCCGGACGGTCGTGCCTCCGCCGCACTCGGAGTAGATGTGGACCATGCCGGCATGCTGCTTCATCAAGCCGTACACCATGGCCAGCCCGAGGCCGGTGCCAACGCCCGCCGGCTTGGTCGTGTAGAACGGCTCGAACGCCTTGTCCGACACTTCGGGCAGCATCCCGACGCCGGTATCTGTGACCGAGACCATCAAGTAGTCACCCGGCTCCACCCACGGGTGGGTAGCGGTGTAGCCCTCGTCGAGCTCGGTCTGGTGGCACTCGATGCGCACCCTGCCACCGCTAGGCATCGCGTCGCGCGCGTTGGTGCACAGGTTCACGATGATCTGGTCCAGCGCCGATCGGTCAGCGCGGATCCGTGGTAGCCGATGGGTGACCTCAGGCAACTCCACCGCGATGGAGTCCGGCATCAACCGGCTCAGCATATCGCGGAGATCACGGATGACGACCATCAGATCCAGAGGTCGTGGTTGGAGGATGCCACGACGCGCGAACTGCATGAGCTGTGCAACCATCTTCGCGCCGCGTTTGCTCGCATCGAGCAGTTCGGCGATATCTTCCTTGAGCGGCGACCCGACGGGGAGCGCAGCCAGCGTCAGCTCTGCGTTGCCGATGATCACAGTCAGGATGTTGTTGAAGTCATGGGCGATGCCGCCCGTCAGCTGACCGACCGCTTCCATCTTCTGTGCTTGCCTGAGCTGATCCTCCAGCAAGCGTTGCGCCGTCAAGTCTTGCATGACCACCAGCGCGAGATGCTGGTCGCTCTGCCGCTCCAGCAACCGACCGCTGTAGCGGATCAGCCAAGCGTCTCCGGTGGCCACCCGCCGGGTCCACAGATCGCACCTGCGGATGGTCTCCCCAGCCATGATCCGTGCCACCGGCCAGCGGTCGGGTGGCACGACCTCGCCATCCGGGGTCGAGAGCTCGAAGATCGAGTGGAAGAACGGCAGGTCGCGAAGGAGATGGCGCGAGTCCTGGAACCCGAGCAGTTCCGCAGCCGCGCTGTTCACCATCAACGCTTCGCCGTCCACATCGAACAGGAAGACCGCGTCCTGCATCGCTTCCAGAGCACCGACGAGGTGCTGGCGCTCTTGCTCGAGCAGCGTCAGTGCGTCCTCGAGATCCTCAACGATGTGCTCGCGCTCTCGCTCGATCTGTCGTCGCACGGAGATGTCCACCACCGTCGCCAGCACGCGGCGACCCTCTGCGATATCCAGCGGGTGCAGACAGATCTCGACCGGGAACGCCGAACCGTCCGCGCGCTGGGCTAGCAGATCTCGACCCTCGCCCATGCGGCGCACGGTAGGGTCGCGCCTGTAGTCTGCGCGTCGAGCGGCGTGCTTCTCGCGTAGCGCATCGGGCAATAACAGGTCGACGCTGCATCCCTGCAACGCCGTCGCGCTGTACCCGAACATCTCAGCGAGGCACTCGTTGACATAGCGTATACATCCCGAGTCGTCGATGATGACCACGCCGTTCGGCGAGGCCTCCACCGCCGCGCCCAGGCGCTCGTGCTGGGCCTGAGTCGCGCGAAGCTGCCGCATGATCGAAACTCCAGCGAGGGCGGCGGTTGCGAGCAGCGTCAGTGCCGCGGCTGAGCCGAGGATCAGGAGACCGGTGTCCTGCGCGATGAGCTGGCGATCGATGGACCAGGCGAAGATCGCCGCGAACGTGAATGGGGTCAGTAGCGCGAGCGGCACAGCCCAGCGAGCCACCACCACCACCGCGCCGGTGGGATCGATCATCGTACGCAGCTCCGGGGCGCCGACCGTGGCTAGGGAAGTGAGGACCAGGCCCAGCACCAGCAGCATGGTGATGACGCTGGTGTTCACGCCCTGGATACGCATGCCGAAGGCGAGGCCATTGAGCGCGAGCAGGATCCCGAGCGCACAGGCGAGGAGGAGCGACTGCGCCAGCGCCCGGATCCTGCGCCGTCGGGAGTTCTGCATCAGGAACGCGTAGCTGGTGGCGACCAGGAACAGTGAAGAGGCGAACGACATGCGCGATGGACCACCGTCAGGATCGGCATCAGCTACCGGGAACAGCAGTTGATCCAGCGGCACTTGGGCATGGAGGATCAGGCTGATGAGCTGGGTCGCAGCGAGGGTGGCGGCCGCCCCGGCTAGGAGCATGTTCAGTAACCCCGCACGATCTGAGGTGCCAGCGCGACGCCACACGGCGATCGCGAGCAGCCCGATGCAGATCGTGGTCAGCGGATGGACGGCCGGGAGACCTGGTATCACCCGAACCAGGGCGTGGATGCCTGCCAGCCAGCCGAGGCCGATCAGCGCACAGGCTGCGATGATGAGCGCGGCAGCGATCCGGCCGCGCCTGAGCGAAGCCGACGACGGGGGCAGCGGCGCTATGGCAGCCAGTCTCTTGATGGCTCGGTGTTCCTCGGACTGAGCGCGTCCAAGCTGGATCCGCCTGTAGCCTTGGATCCAGGGGCGCGATTCGGGGTCGGGGTCGTCATCCTTGCGATCCCAGGAACAAATCCAGCGAGGCGGCCTACCGCGCCCTGCTCGTATACCTGTTGGTCAGGCACACAGAATCCCACCTAGCTATGCAAAAGATGTTCGTTGGCTGCAGCGATGGCGGCCCAGGGCGCCGCGTCGGACCGGGCGTGTCATCCGGCAGCGCGGCTCGAACGTGTGCGGTCGCACTCGGCATGGCTATGATGGCCAGCGGCATCAGCGGGGAGGCAGCACTGGCACTGCCGTCGTTACCCGCGTTGGTGGAGGTCGCAACGCTGGCATAACCGGAGGCCGCACTGCCGACCGGCTCCGCTGGGGTGGCGCTACCTCAGTGCTTGGTCCGGGCAGCCAGGATCTCGCGGATCGTACTAGTCAGATCCGATGCGGACCAGGGCTTGTGGATGAACCATGAGCCCTCCGGGATCGTGCGCGAGAAGTCCTGAGAGCCGGGTGCGTAACCGCTGGTGAACAGGATGCACAGGTCTGGGTGCTTCGCGCGCAGTCGGGAGCCGAGTTCCCGTCCGCCGAGGTTAGGCATGACCAGATCAGAGAGCACCATGTCGATCTCATCCCGATGCTCATCGAAGATCGTAAGCGCTTGCAAGCCGTCCTCCGCCAGCAACACCCGGTAGCCAGCCGTCTCGAGGACGCGGCGGGTCGCGCGCCTGATCGCCGGGTCATCCTCGACCACCAGGATCAGATTTCCATCGCCAGCTGTCGCGCCCAGGGGTCGCCCCTCGCCATCGCTATCCAAGTGCGCTGAGCCATGGATCACCGGGAAGTAGAGGTTCACGGTGGTGCCCGTGCCGACCTCGGTCTCTATGTGGACAGCCCCACCGTGTTGCTTCATCAGCCCGTAGACCATCGCCAGGCCGAGGCCTGTACCGATGGCCGCAGGCTTGGTGGTGAAGAAGGGTTCGTAGACCTGAGCCAGCGTCTCCTGGTCGATCCCGGTCCCATCGTCGCTGATGTTGATGTTGATGTAGCGCCCAGGTGTCAGCCCGGGGATCCGCATCGCGTCCGACTCATCGATCTGCTGCTCGACGCAACCCAGGGTCAAGGACCCACCATGCGGCATCGCATCGCGAGCGTTGTTGCAGATGTTGACGATCATCTGTTCCAGCGAGGAGCGATCCGCGCGGATCATCAGACCATGAGAGCGTCCCTCCTGGTAACTCATGGCCACGGTCTCGGGGAGTAGCCGGCGTAGCATTCCATGCAGGTCGCCGATCACCATGTTCGGATCCAGGTCCTCGGGCTGGAGTATCCCGCGCCTGGAGAACTGGAGCAGTTGACGGACCAACGTCGCGCCACGTTGCCCTGCGACCACGAGCTCGCGGACATCCGCATGCGCGGTGCTCGCCGGGTCGATGCTGCTGAGTACGAGCTCGGCGTTGCCCAGGATCACGGTCAGGATGTTGTTGAAGTCGTGCGCCATCCCGCCCGTTAGTTGCCCGACCGCCTCCATCTTCTGCGCCTGGATCAGCTTCGCCTCAAGCGTGCGTTCCTGGGTCACATCCTGCACGGCGACCAAGCCGTGGAGATCCTGGAACTCGGCGGATAGCAGCCGGCCGCTGAACACGAACCTGCCGCTTTCACCCGTGGCGCGCCGTCGGACCGCGAACTCCAGATCGGAGAACTCCTCGCCGTTCAGCAGCCGCCTAGCGGGCCAGTCCTCAGGCCGCACGACGGTGCCATCCAGGTTGATCAGGTCGAACATCTCGCTCAGATCTGACAAGCTGCGTCGCAGAGCCTCGCTGCTGTCGAACCCGAACATCTGTGCGGCGGTCCCGTTGACGAACAGCGAGCGACCTTCGTGATCGAACAGGAACACGCCGGCCGGAAGGGATTCCAGCGCCGCGCGCAGGTAGGCCTGCCCGCGCGCACTCTCATCGAGCGCTGACCGGAGCTCGTCGATGAGCAAGCGACGCTCCCGCTCCGCACCGCGTACGCCCGTCAGATCGGAGATGGCCACCAGCATGCGGTTCGTGTCCTGGGTCGGCATGCTGTGCATACCGAGTCGGGCAGGGAGTTCCTCGCCACTCAGACGGCGGATCATCGTCTCCACGCTGGCGATAAGCGGGAAGTGGCCACCGTCCACGGCCGCCAGCAGGGGGTGTGAGTCTGGCCGCGCGGTCGGGATGAGCGCCATCGCGCTGGTCCCCACCAGCGAGCCTTCATGCATGCCCAACAAGATCTCAGCGCGGCTGTTCGCGAAACTGATGATCCCACCCTGCTCGATGATCAGGATGCCGTCCATCACGGCCTCGAGCGCGACACCGAACTGATAGTGGTGACTGTAGATCTCCTGCTTGGAGCGATAGATGGCCCGCACAGCAGTCGTCAGGGTGAGCAGTAGCGCAGCAGTACCGATCACACCGATCGTGAGGACACCGACCGCGGTGGCTCCGTTGGGGCGACCCCAGACCGTGATGATGACCCACTCGAGCACCAGGGGGACCAGTAGCGCGGTGGGCAGCGCCCACGCAGTCGTGCTGGCCAGATCAGCGGAGGGATGCAGGAGGCTCGCAGCGAACTCGCTGCGGATGGACAGCAGTACCGCCAGCAGGAGGGTGATGAGGACGCTGGAGTGGATGATCGCATCCTCAGGCTCGAAGTAGTGCGTTCCGAAGAAGTCCCCATCCACGGTCAGCCAGAGCAGCGCGATCCCGATCAGCGCCATCGTGGCTGCGAGTTGCGTCAGGAACCTGGATCTCAGGTTCTGAAGGTTGAAGCAGAGGGCCACCAGGACGCAGAAGACGATGGCGGTCTCGGCGATCCTAAGGTCTTCGTCCAGGCGACCGGGGAGGTCCAGGGGTTGGAGTAGTGAGCCGTAGGCCGGGGCACCATCGGAGGAGAGTTGGAAGAGTTGCAGCAGCGCGTAGCCCAGCACCGCACCTCCGAGCAGCGTCGCTGCGGAGCGCAGGCGTATCGAACCCGGCGCGGCCGCCGGCCCGGTGAAGGACAGTGCCCGCAACATCACCGCGATGCCCAGCACGCCGACGCAGATCGTGGTGTTCGGCGGCAGCAGTCCATGTCCTGGGGTCAGCCAGACCAGCGGCTCGATCGCCAGGCGCCAGCCGACCAAGAGCAGTGCTGCGTAGATCGACAGCAAACCGCCGAGGGCGGCGGCGGCGAGCAGCAAGTGGCGCTGGTGGTCGTCAGACATCGGGATCGATCGGACCACCGAGCCGAGGGGCGCGGGCTTGTACAGTCGCTCTGGACCGTACGGTGTAGCTGATCGCAGATTCCAACTCACGGGACATGACTGTCTCCAGTTGGTGCTTTGGCCCACGCATGATGTGCCCTTCGTCCACTGTAGCCCTGACCCAGGTCATGGAAGGACGGCTGGGCAGGCAGCGGGATGCGGAAACGCGGGGTCCTCGGGCGGATCCACGCGTAACGTCGGTCTGCCGGCACGAGGTTGCTGGACCCCGGCTCTTCGCTGTCTGGCACCTCGGTGTCCCCAGATGCCATTCGCAGTAGGGCTCCGGGCAATGTCCAGCAGCGCAAGCGACCGACGGCAGGCTGGGCGCAGGGCGGGCGGCGTGAGGGGTCGGGGGTGGGAAGGCGGGCCGGCATTGCGCCGGCGACTCGAATAGGGCGGGCCGGCATTGCGCCGGCCCTAGGGGCACCGGGTGGGCTACCGGTGTCACGGCAGCTCTCGGGTCGTGCGTCCACGGCCGCGGACACACAGGGTGGTCATGAGGAGGAGGACGAGAGCCGCGCCCGCGCCGCCGCCGCCGCTGGAAGCGTCGCTCGCAGCCGGGGTCGCGGGGCTCGTCGCCGTGTTGGTCTGAGTGGCGGTTGCGGTCGGTGCCGTGGCCAGCGAGACGGTGAACTCGGTGAACAGGAAGTCGTTGTCGTAACCGTTGGAGCGGTAGCCGGCGATCGCGATCCGACCGGAGCCGTCGAAGATCGCACCCATCGCGACGCTGCGCTCGCCGCTTCCGGAGAACGCGGGCCCCATCTTCGCGCAGATATCAAGTGCGAAGGTGATCGCGTTGTCAGCGATGGCCAGGCGGCCCGCGAGCAGGTTGCGGTCACTGCCGTCGTAGCAGGAGCCGACCAGCATCAGGGTGTCATCGTCCAGCCATATCGCATCCCGCACCGCGATCTTGGATGAGGTGATGGCGTCGCCGGCGCTGCGACCGCGCATGCGTGCGACGGAACCATCGTCGTTCAGGACCGTGAGGATCGCGGGGGTGCCGCCGATGCTCAGGATCCTGCCCGTGCTCGAGACCGCGAGCGCGTCCAGCGCGGTCCCGGCAGCGACCGGCAGGGTGACCACGCCACCGGTGCCGAAGCTAGCGTCCATCGCGCCGTCCTCGGTCAGGCGAGAGATCGCCCATTCGTCGTAGCTGTTGCCGCCGACGACGATGTGACCATCGTCCTCCAGGGCGACTACGGCACCGGCGGTACCAGCAGCGTCGAGGATCTTGATGCCATCCAGGTCGAAGTAGGGGTCCAGGGAGCCGTCAGCCAGGACGCGGATGACCACCGTGACCTGCTCGAGACCAGCGACGCCAGTCCGCATCCCGGGACCTACAGCGACCGCACGCCCGGCCGCATCCAGCGTCAGGCTCCTGAGGTACTGGACCTGTACGCCTAAGGGCTGGATCAGGATCGAGCCGTTGGTCCCGAAGCGACCGTCGGGGATGCCGTTGCGGTCCAGCTTGACCAGCATGAAGGCATCGTCGCTGCCACCGGCGATGAGCACGCCACCGTCGGCGGTCGGCTGCAGCGCGGTCGCGACGTCGCGGCGACCGTCGTGGTCGTAGATCGCGAGGCCATGGCCGGCGTAGCTGTCGTCCAGCATGCCACCGATGAAGCGGGCGACCACGATGTCCGACTGACTGCTGGCCACGAAGTTGCCCACCGCCAAGCGACGACCCGAAGCGTCCAGCTGGACGTCGGTGAATGCCTCATCGCCGGCAAAGATGGAGAAGGTGGGGGAAGGGGAAGGCTGCGCAGCGCTCACCCCGTACTCCCCTGCGCCCACTGCATTGGGCGATAGCACCGAGGCGAACACGAGCGCTGCGCAGAAACCGTTGATCATCAAGTTCGTATGAGTGTTCATTTGTTGGTCACCGAGGCGGGGTGGGTTCCTTTTCTGTTCCGCATCAGGTTCCTAGAACGGGGTAACTGGGTGCTGAAGGACATGTGTTCGCTTGTGAGCGTTTGTTAACTCGCTGTAGCGTGTGGGAATCGAGCAACCGCGACCGGCAGCGGTCGGCCGACGATCGGCATCGGTGCGTCCACGTAGCGATCCTCGAGCCAGCCGGACAAAGCCGTGGGCGACAGTGGCCCGCAGATGTGGAAGCCCTGGATCGTGTCGCAGCCAGCAGCGCGGAGCCGCTGGAGTGCCGCTTCCGTCTCCACACCTTCAGCGACCACGGACATCCCGAGTTGGTGCAGCATGGATACGATGTCGTGCATGGACTGGCCGCGCGGCGCACGCAGTACCGCCTGGACCAGGGAACGGTCGAGCTTCACCTCGGTGAACGGCAGGCTGAGCAGCGCGGTCAGGCTGGCGTAGCCAGCACCGAAGTCATCCACGGCCAGACCTACCTGACGTAGGCGCAGCCTGGTGGCTACCTCCAGTGCGGAGTCCGCGACGCCACCGAAGTGCAGATCCTCGGTGACCTCCAGGGTGAGGTTCTCCAGCGGGAACCCGGCATCGGCGCAGATCGCTTCGACCCGTGCTGGCAGTTCATGGTCCTGGAGCGAGGACGGTGAGATGTTGACGTGCATGTGCGGGGTGGGCAGGCCATGCTCGGCGACGATGCCAGCACCCTCGGTCACGGCGCGACGGAGCACGCTGTCAGTGAGTTCCGTGAAACAGTTACCCACCTGCGCCGCGGAGACGATCCGGGGCGGCGGGATGGAGCCGGCTACCGGGTGCTGCCAGCGGACCAGTGCCTCCAGACCCACGAGCTTGCCATCGTCTGCACTGACGATCGGCTGGTACGCATTGTGGAGCTCGGACTCCCTGATCGCGCGGGTGATGCGGTCGACATCGATGATGCCTAGCGTATCCAGCGGCTGATCCAGCAGGCGTTGCACGCCGGCCGGCTTGCTGAGTGGGGGCAGCATGTCCAGCCCCAGGCTCTGACCGACCCGTACCGCCGATTCCAGGACCGCGGGTAGGCGACCGCTCATCAGCGCGACCCGCGGGGGGTTCGCGTGCTGAGCGATCAGCTTCAGCGCCTGGATGCCATCCACCTGCGGCATGGCCAGGTCGAGCAGCAGGACCTCCGGGCGCTCTCGTTCGAGGACGCTGTGCAGATCCTGGGCGCCCCATAGCACGAGGCTCTGGATGCCCAACTGCAACAGGCGCTGCTGGATGAGACGACTGATCTTGCGATCATCGTCGATGATGAGAACGCGGCTATGGCTCATGACGAGGTCCTCCTTGGAGACTCGCGCATAGCGTCATACCGATGGGTGAAGTTCCCATGAACGGTTTGTAATCCGGATGAAAAATCGGGATGCGATTGGCGCGAGCGCGCGCCGCGGACTAGGCTTTGCGGGCCGGTCGCGAGCCGGCAGATCCGGCGGCAGCCTGGGAGCACCCTCAGATGACCAGCGGCACCAAGATCCTGATCGTGGACGATGACGAGCAGATCACGGGGATGCTCGAGCGTTACTTGAGCCAGAACGGCTGCACGCCGGTCATCGCGAGCACCGCGACCACCGCGCTGGAGCGGGTCCGGGATCTGGCCCCGGAAGTGATCGTGCTGGACATCGGCCTACCGGACCGGGACGGCCTCACCCTGATGCGCGAGTTCCGCGAGGTCACGGAGGCTCCGATCCTGATGCTGACCGGCCGCAGCGACACCGTAGACAAAATCATCGGGCTGGAGATGGGCGCGGATGACTACATGACCAAACCGTTCGAATTGCGCGAACTCCTGGCGCGGGTGCGCAGCCTGCTCCGACGCGGAGTTGCTGGGTCCGACGCGGCGGACCATCATCGGCTGGCCCGTTTCGAGGGTTGGACCTTGGACCTACAGGCGCAGGAGATCCGGGATGACGCCGGCGCGGCCCACCCGCTGACCACCCACGAGTTCAAGCTGCTGGAAGCCTTCACCCGCCACCCCAATACGGTGCTCAGTCGGGATCGGATCATGGACCTGATCAGCGGCAAGGACTGGATGCCCTTCGACCGCAGCGTGGATGTCCTGGTCGGCAAGCTGCGGAAGAAGCTGGGCGACAGCTCGGCCACGCCGCGCTACATCCTCACGGTGCATGGATCGGGGTACCGGTTCATCGCCGATGTGAAGCGGGGCTGACCCGCCCGCGCCCCGGGTTTTACAAGCGGTTCACATCCACTTCGTAGTTCCTTTTCCAGCATTCCACAGCATCGCTCCTGAGAGTCAATCAGGAGCAGGCGCTATGCACCATCCGATATTCATCCATAACACCCGGCCCGCGGACCAAGGCCATGGCTGGATCCCTCTGGTGGTGCTGGCTATGATTTTCGCCACCTCCGCCATCCTCCAGCAGCCCAGCCCCGAACTCGCATGGCCGACGCTGATCACCTTGGCCGCGGTCGGGGCCGCGATCGGATCCCTGATCCTGAAGCTGAGACGCGACGCCACCCTGCGGCATGAGGAGATCAGCGCTGCTCGCGCCGAGCTCAGGGAACTGGGTGACCGCGAGAACGCGCTGCGGCGGTTGTTGGATGCTGCGGACGCCGCGATCATCGCCCTCGACGATGAGATGTGCGTGCGCGAGTGGAACCATGGTGCGGAACGCTTGCTGGGGCTGCCCCGTTGCGTGGCACTCGGGCGGCCGCTGCCGGGACTCCTGGAAGACCAGACGACGATCGACGAACAGGCCCTGAGCGCGACCCTGCATGCGCTCCAGGATGGCGCGGAGGAAGGGGTCGCCACGCTCACGGTCGCGGGCGGCGACCGCACCATCGAGCTGCGGTTCTCGCGCAGGCAGCGGGAATCCCGCGATGGCGCCGACACCGTGGTACTCGGTCAGGAAGTAGCGCACGACGGCCGCATGGGAGTCGTCCGCGACGATGCTCGGAGTATCCCGCGCGATGCACGCCATGAATTCAACAACCAGATGACGGTGATCCTGGGGAACCTGGATTACCTACGCCACGGGCCTTTCGCTGCGGATGGCGCCGCGCAGGAATGCGTCATTGACATAGCGGATGCCGCACGCAGCTGCTTCACTTTGATCGAAGCCTCTGCCCGTCGTCAGCCCTCGCAACACATCGCACATCGTTGAGGGGCGGCTCGCCATGAACATTATTCACAAGACCTCTAAAGGCGATCTGAACGGAGCACGGCCCATCGCGCCGCCCAGACCAGAACGAAAGCAATTGCGCGCGCCGCTGCCAGCGATGGAGATGCGGCCGGTGCCGGTGCGTTCCGGTGCTGACCTGGCTCGCGCCCTGGAGACCGCGGACGCGCTATCCGGCCACAGGTTGGGTGAGTACCTCACCGCTTGCGGCCTGGTCGGGCAGGACGAAATCCACCATGCTCTCCGTGCGCGCACCTTAGTTGGGCCCAAGATCGGGCACATGTTGCTGCGCGAAGGCCTGTGTGATGAGGACCAGTTGAACTGGGCCATCGCCGCAAAGCTCGGGATGCCGTTCGTGGACATCTCCGAACTGCATATCGACGCCAGCGTGGCTGGCATCCTCCCGGATGACTACCTGCGCATGCACCAGATCCTGCCGCTGATGCGATTGGACGCGCATCTCATCATCGCTGTGACGGACCCGACCAGCACGGTGATCAGCGATGAGGTCCGCGCCATCGCACGGCAGCGGGTGATCCCGCTGTTCGTGAACCGCGTGCAGCTGGAGCGCCGGATCGCTTCACTCACGGATGAGCCTGCGATGCAGGCGGCGGAGAAGCGTGTCTCGAGCTGGGTGGCGGACATGGAGGATGCCATCGTCAAGGCGGACGACGGTGATCCTGAGAAGCGAGATAACCCCCTGGTCCTGCTGCTGGACGGGATGCTGCGACGCGCCGTCCTGGCGGGCGCATCCGACATCGCGTTCCAGCCGGGTAGCGATCGGATCTCGGTGACCATGCG
>Ga0214472_10000593_pt1 | contig 44293 bp, 70 predicted proteins | sample RVTome_6_FD_207662 | JGI IMG/M metagenome (GOLD analysis project Ga0214472, IMG submission 207662) | Soil microbial communities from uranium-contaminated site in the Upper Colorado River Basin, Wyoming, United States - RVT140D175 | ecosystem: Environmental > Terrestrial > Soil > Contaminated >...
TGCACGTCAACCGGCGCCCCTATCAGGAATGGGATACGCTGTTCCGGGCGTGGTTCCCGGGGACCGTGACGTGGATTCGGGGGCCGCGGCAGCATGTCAGCGAAGCGTGGCGCGTGGACCTATGAGGGCGGTGATTCACTTTCACCCGCACCTGAATCATCAGCGCGCCTATGCCACCGCCATGCGTGCGGGGCTGGAGCGGCACGGGGTCAATGTGGCGTTTGGCGGTTACGACACCCCGACCGTGCGGCAACACGATTTCCTCGTCGTGTGGGGCGCGCCCGCCAAGCAGCCCCGGGTCGCCCAGACCACGCGTCCCCTGCTCATCATGGAGCGCAGCCATCTCCCCGACCGCATGGTGTACACATCGTGCGGATGGGACGGGCTCGCGCGTCGTGGTCGGTATCCGAAGGCCGATGATGGGGGCGCTCGATGGCGGGCACACTGGGGCGGCCTCCTGCAGCCGTGGCGCGACGGTGGCGGGTATGCGCTCCTGATCGGGCAGGCTCATGGGGATGCCGCCCTGCACGGGCTCGACGTCGATCGGTGGATCGCCGAGCAGACGGCGGCGTTGCGGGCGCTGGGGTGGACGGTGCGGTTCCGTCCCCATCCGCTGGTTGCGCGCCCGGAACGCTCGCTGGAGGAGGATCTCGCGGAAGCGGTGATCTGCGTGACGTACAACTCGACGACGGGCGTGGAGGCGGTGCTGGCCGGCGTCCCGACGATCGCGATGGACGAAGGCGCCATGGCGTGGGATGTGAGCGGGCATGCGCTGGACGAGATTGTGCGCCCCGAGCGTGAGGCATGGGCGCATGACTTGGCGTACACGAGCTGGACACCGGAGGAAATCTCCTCGGGCGAAGTGTGGGCACACCTGAAAGGAGTGATGTGAGATGAGCAAGGGCAACACGTTCGAGGACGACCTCCTCAAGCTGATCTTCAACGCCACCGCGATCGCGGACCTGGCCGAGAACGACGCCACGTCGCCCGCCACCACGCTGACCGTGGCGCTCCACACCGCCGATCCCGGTGAGGCTGGGACGCAGGCGACCAACGAGACGGCCTACACGGGCTACGCGCGCGTGACGGTGGCGCGCACGACGGGCGGCTGGACCGTCTCGGGGGGCTCGGTATCCCCGGTGGCGAACATCGACTTCGGCGAGTGCACGGCGTTGCCTGGTGCGGCCATCACGCACTTCAGCGTCGGCACGGGCGTGGCGAGCAAGCTGCTCTACAGCGGCACCGTGACGCCGAACATCACGATGGCCGTCGGAGTGATCCCAAGGCTCAAGACCACCAGCACAATCACGGAGGACTAACATGTCCAGGTATTCAACAGGAGTTGTGACGGCGGGCGCTGGTACGGCGGCGCGTCCGGTCGCCAGTCTCTTCTCGGCGGCGGCGGTCGGCGGGAAAATCCGCGAGATCGGCATCTTCAACACGACCACGACGGCGGTGGCGGTACGGCTCGCGCGGTTGACCGCGCAGGGCACGCCGGGAGCGGGACTCGTCGAGGCGAAGCATGATCCGGACTCGGCGGCGGCGGCGAGCACGGCGTTCGATACGCACACGGCCGACGCGACGGTGGGCGACGATCTGGGCTATCGGGCATCGCTCGGGGCGGCCATCGGGGCGGGGGTGATCTGGACCTTTGGGGAATCGGGGCTCCGCATTCCCGTCGGGACGGCTAACGGGATCGGCATCCTGCCCGAAGGCACGGGCCAGATTCTCCGCTGCTACATCATCTGGGACGAGTAAGTCGTGGCCGACCGCGCCCACCGGTCGCACAGCGTCGGGCCGACGTTCTGGCGGAGGTCTACTGGACCGCCGCCGTTTGCTCCCGATTGGGTTGTCGCTGTCGGTGGCGGCACCGGTGCCGGGACCGAGGCCGACCCGTGGTCGCTGGCGCACGCTCTCAGCGGCGCGGGCGGGGCCATCCAGCCGGGTGACACCATCGGCATCCACGGCGGCACGTACACGCAGACAGCTGCGTGGTCCGTTACGGTCAACGGCACGGCTGGCGTCGATGACGACGACCCCGACACAAAGGTCAAGTTTCGCAACTTCCCCGGTGAGTTCGTCTCCATCACGGCGACCGACGCACTTCCGAACGCGGTACTGACGCTCGACTGCTCCTACGTCTGGTTCTGGAGCACGTTCGAGGACGGCGGCGGCATCGAGGTCTGGACCAACGAGGACGAGGACCGCTCGGGATTCGGCAATCGCGCTTCCTGTGTGTGGTACCGCAACAACCCGCCCCAGAACGGCAACAAGATGATCCACGTCGTCGCCCGGGACGGGGCGAACGGGATCTTCACGGGCAACGGTGCGGGCAGCGACCACCGGCACCACATCGAGCTGTACGGTTTCATCAGCATGAACAACGGCGAGGATACGAGCCCACGCACGCACAACATGTACGTTCGACACAACTCGGAGGGCGGCACAAAGACGATGCGCCTGACGGGGTGCGTGCTGTGCAATTCGGTGGGGCACGGCATCCAAATCTACCCCGGATCGTTGACGGAATCCGTTGACGACATCCAGGTCGATAAGATGATCGGCTGGGGTGCGGGCGCGCTGGGGACGGCGACAGGTGGCTGGACTAACTACATCATCTCCGGTGGCGGTGCTTCCTCGCCGGTCCGGCGTTCGTGGTGCCGCGACAGCGTGTTTTACCACGTGGGCAGCGGCTCCAACGAGAAGCAGTGCCTCATCGGATCGACCGCTGGTGGAGTCGTCAGTGAGGATGACTTCTTCGAGCGCAACTACGTGGTCGGTGGCGGGGCGACCCCGTTGATCGAGATTCAGGACCACCTAGTCGACGGCAATCCGAGCCTCACCTTTGACGACAACGAGATCATCGTCCACACGGATGCCGGGGAAGTGACGCGGTTCGACCAGTCCGGCAGCCTCGTCAACTTCTCGTCCGTGGCGAACAATGCGTGGAAGGGTCGGACGCCTACCGCGACCGCGTGGGATCACGGCGGCACGAACAAGACGTTCGCGACCTGCATGACCGACATCGGCTGGGATGCGGCCGGCAACACGGCGGTGGCGGCCCTGCCGACCGTGAACAAGGCGATCGTCCACGTGCTGACGAAGTACAACCCCTACGCGCACGTGGCGATCTTCAATTGGGAGGGTGGCGCCAACGTCGCGGTGGACCTCTCGTCCTTCTTGGGCAACGGAGACGAGTACGAGGTCCACCACTTTTACGACTACGTTCCTGGCTCCGGCTTCGGGACGCCGCTGCTTTCGGGCACATACGCTGGCGGCACGGTGAACTTCCCGACCGCCGCGCACACGCCGCCGGCGCCGGTCGGCACGACGCCCCGTCTCGCGCCAGACAACGACACGTTGTTCAACGCCTTCTTGGTCGTCAAGCGATGAGCCCATCATGGCTGATGTAAGCATCGCGACCGGCGCACGCGCCGACACCTCCCGAGGGCCGCGGGCGATCGCGTTCCTACCTGACGATGACCAGGTGGGCTACAAGTTTTACAACTCGGCGTGGGACATCTTCTACGTCAAGACGACGGACGGTGGGGCAACGTGGGGCACGCCCGTGGCGGTCACCGGCGGTTTCACCGACCTGATCTTCGATATCTGGCCCGAGTGGTGGACGCCGGGCCACGAGACCAGCACCATCATTCACATCTGGTATTCGAGCACCGGGACCGATGACGTGCTCCACAAGACGCTCGACACGTTGGACGACACGTTGACTGGCAACCCCGGCAACGCCGTCTACCTCGGGACGACGACGCTGGACGATGCGACCATCTTTGTGAGCGGCACGATGGCGCGCAACGGAGATCTCTTCTGTGCGTTCTGTATCAACGGGACGACGGTCGAAAAAGGGTTCTACCGCTCGCAGGACGGCGGCGCCAACTGGAGCAGCCTCGACACGGGGTTCGTCGAAGCGGCGGGGGATATGTGCCACCTCTTCCCGGCTTCGGGCACCGGGGACGACGGGGACTGCTGGGCGCTCTACCACGATGCCGACGCGGACGAGCTGAGCCTCAAACTGTGGGACGCCTCGCTCGGGAGCGCGTCGGAAACGGCCATCGTGGCGCTGGTGGAGGATGCGACGATCTATCAGGGGCCATATGGGTTCGCGGGGGCGCTGTTCAGCGACGGCGATCTGTTCGTCTCGGCGGTGACCGAGCGGGATACGGCCACGGCAGATCATCGCTGCTTCCGGGTCGGTGGGATCGGGGATGTGGTGGAGCTGACGGCGATCACGACCAACATCGACGATCACTACTACCCCGCCCCGTTCATCGACCAGCTCACGGACGACATCTACGTCGCGTACAACGGGAAGCGGGACGGGTCCCAGGTGCTGGGCACCACCTCACAGATTTTCTACGTGAAGTCCACCGACGGTGGGACTACGTGGTCCGCTGGCGACACGGCGTACATGGAGGGGGTGGAAGACGACATCGCGCGGTGCTGGGCGCCGCTCATGGGGCCGCGCTTCTACGTGACCTGGCGCACGCAGCCCTCGACCTCCGACATCCTGGGCAATGCGGTCAACAGCCTGACGTTCGCTGGCGGTGAGCCCGAACCCGGCCCCACCCTCCGCACCGTGCAGTCGAGCCTGCGATGGTAGAGTGGGAAGCCCACCTGTCGGGTGGCGACGTCATCACGTCGCAGGAGTGTCCGCGCTGGACGGACCTCCCGCCGCGCATCCTTGTGGTGCGCACCTGGGACGGGCCGCGCAAGGGCATCCACTGGGGGGACAGTCTCTACGGCGACCCGTCGACGTGGGTTGCGGGAGTCATCGTGTCTGACGAGGAGTTTGCGCGGACGATGGAGCGCGCACAGCGCAACGTCCTTCCCCCCTCGCGGCGGGGCGTCTAGCCATGTCCGTCATCACCCTTCGCCCCTCGTCTGATGGCACGACAACCGGGTGGTCGGTCACCGGCGGTACGGGATCGCACGCCTCCGCCATTGTGGACGATCCCGATGCCAACGACGGGGATACGTCTTACGTCCTGAGCCCGAACGTGCTCGACGGCACGATGTTTGTGGAGTTGGACGACGTGCCCGCGGACTTCGACCCGGACGCCATCAACAGCATCACCATCAAGCTCGCGCATCGGCGGCTGAACACGCCGAACATGGCGGTCGATCTCGGGACGGTCAACGCGTTCCTGGTCCGCGCGGACGAGCTGACGGCGATCAGCACAACGCCGACGGCGGTGGACTCACCGATTCAGGCGGGCTATGCGTTGACGAGCTTTACGCCGAGTCCCACCGGCACGCATACCGTTGCCGACTGGGATGGCGCGCGGCTGGCGCTAGTGTTCGACCATACCAACAGCCAAACCGCCGACTCGGTGAACCAGAGCCGCATCACGGCGGTGGAAGTCGTCATCGACTACGAGCCGGCCGTGGCTGCTGAAATCCCGTCGCTGGTGATGGCGCCCTATAGGCCCGCATGAGCCAGATCCGCTACCCGGTCCCGTCGCACTCGCCCGCTGAACGGCGGCGCGTCTCGGCCCTCACCGGCGAGCTGACGGCTGCTGCTGGACCGACGATCCTCGAAGCTGAGGGCTCGGCGGCTGGGGCTGCGGCCGTTGCCAGCGTGGCCGCAGCGATCTGGAATGGCGTAACCTCTGCTGCTGGCCAGGCCGCCGATGCGGTGGTTGGCGCGGCCCTCTGGCTCACCGTCGCAACCGCGCCCGGTGTGGCGACGACGGATGCGGCTGGTGCCAGTATCCTCGAGGCGGTTGGCGCGGGTAGCGGCGTTGCCGTTGCATCAGCCGACGGCGCAGACGCCACGCCACGGCTCCCCGACCTCATCATGGCTGGTACGACGAGCAAGGTCCGCCGTGCCGTGCGGGCGCACTCGCCCGTCCATCCGCTCGCTGCGCCGAGCGTGCTGGCGAGCGTCCTCGTTGCGGAGGTCACTGAGGCGGACGGGGTCGCTGCTGGCGTTGCTGTTGCGTCGGCCGACGGTGCGGACGCGGCGTCTGGGGGCCAGGGGCTCGCGGACGGCACCGCGACCGTCTCCGGTGTTGGTGCGGCGATCACGGAAGCGGATGCCAGTGCGGCGGGCGCAGCGACGGTTCTCGCTTCCGGCGCGGGCCTGGTGCCAACGGACGGTGCAGCGTCGGGGGTGGCGTCGCTCGCTGGTGTGGGCGGCATGGTCCTGCCGAGTATTGGTGATGCGGCAGGTGTTGGCGCCGCCACGGCGGAGACCGAGACCTTCGCGGCCGCAACGGGCGCGGCGAGCGGCCTCGCCAGTGTCTCCGGGCAGGGACAGGACGCGAACAGCGTCAAGTCTGCGGACGCGAATGCGGCTGGCACGTCGGTCGTGCTTGGATTCAGTCGCGCGTTGCCCGCATCGCGCACTGTCACGTCCAGCGGCCCAGCCCCGGCACGGAAAGGTGGTGGTCATGTCCCAACACGGTAACATCCCGAGCGGCCTCAAGCTCATCACGGCCCCGGCAGTGGAGCCGATCACGGAGCAGGAGGCGTGGAAGCACCTGCGGATCGACCTGAGCGGGAGCCCGGCGGTGCCCGTGCTCGCGCGCGAACGCGACCGCATCAAGCTGCTCCTCAGCGCCGCGGTGGCCGACCTCGACGGCCGCGATGGCTGGTTGAACCGCGCGCTCATCACGCAGACTTGGGAGCGCGTCCTCGACGAGTTCCCCGAGAACGAGATCCGGCTGCCGTTCCCACCGCTGCAATCCGTGGTGAGCGTGAAGTACGACGACCTGAACGGGCAAGAGCAGACCGTGCCGGCCGGGGACTACATCGTGGATACGTCGTCCTACTTCGGCTGGATCGTGCCGGTGGCCACGGTGTCGTGGCCCGCAACGTTCGACACGATCAACGCCGTCAGGATTCAGTTCAAGGCGGGCTATGGCGACGGGGGCAGCGACGTGCCGTTCGACCTGCGGGCTGGCATCCTGCTCCACCTGGAAATCCTGTACGATGCGAACCCGGCCGCACGGGAGTCGTTGGAGCGGGCGCGGGATGCGCTCCTGCACAAGTTCGTCGTGGACAGCTTCGCATGAGCACCGCGGGAGGGTTGGACCGCCCGATCGAGATCCAGGAGCAGCAGGGCACGACGTTCGATGGCGCCGGCCAGGAGATCGAGAACTGGGTCACCGTGTGGACGCCGTCCGCGCGGGTCGTCCCGTCGCGGGGCGGCGAGCGGTTCGCGGCGCAGCAAGTGATCGGCAAGAAGGTGATTACGTTCGAGATCCGCTACCGGCCGGGGGTGACGGAAGACAAGCACCGTATCCTGTTCGACGGCGTGACGTATGACATCGACGACGTCCGGGAAGTGGGCCGACAGGCGATGCTCCACATCGACGTGACGGAAGCCTGATGGCGATGGCGCGAAGCCTCATACAGTTCCAGATCCAGGGGCTGAAGGAGCTCGAGCGGGCGCTCCGCGAATTGCCGAAGGCCACGGCCAAGAGTGCGGTGCGGCGGGCGCTGAAGCGGGCGGGCCAACCAGTGGCAGATGACGCGAGCGGGCGGGCGCCGCGGGATAAGGGCCGGTTGGCGGAGAGTATCGTCGTCAAGACGACGCTCACGAAGCGCCAGCGGCGTCGGCGCGAGAAGAACGCCATCGAGATGTTCATCGGCTCGACGGACCGCAAGGCCCATTTGCTGGAGTTTGGGACCGAGAAGATGGGCGCGCAGCCGTTTTTGAGACCCGCCTGGGATGCCGGGAAGATGCAGGTGCTCGCGTCCATCAAGACGTTCGTCTGGGAAGCGATTCAGAAGGCGGCCAAGCGGCTCGCCCGCAAGGCTGCGAAGGCTGGACGGGCGTGAGCGTCGCGTCGGACCTGCGATCGTTTCTCTTGGCTGACGCCACGCTCACGGGGCTCGTCGGGCTGCGGGTACACCCGGCCATCCTGCCGCAGAGCGGGCCGTTTCCGGCGATCACCTATCAGTGGACCTCGGGCACGCGGTACCAGACCTCGGATGGCCCGGTGGGATTGAGCCGCCCACGGATTCAGTTGGACTGCTGGGCGGAGACGTACCTGCAGGCGGAGGCGGTGTTCGAGGCGCTGCGGCGCCGCCTCGATGGATTTGTCGGCGTCATGGGGGGCTCGCCGGGCACGCCCGTGCAGGGGGTGTTCTTCGAGAGCGAGCGCGATGGACCGTATGAGCCGGAGGCGAAGCTGTATCGGCGCTCCGCAGACTTTTTTGTGTTTTTTGAGGAAACCGTTTAACACACAGGAGAGGGCATCATGCCAGCATCAGCGGGAATTGGCCACGGCATCACCTTCGCGATCGGCAACGGAGCGTCGCCGGAGGTGTTCGCGGACGTGGCGGAGTTGCTCGATGGCGACGGGCCGGGAATGTCGAAGGACTCGGTCCAGATCACGAGCGGGGAAAGCACCGATCGGTGGCGCGAGTTCATCCCCGGCCTGCGGGACGGGGGCGAGATCACGTTCGAGTTCAATCTCGTGAGCGCCAACCTCACCGCGCTCAAGGCGAACTTCGATCTGGACGCGAACAGTAACTACCGGATCGTCATCCCCGCGCCCGTCACCAAGACGTGGGACGTGGTCGGGCATCTGTCGGCGCTCGAGCCGACCTATCCGCAGGAAGACCGGATGACCGGGTCCTTCACGCTCAAGGTGAGCGGGGAGCCCGTCCTGAGCTAAGGGGGGGACGATGGAACGGGACAACAATCCACGCGGCCAGGTCAGCCTGGTCGTGGGGGCGCAACGCTACACGCTGCGGTTCGACTGGAACGCCATCGCGGATGCCGAAGAGCAGCTCGGCAAGCCGTTCTACGAGCTGTTCCAGCGCCTCGCGGACGGGAAGTTCGGGGCGCACGAGCTGCGGGTGTTCCTCTGGGCGGGCCTGCGGAAACAGCACGCCGACGTCACGCTCCCGCAGGCCGGGGAGCTGCTCGACGAGCTGGACTTCGGGGAGACGGCCGAGCTGGTGATCGGCGCCGTGTCGGCCGCGTTCTCGAAACGGGCGTCCTCGGGAAACGTCAGAGCGGCGGCTGGAGCTGGGACGCGCTCCTGACCGCCGCGGCGGACGCGGGACTGGACCCGGCGGTGTTTTGGACGATGACGCCGCGGGAGTTTGATCGGTACGTGCACGGTCAGGGGCAGCGCGAGGTCCGCCGGTGGCAGCGGGCCGCGTGGGCGGCCTGGCACGGGGCGATGTGGCAGCGCGCCAAGCGGCTCCAGCCGGCGTCGCTGAAGCGGTTCCTGCGGCGGCTGGAGCGTGAGGAATCGACGGCGCCGCTGACGCCGGAGCAGTTCTACGCCAAGCTGCGCGTCTGGCATCTGATGTTCGGCGGCGGCGAAACAACCGAAGCACGGAAGGGAGACTAACATCGCCGATCCTATAGGTGCCCTACGCGTCCTCCTGAGTGCGTCCGCCGCGCAATTCGAGGCGGATATGAAGCGCGCGGGCGGCAGCCTGGGCAAGATGGGCAAGCAAGCTGCGCAGATGGGCAAGGCCGTCGCGGCGGCCGGGCTCGCGGCTGGTGTGGCCCTCGGCGCCCTCATCGTCCGCTCGATCGCTGCGGCCGACAACGCGCTCAAGGCCGCCCAAGGCATCGGGGTAACCGTCGAGGAGCTGACGGCGCTCCGGCACGCGGCCGATATCTCCGGGGTTGCGTCCGAAGAGTTCGACAAGGCGCTCGCCCGGCTGGCCCGCTCGAGCTCGGACGCCGCGCACGGGTTGCAGACGCAGAAACGCGCCTTCGACGCGCTCCGCATCAGCGTGACCGAAGCTGACGGCACCCTCCGCAATCAGGTGGACATTCTCGGCGACGTGGCCGCGCAGTTCTCCGTCATGGAGGACGGCGCGCGCAAGACCGCGCTCGCGCAGGAGATCTTCGGCGGGGCCGGGACGCGGCTGATCCCGATGTTGAACCAGGGCCGGGACGGCCTCAAAAACATGACGGACGAGGCCGAGGCGTTGGGGCTCGTGATCTCGACCGACACGGCCCGCGCAGCCGAGGAGTTCCAAGACAACCTGACCCGCCTCAAGCGCGTCGTTGACGGTCTCGTCAACCGGCTGTCCGAGGGCCTGCTGCCCAAGCTCGTCGAGATTTCGGAGGTCCTGCTCGACATGGCGGCCGGCACCAATCAGGCGTTTAAGGCCGAATCGCGCGCGATCCGCGCCCTGGGCGACGACGTGGACGCCCTCGCGATCCGTGAGGCGGGGCTCAAGCAGGAGATCAAGTCCCTCCAGGAGACGCTGGAACGCAGCAAGGGCCTGTTCGCCCCCATAGCGATCGGCGAGGCTACGGAGGAGCTCGACGGGCTGGTGCTGGCGCTCGACTTCGTGCAGCAGCGCCTCGAGCGCATCCGCCGCGGCGCGGCGACGCCGCTGCTCCCCCCCGACACGTCGTTCGTGGACCCCGAGACGGCCGCCCAGATGCAGGCCGTGGCAGACGCCGCCGAACGGCAGCGCGAGGCGATCGCCGCGGTGGTCGAGCAGCTACGGGAGGAAAATGAGACCTTTGGGCTCAGCGCCGAGGCCCAGCTCCGCTATCGCTTGGAAAAGATGGGCGCGACTGAGGAGACGATCCGCGCGGCCCTGGCCCTGGCCGAGGAGACGGCGAGGATGCGGGAGCTGTCGGGGCTCGTCAAGGCCACCGGCAAAAACGTCTCGCAGTTCGGCACGACGCTCAAGGACAGCATCACCTCTGCGCTGACCGCGAGCGGGGCCTCCCTCAAGTCCTTCGCGGCGAGCGTCGAGGCCGATCTCCAACGCATCATCGTGAAGCTCTTGGTCCTCAAGGCCCTGGGGTTCCTATTCGGTGGCAGCGCGATCGGGACCTTCCTCGGCATCGCCGCGCCGAAGGGCCGGCAGCATGGGGGCCGGGTCCGCCGCGGCGAGATGGTGGTGGTCGGCGAGCAAGGGCCGGAGCTATTCGTCGCCGGCGTCTCGGGCCAGGTCGCCACGGAGCGGCAGGTCCACGAGGCGGTCGAGTCGGGGAATGGGAGCGGCGGCCCGGTGAGCGTGCAGTTCCCGCGCGGCCCGTTCCTGTTCGACCCGAGCGACGTGCGCCAGCAGGAGGCGTTCCGGCGGTTCATTCGCGACCTGACGGGCCGAGACGTGCTTCCGGTGGGAGGCTAAGGTGGCACCGATCAGTCAGATATGGTGGGGAGACTCGGGCGAGAACATTCTCGACTTCCAGTACGCCTTCTTCGACCGGATTGGCGACCGGGAGCCCCGTCCGGGCAGCGCATGGGAGCGTGCGGGTGACGGGGAGGAGATCGCCTGGCTGGAGGGCCGCGACTACGTCGTGAGCGGCCAGGTGCGCCACATCTCGCAGGTCGGCGGGCCGGTGGGCTGGCAGGCGTTCCTCGATTGGGCCGGGGAGAAGCGCGACTTCCGGCTCGTGCCGGACCGGGACGTGCCCGACTTCTTCGTGCCCGACTGTCGGCTGATCCGGCCGCTCACGCCCCCGCGCTTCAGTATTGGCGAGGACCACAAGCGGCAGACGTCGTTGGCGATTCGGAATCCCACCGTCGATTTCGAGCAAGCCTACCGCGGGATCATGTTCGAGTACGCGCCGGGGGCGAGCCTTACGGACCCCGTGGCGGCGACGTTTGCGCGCGGGAGCGGGGCGTACCGCACCGGCGTCGATAAGAAGGACGCGACGGAACTGGCCAACGTGCTGCGCGATCGACACTACATCGGTGGTCAGCGCACGACGCTGCTCGAAGCGGCGCGGACGCCGGTCAATACCCCGGACCCGGAGGACTTCAGCACTGCGAATTGGGGGCGCATCTTCTGCACGGTCACGCACCCGTTCCGCACCGTAGGGGCGTTGAACCTCGACAAGGTCAACGATGACCAGGCGGGCGGGTTCGGGAGGGTGGATTCCACCGCCGCCTTTCAGTTCATCACCGGGGGCACGAACGCCTGGCAGGTGGTGGTACGGTACGACAGCAGCGTGCGCGTGCAGGTGGAGCTGATAGACCAGACGACGCTGGTCCGACATGGGCGCGTCGACTTGGTCTTCAACGCCGACGGGACCCTGAGCAGCACGGCGCCTGCCGAGGGCGCGACGAGCGGCAACTGCACGCTGCTCGACGTGGAACCGCTGGAAGACGGGAAGACCTTCCGGCTCTGGATTCAGGCGCTCGCCATCGTGCAGGCCAACAGCTACAAGGTGCGCCTGTTCGCGACTGCTGAGTCAGGTGGAGCGGCGGCGGACCTTGGCGCGGCGCTCTTCGGCGGCGTGCAGGTAGAGAACGCGGTGTTTCCGTCATCGTACAATGCAAACGCTGCGCGGAATGGCGACAGCTTCCGATGGGCGCACCGCCACGTCCCGCAGGCCATGTTCATCTTGGCCGACTTCATTGAGCGCGGGACGTTCTTCAACGTCGTTGATGGCGGCGCGTCGCCCCGCGTGGTGCAGATCGGTAGCGCGGCGAACGACAACAAGTCCAGGTTGCATATTCTCGCCCCGGCGGGCGGAACTACGTATCGCGTCCTGCACACCAACGACGCGAATGCGAACGTATTTGCCGAGCTGACGCACGGTCACGCCATCGGGGACCGCGTGCAGCTCCTCGGGGTTTTCTACCCTGACGGATCGGTGCAGATCAAGAAAGTGGTGAACGGTGGCGCTGAGACCGCCGGAACGCAGAGCGGCGCGCTGGCATGGGACGCCACGTTCGACGCAACTGGCTCGGCTGACGGGTTGCCGGAACTCTACATCAACTCCCGTAACGCCACGATCGGGCGCGGATTCAATGCCCACGCGCGCATTAAGGTGGGAGTCCTCACCCACGGGGGCGTGACCCGCGACACGATCGCCAAGGCGTATAGCGCGTGACGACATACGACGCGGTTTACAAGTTGAGCGTGATGGCTCCCCGCTCGATTGATCCTGACGAGGAGACAGTCTTAACGCCCGTGGCTGGCGCGCAGCATTCGGACAAGTTCCTCGTGGCCACGCGGGGCAGCATCTCGGACGCGCTCGGCTCCTACCAGCCCTATCTCCAACCCATCGCCGCGGGCCATCGGGGCCGCGTGGATGTCCGCAACAAGGCCGCCGCCATCGGCGTCATGTACTTCGAGGTCGTCAACCCCGCCCTCGTCCCAGGTGTCCCGCTCACGCGCTGGCTCGAAGCCTTCCTCGGCACGCTCGACGGACAGATCCGCGCGGGGGGCTTGCGCGCGCGCGCGTGGGAGAGTCTGGACAACGGGGCGACCTTCACGGCGTTCTGGACGGGGCGGCTGTACACGCTCGAACAGGTGGACTCGCCCGCCAAGTACCGGCTGGGGGTCCGCGAGTCGGGCGACGACCTCAAAGCCCTGGCGTGGGTCGGGCGGCCGCACAGTTCAATCGCGTATGTCGGATTCGCGACCTTGTTGCCGATCGCCGCGACGACCGTGCCCTACGGCCTGCTTCCGGTCGTCCGGCCGCTCACGGGGACGATCAGCGAGCTCACATCCCCCCCTGACGCTTCGGTGCGGGTCATCGTGGTGGACGTGAATCACGTCAACCGCACCGACAACATCATCTCGCAGAACCTGCGGGAGCAACGGACGACCGCCCGCGTGCGCGTGAAGCGGCTCGATACCCAGGCGGTGGGCTTTTTCCACTACTACGCGCCCAACCTCCCCTCGGAGCAGAACGGGCTCGGCACGCATCACTTGCACCCGAGATTCATCCAGATCCAGGAGCTCGACACGATTGACGTGGGGTACATGGCGTTCCCGCCCAACGACACGGCGGTCGAGACCTGGATTGAGCCGGAGTACGAGGCGTCGGACGCGACGCCCCTCCTCGTTGGAGACGTGCATCCCGTCACCCTCTGGAAGGCCCTCCTCGACGGGCACTTCGGCTACCTCTGGACGCCGCCCGAGCCGCTCCCGCCGGGCGTGAGCTACGGCGACCCCCACCTCGCCGTCCCCTACCACGCCGCCAAGTTCGACGAGCTCGAGGCGGACGACCGCTTTCCCTTGGTGCGGTTTGTCGTGACGGCGCGCGAGCCCCGCGGGAACTGGATACAGGAGCACATCCTCCGGCCGGCGAACCTCGCCTACTACTTCGACGGCGACGGGGTGCTGAACCCGATTGACCTCCGCAGGCCCACGGACGTGTCCGCTATCCCGACGATCACGGATGACGATCTCCAGCTCGGGGCGCCCAAGGAGTGGGAGTACGACCGCAGCCGGGCCATCACGCGGGTGGACGCAGCCTACTACACCGACGACATCCAGAAGGTGGACGACGTGTATGCGGACACGGCCTTCTACCCGACAGTCAAGGGCGGGGCGCTGCAGGAAGTGCGCCACCCCATCACCATCCTCGACTTGGGCTCGAGCGATCTGGGCGACGAGCCGTTCGCGCTCGACGTGGCGGGATTCCGCGCGATGCCGGGGGAGTCGCTGAATGGGCAACCGCGGACGGACTACCTGCGCGCGCGCCTCGACGAGTTGGCGCATGACACGGCCCTACCCTTCGGGGTCGGCGCGCCCACCATGCCCCTGTCCTGCAAGCGGGGGAGCGCCGGGGATGCGCAGCTCGGGGAGCTACGGAAAATCAGTATCCGCTCCGTGCCCGACCCCGCGACGAACAAGCTCGGCGGCACCCGCGTCGTCCGGGTCGAGTCGCGCCACGAGCGCCAGGGGTTCGTACAACTCTCGGTGATGGACCTGGGCCTGCCCACCGTCGCAGGGGTTCCCACGCTGGGCCAGCCGGCGCAGGAAGTCGGCAACACGACCATCGGGGCCACGACGCTCGTGACGCTCAACGCCGCGGGCGATCCGGTCGAGGTGCATTTCGCCGTGACGGACACGGGCGTGGGCACGGCCCCCGTGGAGGGGGACGCGCTGTGGACGCCGGTCCCGGGCCTCGTGCGCGCGACGGGAACGCTGACCTTCCGGCCGGGCACGCCGGGGAAGCGCATCTGGGTGCGGGGCCGCACGTTCCCCGACGTGCGGGTGAACTACGAGCTGCCGAGCGCGTGGGTTGCCGCCGGTGGCACAGGCCGGGTTGATCTGGCGACGATCGCGGCGCCCTCATCGCCCGCGGGCTCGCTGCAGACCGCGCGGTCGTTCCGGGTGACGTGGACGAATGGTTCCGCCGACTTCCCGACGGAGCTGCTGATCGCGACCCCCACGACCGATCCCCGCGTCGTGGTTACCCGGCTGCCGGCGGGGAGCACGCAGTACGACTTCCCGGGCGACACGGGGCTCCTGATCCAGCCCTCGACGACGTACCGCGTCGGCATCCGGCATTCGGTGGGGCCTGAGGCGGTGTCGGCCGAGGTGACGGTGGACGTGACCACGACGGCTGTTGAGCCGACGTTCCCGCCGATCATCATTCCGCCCCGGCTCTTCGGCAAGGAGATCATCTAGTGGCCCTGACGTTCGAGCAGCAGCGGCCGGTCGAGATGTCCACCATCGGGGTGGGGCTCATCCTCGTGCCGCCCCGCGACGCGACGACCAACATCCCGTGGACGGGCGGCATCGAGATTGAACGCGCGCCCGACTCGGGTGGATCCCCCGGCACGCCCGTGAGCATCGCGGTGCTCGACCACGTCCCTCCTGCCGGCGGCCGCTACATCGACCCGCGGCCGTGGACGACGGACGTGTGGTGGTATCGCTACCGGCCGGTGCGCGCGGGTGGGGTGGGAACGTTCGGCCCTTACGTGAGCGCCACGCCGGGGCTGTTCCCACGGGGGACCAAGCTGGGGATGCAGGCGGGGGACGCCGCCGCGTTCTACGCGGGCGTGCGCGGCGAGCCGCTATCCGACGGCGAGTACGCCCTCCGGTCAACTACGGGCGCAGGCTTGCAAGCAGCGCCTGACGTGAAGCTCGATCCGGCGAACGGCATCCTCGAGGGCGGGGTGGTCCACAAGCTCTACCGCCATCGGGAGGAGATCACGGTTCAGGGAGCGGACGCGGACGGCGACGTGGAGGTGACCTTTGCCCAGCCGTACCAGAGTGCCCCGATGATCTTCGTCCGGGGTGGGCAGTACGTGACGTACTCGTCCGTGCTCGGGAACGTCATGCAGAAGCTGCGGCTGCAGGCCCTGGATGCGGACGCGAATGGATTCACCTCACGGACGCAGATCGTGAACACGGGGGTCACGACCGCGCAAACCGATGACTTCCCGGCTGCAAATCTCATCGACGCCGTCGGCGAGACCGCCGAAGTGAACCTCGACCCCGGCGGGGCGAACGACGACACCTACACTGTGCACTATTACGTCGAGGTGACGCTGTCGTCACCCGGCGACGACCCGAACGTGGATCTGACGGTCGCGATCGAGACGAACGACGGGAGTGCATGGGTGGAGCGTGCGACGTTCGTCTACAGTCGCTCGACTGCGGGAACCTCCACGTTCTCGCACGAACAGAAACCGATCGTGGTGTCGGGGCTCGTTCTCGATACAGACATTCGCCTGCGGGCCAAGTCGTTCCTCGTCCACGATGCGACCGGCAGCTTCAAGGTGCAAGGAGGCGACAGCGGAGGCGGCGCGCCTGGGGCCTTCGCTGGCGTCACGTACACCACGGCAACCGACGACGCGGACAGCGCAATCCCGGACGCTGGGGATCACGTCATTTGGGTGGCTCAGGAGGTCGTATGAAAACGTGGGCGGACAGCGCGGGAGTGCGCCCGCCGGGGTTGAGCATGGACCGCGACGCTGGTCAGGGGCCGCCGCGGTGCTGCGCGCGGCGACTCGTGGCCGCCGACGCGCTGGTCCATTATGGCGACCTGCATCCCACCCGCCTCGCCAGGGTACTGGCGCGATTCCCCCACCTGGCGGACGTCCCGCTGGACCAGCTCTACCTGTGCGACGGCTGCCGGGGCACGATCCGGCGCGAGGTGGTGCTCACGCGGGATGAGGAGCCAACCCTCAAGGTTCGCTGAGCAAAAAGTCGGAGCCGGTGGCGTACCCGGCGCACCAGGTCGTATGTCCTTGATTCCAGGTGGCGCGGTAGACGCGGGGCGTATCGGACTCCATGCGGAGGTTCTCGACGCTCGGCACGTAGACTTGCGCTGTGGCGGTGTCCTGAATGATCTGGATGACGACATTACCCGTCGTGGTGTCCACCACTTTATCCTTCCAGAACCGGATAAAGCGCCGTGAGACAGCAATCTCGCCTCGCAGGTCGTCCCACTCGCTCGTTTTGTAGGCCATCGACCCGTCAAAATACTGGCGGATTATAGAATCCTGCCCGATGGGCGGGTCCTCGATTCCGCGCATGTGCACGGTGCTCTCGTAACAGCGGTAATCGAGTCGCCATGTGCGGGTCGAGAGATCGGACACGGCCGTCGCGGCAATGTTCGCGGTGAGCGTCCCGGCGGTGGCGGTCAGGGTGCCGCGCGCCTCGCGCTCGGCGCCGAGCTGATCGCCGACTCGCGTGAAGCCAGCCGGCACCGTCCAGGTGACCGCTGGAGCGGCCACGGTGTCCCCGTCGGCATTGACGGCGCCCGAGATCAGCCCCGACAGCGTGAGCGGGCTGCCGCGCCAGAATCCCGTGTCGGGATCCGCGACGAGCAGCTGCACGATGGCCGGCGGCTGGGAGTTGACTGGGGCCGCGGCGTCGCCGCAGGCGGCGAGGGCGAATAGCGTCAGGGCACTGATCGTAGTCCGCATGGGGCACCTCCTGGTGCTGCCCTACGGTACCTCGCGGGCCCAGGCTTCGCTACTCCGGCCTTGGAAATCCCCGAGCCCGGGCCTATCTTAGCTCCAGCAGGCCACGGTCGGCAGCAGGCCGGCGAGGGCTTCAGGGGAGTCATCCCCTGGGGCCCTTTTTGCGTTTCCCCTGACCTAGGGTGCGGCGCTGATCCAAGCGACGGAGATCATCGGAGGCCTGGGGCTCGTGCCCAACGTGGCGGCGGCCGTCTGGCTCGTCTACGGCGGGGCGAAGCTGTGGCAGACGCTCCGCGGGGGCAACGGCAACGGCAAGGCGATCGCCGCGCAGCTGCGGTGGCTGCGCGAGCAGCTGAAGGAGGACGTCGCCGACGCGAACACGCTCTTGCTCGCGCGCTTCGAGCTCCTCATCGGCAACGCGATCCGGGAGGCCCGCCGTGGCTAGGGTCCTCGTGGTCGACGACGATCCCAGCGTGCTCCGCCTGATGCTGACCTGGCTCGCCGAGGCGGGCTATGACGCGATCGGCGCGAGCCGGGTCCGCGAGGCCCAGCTGCTGCCGGGCCCGTTCGCGGCGCTGGTGCTCGACATCGGGTTGCCGAACGGCCAGCCGCGGGACGTGCAGGCGGCGCATCCGGGCGTGCCGACGCTCACCGTCTCGGGCGATCTCCAGGCCAATCTCCGCAAGCCCTTCGTCGGCCGGGACCTGGTGGGGGCGGTGCAGTCGCTGATCGGAGGCGGGACATGAGGCTCACGCACAGCCACAGGCAGCTCCAGGCGCTCCAGGCCATTCCCGGCTCACGGCGCCGCACCAAGGTGCTCCGCTCGATCGTGGGCACCCTGGTGTTCGTGGGCGCCTGGTTTCTTCCCAAGTGGTTGGGCTTCCCCCAGGCCGTCGCCTACATCGTCGGCGGCTTCGGCGCCTTCATCGTCAGCCAGGACCTGGTGGGCACCTTCTTCCGGCTCGTGCCGGCGGTCATCGCGGACGTCGTGCTCGCTTTTCGCGGTCAGCGTGCCGGACCGCCGTAGCCCGCGCCAGCTCGCGCTCGAGGAGGCCGAACGTCAACTCGGCACCTATTACTCCTGGTCGGGCGACGACCCTGGTGGCTTCGATTGCAGCGGGCTGCAGAACCACGTGCTCAAGTCGCCCGGCACGATCCCGCGCCGCGTGCGTCTGACCGCACAAGGCTTCTACGATCGCTGGCCGGCGCGGCGCTTCACGCCTGATGCGCCCCAGCTCCTGCGGCCTGGCGTGTTGGTGTTCTGGAAGCGCCCCGACGGTACCGTGCGCCACGTCGAGATGGTCTTCGAGATCCTGACCGACGGCACGGTCGTCACGATCGGCGCGTCGGGCGGCGGGCCGAACACCAAGACGCTCGCCGACGCCATCCGTGACAACGCCTTCGTGCAGCTGCGGCCGCTCGCCCCTGGGTGGGCCGCGGGCGTCGATCCCTTCTTCGGGGAGACCCCATGAACGAGTACCTGGCGGACGACAACTTCCAATCGGAAGACAAGGCGGTCCACCTCCTGCTGGGGATGCTGCTCGCGATCCTCGTGCGCCACTACGTCTGGGCGGGTTGGCAAACGGGCATCTTCGCGATCGTGGTGCTCGGCTGGGAGGTGTTCGAGTTCCTGCGGTGGCGCGCGTGGCAGGCGAAGGCGGCGCCAGCGCCGCGGCCGTGGGCCTGCGACCTCCTGAGCTGGCGCGACGTCGTCGCGGGCTGCGCGGGCGGGTTGCTCGCAGCGGTACTCAGGTTGTGACCGAGCTCGGCCAGGCCGCGCCTGACGATAGGTGGCTCAAGCACCCGGGCCAGTGGCGCGGGACGCTGCCTGAAGCGGGTGGGCGCTCGGCAAACGTCTCATGCCCGAAGTGTGGCCACGCTGCGTCGCTGTCAGATCACACGATCAAGCCCGATGGCACCGTCGAGCCATCGCTCGTGTGCGCCTACGATGGCTCGACGCCGGATCTCTCGCCGGCGTGTGACTTCCACGACCAGGTGCGTCTCATCGGATGGGCGCCATGACGTGGTGGGAGGCGGTGCTTCTCGTCTGGGCGACGTGGTGGACGGCGATCGCGCATGAGTAGATCGGCACTGTTCTGGACCAGCTGCGCGGCGGCGCTGCTCGCGAGCGCGGCGACGGCGGCGGCGATCCCGCACCAGGCGCCGCGCGTCTGCTGTCGGGCCGTCCTGCCCCCTAAGGGCGACACCGTGCGGCTGGCGGTGATCTGCGCCGACGTGTACCCCCGGGATTCGCTGGGGGCTGTGCGGATCACGCGGGCCTGGGCGCCCGAGAAAGAAAGGGCACGATGAGCGGCCGCGGCGTGGGACTCGGGACGATTGTGGTCGCGGCGCTCGCCGGGGCCTTCCTCGCCGGCGACTGTCGCGGCGGCGGGGAGGCCCGGGCCGAGCGGGAGCGATGGGCTGCGAAGCTCGCGGTGGAGGCAGAGTCAACGGCGGCGTGGCGGATCCGGGCGGCGGCCGCGGCCGCCGAGGCGCAGCGGCTGCGCGAGGACTCGGCGCGCGTGTACCCCGCCTGGGGACTCGCTCGCGAGGCCGCCGATGCCGGGCTCGCCGCAGTGCGCGAGCTGGCGCGCAGCCGGCTGGCGGCGGGCGATACGGCGGGGGCGCGGGTCGTTGAAGCGGCGGCCAATGCGGCGGATGCCGAGCGGGCCGCCTGCTCCGTCGTGGTGGTGAACTGCGAGGCGCGGGCGGCGACCGCCGAGACGGCCCGGGCGGATGCCGCGGGCCGCGTGGACTCCCTGGCGGCGGTGCTCGACACGACGGGGATCAAGCTGCAAGCCGCCGAGCGCCGAGCCTCGTCGGGCTTCCTCGGCCTCCGCGACCTCTGGCGCGCCAAGGAGGAGCTCGGCGCCGTCGTCCTCCTACTCTTGGGTCTCACGGTCGTCAAGTAGCGGGGGTGCCGGCTCTGGCCCTGAGTCTGCAGACGGCTGCACTCAGGGCTCGGCGCTGGGCTTCTCCTTCGCGAGATCCGCTGCCATCGCCTTTAGCATCTCCGACCGGATCTCGCGCGCCATCGCCGGATAGCCCAGGTCGTCGAGCGCCCCGCACAGCGACACCATGGCCCGCAGGAGGCTCGGACCCTGGAGTTCCTGCGCCTCAATCCCCTGGCGCACGGCGCGGACTGCGATCTCTCGCTGCACGTCCTTCGGCAACCGTTTAAGTACGTCGAGCAGCGCCCCCCACACCGAGCCCGGCCCTGTAGTGGGCGGCGGTACGTGCGGCTCCGCCAGTGTCGCGGGGCCGCCACGACCGCCCGGATAGGCGCTGCCAGCCGGAGTCCCCCCCCCTGCCGATCTCGCGCCCTGGGGCAGCCCAGGCTCGCCTTTGGGCACATCTGCGGCCTTAGGGAACAACCAGTCTGCGGACACGCCGAGGAGCGCGGGTAGCGTTGCCGCAACCGGCCCTGACGGTTTGGCCCGGCCCCGTGTCCACGACGCCGCCAATGACCGCGAAACACCCAGCTCCTTTGCGAGCCGGGCAGCCTTCCAGCCTCTCGTTGCCAGGGCGATCCTCAGCCGCTGCGCGAACAAGTCATTGTTGCTCTGCGACTTACTGCCGCCGATGGATGCCCCCTTGACAAAGCGCGCCGATGCACGCATTGTAGTGGCCGGTGCGGGAGTCCTCACCCGCCACGGACTCACATCGAACCCGGGAGCATAGGTCACGTGGGACGGCACCGCAAGGTCAAGGAGTTCAAGGTCGGGTTGAGTCGCGAAGACACCGCCGCCCTGCAGGACCTCGCCCGGCTCGAGCGCGACGTGCGGAAGGACCCGGAGCTCGGCGGGGCCACACTACTTCGGGAGTACGCGATGCCGCGCGTCCACGAGCGCCTCGCCGAGCTGAAGGCCGCCGAGCAGGCGCGCCGCGAGCAGCTGTCTCTCCAGCCGACCGGCACCGAGTAGCCCATGCCGACCCCTCTCACTGCTGGGATTCCCGTCTCTATCGACCAGGCCCGCGCCCAGCTGCGGGCATCGGGCTGGGTCGAGCTGCTGTCGGGCCTCCGGGGCGACCTCGCCAACATGCGGCGGTTCGGTGAGTTCAAGACCACCGCGGCCCAGATCGCCGTTGACGCCCGGCTCGACGAACTCGACGCCGCGTTGCGCGAGGTGGGCGAGCAAGTGGTCTACGGCCCCCCGCGGAACAGCGAAACCGCCCAAGAGGACTTGAGAAATGCCGCGGCACTCCTGACGCTCGCCGCGGTGGATGCCCAGGGCCAGGTCGTGCTGTCCCGCGCGGAGTGCGAGGCCATCCTCGGGCGGCTCGAGCGGGCCTACCGGAAGCTGGAGGGGCCGGCATGACGGCCACGTTAGAGCGTCCCGCACGCCGGCGCGACTCCGCCCATGTCGGGCGCCTAGCCCGCCGGTTCGCCGAGGCCACCGATCGCACGCCGGGCTCGGCCGGCCAACGCTTGAGCGGTGGCAAGGGCCGTCTCCTCACTGACGCCGTCGCCTTCCTGCAGCTCTGCCGCGAGGGGCCTCACCGCGTCGAGGGCGAGGCGTTCCTGCACGTGTGCACCGAGGCGTTCCGCGGCGAGGCGGTCGCCCGCTGGCACGGCGAGCTGGTGGAGGAGGTCTCCCACCTCGATGGGATTGAGGACGGGCGGCTGACGGCGATCGCCGCGCGCGTCCAGGCGGGGACGGCGACGGTCGCGGAGGTGCGCGACTATGCGCGCCTCTTGATGCGGGAGATCGAGTCGAAGCTGCGCTTGTACGATGCCGCGATCGCGCTCACCCACACGCTGAGGGGGCCCGCGTGATCGCCCTCGTCGCGGTCATCATCCTCGGCACGATCGCCGTCTGCGTCGGCGAAGTGATCGGCGGGGCGGTGGCCGAGTGGGCCCCGGGCGCCTACGCACAATGGAAACGCGAGTACGAGCGGCACCGCGAGCAGCTCCGCAGCGGGACGCGGGACGCGTGAAACTCATCGCATGGAAACTCGGCCGACGCTGGACCTGCTTTCACGTGGCCGCCTTCGGCAAGCCCCTCTGCGGGCGCCCGGTCCCCGACGCGCTGCAGCGCACGACGACGATGGACGCCCGGCCCCAGCAGTGGTTGAACGGCAGCATCTGCCGGCAGTGCCGCGAAGTGCTCTTGCGGCGCGGCCCGGCCGAAGTCGAAGCCCCGATCCCAACCCTCACCGGAGGTAACCCATGACGGAAGCCTCGAAGTCCAAGGCCGTGGCGACGCAGCCCGAGCCGCCGCAGATCGCCGAAACGCCCGACGCGCTCGAGCAGCAGCTCCTCGCCGATGCCAAGACGCCCCAAGAGCGGGCGATGGCCTACCAGCTCGCCACCACGGCGCGGCAGCAGACGATGCTGCGGCGGGCGGCGATGGCGGTGGCCGAGACCGGCTGGGGCAAGGATGTGTCGCCCGTCGCCCGCCAGGCGGTCGTGCGCTACTGCATGGAGATCGGCGCCGACCCCGTGCGGCACGTGCACATCCTGGGCGGCACCGTCTACTTGAACGCCGCGTTCTGGATGGAGCTGGTCGCGGCCAATCCGAAGTTCCTGCGCGCGGCGCCGCCGGAGTTCATCCACGACGACGACCGGGCCACGCCCGAGGAACGCCAAGCGCGGAAGGCGCGGCGGGTCGAGTTCGGGGTGCCCGAGCAGGTCAAGGGCGCCGCCGTGGTGACGCTGTTCTACGCGGGCGACCGCGGCCCGTTCATCGGGGTCAACTGGGCGGGCTCCTACGGGAAGAAGCAGGACCCCGTCGGCGACCAGGATCCGACCAAGACGGCCGAGACGCGGGCGTACCGGCGGGCGGCGATCAAGGCCGAACCCGCCTGGTTCCGCGACCACCCCCGGCTGCAGGCGGCGCAGGAAATCCTCGTGCAGGGCCGCGAGCTCGAGCGGGCGGTCGAGGCGCTGCCCGCGCTGGGGCGGACGCCGGTCGCGACCGATGGTGGCTACGCGACCGACCCTGGGCCAACGGAGCCACCGGCGGCGCCGAAGGTCGGCGTGATCGAGCGCCACCAGCCCAGCGCCGTGTGCGGCGTCGAAGGTGAGCACCGTCGGGAAGACTGCGGTTACCACCGGAAGCCGCAGGTCGATGCCTGAGACTGTCGCCCCCTGCCCGCTCTGCGGCGACACGGCGACGCCCCGGCTGTACTTCCGCCAGGGCGAGCCGAACACGCCGGGCGGCTACCGCCATGTGAATTGCAACGTCTGCGGCGCGCATTGGACCGAGCCCTGGGTGACGCCAGAGGTGACCTGCGGGACCTGCGGGGCAGAGACGCCGCGGCTGACCGCTCGGGCCCCGGCTGAGGGGTGGGCACCGGAGGGCGGCTGGCAGCGGGGGGACATCCCCGTGGTGGTGCTGGGCGAGTGCGCGGGCTGCGCCGCGGAGGCCAAACGGGCGGCGCTCGAAGCGCGGCAGCGGAACCCGCAGATCCTCGAGCGGGTGCGGCTCGGCGAAGCGGCGATGCTGGTGGAGTTGGGTGGGAGGACTGCAGCGGCAGCGTAGCCGACCTGGTATGCGTGAGCCGGCTGTCTTGCGCGAAACTCGACGGTCGGTGCTCTGCCGGGGAAGCGAACAGCGTGGGTGATCGGCGACAGGCGCTCATAACGCAACGTCGGCCGGTTGATGCAGGGGGGCGACCCCCGACCGCGCCCTGGTTGGTGGCGTAAAGCATCGGAGCGAGTACGCGATGATTGCCGACGTGCGTGGGCAAAACTTCGGCAGACTGACGGCGGTGCAGCGCGTTGGCACCAATGCGTCGAGGACTTCTCTCTGGCTATGTCGCTGTGTGTGCGGGAAGTCGAAGACGGTGCGCTTGGACGATCTGCGCCGCGGCCAGACGAAATCGTGCGGGTGCCTAAGCAGGGATGTGAGTACGAAGCACGGGAAGCGCGACCACCCGCTCTATGAATGCTGGAAGGCAATGAAGGGTCGCTGTCGCGATGTAAGGCGAAAGAACTACCGCAATTACGGCGGTCGCGGAATCGAAGTTTGTGAGCGTTGGGCGAAGAGCTTTGAGGCGTTCCTGGTTGACATGGGCCCTAGGCCCTCGCCGCAGCACAGCATTGATCGGATCGACAACGACGGCAACTACGAGCCGAGCAACTGTCGATGGGCCACGCGCAGCGAGCAGCAAGCGAATCGGCGACGACAAACGAGTTGACCGCCCTGGGCTGTTTGGACGTCGGCGGCCGGCGAAGGACCCGCCGGTGCAGGAGGGCTCCCGACGAGGCCCAGGGCGCTCGACCCGAAGGGAGGCGCATGGACATCCAGATCATGATCGAGCCGACGCCCGAGTTCACCAACGTGCGCGGCTCGCCGTGCCGGGTGTGGAAGGGCGTCAGCGCCGAGGGCGTGCCCTGCCTCGTCTATGTGTCCGCGATCGCCGTCCCCGCGCACGCGCAATCCGCGGAGTTCGACCAGCAGTTGCAATCGCTCGGCACGGGGCCGCTCACGATGCTCGGCACGTTGCAAGGCCCACACGATCAAGGGAGAAAAGGATGACGACCGCCACCCGATCCGCTGCCTTGAAGTTGCCCCAGGTCCTCGCCGATCTCGACCTGAAGCTCGGGAAGGCGCTCAACGCGCCGCTCCGCGAGATCTGGCCCGAGCAGGAGAAGTTCCAGAAGGCCGAGCAGCCGGAGGAGATCGCCAAGATCCTCATCCGCACCGAGCTGCACGAGCGGCTCCTCAACGCGAAGATCGCCTACCTGTTCCGGCCGGACATCCTGTCGCGCGGGGACTCGAAGCTCACCGTCGCGGCCAAGGCCGGCGGGCCGCTCGCCTTCCTGACGGCCTACGACTTCGTCGTGTGCTTCAATCACAAGCTCTGGCTGCGGCTCACGCCCGAGCAGCGCCTCGCCTGCGTCGATCATGCGCTGTCGGCGTGCGAGCGGGATCTCGAGACGGGTGCCTACGGGGTCCGGCTCCCCGACGTTGCGGAGTTCTCCGGCGTCGTGTCGCGCTGGGGGCTCTGGAATCCGCCGCTCCGCGGGTTCGGCGTGGCGATCGAGAGCGCGCAGCTCGAAATCTTCGTGCCGATGGAGCAGTTCGCGGAGGAGGATCCGCCGGACGACCAGGCGGACGCCGAGCGCCAGCGCATCAAGCGGGGGGGCAAGTGACCGCAGAGCCCCTGCTCATCGGCCCCCGGTACGTCGCGCAGTTCCACGCGCACGTCGAGAAGGCGCCGGGAGATGGCTGCTGGGTCTGGCTGGCGAGCCGCGACGTCGGCGGGTACGGCCGAGCGGTCGTGCAGCCGCGCCGCGCCATGCCGGCGCATCGGGCGTCGTGGCTGATGCATGTAGGCCCGATTCCACCCGGACTGTGCGTACTGCATCACTGCGACAACCGGCCCTGCGTCCGTCCCGATCACCTCTTCCTCGGCGATCGCGGCGACAACGCCCGTGATATGGTGGCGAAGGGCCGTCAGCATGTGCAGCGGAATCCCGCCGCCCAGCCGGTCTGTCCCCCCGAACGGAAGGCGCGCGGCGAGCGCAACCACCGCTCGCGCGTCACGGCCGCCCAGGTCCTGGAGATCCGGCAGCGGTTCGCCGCCGGCGAGCGCAAGGGCGCGCTCTGCCGTGCCTTCGGTATCGGCTATTGCGGCATCACGGCGATCGTCACGGGCCAGACGTGGAAGCACGTCGCCGGCCCTATCAGCGAGGCGGCATGACTACGCTCACGACCATCCCCATTGAACAGCTGCACGAGTCCCCGCTCAATCCCCGCAAGCGGTATGACGCGGACGCACTGAAAGAGCTGGCGGCGTCGCTCGCGGAGAGCGGACAGATCGAGGCGATCCTCGTCCGTCCGGCGAACGGCCGTGGCGGCTCGGGTTATGAGATCGCCGCTGGGCATCGCCGCTTTCGGGCGGCCAAGCTGGCGGGGCTGACGCAGCTCGAGGCGAAGGTGCAGGACCTCGACGATCGCACCCTCGTCGAGATCCTCAACATCTCCAATCTGCAGCGGGATGATCTCACGCCGCTCGACGAAGCCGCCGGCTTCCGGATGCTGATGGAGAAGGCCGGCTACGACGTCGCCAAGCTCGCGGCGCGGATCGGCCTCTCGATGAAGTACGTCTACGACCGGCTCAAGCTGCTGCAGCTGATCCCCGCAGGCAAGAAGCTGCTCGAGGAGGGGACGATCACCGCTGGGCACGCCATCATCCTGGCGCGCCTCTCGCCGACCGATCAACAGCGCGCAATCGGCGATCGCGACGCCGACTTCTCAGCCGGCTGGGGCGGTCTCTTCCAGGATGAGCAGCTCGACGATCCCGCCTTCGACATGGACGTGCCGCAGAAGCCGCGGAGCGTGCGCGAGCTGCAGCAGTGGGTCAACGACAACGTCCGGCTCACCGAGGACAAGGTCGATCCCGTCCTCTTCCCCGAGACGTTCGACGCACTTCGCGAAGCGCAGCAGGAGAAGCTCAAGGTCGTGCACATCACGCACGACTATCAGGTCCCGGGAGGGGCGCGCGACGAGCACCAGCGGACCTACGGTGAGCACTCGTGGAAGCGCGCGGACGGGAAGGAGAAATCGAAGACCTGCCAGCATAGCGCCATGGGCATCGTGGTTGCTGGTCCCGGGCGCGGCGAGGCGTTCCTCGTCTGCACGGCCAAGAAGACCTGCGCCGTGCACTGGAAGAAGGAGCAGCAGGCGGCCGCGGACGCGGCCAAGGGTGGTCCCGGCAGCGCGGACAACTACGAGCGCGAACGCCAGCGCCAGGAGGAGGCACGGCGGGAACAGGAGGTCGAGAAGGCCCGCTGGAAGAAGGCCGAGCCCAAGATCCTGCAGCTACTCGCGGCCAAGGTCAAGAACTGGCGCCAGCCTGGTGCGACGAGTGAGCTCGGCCGGCTGATACTCGAACGCTGCAAGTCGTGGCGGAACAAGGCGGCACTCAAGTATCTGAAGCCGGGGCGCTCGGCCGAGGATCTGGTTCGCTGCGGCGCCTTTCTGATCCTCGCGGAGGCGTTCGAGGACTGGCAGCCGATCGAGAAGGTGACGGCCACCTGCAAGCGGTTCGGCATCAACGCCGTGAAGATCGTCGACCAGGTCGCGCCTAAACCGACGTCGGAAAAGAAGCAGGCCGCCAAGCCGCCGGCGAAGAAGAAGGGCAAGAAGAAAGGGGGTCGCTAATGGGCGCCGGCCCCACCAATCCCGTCGTCGGCAAACATGGGGAGCTGGACATCTCCCTCTCCCTCCAGGACGGCGTCTTCTACGCCTGGCCCAAGGGGCGGGATGAGCGCGTCACCGACAAGACACTGGACGGGCTGAAGAAGAAGCTCGACAACATCGTCCGTGCGAGCGCTCGCGCACAGGCGATCAGTCTCCCTGCCGTCGTGCTCGAGTTCTACGAGGGTTGGCGTGATAGCGTGTCGAAGGCCACCTGGCGCACCGGGACCTTCGCCGGGATCAATGCGCACACCGGCGAGATCAGTTTCAATCTGAAGGACGGCAAGGAGCGCGTGGCAATGGACAGCGCGTGGTTCTTCCGCGCGGACCATCCCGCATTGCCCGAGCTCCGCCAGCTTGTCGAGCAGCGGCTGGCGACCGCGAAGGCCGCGGCGGACGCCGACAAGAAGCTCGATGCAGCTCTCGAGCGCCACGGCTTCCGCCCCCACATCGGCCGATCCAGCAACAAGCTCGAGCAAGCAGCGCGCGTCGAGCAGGACCTGATCGACGTGCTGGCGCCGCCCGACCAACCCAAGAAAGGGGGCCGCTGATGCCGCGCGGCGTCTATGCTCGTCGTCGGGTCAAGACCGACCGACCGACCGACCGACCGACCGACCGACCGACCGGGTGTCCCCGGTGAGCGCCTTTGACTGGCCGGCCATGCTCGCCCAGCTCGAGCAGCAGCGCCGGGCGCTCGATGACGAGCGGCAGGACATCGACGCCGTGATCGAGACCGTGCGCCGGCGGGCCGGCCTCATGCTGCCGCCGGCGCGGGCCGGCCGGGCGCCCACCAAGACGAAGCGCCCCGCGGCCGCGGCGAACGGGAAGCGCCCGGGCAAGCTGAGCGACGCGCAGCTCGCCGCCGCCCGTCAGCAGTTCGAAGCCGGCGTCCCCCTCGTCACGATTGCGAAGCCGTTGAAGGTGACCGGGGAGGCGATCGCGGGACGCGCGAGGGCGGGCGGCTGGAAGCGGCCCAAGGTCGAGAAGCCGCCGAAGGGCGAGCAGCTCGCCGGACAGGTCCGGTGCAACCACTGCGGCCGGATGACCGACTGGGACCCCTGCCGCGGCTGCGGCAAGAAGCTGACCCGGAGCTACTGATGGCGCTCGAACAGGAACGGATTCGGACCATGCCCTGCGGGTGTCACTACGACGTGAAGAGCGGCGCCGTCACGGCGTTCTGTCCCAAGCACACGCACGCCGACTACGCCGAGGACGAGGACGGCGACAACGAGGACGGGTACGACGACGAGCAGCCGCTCTTCGACCCGGACGAGGCCGGCCGGTGATCGACCGCCTCGCCTTCGCGCTCCTCGTGGTGCTCACCTGGGCGGCCATCTGCTGGGGCGGGTACCGCCTGGCGACGGCGCTGCTCGACCGGCTGTTCGCCCGGGTCCGCGCGGCGCGCCGGCGGGGGATCACGCCGCCCGGGCGGGATTGGAAACCGGATTGGAAACCAGCGCCGATCGAGGAGACCCGCCTCATGCCGGGCGGCGACGAGAACCAGTACCTCGGTCCGGAAGGGCTGGGCATCGTGCGGCCGCCGCGCTGCACGCGGGCCACGCCATCCCCGGCAACGCCGTTCCGGCTGCTGCCGAGCGCCGAGCAGGCCCTGTGGCGCGACGCCCTGGAGGCCCGGCCGTGACTGCCCCACGGATCGTTGATGCCATCGCCGCAGTCCACGCGGTACTCGAGAAACGGGAGCGGCCGCGACGTGAGATCGTGGCGGCCCTGGAAGGCGTGGACCCCGAACCCGACGACTGGTGGTACGTCGTGGTCGCCCGCGATTTCGACGAGGAATGGAGTCTCTACCTCGTTTGGCCAGAGGGCGACGAGAGCGCGCCGGCCAGTCAGTACGACTACGTCGAACGCGGCATGGTCGTTCGCGACCAAGGCAATGCACTGTCACAGCCCGAGGCGCTCTTCCAGGCCCTCGGGATGGTGACCGGGATCATCCCGTGACGGATTCGCTGCAGCTCGGCTTCGAGGCCCTGGCGGAGGCGGAGGCGCGCGAGGCGCACGCCCGGCTGCTCGCCCAGCTCGTGCCGATCGCCCAGGGCCTCGCCCGCATGCGGCCCGAGGGCATCACCGTGGCCGACGTCCGCCGCGAAGCCGCGCGCTACGGCCTCGTGCCGGCGAGCGCCGAGGGGCGGGAGTTGAGCTTCCTCGGCGCGGTGATGAAGCAGGCGCAGCTGGTGGCGACCGAGGAGTTCCGGCGCAGCGACGTGGATGCAAGTCACGGCAACCTGCATCGAGTCTGGAAACGGCCGGGGGGCGCCTAATGGAAATCATGCGGGTAACCGGCCACTCAACGCTGAGCGAGCTCGGGACGGCCGTCATTCGCTATCAGCCACCGAGTGATTCCATGCTGGAGCGTCGCTTCAAGTGGTTGCTCGCGGCTGCGCTGATGCACGTCGGGATGTTTCTCGAGGACGGCGTCACGCTCACCGTCTACGGGGAGCATGAAGTCCCCGGGATGGCCTACCGACTGGACTTTGCCGTGGCATGCCACGGGAAACTAGTCGCCTTCGAAGTCGACGGTCTCGCCTATCATGGAGACCAGGCGGCGTTCGCGCGTGACCGGAAGCGGGATCGCGACCTCGCCGGCGGTGGGATCGAGACCTACCGGTACACCGCGAATGAGATCACGTATCAGTGGCCGGCGGTCCAAGACGAGGTCCGGGACATCGTGCACAACCTCGCCATCGGCGCAACCGCGTGAGCACAACCCGGCCGTCGTTCCAGTTCTATCCCGGCGACTGGTTGCGGGACACCGCCGTGCGCAGTTGCTCCGTCGCAGCCCGCGGCCTCTGGGCCGACATGCTCTGCTTCATGCACAACGGCGAGCCCTACGGTCACCTGAAGGTTAAGGGGAAGGTTATCGACGAGGTTAACCTTGCACGGATGGCGGGGGTTAACCTCGCGGAGACCCGAAGGTTGCTGAAGGAGCTCGAACGGGCGGGCGTGTTCGATCGCGGACCGGGCGCAGTCATCATCTCACGACGCATGGTGCGCGACGAGAAGTTGCGCTCCGCTAGGGCGGCGGGCGGTAAGAAAGGCGGGAATCCCCAACTACTTAGCGGCGGGAAGGCTGGCAAGAAGGATAAGCAGGAGGTTAACCTCTCTGTTGAACCTTCCGCCCAACCTTCGAGTCAGCAGCAAGGTTATCCTCCCCCTGCAGCTGCAGCTGCAGAGGTAGTTGTAGTAGGTGTAGAGAGGGGGGTCCAGGGGGGGGAGGCTGTCCCCCGATCCCTCGACTACGCCCTCCGCTGCTGCGCCGCCGTCAATGGGGTGCTCGACCGCCAGCTCGCCGGCGGCTATGCCCGGCTCTACCCGAACGTGGAGCGCCCGACTGCTGCGGCCTGGCAAGCTGCCGGCATTCCGATCGAGTTCGCGGAGGCCACGCTCGCCGAGCTGGCGGGCCGGTTCCCGAACGGCCGCTCCAAACAGCCCAATTCGCTCGGCTATTTCACTGCGGCGCTGCACGAAGCCTGGACAAGCGGTCCGGCGGCTACCGGCATGCCCGCCCTCTCACCTGGCGATCGCGCCCGGGCCCGCGCCGCCGAGCTTGAGCGGGAGGCGGCGAAGTGAGAGGCACCGCGATCGCCCCCGTCCTCGTCCTCCGCGAGCTCGGCCGGCTGCTCGACGTGTACTCGCGTCCGAAGCACTGGCCGCCGAGCGACGACGAAGTCGCCCGCCTGTGGGCCGAGCTCCTGGGTGACGTGTCGAGCGAGCAGCTCGCCCAGGCGGTCACGACCTACCTGCGCGACGATCACCAGTTCATGCCGCGCCCCGGGACGCTGCGGGTCCTCGCGTTAAAGCAACGCGGCGGCGGGATGGTGGACACCGAGACTTTGGAGGCGCGCTACTGGGCATGGGAGCAGCACGGCTACGCGGACGCTGTCGCCGGATCTGGCTTCAGCCCGTGCCCGGTTTGCCATGCCGTCGTCGAACCCGGGACGCATGGCCGGGTGGAGGTACGGCACGATCACGACCGCCACTTCGCAGCAGGTGTGTCCTACGTCGGTCCGCGCACCGGACCCGTCCGGTATCCGCCTGGCGGCATCCCGTACATGGTGCCTAGTGGCGGGACGACCAGCACGACCGTCGCGCACGCCGAGCGGGAACCGGGAGAGGAGCCCGTCACCCCATGAGCGTTATGTCCGCGCAGGGCCGCAGGCCGCGCAGCCGGTACACCGATGCGCAGGTCGCGGAGCTCCGCCGCTTAGCCGACTGGTTCGACGGCATTGCCGACGATTACGCCGCCGCGACGGGGATGACGACCGATCGGGCGACGCTCGTCCAGCTCAGCCTCGGCGCGCGCGACGCGCGCCGGCGGGCGGCCCTCCTACGCGGCCGGGTGGCGGACCGATGAGCCGCGACGAGGCGATCCAGTTGGCGCGCGACATCGCGCTTCGGGGCGACACCATTAGGGCGTACTGCCAGCGCCAGGAGGTGCCCGCGAGTACGGTGACCAGCCGCGCGTACCGCGCCGGCGTGCGGCTCGGTGTCGAGGTGCGGCGCTGGCGCGTCGCGCGAGTCGAGGCGCTGAAGCTCGCGCACCCCACCCGCCCGGTCTCGCAGCTGGCGCTCGAGGTGGGGTTCTCGGCGGCCCAGCACTATTACCGGGCCCGGCGCTCGCTCGCCCGATGGGAGGCGGCATGACGACTACCGTGCCCGCCCCGCGCGAGGCCGACGTGCAGCGCGACGTGAAGGCGGCCTACGAGGCGTGCGGCTGCGTCGTGGCGAACTTCTCGCAGGGCTACCGCCCAGGAGGCCGCCGCCACGGCACGACCCGCCAGACGAAGGGGATCCCCGACCTCTACGTGTTCCCGCCGCTGCGGCGGGACCAGGCGGTCGCGGCACAGGCGGGGCATCCGGTGCTGTATCTCGCCCCGTGGTGGCACGAGACGAAACGACCGGGCGGGGAGCAGACGCTCGAGCAGACCGAGTGGCAGCGCCGATGCCAGCAGCGCGGCGTAGCCTACGTGCTGGGCGGGGTGGCCGCCGCGGTTGTGCATCTTCGGGCGATTGGCGTGGTCCGATGACCGACCGTCCCGAGGGGCGCCCGCCGACAGACCACCCTGAAGCGTTCTGCCAGCGATGCAAGCGCCCAAACATCGTGTGGTTCGCGCAGAGCGAACTCTGGAATCGCGTGATGCGGCAGCCCGGTGTAACGGAGGGCATCGTCTGTCCGGTCTGCTTCGTGCAAGCGGCAGAGCGCGCGGGGATTAAACCTTCCTCGTGGGAAGTCAGGCCCGACGGCGCGATGTATCCGATGGGCGACCTGGGGGGAGCGCCCCGTGGGGAACCGGGTCGCGCCGCCGCGTTGCGCGCCTCGGGCTGGGTGGAGCTGCTGTTCGGCGTGCGCAACGACCTCGCGAGCATGCTACGAAATGAGAAGTTGAGCGTCGTTGGCAAGGAGGCTGCGACGTTGTGGGTCGCCGACATCGACGCGGCCCTGGCGGCGGTGCGCCCCGCGTGAGCCAGGCTGTGGTCGAGCGCCCGCCCGTCCCGCCACGGGACGCTATCTTGACGACGGAGCAGCTCGCGGAGTGGCTGCAGATCAGCCCCGAGCAGGTCCGGCGCCTGGGCCTGCCGGCCATCGCCGTCGGCAAACGGAAGTGGCGCTACCTGATGAGCCAAGTGCTGGACGAACTGGAGAAGCGAGCGGAATGACGCCACACCAGGACCGCGGGCAGGGCACGTTCCTCCTCGATCGCCGCATCGGCAAGCTCGGGCGGCTGAAACGCGCGTCCGGCACGACCGACCGAGAGGAGTTCGCCGCGCTCAACGCGATGCTCACCCGGCTCACGCGCGAGCGCCGGTGGGACCTGCTCGGCCTCGTACAGCAGCACCTCGTGACGCCGCTCGAGTTGTACGACCGGATCCACCGCGGTGAGACGCACCTCCTGCCGAGTGCCGAGGAGTTGCGCTCGCTGCCGCGCTCGATCGAAGGCTGGTTGCGCGACGCCGACCTCGCGGACCGGACGAAGGAGGACTACGCGAAGCGGCTGCAGTTCCCGGCGGCCACCCGCGTGGCAGCCCTCCCGGAGATCCTGACCGCGGCGCGGGTGGCGGCGATCCAGTCCGGCAAGCGGGCGACGTTCAACAACATGCTCGACGCGGCGCGGGCATTCGTCCGCGATGTCCTGAAGCCCGAGCACAAGCTCTACCGGGCGCTCCCCACGGCGCTCGACGTGACGCGCCGCGCCGGCAATCCCCAAGAGCCCGACCAGGTCCGCGTGCTCGCGCAGGGCTGGCTCCACGCGGATAGCCTGTGGGCGCTCTGCCTGACGGCGATGCGTCGCGGCGAATACTGGGGCACGTGGGACGCGCTGAGCGATCGCGTGCAGATCCAGGGCGTGAAGGGCCGCCGCGGCGTCCCGCTCCCGCGCGTCGTACCAATGGTCTATCGACCGGCGCGGCCCACGGTGGCCTACTCCACGTTCTACCACCAGCTCGTCGATCGGAGCGAGGGCGCGCTGAACGTCCACGACCTGCGGAAGACGGCGCAGCGGTGGTGGGAGGATGCCGGGATCCCCGACTGGCGGATTCGGCTGTACGCGGGTCACGCGCGGGGCGGGCAGGAGCTGGCGACGATCTACCGGAAGCCCCGCGACCTCACCCGCCTGCTCGTCGAGGATGGGGAGCGGATGCGGGCCTGGCTCGGCGATCCCCCGAAGGTGGGATTGCGGGTGGCGTCGGCATGACCTCCCACGATCGCTCCCACGGGCCGGCCAGATCGTGGCGTTACTGCTCAGGTGGCGACGACGCCACACATGTCAGTCAGGGTAGCGGCCCCTCACGGGAACCGCAACTGGATGACCCCGGGACCCCCGAGCAGCCGCCGAAAGTCCCACGGGAACGCCCACGGGGGGCGATCTAATGGGCGCGACCACCGGCATCGAGTGGACGGACGCCACGTGGAATCCCGTCACGGGCTGCTCGCATGTCTCCGAGGGCTGCCGGCACTGCTACGCCGAGACGCTCAGCTTGCGGATGGGGTGGAGCAAGAAGCCGTGGACCGCGCCGAACGCGGCCGAGAACGTGCAGCTCCACCCCGAGCGGCTGCGGAAGCCGTATTCGTGGCGCGCGCCGCGCATGGTGTTCGTGAACAGCATGAGCGACATGTTCCACCCGCTGGTGCCGGACGACTTCATCGACGACTGCTTCGCCGTGATGAGCGCGGCGCGGGATCACACGTTCCAGGTACTCACGAAGCGCCCTGAGCGGGCGCTCGCCTACATGACGAGCACATCGAACGGGGCGAAACGCCAGATGCACGTCCAGTCGTCGCTCAACCGGCTCAAGCCGAGCGGGACAGGCATACACGTGCGGGGCTGGCCGCTGCCGAACGTCTGGCTCGGGGTGAGCTGCGAGGACCAAGCGGCGGCAGACGAGCGGATCCCCCTGCTCCTCCAGACGCCCGCCGCCGTGCGGTTCATCAGCGCCGAGCCGCTGCTGGGCCCGATCGAACTCGTGAAGGGCAGCGGGGAGTACGTCGATTACCTGCGCGGGCGGGACACGCGGGGCACCATGGAGGACGCGGAATCCTACGACACCAAGTATCTCGACTGGGTGATCGTCGGCGGCGAGAGCGGGCGCCACCACCGGCCGATGGACCTGGGCTGGCTCGAGCTGATCGTCGAGCAATGCCAGGCCGCTGGCGTGCCGGTGTTCGTCAAGCAGGACTCTGGCCAGCGCTCCGGCATGCAAGGCCGCATCCCCGACGACCTGTGGCTCAAGGAGTTCCCAAATGGCTCGTGATAGGGTCGTAGCGTGAGCGGCCTGGACGAGATGTACCGGATGGGCGCGCGGCACGGACGGTGGGACGGGTTCGTCGTCGGGTTCCTGCTCGGCGCGGTCGTCGGCCTCGTGGTCGTGGGCGGCATGCTACGGGGGTGGTGGTGACCGCCAGCATGAAGCCGATCGGCCAGACGTTCGCGCCGCGCACCTTCTGGTCCACGATGATCTATCGGTGCGATCGCTGCGGGTTCGAGATCGAGTTCTACCTCGAGGAAGGCTGCGAGGGGCCGCGCGAGGTGGAGTACGACATCATCATCCAGGAGGGCCCGCGCTCTGGTGAGCCGTCGACCTGGTGGAAGACCGCGAGCGGCCGGCGGATCGTGCCGGTGCCGTTCGTCGCTGGCGGTTGCCCAAAGTGCCAGGGCGCGCCGCCCTGGGCGATGGATCGACACGCTGGCGTTCTCAGTCATGTCGACTGGCAGCGCGATCGCGACCTAACGCCGCGGCTTGTCGGACTCCCGGCTGGTACGGCGCGCTTCCACTACCCCGCCGATCTGAAGGATCCCCAGGCCTGTGGGATCCCGATCTTCCCGCCCTATTCGATGCGAGGCCAGGCGTGAGCGACCACGAGACCACGCTCGAGCGCGGCGTCCCCGCCGGCGCCGGCCTGAACCCCGGGCAGCTCGGCGTCCTGCTGACCAGTCCGTACAGCGAGGACCTGGTCGAGACCCTGAAGACCCTGCCCCGGGGCGATCGCTGGTGGGACGAGGAGCGCGAGGGCTGGTGGATCGCGGCCGCGCACGAGGCGTTCGTGATCGAGGCCGCGATCGCGCACCTGGGCGGCGTGAAGGTCCTCGGGCTCGAGGGGGAGTCGGACTGCGTTATTGACCGGCACGGCCGGACGGTTCAAGAGAGGCTCCTGTGACCGCCGCCGCGTCCGCCCCGGCGAAGTTCCCCCTGCGGGCCCGGTGTCGCTGCCGAGCCCGGAGCACGGACACGGGCGGTGCGCTGCCGATCCGCGTGTTCGAGGCGGCCGCCGTGCTCCTCCGCCAGGCCCTCGGTGGGACGATCTCGCCGCTCGTCGCGAACCTGCCGGTGCAGGATTACCGCTGCCCCGAGTGCAAGGAGATCGTCGTCGTGCGGCTGGGGGACTTCCTAGGGGTGAGCGCCGCCGAGATTGTCTAGCGCCCACCAGGGCTAGATTGCAGGTCAACGTATTGCCCCGGGGGCAACGCATGACCGAGTTCGAGCAGCAGGTAGAGACGACCATGCCGGCGTTCGGTCGGCGGGCTGTGATGTTGTAAAAGCCACGCGCCGGCGATAGATTGCTGGCGAGACGGCCACGGTCGAGACCTGCTCGGCGAGGGCCCCCAGGCAACTGCTTGGGGGCTTTCTCGTTTCCGGGCTGTGCTATCCATCGTGAGCAGGCCGAATCGCGGGCGACGGTGGATGGCGATGCGGGCGCTGGTGCTCGCCGAGGAGCCGCTGTGCCGGCCGTGCCGCGCGAAGGGCCGCGTGACCGCGAGCGAGGAAGTCGACCACATCGTGCCGCTCGAGGACAGTGGGACGGACGACCGTGAGAACCTGCAGGGCATTTGCATTGAGTGCCACAAGGTCAAGCACGGTGCCATGCCGAGGGTGGGTGTGGATGGATGGCCGACCGAGTAGGGGGGGGCTGCAATCTCTGCGAGCACAGTGCCGGAGACCGCCCGTTGGCTTCGCTTTTATAAACGGCCCCGATGCTGAAATCGGAAAAGGAAATCGAATCGCGCCATGAGACTTGTGAAGCTGTTGATCCAGGGAGATCTCGACAGCGGCAAGGTGCAGATCGCCGGCCCGATCGCGGACATGCGCGTCATGCACTGGCTGCTCGGCGAGGCCCGTCGGTGCGTCGAGCGCGAAGCGACGAACCGGGAAGCGGCGGGGGGCAACGGCAAACCGTCGCTGATCGTGGTGCCGGAGGTGCGGCTTGGGTAGGCGGGGACGCACGTCGGCGGCGGCGCTCGAGCTCGTCTCGACGACACGGAAGACGGCCGATTCCCGACGTCCAGCCCCACCGGGGGACTTGACGTCTGAGCAAGCAGACGAGTGGCGCGGCATCGTGGCCCGATGCCCGGCGGATTGGTTCCCGCGCGAGACGTATCCGTTGCTCGCCCAGTACTGCCGGCACGCGGTCTCGGCGCGCTGGCTCGGGAAGCTGCGGGATCGGCTCGAGCGGGCACGGAAGTTCAACCTGGACGAGTACGAGCGCATCTCGAAGCTGATCCGGGGCGAGACCGGGTCCCTGGCGTCGCTGGCGACGAAGATGCGGCTGAGTCAACACGCGACCTATGACAAGAAAAAGTCCAAAGGCCCGACGCTCCCCGCGCCGTGGGAAGACTGAGACGCGGGGTGCGCGCAACATCCGCTGGATCGAGAAGCACTGCTGCATCCCGGAGGGTGCGTATGTGGGGCAGCCGGTGAAGCTATGTGAGTTCCAGCGCGCGATCGTGCGGGGGATCTACGACACGCCGACGCGGCGCGCGATCGTCTCCTTCGCCCGGAAGAACGCGAAGACGACACTCGCCGCCCTCCTTCTGGTGCTACATACCGCAGGCCCCGAAGCGCGGGAGAACTCGCAGCTCTACAGCGCCGCCCAGTCCCGTGACCAGGCGGCGATCGTGTTCGCCCTCGCGGCGAAGATCATCCGACTGTCCCCCGAGCTTTCGGCGCACGTCACCGTGCGGGACACCGCCAAGGAGCTCTACTGTCCCGGCCTCGGCACGCGCTACCGGGCGCTGTCGGCGGAGACGTCGACCGCCTACGGCCTCTCGCCGGCGTTCACCGTACACGACGAGCTCGGCCAGGTGCACGGGCCGCGCTCCGAGCTCTACGAGGCGTTGGAGACGGCGACGGCCGCACAGGCTAACCCGCTCTCGATCGTGATCTCCACGCAGGCCCCGACGGACGCGGATTTGCTGTCGATTCTCATCGACGATGCCCGGTCCGGCGCGGATCCCGCCGTGAAGTGCTTCCTCTATGCCGCGGACCCCGAGGCGGATCCGTTCGACGTCGCGACGATCCGGCAGGCGAATCCCGCATTCGACGAGTTCCAGAACCAGGACGAGGTCCTGGCGATGGCGGAGGCGGCGCGGCGCATGCCATCGCGCGAGGCCGAGTATCGCAACCTGATTCTGAACCAGCGGGTCGAGCGGGTGAGCCCGCTGATCTCGGTGTCCGTCTGGAAGGCCAACGGGAGCGCCCCAACCGGGGACTGGAGTGAGGGTCCGGTGTACGGGGCGCTCGATCTCTCGTCCACCACGGACCTCACGGCTTGTGTCTGGGTGATGGAACGCGACGGCGTGTGGCACGTCCGGCCGCTCTTCTGGCTGCCCGAGCTGGGACTCCGCGAGCGCGCGCGGCAGGACCGCGTGCCCTACGACGTCTGGCACGAGCAGGGGCATCTCCTGACGACGCCCGGCAAGTCGATCGCCTATGAGTACGTCGCCCAGGAGCTGGTGCGCATGCTCGAGTCGATGGACGTGCGCAAGGTGGGGTTCGACCGCTGGAACCTGCGGCACTTCAAACCCTGGCTCGTCAAGGCCGGGCTGCCTGAGGAGCGGATCGGTGATCCGGCAGCCCCCCGGCCGACGGACCTGTTCGCCGCCTTTGGGCAGGGCTTCAAGGACATGACGCCGGCGGTGCGCACGCTCGAGACGGCGCTGCTGAACAGCACGCTCCGGCATGGCAACCATCCGGTGCTGACGATGTGCGCCGCGAACGCGGTGGTGAAGGGCGACGAGGCGGGCGGGCGGAAGCTCGACAAGCTCCGGAGCCGCGGCCGGATCGACGGCATGGTCGCGCTCGCGATGGCGCTGTCGGTCGCGAGCGAGGGGGCCCCCTCGCTCGGGTTCGTGGACGAGCCGCTGGTGGTGCTATGAGGCTGTTCGGCTTCGAGATCACCCGTCCCCAGGCGAAGACGCTGACGCTGGACCAGCTCATCCAGCGCCTCGATGCGCTGATGGCGACCGTCAGTGGGATTCCCGTCACGCCCGATTCGGCGATGGAATCGCCCACGGTGCAGGCCATCGTGCAGGCCGTGGCGGGGACGATTGCGACGCTTCCCGTCCACGTGCTCCAGAAGACGACGAGCAAGGGCCGAACCACGAAGGAGCCACTGCCGGGTCACCCGGTAGCGCGCCTGCTGTCGGCCCCGAACGACACCCAAGACCGGGTGACGTACTGGCTCGACGCCGCGAGCTGGTTGATCCGCTACGGGAACCATTATGCGCCGAAGGCGCGCGGGTTGACGGGGCCGATCCGCCGGCTGATCGGGGTCCCGCCGAGCGACGTCGTCGTGGAGCAGCACGACGACCGCAGTCTCGGCTACCGCATCGGCACGGACCCGGAGCGCACGGCGGCCCAGATGCACCATGTCCGCGGCCCGGCCCGGAACGGCTATCTGGGCAACTCGCCCGTCATGGACGTGCGGGAAGCGATCGCCCTCGAGATCGCGGCGGAACGCTTCGGGGCGTCGTTCTTCGGCAACGGGGCCACGCCGTTCCTGGTCTTCAAGTACGCGGTGGGGTCGCAGGGGCATAAGAGCAAGGAGGCGCGCGATCAGTTCATCAACGAGTTCGAGAATGCCTACGGTGGCCGCAAGACGATGCGCGGCCTGCTCATGCCGGCGGGGATGGAGGCACCACTCCCCGTCGAGATCAACAACGACCACGCGCAGTTCCTCGAAACACGGAAGCTGCAGCGGACGATCATCGCGGGCGCCTTCGGCGTGCCGCCGCATCTCGTCGGGGACCTGGAACGCGCCACGTTCTCCAACATCGAGCACCAAAGCCTGGAGTTCGTGCAGCGGGTCCTGCTGCGCTACGTGCGGATGTTCGAGGCGGCGATGGAGCGCGACCTCCTGACCCCCGAGGACCGCTCGTCGGGGGTCATCATCCGGTTCAACATGGACGCGATGCTGCGCGGGGACTTCAAGACGCGGCAAGAGGGCCTCCGGATCCAGCGCGACGCCGGCGTCATCAACGCGAACGAGTGGCGCGAGCATGAAGGTCTCAACCCGCGGGACGACGAGGGCGGAGAGCTCTACTGGGACAAGGGCCCGTCTGGCCAGGGATCGGAACCCGAGCCGCCTGAGCCGGAGCCCGAGCCCAACGACAACGGCAACGGGAACGGTGATACAGCGACCCGGGGACTGCGGCATCTGCCAACGATAGGTGGGACTCGATGATTCGCGACTTGTTTCGCCAGCGGTCGGCCGCGCTTGTGATGCGGGCGCGGGGACAGGATGTGGTCGAGCTGATCTTCTACGACGAGATCGGCCCTTTCGGAATCACCGCTGCCGATGTCGCCGAACGCTTGGCGGAGATCGAGGCACCCACAATTCACCTACGTCTCAACTCCCCGGGTGGGGACGTATTTGAGGGCGTGGCGATTTACAACCGCCTACGTGAACACCCCGCGACGATCGTGACGTACATCGACGGGGTGGCGGGATCCATCGCGAGCGTCATCGCGTTGGCCGGCGACAAGGTACACATGGCACGCAATGCCTTCTTCATGATCCACAACCCGTGGGCGGTGACGATCGGTGACGCAGCGAGACACCGCCAGCGGGCGGACACGCTGGATAACGTGGGCGACGTGAGTATTGCGGCGGCGTACCGAGCGCGCACGGGTTTGGATCGCGAGACCGTCGAAACGTGGATGGATGCGGAGACGTGGTTCAACGCCGAGAAGGCCAAGGAAGTGGGCTTCGTGGATGTGGTGGAGGATACCGCCCCGGCTGAGGCGCGGGCAGTCGCATTTGACCTGAGCATTTACCAGCATGTCCCTGAGGCCCTGCTACAGCAAGAGTCTCGGGACGGTGATCGGTTCCTGACAGTGGAGGAGTGGCGCGACTTGGAGACCGCCCTTCGTGACGAAGGGCTTTCGCGCAAGGACGCCGTGACGGCGCTCTCTGGTCTCAAGAAGTGGCGCCAGCGCGACGCTGGCGCACCGAGCACACCGCCTCGTGACGAGGTGCGTGCGGACCTAGGTCCTGACGCGGCGCTAGCGGCCGCCCAGGCCATCCTGGCCAACCTCACGGTTGGCGCCATTCACACAGAAAGGTTCGCACCATGAGGCCGCTCTATCATCGCACCGAGCGCGAACGCTGGGGTCATCACCAGCGGTCCGCGGCGCCGCACTTCTGGGTCGGGGCATATCTGCTGCTCATCGCCATCGCGGTAGCGGTCGTGCCGACGGTCCTGTGGGCGGTGCGCCCCCTCCTCAACGAGGTCGGGGCTGTCGGCGACACGAGCATGGTCGCCCTCACGAAGACGATCAACGAGATCGGCAAGGCGTTCGAGGCGTTCAAGGAGACGAACGCCGAGCGCCTGGAAGCCCTGAAGAACGGCGACGACGGCCGCGCCAACGAGCTGAACGAGAAGCTCGGGAAGATCGAGAAGGATGTCTCGCAGTTCACCGCGCTCAAGAAGTCGATCGAGGTGGAGCAGCTGGCGCACCGCGAGCGCATCGAAGAGCTCGAGACCCGCGCCAGCCAGCCGGGCAAGACGCCGGAGCAGAAGCGCGCGACGGAGTACCATGGCGCCTTCGTGAGGTGGCTCCGCAATCGGGGCAGCTCGCCCGTGGACGAGCAGAAGCTGCAGACCTTGGCGCACGAGATGGCGATCCGCGGCGACGTCACCATCGGAACGGGGGCGCCGGGTGGGTTCGGCGTGCCCGAGGAGATCAGCCGCGAGATCGGGCGCCTCGAGAAGCTGTTCTCGCCCGTGCGTTCGCTCGTGAAGGTGCGGCAGGTCGGCACCTCGGACTACAAGGAGCTGGTGAGCAAGCGCGGCACCACGTCGGGGTGGGTCGGGGAAACCGGCACACGCACGGCGACGGCCACGCCGCAGCTCCGCGAGCGGACCCCGACGCACGGCGAGCTCTACGCCTACCCGCAGGCGTCGGAGTGGTCGCTCGACGACATCTTCTTCAATGTCGATCAGTGGCTGGCCGAGGAGGTCGCGCAGGAATTCGCGCAGGAAGAGGGTATCGCCGTCATCAGTGGCGACGGCACCTCCAAGCCGACCGGGTTGACCAACACGGCGCCGGTGGCGACGGCGGACTTCGCGTCGCCGGAACGCTCGGCGAACGCGTTTCAGTATGTGAACTCTGACCTCACGCCGGGCGGCTCCGGCATCGTGGCCGATTCGCTGATCGATCTCGCCGCGACCCTTGCCGCGCCCTACCGGGCGCGCTCGACGTGGGTGTGGAACTCGCTCACGGGCGCCGCGATCCGGAAGCTGAAGGACTCGGACGGCCAGTACCTCTGGCAGCCGAGTCTGCAGGCGGGGACGCCGGATGTCTTCCTCGGTCGCCCGGTGGCGATCTGGGAGAACATGGCGGCGATCGGGGCAGGTGCCTTCCCGGTCGCCCTGGGCGACTGGATGCGCGCGTACCTGCTGGCCGACCGGGTCGGGCTGCGCATCACGCGGGACAACGTGACCAACGTCGGCTTCGTGCGGTTCTACGTGCGCCGGCGCGTTGGTGGTCACGTGCTGGACAACCACGCCGCAAAGTTCCTGCGGACGGAGTAGCCCACTCGCTGATGGAGCGGGGCGCAGGCCGGCCCCGCTCCACCGGCAGGGCGCTCATGGTTGCGCTGCAACGCATCATCCCGCGCGGGTGGGACGCGTGCATCGTGGCGGCAACGGGCCCGTCGTTGACGGAGTCTGTCGCCGCGCAGTGCCGCGGCCGCCCCGTCATTGCGGTGAACGACGCCTACCGGCGCCTCCCGTTCGCCGACGTCCTCTACGCCTGCGACGACGAGTGGTGGGACGTCCACCACGGCTGCCCGGACTTCACCGGCGAGAAGTGGAGCACGCACCGGCAGGGCACCGACGACAAGCTCGACTGCGCCGCGCGCTGGGGCCTGCGCCTGGTCGCGGGCTACGACGGCGAGGGCTTCTCGGTCGCTCCCGATCGGCTGCACTACGGGATGAACAGCGGCTTCCAGGGGATCAACCTCGCGCTCCTCTTCGGGGCGACCACCGTGCTGCTCGTCGGGTTCGACATGCGCACGACGGTGCCGCGCCACTTCTTCGGCGACCATCCGCCCGGCCTCAAGAACGGGGCGAAGTACGAGCACTTCCGGTCCGCCTTCAACCAGGCGGCGCGGATGCTGCCTCCGCACATCACGATCCTCAACTGCACCCCGGGCTCGGCGCTCGACTGTTGGCCGATCCTGCCGCTCGAGGAGGCGCTGTGCGCGATGACGCCCGAGCCCTAGAGCACGCGAAGTATGTGCGCGCCTACGCGAATCCCAAGTATCGCATGGGCCAGACGCGGATGGACGACACGCTTCGGGATCTCCAGGCGTTGCCGCGCGGCAGCCTGCTCGATGTGGGGTGCGGCCGTGGCGAGATCCTGGCGCACGCCGAGCGACTGGGCTTCGCGCCCGTGCAGGGCGTGGAGATGGTCCCCGCCCTGATCGACGGTCGGCGGGTCGTGCGGGGGGAGGCTCACGCGCTCCCGTTCCCCGACCAGTCTTATGACGTGGTGACCCTCTTCGACGTCATCGAACACCTACTCCCCGGGGACGACGAGCTCGCGTGCCGGGAGATGGCGCGCGTCGCGCGGCGGGCCATCCTCCTGACGGCGAACAACAAGACGTCGCGAAACGCGATCGGGGAGGAGCTGCACGTTAACCGGCGCCCCTATCAGGAATGGGATACGCTGTTCCGGGCGTGGTTCCCGGGGACCGTGACGTGGATTCGGGGGCCGCGGCAGCATGTCAGCGAAGCGTGGCGCGTGGACCTATGAGGGCGGTGA
>Ga0214472_10000595_pt1 | contig 44232 bp, 43 predicted proteins | sample RVTome_6_FD_207662 | JGI IMG/M metagenome (GOLD analysis project Ga0214472, IMG submission 207662) | Soil microbial communities from uranium-contaminated site in the Upper Colorado River Basin, Wyoming, United States - RVT140D175 | ecosystem: Environmental > Terrestrial > Soil > Contaminated >...
GCGCGGAGGGCGTCCGCGTCAACGCCGTGCGGCCCGGTCTCCTGGACACCGCCAGCTCCCGCGCGACGGCGGGCGACGCCGCCATCGAGGCGGTCCAGCAGCGTGCCCCGGGCGCGGTGCAGGACCCCCGCGGCGTGGCCCGGGCCTGCGTGGCGCTGTGCTCGGGGCTCATGGACTCGGTGACCGGGCAGGTACTGGTCGTGGACGAGGGATGGTCGCTCGTGGGTGCGCTCTCGTTCCTCACGGGCGCGGCCCTTCCCGGGCCGTTCCCGGACACCCACGGCGGCGGCCGGTGAGCTGGTCGATCCCCGACGAGGTGTTGAGCGTGCTGCGGGCGGCGGAGAAGGAGCGCCTCGCGCCTCTCGGGGACAGCGCGCCCGTCCTGGACCGCTCCGGCATCGAGGCGCTGGTTCCCCACCGCGGCGACGCCCTGCTCCTCGACCGCGTGACCGCCCTGGACGCCGTGCGCGGCACCGTGGTGGCGCGCTACGATCTGGGCAGGGCGGCCGCGGTCCTGGCCGGTCACTTCCCCGGCCATCCGGTATGGCCGGGCGTCGCGCAGGTGGAGGCCATCGGCCAGGCGGGCCTGGTGTTCGTGCTGGCCACCGCCCCGCCGGGGCAGGAGGTGACCGAGCCGAGCCTGACCCGGATCCTCGGCGCGCGGCTCATGCGGTCGGTCCGCCCGCCCGCGGACGTGGAGATCGTGGCCCGGGTGATGGAGGACGGCCTCTTCCGCATCGTGGTGGGCCAGTGCCTGGTGGAGGGCCGTGTCTGCTCGGTGGCGGCCCTGTCCGGCGTCTAGGGAGCGAGGAAGGTGGTTCGATGACAGAGAAGCGGGTCACCCGGGACGAGATGTTCGCGGTGGTGGTGTCCAACATCCAGCAGATCGTCGAGGGGGCCAAGGGGATCGAGATCAAGGAGACCGACAGCATGAGGGACTACGGCGCCGACTCCCTGGAGATCGTCGAGGTCGTGTCGCGATCGATGAAGGACCTGAAGATCAAGGTCCCGCGCACCGAGCTGTCCGGCGCCAAGAACCTGAAGGAGCTCCTCGACCTCTTTGAGAAGTCCGCGGCCGCTCCCCCTTCGTGATGGCCGGCCCTCGCGACCCGGAGCGGCGGGTGGCCATCACCGGCATGGGCGTCATGACGCCCATCGGCGAGCGCCTCGACGACTACCTCGAGTCGCTCCTGGCCGGACGCTCGGCGGTGACCCGCTGGAGGAGCGTGGACGAGCGCTGCGCCTCCAAGATCGGCGGCGACATGTCGGGCTTCGACCTGGAAGCCCACCTCCGCCGGGCGGCGGACGCCTATCCCGCCGCCCTCGCGCAGTCGGCGCGCAAGCTGATGCGCCCCACCCCCCTCAGCGGCCGCATCACGGCGCCCGCGGCCATGCAGGCCTTCGTGGACGCGGGGCTGCCCCACCCCGCGGTCGTCCCCGAGCGCTTCGGCCACGTGCTGGCCGGGCACAACGTGAACTCCAACTACGTGTACGAGGGCCACAAGGTCTTCCTGGAGGAGCCCGAGTACATCGACCCCCTCTACGGCGTCGTCTCCGAGGACACGGACGTGCTCTCGGTGATCTCGGAGCTCTTGACCCTGCGCGGCCCGAGCTTCACCGTGGGCGGGGCCTGCGCCACGGGCAACCTGGGGATCATGGTGGCCACGGACCTCCTCCGCTCGGGGCGGGTGGACGCGGTGCTCGTGACCGGCGCCAGCAACGACCTCGACCCGCCGTCCCTCCATTCCTGGGTCATCATCGAGGCCCTCTCGTTCCGGTCCTTCAACGACGACCCCGCCCGCGCCAGCCGGCCCTTCGACGCCCTGCGCGAGGGCTTCGTCCCCAGCCAGGCGGCGGCGGCGGTGGTGCTGGAGACCCTCGCCGGCGCCCGCGCGCGGGGGGCGCGCGTCCGGGCCGAGGTCCTGGGCGCGGCCGCGGCCTCGGACGCCACCCGCCTCACCAAACCCGACCAGAACGGACAGGTGCGGGCCATGCGCGGTGCGCTCGCGGACGCCCGCGTGGAGCCGCAGGACGTGGACTACGTGAACGCCCACGCGACGTCCACGCCGCTGGGCGACGCGGTGGAGGTGGCGGCGCTCAAGGAGGTCTTCGGCGATCACGCCTACCGCATCCCGGTCAACGCCACGAAGTCCATGCTGGGCCATTGCCTCTCCGCGGCGGGGCTGGTGGAGCTGGTGGCCACCGTCCTCCAGATGGAGCGCGGCGTGCTGCACCCCACGATCAACCAGGAGCGGAAGGACCCCGAGCTGGACCTGGACTTCGTGCCCAACCAGGCGCGGCCCGCGCGGATCGAGGTCGGGATCTCCAACGGCTTCGGGTTCGGCGGCCTCAACTCCTGCGTGGTGGTGGGGCGGCCGTCGTGACCCTGGAGGGCCGCGGCGTCCTGGTGGTCGGCGCCGGGTCGGCCCGCGGCCGCGCCGTGGCGCTCCTGGCCGCGGCCCGTGGCGCGGCCGTGGTCTTCTCCGTGCCGCCGGGCGGGGAGGCGCGCGCAGCCGAGATCGAGGGCCTCGCGGCCGGGCGCGCCGGCAGCGTCACCGCCGACGCCACGCGGGAGGACGAGGCCGAGCGGCTCTTCGGCGCGGCGGTGGGCCGGCTGCCGCGCGTCGACGTCGTGGTGAGCGTCGCGCCCGACGCTCCGCCGCGGCGTTTGGCCGAGACCTCGCTCGCGGAATGGGACGGCGCGGTCTCTCGCGCGCTCCGCGGCGCGTTCTTCGTCTCGCGGCTGGCGGTCGAGGAGTTCCTGGCCCACGGGGCCGGCGGGCGGCTCGTGCACGTGACGCCGCTCGTGCGGCCGGGAGCGCCGGCCCAGGCCCTGGCCGCCGCGTCGCTCCAGGCCCTGCTCTCCCTGATGCGCAGCACCGCCAAGGAGTACGGCCCCCGCCGCGTGGCGAGCAACGCCGTCGTGCCCGTGCCCCCGGACCCCGGAGGGCCGCCGCGGGACGCGGTGGCGGAGGCGGTCCTGTTCCTCGCCTCCGCCGAGGCCTCCTACGTGAACGGAGAGGCGCTGCGCGCCTCCTGCTCCCTTCCGTGATCCCCGCGGGCCCCCGGCGCGAGGACGAGGACGCGCGCGCCGCGGTCGGCCTCTTCTACGACGACATGGACGGCTTCTACGAGGCGGTGTGGGGCGGCAACCTGCACGCCGGCCTCTGGGCGGGTGCGGAGGACCGCTCGTCCCTGGCCGAGGCCCAGGACCGGATGACGGACCTCTTCGGCGAGCGCGTGCGCCTGGGCGGCGGGCAGCTGCTCCTGGACGTGGGCTGCGGTACCGGCGCCCCCGCGGTCCGGGCCGTGCGGAACCTCGGCTGCCGCGGGCTGGGAGTGACGGTGAGCCGGGCCCAGGTCCTTCGCGCGCGGGGCCGCGCGCGCGCCGCGGGGCTCGCGGACCGCCTGGCGTTCCTGATGGCCGACACGGGGGCCCTGCCCTTCCGCGACGGCCTGTTCGACGGGGCCTGGGCGCTGGAGTCGATCTTCCACGTGGCCGACCGCACCGCGGCCCTGCGCGAGATCCGCCGCGTCCTGCGTCCCGGCGCGCGCCTGGTCCTGACCGACCTCGTGGAGAGCCGTCCCCTCGACGCGCGGCAGCGCGGCGTGACGCGGGCCCTGCAGATCGCCAGCCTCGCGCGTCCCGGCCAGTACCGGGACTGGCTGGCCGAGGCCGCCCTGGAGTGCGTCGAGACCCTGGACCTGAGCGCCGCGGTGCGCCGCTCGGTCGGCGAGACGATCCGGGCGGCGGACGCGCGGGCGAGCGAGCTGCGCTCGGTCTACGGCGAGGAGCTGTACGCCACCATGCGCGCCCTGCTGCCCGAGCTGGATGCGCTCTACGCCGAGAAGCTCGGGTACCTCCTGGTCGTGGCGCGCCGGCCGGAGGCCTGACGCGCTAGCGCCCGCCCAGGCGGGAGAGCGCCTCTCTCGCCTTCGCGGCCTCGGGCGACGTCCCGTAGAGCTCGATCGCCCGCCGGTACTCCCGCTCGGCCTCGTCACGGCGGCCCGCCTCGTCGAGGAGGCGGCCGGCGCGGAGGTGCAGCCGGGCGGACGACGGCACGCGCGCCAGGCCCTGCCGCAGGACCTCCAGGGCCTCGTCGCGGCGCCCCATGCGGTAGGCGGCGAGGGCCAGGTTCGAGTAGATCGCGTCGTCGTCGCCGAGGCCCGCTTCGAGGGCCGCGCGGTAGGCCTTGCGCGCCTCGGGGAAATCGCCTTCGTCCAGGAGGCGGTCGCCCAGCCCCACCAGGGCCCGCGCGGCCACCCGGCCCTCGTTCGACCGGGGGCTCATCCCCGCGATCGCCAGGAAGGCGGAGGACGCCTCGCGCAACCGGCCCAGCCGGACCAGCGTCGCGCCGAGGCGGAGGCGCGGCGACAATTGCCTCGGCGCCCGGTCCACGACGACGCGCAGCTCCTTGGCGGCCTCCTCCGGGCGGCCGGACTCGAGCAGCACGTTCGCCAGCTCCTCGCGCAGCCCGACGGCGTCGGGGAACTTCGTGACCGCGGGCCGCAGCAGGCCCAGGGCGTCCTTGCCTCGACCCTCGCGGGCCAGGGACCGCGCCATCCCCTGGATATAGGTGGGCTCGTCCGGATGGCGGAGCGACAGCTCGGCGTACTCCTGGAAGGCCTCGGCGGGGCGTCCGAGCTCCAGGAGCGTGTCGGCCACGCGCAGGCGGACGGTGACGGAGCGGGGGTTCAACCCCAGCGCCTCCCGGTAGGCGCCGAGGGCCTCGTCCCGCTTGCCCCTGGCCGCGAGGTCCTCGCCGCGCGAGTAGGCCGCGAGCAGCGGGGCGTTGTCCTTGGCATCGGGGAGGGCGGCGCCGGCTTCCCCGGCGTCGGCGGCGGGGATCCCGCCGACGTAACCCAGGGCCCGCAGCCGGCCGGCGGTCTCGGGGTCCGTGGCCGCGAGGCCCTGGAGGGGATCGATGCCGGCCGTGTACCGCGCGAGCCGCGCCGCCAGACGCTCCATCTCCTGCGGGTTCCGGGCGGCCAGGTTCACGGCCGCCGCCGGATCCCGCTCCACGTCGTAGAGCTCGGGCCGCGGCGATTGGATGAACAGCCAACGACCGGTCCGCAACCCCAGGAGCTCCCGTGCGCCCCACCAGAGCCGGGGATGATAGGACTCGAGGTAGGCGGGCCCGGGCTCGCGGCGGCTGCGCAGCGTCACCAGGGGGACCAGGCTCGCGCCGTCGAGCCCCTCCGGGACCGGCAGGCCCGCGATCTCGAGGAGGGTGGGCATCAGGTCCACGCCCCGCACGATCGGCTCCACCGCCACCCCGGCGGGGAGCGACCCGGGCAGGGACAGGATGAACGGGACGCGCTGCGTGCCCTCGTAGATGAAGTACGAGTGCGTCAGCTCCTGGTGCTCGCCCAGCGACTCGCCGTGGTCGCCGACGGCGGCCACGAGGGTGGGCCGTCCACGCGCGGCCAGCGCCGCCAGGAGGCGGCCGACCTCGGCGTCCATGTAGGCGATCTCGCCCTCGTAGGGGCGGGCCTCGAACCGCGTGGCGAAGGGCTCCGGCGGCTCATAGGGAAGATGGGGATCGTAGAGGTGGACCCAGGCGAACACGGGGCGCGGGTCCGCGGCCCGCAGCCAGGCCAGGGCGCGGTCGACGGTGACGCCGCCCCTCACCGAGTCGAGGATGCGCTCCCCGCCCGTGGCCGCGACGTCGTCCTGGTAGGTGGCGAAGCCGCGGGCCAGCCCGAAGCGGCGATCGAGCACGAACGCGCTGACGAAGGCCGCCGTACGGTAACCCGCCTCCACGAACGGCTCGGCCAGGGTGGGCAGGTCCTCCTTCAGGACGTACCCGCCGTTGTCGTGGACGCCGTGGCGCGGGGGCAGGAGGCCCGTGAGCAGCGAGGAGTGCGAGGGCGCGGTCAGGGGCACGTGGGCGTAGGCGCGGCGGAACAGGACCCCGCCCCGCGCGAGGCCGTCCAGGTTGGGAGACGTGTCGCCCCCGCCGTAGCAGCCCAGGCGGTCCGCGCGCGTGGTGTCCAGGGTGATGAGGACGACATCCAGCGGCCGCGGGGCCGAGCGCAGGCTTCTCTCGCGCCAGGACGTGCGCAGGAAGGGAAGGGCGGCGAGCACGGCGGCGGCGACGCCGGCGATGATCCAGGCTGCGCGCCGCCGCCTCATCTCCGCGGCAGGATAGACCTCACCTGTCCAGGGGACAAGATAGGATCGGTCGAGCGTCCCGATGATCGTGGAAGACAGGGTGATGTGGATCGCGGGACAGGACTACCATCCCCGTTCGGGCCCCGAACTTTCCGTTAAGAAGAAGGGAGAGGTCAAATGCAGAATCCCTCGAGCTGGCACCGGTCGCTTGCGATCGTCCTCGGTCTCATCCTGGCGCTGTCTTCCGCGCCCGTGTCGGCCGACGTCTGGGACAACGACCCTGGAAACGAGGACGACGGCTCTGGCACTGACAACGAGATCTTCCACGGCACCGTCCAGGTCCACGACCTCGCTTCCCAGGGCGGGGCCATCGACGAAGACTGGTACGTCGTGTTCTCCCGACCTTTTTCGTCCTACGAGGTGCTCGTGGACGGCCTGCAAGGCCAGGTCTTCGGGCCAGGATCCACTCTGCCCGTCGACCGCGTCAACGTCGCGGGGTCGGTCCTGACCGCCGGCGCTACCCCGCAGGATGGCCTGGGCGCGGCCCAATCCGTGCGCTGGGCGAACAATACGGCAGCGGTGGTCACCGACTACGTGCGGGTGGACGGCGTCAACACCGATTGCGGGACCGCCTGCACCACCGACGCCCAGTACACCATCCGCATGTGGGAGACCACGGCGTCCATCCCGCGCTTCAACAACTCGGGCTCCCAGCTCACCGTGCTGCTCCTGCAGAACCCCACCAACTACCCGATCAACGGCACGGTCTACTTCTGGGACGTCTCGGGCAGCTTCCTGGGCTCCCAGGGCTTCTCCCTGGCCGGCAAGGCGCTCCTCATCTTCAACACCAACACCGTGGCCCCGGGCCTGGCGGGCGCGATCACCATCACCCACAACGGCCGGTTCGGCGACCTCCAGGGCAAGAGCGTGGCCCTGGAGCCGGCTACGGGCTTTTCGTTCGACACGCCGATGTCGTACCGGGCGCACTAAGGATCCGCCATCGGGCCGCGTCCGGACCGGGCCGGGGCTCGCTCCCCGGCCCGATCCGTCTCCCGCGCCAAAAAGGACACGTGCTAGGATCCGTCCACAGAAGGAGGGGGACGGCGATGCGCAACGTGTGGATGGTGCTGGGACTGGGGCTGTCGCTCACCACGGCGGGGCCGGCCGGGGCCGACGTCTGGGACATCCAGACGTCGAACGACAACAGCCCGGGCGGGACGCAGAACGAGCTCGTCCACGGCAGCGACCAGATCCACGACCTGGGGTTCCTCCCCGGTCCCTTGGCCGACCAGGATTGGTACCGCATCGGCCAGAAGCCCTACGCCTCCTACGAGGTGACCGTAGACGCCACCTCGGGCGACATCGGGGCGGGCGTGCTCGTGCAGCGCTTCGCCTCGGACGGGGCCACCGTGCTCCAGACCGCGCTGCCGGTCACCGCCGGCCTCAACTACAGCCAGAGCCTGCGCTTCATCAACGCCACCGCGGCTCCGGTGGACGACCAGTACGTGCGCGTGGTCAGCAGCGGCTGCACCACGGACTGCGGCCCCGACGACGTCTACCGGCTGCGCTCGTTCGAGACCACGCAGTCGATCCCGCGCTTCAACAACGCCGGGAGCCAGGTCACGGTCCTGCTGCTGCAGAACCCGTCGGCCTACCCGATCACCGGCAACATCTACTTCTGGGCGACGACGGGCGGCTCCCCCCTGGGGGTCCACGCCTTCACGCTGCCCGCCAAGAACACCCTCGTCTTGAACACCGCTACGGTGGTGCCGGGCTTGGGCGGGGCGATCACGCTCGCCAACGACGGCCGCTACGGGGACCTGGCCGGGAAGACCGTGGCCCTGGAGCCGGCCACGGGGTTCAGCTTCGACTCGCCGATGGTGCCGCGGGTGAACTAGATGTTCGGCATCATCGACTCGCTGACCTTGAACCACTGACCGTCCTCGAGCACCCAGCTCTCGTCGGTCGAGGTCACCAGCTCCGCCCCGTCCAGGACGGAAGGCTTGGTGCGCAGCTTCACCTTGAGGGTGGCCCGGGTGGGCGAATCGAACCTCACGCCGTCGATCCCCAGGAACTCCGGGGCGAAGCGGTTGAGGCGGCGGAAGTCCACGGCGAACTTCTCGGGCGTCAGCGAGGAGCGGAAGCTCTTCTCGTAGAAGGGCAGGATGCTCCCGAGGTTCATGGTCATCCGCTGCTTCCAGTATTCGGTGACCCGGGCCTTCACCTTGGCCTCCTGGGCCGGGTCCGCGGGCACGGAGGGCGCCGCGGGGGGCTTCGCGGCCGCGGCCGGCTGGGCCGCCGCCACCGGCTTGGGCTTCTCCTTCGGGGCCTGGGCGGCCGCGGGAGACGCGAGCGCCAGGGACGCGCCCGCTGCGACGAGGACGTGACGATCGAGCTTCAAGGGACCCCGCTCCTTTCGCGCCGCAGGAACGCCTCGGCGCCTTCGGCGAGCCGGATGGGCCGGCCGCGAGTAGGGTAGACTAACACCCGCTCCCCGGGCCCGCAACCGGAGCGCGCCGCCTGACGATGATCTACTTCGAGCACGTGCTGCGCCTGGCGCGGGTCCCTCCGCCCCGCCTCATCGAGGTCCTCGCCACCAGCGCCGAGCCGTGGGTCTTCCGCGATCTGCACGGGGAAATGCTCGACCTCTTCCCGCACGCGGTGGTGAGGGAGGGGCGGCCGGGCCAGGCCCCGGACCCCGAGGCCGACCTCGTGATCGTGCCCCTCGTGGAGGAGGGCGCGTTCCCGCATCAGGACGTCGTCTATCGCTCGCTGCCGCTGCTCCGCGCCCTGGGGAGCGGACCGCTCGCCCGGTCTTCGGCCCACGTCCTCCTGTACCGCGCCCGCTGGCGCCAGGCCGAGGTGGTGGCGGCGGCCGCGCTGCGCCGCTACGCCGCGCGCCTGGCCCGGGAGCGGCGGCTTCTCGGCTGGCTCGAGCGCTCCGCGCTCCTGAAGAAGATCCTGAAGCCGCGGCGCTGACGCGGATGCCCCGGCTCCTCATGGTCGCCGGCACGCAGCCCACCGCGAGCGACCTCCACCTCCTCTACCTCCGCGCCTTCGAGAAGATCGGCTTCGAGGCCACGCTGCTGGCCCACGACTCCGCCCTGCCCTTCGCGGAGAAGGTCCTCCAGCAGGGCCGGCTCCAGCTCTCCTCCGCGCATTTCGCGCTGTTCAACCGCCGCGCGCGGCGCGCCGCGATGGCGCTGCGGCCCGACCTCGTGCTCGTCTCCGGGTCGAACTGGTACCTGCTCCCCGAGACCCTGCGCGAGATGAAGCGCCGCCTCGGCTGCCGGATCGTCCTGAACGAGCAGCACCTCCAGGTCTTCCGCAGCCATCAGGCGGCGGCCCTCGAGGTCTACGACCACGTCTTCACCCAGGACAGCGCGCTCGTCCCGCTGCTGCGGGCGGCGTCCCCCGCCCGCAACGTCTCTTTCCTGGGACCCGCCTGCGATCCCGTCGAGCACCGGCCGGTCGCCCTCAGCGATGAGGAGCGCGCGCACCTGGGCTCCGACCTCGCCTACGTGGGCTGGGCCTACCCCAACCGGCTCCGGCTCTTCGAGGACCTCCTCGACTTCGACGTCCGGCTGTGGGGCATGGGCTGGGACGCGTCCCCGGCGCTGGCGGACAGGTTCCGGCGCGAGCCGGTACACGGCCTCAAGAAGACGAAGATCTACAATGCGGCGCGGATCGTCGTGAACCTGCAGTCCACGACCTACCAGGTGGACGGCGTCACCTGCCGGCCCTTCGAGGTCGCGGCCTGCGGCGGCTTCTGCCTCTCGGAGCCCAAGAAGGACCTGGCCGCGTTCTTCGAGCCGGGAGAGGAGATGGTCACCTTCGAGGACGTGTCGGACCTGAAGAAGAAGGCCGCCTACTACCTCGCCCACGAGGACGAGCGCCGCGCCATCGCCGCGCGGGCGCGGGCCCGCGCCCTGCGGGAGCACACCTACGAGCACCGGGCGCGCCAGGTGGCGGCGGCGGTGGGGATGGCCTGAGGATGGCCTGGACCTACCACGACCCCGTCTTCGAGCACGCCGCCGAACCCGCCGCGTCCTGGCTCGGCCATCGGCGCTTCGGCTACGACCTCGTCCGCAACCTGCGCCCGCGCCGCCTGGTCGAGCTGGGGGTCTGCCTGGGCACATCGTTCTTCGCCTTCTGCCAGGCCGTGAAGGACGGCGGGCTTGACACGGAGCTCCTGGCGGTGGACACCTGGGAGGGGGACGAGCACACCGGCAAGTACGGCCCCGGCTACCTGGAGCAGTTCAACCGGGTCTGGCGGACCCGCTTCCCGGACCTGGCCGTGCGCCAGATCAAGCGGCCCTTCGACGAGGCGCGGAAGGAGTTTCCCGCCGGCTCGGTGGACGTCCTGCACCTCGACGGCTGCCACACCTACGAAGCCGCGCACCACGACTACGAAACCTGGGCGGACTCCCTGAGGGAAGGGGGCGTGATCCTCTTCCACGACGTCGCCGTCCGCGACCACGACCGGGGCTTCGGCGTGTACCGCTTGTGGGAGGAGCTGAAGGCCCGCTTCCCCACCGCCGAGTTCGCCCACTCCTTCGGCCTGGGCGTCCTCTTTCGATCCAACCCGCCTCCCGACCTCGCTCGCCTGCAAGAGGAGTGGCGGCGGCGCTACGAAGGCCAGGGCGTTCAGCGCACGTAGCCCAAGGCACGCAGCTCCTCGCGCATCTCTCGAGGGAGCGTGCCCGGTGCGTGTGAGCGCGCCGACCCATCGAGGCGGTGCGCCAGCTCGGCCTGGAGCACCCTGAAGGCGACGGGGGCCCGTGGGTGGGCGGGGTCCCAGAGGTTCTCGGTTTCCTGTGGGTCGTTTGCGAGGTCGTACAACCCATATCGGGCCCGACGGATATCGTCCTGGATCAGCTTCCACGGCCCGGAGATCACGGCACGCCCCTCCCAGTCGAACCGGCGGATCTCTTGGTCCCGGAAGCGGGCGATCTTGATGGGCCGCGGGCCCAGGCGGCCCTCGACGGCATCGAACAGACTGTCTCCCGCCAGGGAGGGAGGTCTCTCCTGTCCCGCCATGTCCAGAATCGTGGGGACCACGTCGACGTGCTGGACCGGTGTGCGAACGCGAGCCGCGCGGGTTCGCCCGGGCGGCTTGAAGATCAGCGGCACGCGCGCGACGTGCTCCCAGAAGGTGGAGCCGTGCCCGATCTGGGGTCCCCGGTCGGTCTGGTCCTCGCCGTGGTCTGCGGTCAGGAACACCGCCGTACGGTCGTAGAGACCCCGCTCTTTCAGGAAGTCCAGCAGCCTCCCGAACTGAAGGTCGTTGTGCAGGATTTCGCCGTCGTAGAGACCCACCATGTACTCCTGCAGCAAGCGGTACTCCTCGCTCTCGCGGTGGTGTGACGCGGCCGCCCACCGCGCCGCCCCCTCCTCCCAGCCAAGACCCTCCAGGGGGTGGCCCTTCACGAACTTCCGGAACGGGTCTCGAGGCTCGTAGGGGCTGTGGGGATCGCCCGTCTGGACCAGGAGGAAGAACGGCTCGCTCAGCCCGCGAGCGTTCGCCATGATCTTCTCGTGGATGAGCCGTGAGCCCACGGTGCTGAGCTTGTGCTTGTCCAGCCCATCCCAGAGATCCGGGCTCCCGAGGAAGTAATCGTAGTCACGGTCGAATCCGAACAAGCGGCCGACGTTGCCGTTCACCTGGAATCCGAGGGTGCGATAGCCCGACCGCCGCAGATACGTGGAGAGCTGCGGCACCGATGCGTCGAGATGGGCCACGTCGTCGACGGCTCCGTGCTGGTCGGGGAGGCGCCCGGTGAGGAGACTGCCCACGGAGGGCTTGGTCCAGATGGAGTGAGCGTAGGCCCGCTCGAACGTGATGGCCTCGTGAGCGAAGCCATCGATCCGCGGCGAAGTCTCGCGAGCGTACCCGTAGGGCTGGAGGTGGTCGGCCCGCAGGGTGTCGATGATGTAGAGCACCACATTGGGCAGCCGCCCGGCGGGGGACACCTGCCGGCGGGCTGGTGGGCGTGTCGCGGGCATCAGAACCTTCGGTCGCTCCCAGGTGACGAGGTCGTCGGACGCCGATCCGGACCCCGCCTCCGCATCGAAGCGGACGCAGGCTGGCCGACCGCCGAAGGCGGCGAGCGGAAGCCGGACCGTCCGCCCCTCGGACACGGTTTCGTCGAAGAGCACTCGCGCCTGCTCTCCGTCGGTCTCAACGATCACGCGCTGCCGCCTCGGGGTTCGCCCGGGTCGCGTCTCGAAGACCAGGGTGGCCTCCTCCGGCGGGAGAAGGCAGAAGGCGAGGTGGGCGCTTGGCGCCTGCACGATTGCGTCCCCCCGTCGCATCGAGCCGCGCGGCAGCCGCCTTTCGGCCTCGCGCTCGCTGGCTGCGGCCGGAGCCAGTCTGAGAGAGAGCAGCCGGAACGACTCGGCGCCGTCGCATCGGATCTCGATCTCGTTCGTGCCGCGGATCCACCATGCCGCCGGCACCACGGACTCGTGGCGGATGCGGGCGGGGGCTTCGAACTCCTGGTAGGGCCGGCCATTCACGGCCAATCGGACGCGGCGCAGGCCATTGCGGGCGCTCCATTGCGGCGCGACCTCCAAGGTCAGCGTGGCGTCGGAGGGGATCGCAGGCACTCGCAACGAGGCCGTGGGTCCTTGACTCAGGAGCCCAGGGGAGCCGGCTTCCAGGGGCGCCCAGCGGGCGTCGAGGAGCCGGACGCTGGCGAGGCTTGTGCCGTCCAGGTCCAGACGGGGAAGCCAGAAGGCCTCGGCGGTGTCGATCTGCGCCGCCAGGTCGCGCCAGACGGCCTGCGGGCGGCGCGTGAGCAGGTGGCCGGCGGAGGCGAGCAGCAAGGCCGCTCCGCCTGTGGCCACGGCCAGCCGGGAAACGGTGCGCTTCTTCAACGGGACGCTCGGCCGGCCCGCTGCGGGACGTGCGTCCACGCCTGCCCCTGCGTTCTCATGCAGGGCCGTCGAGCGGCAGCGGCTCCACTCGAAGCCGGTCGAGCAGGATTCCCAGCGGCCGCGGGTCGTCGCTGACACCGAGGGACTTCGGGGAGAAAACGTCGGCGACGCCAAGTGCCAGGCGCAGCCTGCCGTCGGCGCAGCTCGCGACCGCCGCCGGGACGCGCCCGCGAAAGACCGTCGCCCCCGCTTCGTCGCGCGCGGCATCGAGCGCGACCGGCTGGCCGTTCACGGTGAGCGTCACGGTCTTCAGCACCTCCGCCGTCACGCCCATGAGGACGCGGAACGAGACGATGTAATCGAGGCCCGGCAGAACCCGCACTTGCAGGCTCGCGGTGCGCCCCGCCGTCCAAGTGCGAGACCCCTCGGGTGTCCACCAGCCGCGGCCGGACACGGGCCGGTCGAACTCGAACGCGAGGGCGGCATGGGGCAGCTTGTCCGACGCGAGCAATTCCATCGGGGACTCGACCAGCGTGTAGAAGCGGTCCGGAGGTGCGGCCCGGTCGTCGACGAGTCGCGTGACATCGTAGCCCGTGGCCTCGGGTACGGGCAGTCGATCCAGGCGTCTGAGCCCTGCCGGCGGCGTGTAGGCGAAAGCAATGACCTTGCTGTTTGGATACCTCGACCCACCGCGGGCACCTCGCCCGGAGAGATCGCACGCCGAACAGGAGAAGCGGGGTGGCGAAAACGAGCGGGAACGCCACTTCCTGCTCGGTCAGGCAGACCAACTGGGCCAGACAGAAACCGATCGCAGTCGGAAGCGCAGGGCGGCGCGCACACAACGCCAAGAGGTTGGCGGCGATGAGGTAGAAGACGGCCGCCAGGTTGTGGGTCGGCCGAGTGGGAACAAGTACGATTTGAAGGGCATCCGCGGGGCGCTGCTCTATGCCGTCTACCGGGTGAGCCTGGAAGAGACCCCTTGACCGCGGCCGCCGACCTCGGCCGCGGTGCGACCCTCGCTGGTCACGAACGGCTCCACCACGCCGTGCCGGCACTCCATCGGCAGCTCCGCTATTCCGTGGAACGGCAACGGACCCTCGCCCTCCTTGAAGACCTCGATGGGCCCGAGCATCTCGTGCCAATCGTGGACGCGTCCGAGCTCGGCGGTGCCGACGTTGAAGGTGTACCGGCCGGGCTGGATGCTGAAACGGACGGTGAGGCGCACCACCAGGCTCTCGCCGGAGCTCAGGGCCGGCAGGCGGTGGCCCAGATTCCCGGTGCCCGCGGAGAAGACCAGGTTCCCCAGGCGGTCGAAGAGCACGAAGCCCGCCGAGGGCTCGGCGACGGCCCCGTGCGACACGATGAGCAGGTCGATGTTCAGCACGTCCCTCAGGGGGACGGCCAGGGTGTCGCGCCCATCGGCGTCGGTCAGGCGTGCCGCCGCGACCTCCAGCCCGCGGTCGCCGTGGCGCCGGCCGTCCGGGCTCAGGATGTTGCCCCGCCGGACCTCGGACGCGGTCATTCCGGCCTGCGGATCCGCCTGCCGGTCGTGCAGCACGGGGCCGCGGGGCGGCCTCCCATGGAAGACGGCGCTGTGGTAGCGGTTTACGGCCTCGCTGGACGGCCCGAGGAAGACGGCGCGGCCGCCCTGCAGGACCAGCACCTCGCGGCACAGCTTCCGCACCGCGTCCATCTCGTGGGAGACGAACAGGAAGCTCGTCCCCGACTCGCGCAGGGCCTCGATGCGGGCCGCGCACTTCTGCTGGAAGAAGATGTCGCCCACGCTCAGGGCCTCGTCAACGACCAACAGGTCCGGCTTCAGGAACGCGAACAGGGCGAAGCCGAGGCGCACGTGCATCCCCGAGGAGTAGAACCGGAGGGGACGGTCGAAGAACTCCCCGATGTCCGCGAACTCGCGGATCTGTTCCACGACGTCCGGGTTCAGCAGCTCCTCGGGCAGGGCCAGGAGGCGCGCGCTCTGGTGGATGTTCTCCCGGCCCGTGAGGTCCGGGTGGAAGCCCGTCCCCAGCTCCAGGAGGGAGTAGACCGAGGAGGCGTTGACGCGGAAGCGGCCCTCGGTGGGCTGGAGCACCCTGGACAGGACCTTCAGGAGCGTGGTCTTCCCCGATCCGTTGGGACCGATGATGCCGAAGCACTCGCCGGGCGGTACGGTGAAGGAGATGTCCCGGAGCGCCCAGAAGTCCGAATGCCGGCGGACCTTTCCGCCCGTGAGCCACTCGATCGCGCGGTCCCACGGTGTGCGATAGATCTTGAACTTCTTGCCGAGGCCGTCGACCTGCACCATCGGGGTGTTGTTCACAGGGCGTCCCGGAGGTCCGAGCTGAGGCGCTGCAGCATCGAGGCCCCCAGGGCGGAGAAGAGGAGGGCCAGGCCGGCCATCCAGAGCCAATCACCCGCCAGGGGGACCGCGCCCTCGATGAGGAGCCGCCGGACGGCCACGATGTAGGCGGTGGGCGGGTTCCACCGCATCACCTCCGTGAGCAGGGGGCCGAGCGAGGTCTCGTCGTAGACAACGGGCGTCAGCCAGAACCAGAACTGCAGGACGATGCTCATGATCTGGGTCACGTCACGGAAGAAGACAGTGACCGTGGCCAGGATGAGGGCCAGTCCGAAGCAGAGGCCGAGGAGGAGCAGGAGAACCACGGGGATCAGGACCCAGGCCGCGCGCGGCGGGATGCCGGTGAGGAGCGCGATGGCCACGAGGGCCACGGCGTAGAGGCCGAGGGTCAGGCCCGAGGTGGTCACGGTCTGCGCGACGAACACGCCCTCGGGGATGGCCAGCTTCTTGAGGTAGCCCTCGTTGGCCAGGAGCGCGGTGGTGCCGCGTCCCACCGCCTCCGCGAAGACGAACCACGGCAGGATGCCGGCGCAAAGGAATACCGCGTACGCCTCCGGGGAATACGACCCGGACCCCCGCGTGCCCATGAACCGCGAGAACACCACGAAGTAGACGATGATCTGGGCGAGAGGGGTCACGACGTGCCACAGGATGCCGATGCCCGATCCCGCGTACCGCTGCTTCAGCTCGCGGATCGCGCCCCTCAAGATGTAATGCCGGTAGCTCCACAGCGAGCTGAAGAGTCCGCCCACCTCCACGAGGTGGTGGGTGGCGGCGGGGGCGGTGGCCATGCGCGGATTGTAACCTTCAGGCGCGCAGGAGCAGGGCCGGCCGAACCTTGACACGGGTCCGCGCCGTAACCCATACTAGCGACGGCATTTTTCGCCGAGGAAGGGCTTTTTCGGCGCGGGAGGGTGAAAGGTTGCGCATAGCGCTCATCAGCATGTACGACCAGGGAACGCACGGGCACCGGTCGATCTCCGCGGTCCTGAAGGCCGCGGGGGTGGAGGTCCACAACATCTTCTTCGGCGACAAGATCATCCAGGACGTGCCCACGGTCTCCGAGCGTGAGCTGCAGGCAGTGGAGCACCTCGTCCGGAACATCCAGCCCGACCTGGTCGGCTTCAGCATCACGAGCATGCTCTGCCACCCGCCGGCGGTCGCCGTCTCCCAGCGGGTGAAGGACACCCTGGACGTCCCCATCATCTTCGGGGGCCCGTACCCGGCGCTGCTGCCCGAGTTCTGCATCAAGAACGCGCCCATCGACTACGTGTCCATCGGCGAGGCCGAGGAGTCGCTGGTCGAGGTCTGCCAGCGGCTCTCCGACGGTAAGGCCGCGCACGACGTGCCGGGGATCATGAGCCGCCGCAGCCTGGCCTTCGTCCGGCGCGATCCGCCCGAGGACCTCGACGCCCTGCCCTTCCCCGACATCGACGACGGGCCCGGCAAGTACCTCGTCTCCTCCGCCGACGGTGCCATCATCGAGGGAGATCCCTTCCACAGGGGATACGGCTACAACACGAAATGCTCGCGGAATTGCCCGTTCAACTGCAGCTTCTGCAGCGCCCCCAACGTGCGCCAACTGGCCTCGCCCGGCATGTCCCTGCGGCGGCGATCCGTCGGCCACATCATCGAGGAGCTGAAGTACGCCCTGGAGACGAACCCGCGCGTGGGCACCATCGGCTTCTGGGACGACACGTTCCCCGCCGAGGCGAAGTGGCTCGCCGAGTTCACCGACGCGTACCGGAAGGAGATCCACCTTCCCTTCCACATCTGGGCCCACCCCAAGACAGTCAGGGAGAGCAACATCGCGGCCCTGGCCTCGGCCGGCCTCAAGGGCGTGATCCTCGGGATCGAGAGCGCCTGCGAGGAGACCCGCAAGAAGGTCTTCCTGCGCCCGGAGAGCAACGAGGAGATCGTCAAGGTGGACGCCATTCTCCACAAGCACGGCGTCGACCGGGCCTACGACCTGATCGTGGACCATCAGTGGGAGAGCCCCCGGGAGCTGGCCGACACCTTCGAGCTCATCTCGCGCCTGAAGAACCCGTTCAAGGTCAACATGCACAGCCTCATCCTGTTCCCGGAGACCCAGCTCGCCAAGCGCGCCATCCGGGAGGGCCTGGCCAAGGACGAGCGCGAGATCATCGAGGGCATCTTCGCCGACCTGAACGAATCGCGGCAGAGGTTCCAGTGGGTGCGCCAGGTCCCCGTCCAGCGGGACCTGGGACGGGCCTACTGGGTCTTCCTGATCCTGTGCCTGGGCAACCCCAAGATCCCGACCCGGCTCGTGAAGTTCCTCTCCCGGGTGAAGCTGCTGCGCAAGCACCCGGAGCTGCTGACCGACGCCCAGGTCATCGACATGCGCAAGGAGAACGACGAGTTCGGCCTCTACGTGATGTCGCTGTATCGCCGGTCGCCGCTACTGGGCGGCGTCTTCCGGGCCCTGCCCTGGTTCGAGAGGGCCCTGGACTCCGCGCTCAAGCGCTCGACGTCCTTCGCCATCGTGAGCTACCTGGCCCACCGCATCCTGGGCCGGGCGCCCGGCGTCGTGTTCCGCCGCGTCCGTCCCGAGGCCGCCGCGTAACCGTCGTCGGTCCCTTCAGCGCCTGCGGAACGCCGGTCTCAGTTGACGGGAAGAAACCGGAGACCGCTGAGCAGGAGGGCCCGGGACGGCTCACCGGGGCTCCGCGTCCAGTCGCTGTAGACGATCTTGAGGGAGTGCTTGCCGGCCGGCACGTCCACGGGCACCTCGAGCTTCTCGAACCGTCGCGGGTCCTGGAACACGTGCCGCGCGATCGTCTCGCCGTCGAGGAACAGCGTGACCTCCAGGCCCGGCGAGGCGGGGCGGCCCTCCAGGCTCAGCTGGAAGCGAGCCGGCCGCTCGGCCTCGACCCCGAGTGTCGTCTCGGGCCCGAGGCCCCACCGGACCAGCCCGAGACCCCATTGTGGATACGGGCCCTCGACGTCGAGGAGTCCCCTAGGGTCGTGGAATCCGTGGAAGGGGCCGATCCTTTCGAAGAGGTAATAGGCCCCTCCGTCGCCCTCGACCGTACGGAAAAGCAATAAGGACGGATGGGCGCGGACCGCGGCCAGCGTCTCGGCCCGGCGCCGGGCTGCCGGGGTGTTGGGTGCGACCTCCGTGGCGCCCGGAGCGGGCGCGATCACGAGGTCCGCCCAGTCGATGATCCTCCGGACCTCATCGGGCCGGCCCGAGCCGCCGCCGCGCGCGATGGGAAGAGACAGCCCGTCCCGGATGGCATTGAAGCGCAGCAGCTCGGGACTGACGGTTCCCTCCGCGGTGACGTAGATCCCCACTCCCGGCCGGTCGAGCCGCCCGCGTACCGCAGCGTAGACCTCGCCGACGAGCCGCCGGCGCTGCTTCACGGTGGCGTCCGAGGCCGAGCCCCACCTCGGTGGGGGTTTCGCCCACCACAGGCCTGCCAGCGCCGCCACGATCGCGAGCCCCGCTCCGTAGGCGCCGGTCAGCTCCGCCAGCGCTCGAAGGATGGCGAAGGTCGACAGGGCGGCGAACATCAAGCCGAAGTACGGCTGCTTCACGGAGGCCAGGGTCGGAAGCAGATAGGCAACCGCGACCGGGACCAGGGCCACGAGGACCAGCCGGTACCGGTCCCACCGTCCCCGGTAGGCCAGCATCGCGACCGAGGCGAGGAACACCCCGACCAGGAGCGCCAGGTGCTCGCCTCGCATCAGGTAGTCCGGGTTCCCCGTGAGGTAGTAGAGGGCCTGCTCCTTCCATCCACCCGGATGGGGAGCGACGGGCGGTGCGAAAAGGCCCTGCAATAGGTAGTTGAAGTAGTGGCGGGGCTGCAGGGCCAGGGGCAAGCCTCCCACGGCCATCATGGCGGCCGCGACCCAGACCCAGGCTCTCAGCGCTTCGCGGAGCCGCGAGCGTCCGGCCACGAGGGTCGCGACGAAGGTGGCGGCCATGAGGGCCACGGCGAAAACGAGGAACGACGGCTTGAACAGGATGGCCAGCCCGAAGGCGGCGCCGACGGCGCAGCGCCGGCGCCTCGAGGCCCGCACCAGGTCTTGCTCCAAGGCGAGGGCCACGCCGAAGCCGACCATGACGGCGCACGCCGGGTCGGGCCTGAACTCGAACACGAGCAGGCTCGTCCATGGCAGCGCCAGGACCAGGACCGCCGTTGCCACCCGCACGCCGAGGGACCGCTCCCGGAACAGATAGTCGACCATCCCCAGCAGCACGAGCACGAGGATCCCGTTGGCGGCGTAGGGCGCCCACTCCTTGATCCCGAAAAAGAGGAAGCCGGCCAGGGCCAGGAAGCTCGCGAGGGGCGAATGGGGGGGCGAGGAGAGGGTGTGCTTCACGAACGCCCCGAGGTTCCTGTTCTCCTCGAGGACGACCACGCGCTCCGCGGCGTCGGCGAAGTAGAACACGTCGTCGTACTCCGGCGGCAAGAGCAGCCGCCCGTGCCTTACGGAGTACTGGACCACGACGCCGGTGAAGGCGGCCGCGAGAGCGGCGCCCAGCAACAGACGGCCGGTCAGACCCATCGCCGTCTGCCCCCCTCTCGGCTGAACCGCATCCAGGAGAAGATGTTCATGTGCCACCGCAGGTCCGTCTGAGACCCCGCGGGAGCTGGCCCCGACACCTTCGACCTGATCTCTCCCCTGAAGAACCGTTCACGGTCAACATCTTCGCCGACCTCAACGAGTCGCGGCAGAGGTTCCAGTGGGTGTGCGCCAGGTGCCCGTCCAGCGGGACCTGGGCCGGGCGTCTTCCGGGCCCTACCCTCGTTCGAGAGGGCCCTGGACTCGCCCTCAAGCGGTTGAGGTCCTTCGCCATCGTGAGTTCGTGAGCTACCTGGCATACCGCACATCCTGGGCCGGGCGCCCGGCGTCGTCTTCCGCCGCCTCCGTCCCCAGGCCGCCGCCTAACAAGGCGACCGATTCCTTCAGCGCTTCCCGAACGCGGTGTCGTGCTCGGCCAGGAAATGGTCAGGGACGACGTGGCGGTCGCCGAGGCTGCGCTCGACGGCAGTGGCCCGGGCATAGGCCCGGCCGATCTTGAGGGCCTCGTCCTGGCGGAGGAACGTCTCGCAGGACCGCACCTCGAAGTAGCTCGACTCCAGCAGGAAACGCAGGCAGGAGAGGCTGGGTGCGTTCCAGGTCGAGGGGTCGCCCGGATAGATGCGGTCGTGGCCCCAGGTCATGGTCGTTTCTTCCGTGTCGAGCAGTACGGCCGTTTCGATCAAGAGCGTCCCGCCGGTCTTCAAGACCTTTCTCATCTTCGCCAGCCCGAGCACCGGGTAACGGAGGTGGTAGAGCACGCCGTAGCAGATCACGACGTCGAACTTCTGCGGGAGCAGGGCGTCGACGTCGTAGACGGACACGTCATCGCGGTAGCGGACCTTCGAGCCCAGGCACTCGATGACGAAGGGGACGCTGCGCGTCACCGTCTTGCGCTGGGACATGTCGTCGGTGGCCCAGACCTCGGCTGCGCCCAGCTTCTCCGCCTCGAAGCTCCAGTAGCCATCCCAGCAGCCCACTTCGAGGACGCGCTTGCCCCGGAAGTCCACGGCGCGGTGGCGCTCGCGCATGGGGGCCCACAGGCTTTCCCAGTCCGCGCCCGGGGTCACGATCCCAGGCGCCAACTCGATCCGGTGGTACCAGACCATGCTATTCATCGTCTCGATTATCCGGCCCACATCGCCGATCGCCCGCGACGGCTTCACCCCGCACACCTCATCTCAGCCAAACGATGCGCGAATCAGCTATAGCATACGGGCCCTCTGAACACCGCACTTCGCGATCATGAGTGCTTCTCCTTCCAGCACCGATTTGATCCCGCTCCTCTAGGCCCAGTAGCGCTCCACGAGGCGGAGGTTGAGGGCGGCCCTCGAGGCCAGCCGATCCCGCGCCTCGCCGAGCCTCCGAACCCGGTCCTGGCGGCCGTCCACGGCAGCCAGGACCCGCTCCACGACGGTCTTCGCCTCCACCGCCTCCATGGTCCCGGCCGGCTCGAGTCCCAGCTCCGCGAAGAGGCCGGCCACCTTCTCGCTGCGGACGATGCCCACCGGCGGCACGCCCCCCAGCACCGACTCGACCGTGAAGTGGTACCGGCCGGCCAGCGCGACCGTGGCATGGCTCAGCAGCCCCAGGACCTCGTCGGGCGCCCAGTAGAGGTGGGGGACGACGACCGAGCGCGTCTTCATCAGGGCCTGGGTCTCGCGCGCGGCGGCGAGGTCGTAGAACTCGCCCTCCCGGACCTCGTTGCAGAAGAAGGCGACCTGGAGGCCATGGGCCCCGCTCAGCTCGTCGAGGGCCGCGGCCACGGCCGTCTTCACGTCGGCCTTCCCGCGCCACACCTCGTTCACCACGTTGGCCACGAGGAGCGGCCGGCCCGGGTCGATGCCGAGGCGGGTCCAGGTGTCAGCGCCCCAGCTCTTGAGGTCGCGGCGGGGGCGGTAGAGCCAGGCCCAGTCCGCGCCGACCTCGATCTGGTCCCCGGACACGCCGAGGTCCAGGAGCGCGACCCGGCAGGCGGCCGACCGCACCGTCCAGGAGCGGATGGGCCGGAAGTCACGACCGAAGACCTGCCTCGCCTTCCCCGAGCGGAGCGGCTCCACCCCCACGCCGACCGCATCCACGGGCTGGCCGGCCGCGTGGAAGGCCCGCAGCCGCGGCGACAGGAACCGCAGCGGCCAGTCCAGGCCCAGCGACTCGGTGACGGGCGTGTCCCCCACGAGGAGCCCCGGCATGGGCGGCGCCGCGGTCAACGGCGCGCCGCTCCAGTCCAGGGGGACGTACTCGTGCCGCTCGGGATACGGCTCGCGCTGCTTCGTGTGATTGGGGAAGACGTCCACGGCCAGCCGCACGCCTTCTGGCAACGCGTCCCAGAAGGCGCGGGCCATGAGCTCGTCGCCGATGTTGCCCGCGCCGAGGCCGTTGCAGATCTGATGGGCGCGGAGGGGCATGCGCCGGCTCAGTATAATTCCGCCGTGACGCCAAGACATCCGGCGGCCAGGTGAGCGAGCAGCCCCTGGTGTCGATCGTCACTCCTTCCCTCAACCAGGGCCGGTTCATCGACGACACCATCAAGAGCGTGCTCGGACAGAACCATCCGCGGGTCGAGTATGTCGTCGTGGACGGCGGCTCCACCGACGGCACCCTCGCGATCCTCGGACGGTACGACGGCGCGCTCCGCTGGATCTCCGAGCCCGACGCCGGGCAGGGGGCCGCCATCAACAAGGGCCTGCGGCTCACCTCGGGCGAGATCCTGGGCTGGCTGAACTCCGACGACGTGTACGAGCCGGGTGCGATCTCCGCCGCCGTCCAGTTCCTGGAAGAGCACCCGGAGAATGCGCTCGTCTACGGAGACGCGACCCACATCGACGCCCTGGGCAATGAGATCGGCCCCTGCTCCTACGTCGAGCCCGCGAACGTGCATCGCCTGATCCACGAGGTGGACTACATCGTCCAGCCCGCGGCCTTCTTCCGGCGCTCCGCGTTCGAGGCCGTGGGCGGGCTGGACGAGTCGCTGCAATGGGCCCTGGACTACGACCTCTTCCTGAAGATCGCGCGCCGCTTCCCCATCGCGTACGTCCCGCGGAAGCTGGCCCGCTATCGGCTGACCGGCGAGAACAAGACCACCCGGGGCCGGTTCGAACGCTTCGCGGAGCTGGAGCGGGTCGGGCGGCGGCACGGCGCGGGTGGGCTGCCCGCGGTCTTCAGCGTCGACTACTTCTGGCTGTGCGTGAAGGAGGCGCGGCGGCTCGCCGCGAGGAAGGAGCTCCGGCGCGCGGCGAGGCTGGCGCTGCGAGGCGCCGGCGCGCTCTTCGGCTCGCCCCGTGCGCTCCGGCACTTCTTCCGGCTCTGCGTCGCGAAGGTCACGGGCGCAACGGCCGTGACCGGCGCCGGCGCCAGATGATGTGGTGGATCTCGCTTCACGACCGGCGAGCCTTCGACGACGTCGAACCTCCGTGGCCCCGGCGGGTCGTCCACGTGTTGTCGCCGCTGCTCGATGGAGCGAGGCGCGCCGCTCCTCGGGCGCTGCTCGCCATCGTCTCGGCGGGCTCGGTCCTCGCCGGGGCCGAGGCAGGGCTGCGAGGTGCTGGCCCGTACCCTGGCTCGATACGTCGAGGCTCGCTACGGACCCGCCATGCCCCGGCGCCAGGCTTCCGAATGAGCGCGTGCTCCTCGAGCGGCACGAACGGAGAGTCCGCCCATCACCATCGGTCGGTGGCGCGCAGGACGCCCGACCTCCGGGCGAAGCAGACGTCCACCTGGCCCAGGGCCCGATCCCAGGGCCGCCGCAGCGAGCCTCCCAGGTCATAGGCGTAGTAGTCGCGCTCCGCCATGAAGGCGACGACCTCATGGAAGAGCGGGATCCCCGGCAGGAAGCGGTAGAGCGAGGTCTCCACGATGAACGCCTCCACGGGGCCGAAGAGCCGCTGGCCGCCCCGCAACGCCTCCAGCTCGAACCCCTGGACGTCCAGCTTGACCAGGTCCGGCATGACGATGGCGCCCTCCTCCAGGAGGGAATCGATGGTCACGACGGGCACGCGGCGCCGCCCACCACTGCGCTCCTGTTCCGGCGACGGTTCGGGGAGGAAGGACGAGCCGCTGGAGTCGGCCCCGATGGTGAGGGTCAGCTCGCCCGGAGCGGCCCCCGCCCCCGCCTGGAACCAACGGGAGCCCGGATGGCGCTGGCAGAAGGCCTCGAGCAAAGGCTTCATCTCGACCTGCGGCTCGATCAGGAAGAAGCGGGCGGAGGGGAACGGCTCCGCGGCCATCCCGCTCCAGAGCCCCTGGTGGGCCCCCACGTCCAGGATGGAGCGGCATCGGAGCCCCCGCCCGCGCAACTCGAAGAGGAGCGACCGCATCTCGTCCACGTGGGCGGGGCGCTCCGACGAGATCCCTGGTTTCATCGCGCGCCGCACGATGGCTCCCAGGCGCTCGCGCAGGGCCACTACGTTCTCCTCTCAGCGGGCCGTGGTCAGGGCCTTCAACACGCCGGGCAACGGCCGGGGCTGGCCGGCCTCCCAGGCTTCGTATTCGGCGGCGGCGACGACGGCCCCCGCATCGCACATCGATTCCATGGCCGCGCACCAGGCGTCCCAGCGGTCCTCCACGACCACCGCGCCGGGCGGCGGATCCTGCGCGAAGGTGGCGTTCCGGGAGACGATCACGGGGACGCCGGCGCACGACAGCTCGGGCATCCGCGTCAGCGCGCCGAAGCCCTGATGCAGCGGGACGACCACCGCCGTGACGCGCGCCAGCAGCGCCTGCAGCGCGTCCTCTTCGAGCCACCCCCGGACCTCCACGCCCGGCAGGGTCTCGCCCGCCGGGAGAAGCGTCTCCGTATGGAGGCCGGCCACCACCACGCGCATGCCCGAGGGCAGCCCGCGGTCACGGATGTTGTCGAGGAACCAGGCCGACGAGGCCCGACGGATGACGGGCCCCACCGTGCCGAGGAGCAGGAACAGCCCCCGCTCGGCGGCCCCGCGCGACCGCGCCTCGCGGACCTTCTCGAATTGCTCCTTGATCTCGCCCACCGGAACGTACGGATAGAAGCTCCCGGGGATCCCGAGCCCGCCCATGAAGCCCGCCTCGACGCGCGAGATGTACAGGCAGTGGTCGCAACGCGCCAGCACCTCCACTTCGTTCGCGAGGTCCAGGGCCTTGGCCCGCATGGCCCATCTCCCGCGAAGATCGCAGCTCATGTCGAACGCCTCGAGGTTCTGGATGCAGGCCACGGTGGGGATCCCGTGGCGCGCGTTGATGGGGAGGAGCCCGGAGAAAGCCGCGTGCTCGATGACCGATACGGCAGGGCCCTGCACGGTGCCTAGCAGGGCCTCGTAGTAGGCGTGAAAGGCAGGCAGGGAATGGAGCTGGCTCGCAAACCGCGTCCGTACGATCAGCTTCAGGGGATTCTCGAGATAACGCGACCACGCGCGGCGAACCCGGAAGGGGAGCATTCGCCATGTCCACTCCGGGCGGTAGTTCCCGAGGTCGTCCGCGACCAGCACGTTCCCCGCCCCCAGGGCGTCCTCGAGGTCCCGGCGGATCTGGTAGGCGCGGCGATGGCCGCCGTGGCCCACGGGCCGAGGCACCTGGTGGCAGACGAGGATGGCCTTCACCGGGAGTGCCTTGCGGCGACGCTCGTGAGCAGCCCCCGGGCCCGGCGAGCGAGCCGCCACGCGCGCTCCGCCGTCCGGTAGCCCGCCCAGGAGAGCCACAGCCCCCACGATCGTGGCCGCCACGGCGGTGCGTGCCGACAGTTGACCTTCAACATCTCCGCGAAGAAGGCCGGCTTGCGGCTCTCCCAATCGCCGGTCTTCGACGCCGGGTGCATGCGGTAGAGGGCCAGGGTGTCGGGAAGGCAGACCGCCTCCGCGTCGCGGGAGGCGCGGAGGACCCACTCGTAATCGAGGGCATAGCGGAGGGTCTCGTCGAGCGCCCCCTTCTCCGCGAAGAGGCGGGCATCGAAGAAGAGCGTGGGCTGCGGGACGTCCCAGCCCTTCCAGTACCGCATCCGGCGCCATCCCGGGGCCAGCGGCTTGCCGGGATAAGGGCCCAGCGGCCGCCCCGCCGCATCGATGAACTGCGACGAGCCGTAGGCCAGCCGGCCTCCGCCCGCCAGGACCTCGGCGATCCGGCGCAGCGTGCCCGCCAGGTAGACGTCGTCCGCGTTCAGCCAGCCCCAGATGGACCCGCTGCACCGGGCGAACGCGGCGTTGATCGCGTGGCTCTGGCCGCGGTCCGGCCGGCTCCACCAATGCGCGAGGTGGGCAGCGTATTTCTCGATGATGGCCACGCTCCCATCCCGGCTGCCCCCGTCGGCGATCACGTATTCGAGGTCCGGATAGCCCTGGAGCAGGACGGACCGGATCGTCTCCTCGAGGAACTCCGCCTGGTCGAGGGAGGGCGTGACCACGCTCATCCGTGGCCAGGAGGAGCCGTCGGGCCTCGACCGCGGAGCGCGGGGCGTGGCCACGGTCCAGGGCCATCCCGTTCGTCCCGGCGGCGGGGAAGGGAGATCTTCCAGGGACGGACAGGGCCTCGGATCCGCGCTCCCGGTCACACTCTCGGAGGCGTCTTTGATGCGGGGGGGTCCGCTTCGGGCATGTCTCGCAGCGAGAAGCGGAGACTAGGGTGACTTCACTTCGTTGTCAAACCGCGGCCCAGGACGTCTCCCGATGCACGGCCTCGGGACGTTCCGGCGGATCGCCGGAGAGGAGGTATGCTATGGCCTCATGCTCGCCCCGGTATCCCGCGATTCCCTCTGCATCCTCCCCTGGATCCACCTGGAGGTGGTACCCGAAGGCAACGCCAAGATCTGTTGCGTGGCGAAGGAGGCCGTCCGCGACAAGGGCCCTCCCATGAACGTCGCCAGCAGCTCCCTCGAGGAGATTCGCGCGTCCAAGTACCTGCGCTCGGTACGGACCGCCCTCGCCGACGGGAGGAAGATCCCGGTCTGCGGGCATTGTTGGGAACAGGAGAAGCGCGGGGAGCGCAGCCAGCGCCAGTTCTGGAATGGCCTGTTCCCGGGAGCCATGAGCACGCTGCAGGCACGGCTGGAAGGGGCGTCCCACCCGGCCGACCCCATGCCCATGGAGTACCTGCAGATCAGCGTGGGCAACAAGTGCAACCTCGCCTGCCGCATGTGCAACGCTTCGTACAGCTCCCGGATCGCGGAGGACCCGGTGCACTCGAAGTGGGCCCCCGCGATGGACCGCGAGAGCACGATCTGGGGCGCCGCCGGGGAAGCGCGCCGAGGCCTCGTCGCGCAGGAGGGACCGCGCCGGAGGCCCGACTGGGTCGACGGGAAGCCGTGGTTCGAGCAGCCGGCTTTCGTCGAGAAGGACATGATGGGCGCGGGCTCCACGCTCAAGATGCTCTACGTGACGGGCGGGGAGCCGTTCTTCGTCCCGGCCTTCGACCGCATCCTGGACGACTACGTCGCCCGGGGGCTCGCCAAGGACATGGTGATCAGCCTCAACACCAACCTCTTCCACAACGAGCGCCGGATCGCCCGGGCCATGGAGTCCCTGCTGCGCTTCAAGTTCTGCCACCTCGCCCCCAGCATCGACGGCCACGGCGCCGTCTACGAGTACGTCCGGTATCCCGCCAAGTGGGACATCGTGGAGATGAACATCCGCTTCGTCGCGGACCTCTGCCGGCAGCGCAGCAACGCGTACGTCATGTTGACCACGGTGGCCCAGGCCTACAACTGCTTCAACCTCCCCGAGCTGCTTTCCTTCGCCGATGAGCTGTCCCTCGAGTGCAACCCACACGTGCTCGACGGTCCGGCGCATCTACAGCCTCACGTGCTGCCCCGCGAGCTGCGGCTCCAGGCCGCGGAGCGGCTGACCGCGTACGCCGCCACCCCGGCCGATCCTGGACCCCGCACCGCCAACCGCGCTCACGCCGCGCGCATCGCTCGATACCTGGAAGGCTGCGAGGAGACGGCCGACCTTGCCGGCTCCCGCCGCAGGTTCGTGGCCTTCACGCGGGATCTCGATGCCGCCCGGGGGCAGAGTCTGGAGCGGTCCGTCCCCGAGCTGCGGGAGATGCTGACGCTCTTCGCGTGACCGTGCCCCATCGGCCAACGATGAGCGAGCCGCGGATCAGCATCGTTACGCCTTGCCTGAACGCGGCGGCGTACCTCGACGAGGCCATGGACTCCGTGCTGGGGCAGGGATATCCCAACCTGGAGTACGTGGTGATCGACGGCGGCAGCACGGACGGGAGCCTGGAGATCATAAGAAAGCACGCCTCTCACCTCGCCCACTGGGAGAGCGCGCCCGATCGAGGCCATGCCCACGCCCTCAACAAGGGTTTTTCCCGGACGACGGGCGAGATCATGGGATGGCTGAACGCCGACGACGTCCTTCACCGCGGGTCGCTGAGGCTCCTGGCCCACGTCTTCACACGGTTCCCCGAGACCCAATGGCTGACCGCCCAGCAGAGTCACCTGGACGAGCAGGGAGCCGTGGTGGCCGTCCATCCTCCCCGACCGTGGAGCCGCATGGGGTACCTGTCCGGCAACTACCGCTGGATCCAGCAGGAGTCCACGTACTGGCGCCGGCGCCTCTGGGAGCGAGCGGGCGGCGCCCTCTCGGAGGAGCATCGGCTGGCCTGCGACTTCGAGCTATGGATCCGGTTCTTCCGCCACGCGCGGCTGCAGACCACCAGCGGCCTCATCGGCGGCTTTCGCTTCCATGCGCGCCAGCGGACCGCCGAGCAGATCCAGGCGTACGAAGCGGAGGCGCAACGGCTGGTCAGGAGCGAGCTGGCGGCGCTCCGGGAGACGGGCCTTCCCCACCCGCACGACGAGCTGTGGGCCATTCCCCTTCCCGTCCTCAAGTACGACTGGCGCTTCCGCGCGCTGCGCCCCCTCGCCCCGCAGGAGGATCGGGTCACCGGGTGGGAGACAAGGGCGGACGATGTCCCCTGAGCCGAGCGGGCCGCGCACGCTCGTCCTGGCCTTCGATACCTACGGCGATCTGGTCCTGCGCCAGCCGCTCCTGACCCGCCTGGTGGACGAGGGGCACCGCCTGACCGTCGCCCTGTGCCGCGCATACCAGGGGATCCTCCCCTTCCTGGAGCCACGGGCGCGGGCCGTCACGACCGAGATCAACCCCTACCTGCCGGGAGACGACGCATTCTGGAAGCGGGTCGACGAGCTGCGCCAGGCGGCCCTGGCCACCGATCCGGAGATCGTGATCTCGGCGCCTTTCAACCGCACGTTCCTGGACGAGACGCTCCTGCCGTCCTTCCCCGCCGCCCGCCGCTACGGCTTCCGGAACCCCGCGGCGGCGGACGCGACGGGCGCGGGTCCGCTCCTGACCCATGTGGTGGAGGTGGCCGAGGAGAGCCGGGAGGTGGAGAAGAACCAGGCGCTCTTCGAGGCGGTCTCGGGACGCGCGGAGCCGCTGGCCCTTCCGCGGATCCTGCTGAGCGAGGACGCTCGGCGCGAGGCGGCCCGGATTCTCGATGCACACGCCCTGGCCCCAGGCGGCTTCGTCCTGGGTTGCCCGGCGGGGACGACGGTGACGGCCCTCAAGGCCTGGCCGCGCGACGACTTCGTGGACCTGATGCGCCATCTTCACGAGCGGCACGGCCTGCCCGTGCTGCTGGCCGGCGTGGCCGCGGAAGAGCCGAGCCTCCGCGCGATCGCCTCCGCCGCCGAAGCGGGCGGAATGTGCGCGCCCGTCTGGATCGGCACCCAAGACACGCTGGGCCTCTTCCTGGGCCTGATCGCCGCCAGCCGTCTGTACCTCGGCAGCGACTCGGGTCCCATGCACTTCGCCGCCGCGTTGGGCGTCCCCGTCGTGGCTCGCTTCGGTGGCGGACACTGGCCGCGCTTCCTCCCCGCGGCGACGCGGGGGCTCGTCGCCACCCAGGCGCTGCCGTGCTTCGGGTGCAACTGGGACTGCTGGCTGGACGAGCCGGCCTGCATCCACGCCGCTTCGAGCGAGACCATCCGGGAGGGGATCGATCGGCTGCTGTCGGGTGGGACCGTTGGCCTGCGCGTGGAGACGGGCGCCCCCGTGGACGGTCTGGCAGGGAAGCTCATCGGCGAGGGCTTCCTGCGCCACCGGAGGCTGGCGGCCGAGCTGCGCGCCGTCCGTTCGTCGCTGGAAGGCGAGCTGCGCTCGACCCAGTCGTCGCTGGAGGCCAGCCAGTTGTTGCTGGAGGCCAGCGAGAGGGACCGCGCGGCTCGTCTCAGCCATATCCAGCAGCTGGCGTGGCAGTCGCGCGCGCAGGAGGCGACCATCCAGTTCCTGGGGGGCCTTCAGAAACAGGTGGCGTACCTCTCTACTCCCGCGGGGGCGGTGCGCGTTCTGACCGAGGCCGGCTTGCGCAGCGCCGGCATATTCGAGGCCGCTCGCCGCCATCGCGCGTTGCTGCAGCGCCTGGTTCCTCTCGCGGGGCCGCCCGCATCGCAGGCCTCGGAAGGGGGGCGTTCGACCGCCTTGCAGGACGAATGGCGTCCTTCGATCGTCGATGCCTTCGTGCTCGCGCGGTCCCTGGGCGGGGGCACGCAGGAGCTGGCCCTCGAGCGCCTCTACCATCTGGGCGCCCGACTGCGCGAGGTCGTGTGCCTCCCCGGGTCGGCGAGGAGCGCCCAGGCCGCCTGCATGCTGGCGGCCGGCGGCGCCCGTGTCACCGTCCTAGGGGAGGTCGGGGTACTGGCCACGGTTGCCATGGCTGGATTGACGGCGGCCGGCCAGGGCGTGGGTGACTGGCTCGTTTCTCGAGGCGGGGTGCTCGACGGAGTGGATGGAGTCCTTCTCGACACGGAGACGCCCGACGAAGACGAGCGGCTGCTTCGGGGCCGCCTCTCCGCGGACTGCCTGCTGCTCGTGAACGGGCCGGGCCAAAGTGGCCGGGTGGACGGGGCCCCGGCGGCGGAGCCTCCGGATGGGCTGACCGTCGTCTCCCCGGCGCCGCCCGCGTGGCGGGATCCCGCCGGCGCCGATCCCGGGTATTACGACCAGAAGCCCTGGCTGCCGGGGCCACGGCGGAGCGTCGCCCTCCCGGCGGCACTTCCCTCCGGCCGGCCCTGGCCCCGGATCTCGGTGGTCACCGTCACCCTGAACCAGGGCGAGTTCCTCGAAGAGACCCTGCGTTCCGTGCTCGGCCAGGACTATCCCGTCCTCGAGTACATCGTGGTGGACGGGAGGTCCACGGACGAGACACCCGCCATCCTCGAGCGATACCGGCACCGCCTCGCGCACTGCCTGAGTGGACCCGACGAGGGGCAAGCCGACGCGCTGAACAAGGGCTTTGCGCTCGCCACCGGCGAGATCCTGGCCTGGTTGAACAGCGACGATCGCTACCCGGCGGGTGCCCTCTGGCGCGCCGCCCTCGCCTTCGATGCCTACGGGGCCGACATGGTCGCGGGCGGCTGCGCGCTCGTCCGGGGCAAGGCGGACGAGAGCCACGCCGTGCATCACCCCTCCCTGCCCGTGGGGCGGGTCGTGGCCCTGCCCCTGGCGCGCCTCCTGGACGTCGAGGGCTCGTGGACGAAGGGGGACTTCTTCTATCAGCCCGAGGTGTTCTGGACCCGCGAGATCTGGCAGGGCGTCGGGGGCCGGGTCGCGAAGGATCTTTACTACAGCATGGACTACGAGCTCTGGCTTCGAATGGCCGGCGGCGGGGCACGGATCGTCCACGTGCCGGACACCCTGGCCGTCTATCGGATGCACGAGCGTCAGAAGACGAACGGGGCGCAGCCGCCATACCTCCCGGAGCTGAGGGAGGTCGCCTCACGCTACCGCGCCGCGCGGGCGTCCGGGTAGGGGCGGCCGGAGCCTTGCGCGCCCTCTTCATCAACGACATCGGCTTCCAGTACGGTGCCGGCATGGCCCACCTGCGCCAGATCCAGAGCCTCCTGCTCCTGGGGCACGAAGTGGCCGCCTTCTGTTGGAAGCAGGGCCTCGAGGAGCAGCGGGCGGCCTTCGCCCCCATACCCCCTCCAGGGTGGCTCGGGCTGCAGCAGTTCCCCGAGCTCGACGTCGAGCGGGGTTCGGACGAGCGGGCCGTCAATTCCGTCCTGGTCGATGCCGCGCGGCGGCTCCGCCCCGACGTCGTCGTCGTGGGCAACCTGCACGGCGCCCGTTGGCCGGTGTCCCTGCTCTCGGCGCTCAAGGAAGCCGGCCTGCGGGTGGTGGCCTTCATGCACGACAGCTATCTCGTGACCGGCCGCTGCGCCTACTCCGGCGACTGCCGCCTCTACGAAGTGGGCTGCGACGAGACCTGCCCGACGCCCGACGAGTACCCGGCCCTGGAGCCGGCACGGATCCCGGCCGCGTGGCGCCTCCGCCGACAGGTCTTCTGCGGCCCCCAGGGCGTGGCGCTGGCCGCCAACAGCCGCTGGACCCTGGACCTGGCACGCCGCTCTCTACCGGACCTCGAGCATTCAGCCGTCGTCTATTACGGGGTCGACGAGCGTCTCTTCCAGCCCATCGACCGCGGCCTGGCCCGGCGGCTGCTGGAAGTGCCGGAGGACCGCCCCGTGATCGTGGCCGGGGCCGTGACCCTCGAGGAGCGGCGCAAGGGCGGGCAGGCCCTCAAGCAGGTTGTGGCGGCGCTCGGCCGCAAGGCGCACTTCCTCGTGTTCGGCCACGCGGCGGCCGCGTTGGGGGACGTGCAGGGCACGGGCTACATCCGTGACTTCCGGCGGATGCCGCTCGTCTACAGCGCGGCCGACGTCTTCCTGGGGACGTCACTCGAGGAGGCGTTCGGCCAGACCTACTGCGAGGCCTCCGCCTGTGGCCTGCCCGTCGTGGGTTTTCGCGTGGGCGGCGTGCCCGAGATCGCCCGCCACGACGAGAATGCGCGGCTGGTGGAGGCGGGCGACGCAGACGCGATCGTAAAGGAGCTCGAGTCGCTCCTGGACGACGCCTCCCGCCGCGCCGAGATGGGTCGTGCCGGGCGAGCCATCGTGGAGGCCGAGTTCACCCTCCGCCGGCAAGGGGAGCGGTGGATGGAGTTCCTTCGGGGGATACTGCCGTGACCCCGGATCTCTCCTATCCGGATCGCCTGGACCGTTCGATCCGGCCCAGCTGGAGCGCGAATCCGGGCTATGTGAACGAAGGCCACCGGCGCGTGTTCGATGAAACGAAAGACATCCCTGGCTGGCAGCTGGAGGCCGACAGCTACAAGCTCTACGAGATGGCGTACTTTGCCGGCGACGTCATCCTCGAGCTGGGCGTGTACGGCGGACGCTCCGTGGTGGTGGAGCTCAAGGGCGCCCTGAGCAACCCGGACCGGACCCGGAAGCCCCAGCTCTTCGGCCTGGACACCGAGGCCACGGCCATCAAGCGGAGCTACGAGGCACTGAAGGCCTTCGGCGTCGCGGAGCATGCGCTGCTCTATCAAGGAGACATCCAAGGCTTCGTCTCCGAGTTCTCCGTCGGCCCCACCATGGTGTTCGTGGACGCGGACCATCGCTACGAAGGCGTCAAGCGGGACCTCGAAGGGCTGTCTCGCCTGCTCGCGCCTGGTGTCCCCGTGTTCTGTCACGATTACGCCAATCGAGAGGATCCCGCTGGAGAGATCGGGGTCCGTCGCGCCGCGACCGAGTGGGAGGAGTCGGATCACGCGTCCTTCAGCGGCGCGTTCGGCGCGGGGGCCCTCTTCGTCACGACCGAACGATGCAAGGGGGCGACACGGAGGATGGGCGATGAGGCCTTCGCGCAACGGCGCGATGCGTTGCTCCGGAGCTATGGCGTTCTGCCTTGAGCACACACGGACATTGACCGAGGGCCCATGAAGCTCGGAATAGGGAGATGGTGGCGCCGCTGGCGGGCTCACCGAGAGGATGCCGCCGCACGCGCCTCCGCTGGAGCGGCCGCACCGGCACCGCGCGCGCCGGACCCCGCGTTCAAGACGGTCTACGACATCTTTCCCGCTATCGAGGACCAACGTCGGCGTGGCTCGTTTCCCGATCTAATCGACGAGGAGTTCTGGCAGATCGTGGACCGCGCCCGGCCGTACACCATGCTGTCCATCGAGGCGCTCTACGATCTCTATCAGGCGGTCCGCTACGTGGCGGCCAGCGGGATCGAGGGCGACCTCGTCGAATGCGGGTGTTTCATGGGAGGAGCGGTCTTCTCGGCCGCAGAATGGGCGCAACGGTTCGGCATGGCGGACCGCCGTTTCCTCCTGTACGACACGTTCTGCGGCTTTCCCGAGGGCACGGCCCCCGAAATGGACCTTCACGGCAACCTCGTCAAGATGTATGGGCACCCCCACTACCTGGCCATAGCGCGCGGCTTGGTCGCGCGCTCCTCGTGGCCGCAGGACCGGTTCGTATTCGTCGAGGGCGACGTGGCGCGCACGCTGAAAGAGACACGGCCCGAGCGGATCGCGCTACTGCGGCTGGATACGGACGTCTACGCATCGACCCGCGTGGAGCTGGAGGAGCTCTATCCGCTCTTGTCGCCGGGCGGAGTGCTGATGATCGACGATTACGGCCAGTTCCGGGGGGCCCGCCGAGCCACGGACGAGTTCCTGGCCAGGAACGGGCCCGCACCCCTCCTCCACCGGGTGAGCTCCGGCGTGCGCTCCGGGATCAAACCCGGCCGCTTTTCCGGCTCTTGAGGGTTGCCGCTACCGGTGCGCCGTTGGGCGGGAGCGGGCTCATGTCGCGGGCGCACGTCCTGACGCCCGACTGCTCGTGCACGGACCGCAACGACGTTTCGATCCGTCCGAGCTGGAGCGCGAACCCGGGGTACCTGAACGAAGGGCACCGGCGCGTCTTCGAGGAGACGAAGGACATCCCCGGGTGGCAGGCGGAAGGCGACAGCTACAAGCTCTACGAGATGGCTTATTTCGCGGGTGACGTGATCCTCGAGCTGGGTGTCTACGGCGGCCGCTCCGCGGTTGTGGAGCTGAAGGGCGCGCTCAGCAATCCGGCGCGGACACGAAAGCCGCAGCTGTTCAGCCTTGACCCGGATGTCGCGGCCATCCAGAGGAGCCATCACTCGCTCGCCGCTTTCGGGGTCGCCGAGCATGCGCTCCTCTATCAAGGCACCCTCGACACGTTCATGGCAGAGTTCTCGATCCGGCCAACCATGGTCTTCGTGGATGCCGATCATCGCTATGAGGGCGTCAAGCAGGACCTCGAGGCGCTCTCCCGGCTACTCTCTCCCGGCGTACCGGTGCTCTGCCACGACTACACCAACGCGGAGAACGAAACCGGGGAGTACGGGGTCCGGCGTGCGGCCAACGAATGGGAGGAATCCGGTCACGCCGAGTTCCGGGGCACTTTCGGCTGCTCGGCCCTCTTCGTCACCACGGCGCGGTGCGAGGGGACGGTGGCGCGGATGACCGACGACGCCTTCGCGCGGCGTCGCGCGGCGCTGCTGCAGGGCTACGGCGTCCTGCCGAAGGACGCCGTAGCACCCGGGGAGGACTACCGGCGAGCCCGCGCCGGAACGTCCGAGAATGAGGTCGAGGGCCTGCGAGAGTCAAAGGCATATCGGGTTGGTCGGTCGCTCGCCAGGGCCGTCCGTGCGGCGCGAAGGGTCCTGCCCGGTCGCCGCCGCTAGCGCCTCAGACCGCCTGGCGCTCCGTGGACGCCTTGTGCTCGTCCCAGCCCAGCGCGGAGGCCATGGCCGCCGCCGCCGCCTGGAGGTCGGCGGCCGCGGGGGGACCCGCGGTGCCCAGGTCGGTGCGCCGCAGGACGACGTCGGAGAGCCGGACCGCCATCTCCTCGTGGACCGCGCGCAGCGTCTGCTCGGCGACGCTTCCCTCCAGGGGCCGGGCCGCGGCGAGGGGCGTGGTGGCCGTGCGGCAGGGCGGCGCGGAGCGGGCCAGCCGGCGCACGACGAGGTCCACGGCCTTCTCGGCCTCGGCGCGGGCGGTGGTGAACTTGACGCCGCGCACGGAGACGATCCCGGGGACCTTGTCCTCGGCCTCGTGGTCCACGACGCGCGAGCGGGTCTCCAGGGCCTCCGGCCCTCCCCGCGCGGGGACGAGCCCGCGGTGGACGAGGGCCACGTCCCCCAGCTCTAGCCCGGCCCAGGGAAAGGCGCGGGCGGCCTCCCCCAGGAACCGCACCACCGCGGCCTCGGGCGCGGCGTCGGCCGGATCGTAGGCGGTGCCCAGGATGGCCCGGTCGCGCCACGGCACCAGGAAGAGGTAGCGGCCGGCGCCGCGGGCGCCCACGGCGTGGGTCCCCACGACACGGCGCCGCAGGACCACGTTCATCCCCAGGAGCATGGGGGTGCTCGGCGGCTCGATCCCCGCCTGCGCGAGCAGCCGGTTCACCCCGGGGCCGGTGGCGTTCACGACCATGCGGGCCCGGACCTCCAGCTCGCCGCCGCCCTCGACGTCGCGGGCGCGGATGCCGCCGATCCTGCCTCCGGCCCGCAGGAAGCCCGTGGCCGCGACGTAGTTGGCGAGCGCCGCGCCCGCGTCGGCGGCGGCGTGACAGAAGGCCATGACCAGGCGCTCGCTGTGCGTGACCTGCGCGTCGACCCAGACCGCGGCCCCGCTCAGGCCCCTGGACGCGATACCCGGCACGAGGCGCAGCGTCTCCGCCGCGGACAGGACGCGGCTCGGCGGGATGCGGCGCTCGGGCTTGACGCCCTCGTTGCGGTCGCGGCCGATCAGGTCGTGCAGGCGCAAGGCCAGGGCGAAGGCCTCGCGGCCCCGGAGGCCGTGGCCGTAGACCGGGACCAGGAACGGCAGCGGCCGCACCAGCTCCGGCGCGATGCGGAGCAGCGCACGGCGCTCGCGCATGGACTCGCGGGCCTGGGAGAGGTCGGCGCGCTGGAGGTGGCGCAGGCCGCCGTGGATCGTCTTCAGGCTGTTCCAGGAGACGCCCGAGCCGAAGTCCTGGGCCTCCACCAGGGCCACGGACAGCCCGCGCTGGGCCGCGTCGTAGGCCGCGGTCACGCCGTGGATGCCGCCGCCGACCACGACCACGTCGTGCTCGCGCGCGGTGAGGGCGCCGAGGTCCCGCTTCACGCAGGCACCATAGCACCGGCCGCCGACGAAGGGATAAGGGCCGGCGCGGCTAGCCTAGGAGTCCTGGAAGGGGTTCAAGCAAGGCACGCCCGTCCAGGCCACGTCCTTGACGTTGCGGGTAACCAGGGTCAGCCCATGGACGTGCGCGGTAGCGGCGAGCAGGGTGTCCACCACCGAGGCCGGCCGCAGGGCACTCAAGCGACCCCACGTCTCTGCGACTGCTCGATCGATCCCGAGGATCCGGTCCGCATGATCGGTCGTCAATCGGTCGAGCCAATGGTCGAGGGCCATCGCCTGGCGAGCGTTCCGTCTGCGCAGCAGCTCGACGCCCCTCCTCAGCTCCCCGATCACCAGCACGCTCAAGTGGATGTCTTCGTCGGCGACGCCTGCGAGCCAGGCCTGTACGTCACGGTTGGCGCGTGCGCGCTTGCGCAGCTCCGAGACCACGTTCGTGTCCAGGAGAAGCCTCACAACCGCACGCGCCGGGGCCGCTGCCGCGTGCGCCTGAAGTCGGCGTCCGTTCCCACGGCGGGCATGTCGTTCAGGAGGTCCTTGAGCCGCTTCCTGACCTTGCCCGGCGGCAAGGCGGCGCGCAGGATCTCGCGGTGCTCCGCCTCCATGGAGCGGCCGTGACGCGCGGCCTGCTTCCGCAGCTCGGCCACGACCCGGGCTTCCAGCTTCCTGACGATGAGTTGCGCCACGAGGCTCCTTCGCTATCAATGATAGCACAAGGCTCCCGCCACCGCCGTCAGGCGAGGAGCGCGGTCAAGACGGCGGCGGCCCGCTCGCACTCGCTCCGGGATACGTCACGGTGGGTGACGAGCCGCAGCGTGGTTGCGTCCATGGCCGTGACGAGGACGCCGCGCTCCGCGGCGGCCGCCACCACGTCGGGCGCCGGCCGACCCTCGAGGGCCGCCACCACGATGTTGGTCCGCACGGGCGCGACGCGGAGGCCGGGACAACGGCCGAGCGCCGCTCCCAGGAGCCGGGCGTTGTCGTGGTCCTCGGCCAGGAGCGGGATCATGGTGTCGATCGCGACGATCCCGGCCGCGGCCAGGATCCCCACCTGCCTCATGCCCCCGCCGAGCTGCTTGCGCACGCGCCGCGCCTTCGCGATCCGCTCCCTGGAGGCCACGAGCAGCGATCCCGCCGGCGCGCAGAGGCCCTTGGAGAGCGTGACCATGACGCTGTCGGCGCCGCGGACCAGGTCCGCGGGCGCGACGCCCAGGGCCACGGCCGCGTTCCAGAGCCGGGCGCCGTCCACGTGGACGCGCAGCCCCGCCTCGCGGCAGGCCGCGATCACGGCGGCGGCCTGCTCGACGGTATAGACGCTGCCGCCGGCCAGGTTGTGCGTGTTCTCCAGGACGGCCAGGGCCAGGTCGGACCGGAAATACGCATACGGCTTCACCGCCGCCCGCACCGACTCGGGCGAGAGACGGCCCTCATCCCCGCTGACCGTCCGGGGCATGACGCCCGAGAGCACCGCCATCCCGGCCAGCTCGTACTGCACGACGTGGCTGCGTTCCTCCGCCAGGACCTCCTGCCCCGGCTCCGTCAGGATCCGGATCGCGATCTCGTTGCCCATGACGCCGGACGGCACCCAGAGCGCGGCCTCGAAGCCGAGGAGCTCCGCCGCGCGGTCCTGCAGGTGGTTGACGGTGGGGTCCTCGCCGTACACGTCGTCGCCTACCTCGGCCTCGGCCATGGCGCGCCGCATCTCCGCGGTGGGCTTCGTGACGGTGTCGGAGCGGAGGTCGATCATGGGAGGCGCACGTGGCGGAAGCGGAAGTAGAGGGCGAGATCGTAGACGATCTTCAGGCCCCCGGCGAGGAAGAAGGGGAGGCCGGTGGCCGCGCGCGCGAGCGCGAAGCCGGTGAAGACAGGGGCCACCGCGGCGGCCAGGCCTCGGGCGCTGGCCGTGAAGCCCGCGGTCGCGGCGCGCTCGTCCGCGTCCACGAGCGCCATGGTGTACGCCTGCCGCGTGGGCACGTCCATCTGCGAGAGCAGGTGGCGCGCGAGCAGCAGACCCGCGGCCACGGGCAGCGACCCCGCCAGCGGTATGAGCATCAGCAGGACGTTCGAGGGAATGTGCGTGAAGACCGCCGTCTGCAGGAGGCCGAAGCGGTCGGCCAGGCGGGCCGCGACCAGGAAGGAGGCCGCCGAGAGCAGGCTGGTGCCGAAGAAGAGCGGACCGAGGACCTCGGGACCGGCGCCGAAGCGGAGGTGGAACCAGTAGACGAGCAGGGCCTGCACCACGAAGCCCCCCGCCAGCGAGTCGAGGGCCTGCAGGGCCGACATCTGCAGGACGACGCCGCGGGAGCGGTGCAGGCCCATGCGCCAACCGGCGGGGCGCGCCGCGGCCGGCGGCGGCGCGTCGAGCCGGTGCGGCAGCCGCGAGTAGACGACGGCCAGGGCCACCCCGAGGAGCGAGTAGACCCAGAGCATGGATTGGTACGACGCGATCTCGTCCAGCCCCATGGCCCGCCCGGCGCGCTGCCAGACGCCCGCGGCCAGCGCCCCGAGAGCCGAAGGCAGGAAGCCGAAGATGTTGTACCAGGCGAAGGCGCGCGTGCGGGCCTTCGCGGCCACCGTATCCGGCAGCAGCGCCTGCTCCAGGGCAGAGAACGGGCCGGCCTCCTGGCCGTTCGGGCTGAGCGTGCCGAGCACCGCAGCGATCACGATCACCGCCGGGTCCCGCGACATCGCCAGCATCGCCCCCGCGGCCGTGATCAGGAAGGCCGAGCCCAGGAGGACGCGCCGGCGGCCGACGCGCTGGGCGAGCGAGGCGACCAGGATCGTGAAGACCGCGTCTTCGACGAGCGTGGCCGTGAACACGCCGCCGATGGCGGCGGCGGAGAAGCCGCGGCGCTCCAGGTAGAGGGCCAGGATGAGCGACAGCCAACCGAAGCCGAACGTGCGCAGCGCCCGCCCCGCGAAGAGCAGCCGGCCTTCCGGGCTCAAGAGGAGCGGGGATCGCACCGTGCCGGTGTCGGCCGTCAGCGTCCGGGCTCGCCCGCCGGCCGCGCCTGCTCCCGGTCCCACGCGACCATGTCGGTGGCGACCGCGCGGGCGCCGAGGATCCGCAGCAGCGTGATGACCTGGCCGCGGTGATAGGTCGAGTGGTTGGCGACGTGCTGGATGAGCTGCCACAGGGGCGCGTCGAAGCTGCGCCGGTCGAGGGTCGTGTAGTGGATGGTCTCCGCCAGGGCCCCCGCCTTGAGGCTGGCGAGCCAGGACGCGCGGTGCTCCTCGATGAGTGTCCAGCGCTCGCGCAGGGCCAGGACGTCGGCGAACTCCGCCTCGTCGAGGGGCCGCGTGGGCGACAGCCCCTTCCAGCGCTCGAGCCAGATCCACTCGGCGCCCATGGTGTGGACGAGCGTGCCCCGCACCCCGCCGTGGCTCGACCCCAGGTCGCGCTTGAAGTCGTCGATCGACAGCGTGGCCGCGGCGCGCATGGCCCGGTGGTTGGCCCAGACCGTGTAGTCGAGCAGCCGCCCCGCGTCTTCCTTGGAGAGCATCGTTCCTCCGCGCTGCGCGATATTCTAGCGGCGTCCAGCAAGGAGGAAAGCGTCATGCCCCTCGTCCGCATCACCCTGGCCCAGGGTACGAGCGCGGAGCACCGCCGCGCCATTGCCGACGGCGTCCACCAGGCCCTGGTGGAGACGGCGGCCGTCCCCGCCGACGACCGCTTCCAGTCCGTCCACGAGGTGGCGGCTTCCGACCTCCACTGGAGCGCGAGCTACCTGGGCCTGCGGAGGACGGGCGCGGCCGTCTTCGTGCAGATCTTCATGAACGCGGGGCGGTCGGTGGAGGTGAAGAAGGCGCTCTACGCGCGGATCGCGGAGAACCTGGCGGCCGCCCCCGGCCTGCGCAAGGAGGACGTGCTCGTGAACCTCGTCGAGGTCCCGCGCGAGAACTGGTCCTTCGGAGGCGGGGTCATGAGCTACCCTCCTCTGCAGCAGTAGCAGGCGGGCGACTCTCCCCTCCGCCGGTCACCATGGAGGCGAAGAGACGCCCCGTCGGCTTTGCTCGCGATCGTGATCGGTATCATCATCGAGGCGAGGGAGTGATGGGGGAAAACGACTGGACGTTCATCTTTCGCTGGGCTCCAAGCCTGGGGGTCGCTTTCATCCTCGCCATCTTCGCTCTCGTCCTGCAGGCACTGGAGCGGCGCTCCAAACGCGAGCAAGATTCGGGGACAGCCCGAAAGTAACGGCCTGTCCGATCAGCCGCGGACGAGGACCGGCGGCCGCGCCGTGACCTTGCGCGAGCCCACCGACGACCCGCAGCCGGTGCAGAGGTAGTCGAAGAGCTCGCCGTCGGGCAGGACCAGCAGCAGCCGCTCGCGCACGGGCCGCGGGGCACGGCAGCGCCCGCAGAAGAGGACGGAGGCCTGGAACTCCTCGAAGGACTCCGGGGGCGGGGTGGCCGGACGGCGCGGGCGCACACACAACCTTTAACGGCGCGCGGCCGCCTGCGTCAAGCGGGAAGCGGGGTAGAATCGTCGGTCGTGGCGACGGCAGCGGCGAGGCAGAGCGACGTCTTGTCCCGGTACGAGCCCGTCATCGGCCTCGAGGTCCACGTCCAGCTCCTGACCGCCACCAAGATCTTCTGCGCCTGCCGCAACCGCTTCGGGGACGAGCCCAACACCAACGTCTGCCCGGTGTGCCTGGGCCTCCCCGGCGCCCTCCCCGTGCTCAGCCGCGAGGCCGTGAGCCTCGCGCTGCGCGCCGCCCTGGCCACGCACTGCACCGTGCAGGAGACCTCCGTCTTCGCGCGCAAGAACTACTTCTACCCCGACCTCCCCAAGGGCTACCAGATCTCGCAGTACGACCAGCCGCTGGCCACCGAGGGCTACGTGGAGATCCCCGCGGCCGGCTCGTTCCGCCGCGTGCGCCTGCAGCGCATCCACATGGAGGAGGACGCGGGGAAGCTGCTGCACGAGGGCTTCTCGTGGTCGGCGGAGAAGAGCGGCGTGGACTTCAACCGCAGCGGCGTGCCCTTGATCGAGATCGTCTCCCACCCGGACATGCGCAGCGCCGACGAGGCCTACGACTACCTCACGGCCTTGAAGGCCGTCTTGATGTACGCCCGCGTCTCCGACTGCAACATGGAGGAGGGCTCGCTGCGCTGCGACGCCAACGTCTCGGTGCGCCCGCGGGGCTCGTCCGCGCTCGGGACGAGGGCCGAGATCAAGAACCTGAACTCCTTCCGCAACGTGGCCCGGGCCATCCAGTACGAGGTGGCGCGCCAGGCCGCGGTCGTGGAGTCGGGGGGACGGGTCGTGCAGGAGACGCGGCTGTGGAACGCCGACCGCGCGGAGACCGTCTCCATGCGCTCCAAGGAGGAGGCGCACGACTACCGGTACTTCCCGGAGCCCGACCTGCCGCCGCTCGTGGTGAGCCCGGCCTGGACGGAAGAGGTGCGCGCCACGCTGCCCGAGCTGCCCGCGGACAAGCGGCGGCGCTTCGTGGCGGAGTACGGCGTCCCCGACTACGACGCCGGGGTCTTGACCCTGTCGAGCGAGATGGCCGACTACTACGAGGCGGTGGCCCGCGAGAGCGGGAACGCCAAGGCCGCCTCGAACTGGGTCATGACCGAGGTCCTGCGCAAGATGAAGGAGCGGGAGACGGGATCCGCGCCGCCCGTGCCCCCCGCCCACCTGGCCCACATGATCCGCCTCATCGACACCGGGACGATCAGCGGCAAGACCGCCAAGGACGTCTTCGAGACCATGTGGCGCACCGGCGAGCCGCCGGAGGTGATCGTCAAGCGCGAAGGGCTCGTGCAGGTGTCGGACGAGGCCGCGATCCGCGCCGCGATCGCGGAGGTCATGGCCGAGGGCGCCGCGCAGGTGGCGGCGTACCGCAAGGGCAAGACGGGCACCCTCGGCTGGTTCGTGGGCCAGGTCATGAAAAAGATGGGCGGCAAGGCCAACCCGCAGGTCGTCAACGGCCTCCTGAAGGAGGCCCTCTCCAAGGAGGACTGATCCATGCGCGCACGATCCGAGCACCTGGCCGCGGCGCTGCTGTGCGCCGCCGCCGCCTTCGCCCAGGACCCCCCGCCCGCGCCCCGGGAGACGGTCACGGCCACGGTCGGCGGCAAGACGGTGGCGGTGGAGTACGGCCGCCCCTCGCTGCGGGGCCGGCCCATTGACGAGCTGATCGCGCAGCTGCCCGCGGACCGGATGTGGCGGGCCGGCGTGGATGCCGTCACCACCTTCGTGACCGAGACGGACCTGATGGTCGGCGACAAGAAGGTCCCCGCGGGGACGCACACGTTGTACGTGTACGCGCCGGCGGAGGGCGACTGGTCGCTCGTGCTCAACCGCGACGCCGGCCGGCCGGCCCGGGAAGGGACCGCGCGCTGGCCCCGCATCGGCGACTACGCCACCATCGCGGACCAGGAGGCCGCGCGGATCGCCATGAAGACGGTGCAGCTCTCCTCGCCCGCCGAGATGTTCACGGTCGCCATGGCGCCCGCCGGGTCGGGCGCCGCCATGACCCTGAGCTGGGGCGACCGGGCGTGGACGGTGGACCTGAAGCCGGCCACGGCCCGCGCCGAGCGCGCTCCCCGCGGGAAGGCCACGGCCATGATCGCGGGCAAGAGCGTGACCATCGACTACGGCCGCCCGTCGCTGAAGGGGCGGGCGATGAGTGCGCTGCTGGCCCAGCTAGCCGCGGACCGGATGTGGCGCGCGGGCGAGAACCAGGTCACCACCCTCACCACGGAGACGCCGCTGGTCATCGGCCGGAAGCGCATCCCGGCCGGGACGTACAGCCTGTACGTCCACGTGCCGGCCACGGGACCGTGGTCGCTCGTCCTCAACACCGACAAGGGTGTGCCGCTGGCCTCGATCTTCCCCGCCGCCCCGGCGGAGCTGCGCGACGCGCCGTGGCCGCACATCCAGGACTACACGAAGACCATCGCGGACAAGGAGGCCCTGCGCGCGCCCATGACCGAGGTCATGGTGAAGCAGCCCGTCGACCTGTTCACGATCGACCTGGCGCCGGCGGGCCAAGGCGCGGCCCTGACGATGTCCTGGGGCGACCGCGCGTGGTCGCTGCCGATCCAGCCGGGGACGTAGAGCACAACGATGTGATGACATGGCCACCAAGACAGGCGTCGTCCGAATCGGGAACTCACGAGGCATCCCGCATTCCCAAGGCGATACTGGATCAGGTGCGCGCAGCACGACGGGCTCGCGCGGGATGGGCACAGGCCGCCAAGGCCGTGCACGCGCGCGGCGACGATCAGATGCTCGACGAGCCGACGTCCACGCGGTTCGACCGCGGAGAGTGGGACTGGCGGTGACGCCGGCCCCCGTGGCGCTGGATCAGGTTCGGACCGTCGACGGCGAGCGGCTGATCCGGCGCCTTGGCCGGCCAAAGCCGGATGTCGTGAGGCT
>Ga0214472_10000596_pt1 | contig 44154 bp, 63 predicted proteins | sample RVTome_6_FD_207662 | JGI IMG/M metagenome (GOLD analysis project Ga0214472, IMG submission 207662) | Soil microbial communities from uranium-contaminated site in the Upper Colorado River Basin, Wyoming, United States - RVT140D175 | ecosystem: Environmental > Terrestrial > Soil > Contaminated >...
CCCACTAAAAGTTGCGGTTATAACTCCACTTCCAGGGTCGCCTGTGACTTTAGCATAGGCAACAGCAAAGTTTGAAAACCTATTCGGTCCCGATTGCCATTGAAAAGAGTCTTGTAAGATAGTCCACGAGTCTATGTTTGCAAGCGTTCCGTTGTCGATGCTATCTATTGTTTGGCTTGAAGCACTTGTCTGACCGATAAAAAGTACCAAAAAACTATCGTCTGCTGGTTCTATTGTTCCAGTGGCAATTGTGGCGTTATTGGCTGAGTCTGTTACGCCTGTTAGAAGATTTGGTGTTGAGAGTGCCATATTTTCCTATAAATAACCCTTAAAGATAAGGTTACTCAAAATAACTATCTCTAGGCAATTTGTTAGGAAACGATTTTAATTAAATCTACACCCTTACCCCACCCTGGGATTTCGTCTGATTCAGTCCAGTTGATCAAGAGTTGTTGGTTTCGGTACTGTTCTTTACTCCACCTCTGGCCTGTAGGATTGTTGCCGTGTTTTATGTCTACATTTGGAGATGGTGACTTCCAAGTTTCATACTTGAATTTGTTTTTCCACTCCACTCTGCCATGTGTAAATGGCTCGAATCCCATGTTTCTTATGTAACGATTGAACGTTTTCTCTCTTAATTCTGGTGGTTCGTGCTTTTCGATTCTTTCCCATTCCGCCAAGGCTGTTTCATAGCGTTCTCTAAAATGGGTTAGGGCGGTTTCTCTCCACACACACAATCCAGATAATTGATTCACGTCATAGTGTAGACAGTGACCATCAGTCATTCTTAAATACCAAACGTTTTGATTATAATAAAATACGTCTTTCTTCTCTGGTACAAAGTCAAAGTGTGACGGGTGGTACAAAACATCATGCTCGGTGAAAAATAATATATCGTCCCTGGTATTCTGGACGGCTGCGAGTATCTGTTTGAACATTGTTAAATAACCCCTCTTAAGAGAAGGGAAGCGGATATTCTTATACCCAAAGTCCATTTTCTTAAGACTAGAACTTATAATTCCTATCTTTTTCTCTTTGCTGATTCTGTCCAGTCTATCCCTAACTGGCTTTGCTACCTTTTCGTCTAGTTTATTATCCGTGTAATATATCATCCCCTTAGAGATAGTCCAGTCTGGCGGATTGAACGTGTCTAATATCCACTTAAATTTTCTTTTCGCTAGTGGCCATTTATCTTTTTGAAACAACTCTCTAGACTTTTCTCGGTTTTCATTTACTTTGTTTTGATCCTGGGGAAAGGGAAAGCCAAAGTCGCCACCCTTAGTCCTGAACATGTGTGCATACCAGGTTTTTCTATTGACCATCACTGAGCCACCAGACAACCAGGTCTTACAGGCTACTTCTACGCCTTGCTGTCCCCAACTGTAGAAGTCTTCACTGCATATATCTAGTTCAAACCATTTCTTTTTAGTTACCATGAAACATGATCCCTGAATACTCATCGAGCTTGTAACATCACCCTCTTGTGTGTTTGCCCAATCACCCCAATATTGAAAGTGCATGGTCTTATCAAACCTATAGGACTTACTCTGGGGGTTAGTCTTAGCGATCCAAACTATATCCTTAGTTGTGGGCTTGCCACACTCCTCACACTTACCCGATCTGCCCTGGTAGCGTCTGTGGCCATCAGGACAAACCCAATCAAACACGTGCAGGTTTCTCATAATAGGTACTAGCGTCCAATCGTCTCTCATTTCAGCTACCATCTTCACATCAAAACCCTTATCAAATGCACAATGTGCGTCAACCTTCATTAGATATTTCCCTCTAGCGATTCTGGCTGCACTATTAGCTCCCGCCCTCTGACCTACCGATTGCGGATGATAGATTAGAGTTATGCGATCATCAGATAAACTGAAGGGCGGATCAGGTAAATAGCCGTCTAGAACTACTATAATCTCGGTGTTTCCCTCAATATTTAACAATAGGTCTTCTACTGTCCGTTGTAAAAATTCTTCATTCCTGGCTGGTATTATGACTGATAAGTCTACTTTATCCATTTTTCGTTTCTCTTTAATAATGCCTTTGTAATGTCTGGCTTATAACCACAGCTTTCCGACCATGCACACCAAGCGTATACGTCTTTTGGTACGCACTTCGAGTTTGCCCCTCTATTATCAGGGAATACGAAAGTCCACCAGAGGTTAAATCTCGGATCGTCACCATACACCGCGTCCCTAATCGTATAGTAATCTATCCCTGCCTTTTCGCACACATCGTACAACTCCTGACATTGTGCTACTTTGTATGCTATTGCTCTATTTTCAGACAGTTTGATAACTTCCGCTTCGTCTAATGTAACTTGTCTTATGGTAATGTTGGCGTTGTAGACTGTGGTGTAGAGGTCTATAAGTCGTCTTCTGTCCTTTGGATAACCACCGATAATTAAAAATCGCCTCTCTTTGGGGTCTATTAAGGGGTGGTCTACGCTCTCTCCTAGATATTCTGGTTGCATTACAATCCGTTTTTCATACTCTTTAGACCATCTGTCGCAATCCCCAGGATTAACTGTAGATCTAACTACCAGTAGATCAGCTTTACACCAACTTATAACCTCTTCCACAATCGAAGTGTCTAGACTTCCGTTTTCTGAAAGAGGGGTGGGTACAGCTATAAATACTATGTCACATTTGTTTATTTCTTCTTTAGTAAATTGGTAATTAGGAATGTTGACATCATAAATTACCGCATCGGGGAATAGTTTGTGCATCGCTTTCCCTACCCATCCGTAACCGACAATTCCTACTCTCATATTATTTTCCTGAGTCCTTCCTCTAGAGTATATTTTGGTTTCCATCCCAACATATCACTCGCCTTCCATATATCCGCTTTGGTTGACGGCTCTTCTATTTCGTCCACATATTTGGCTCTAACATTCTTTTTCATTATCTTACAGATCATGTGATATAAATCATAGACGGTTGTTGCTCTGCCTGACCCGCCATTAAATGTCTGTCCGACTACATCTGTCTCGGCTAACAGTATTAGTAAGTCAATTACATCGTCAATGTATACAAAGTCTCGGTACTGCTCGCCATCGCCTGTTATGTAAGGCTCAGTGCCAGTTTTAAGTGCTTCTATAAACTTTGGTATTGCAGCGCCATACATACCTGAAGGATCTTGTCTTTTACCATAGACGTTAAAAGGTCTGACTATATTTATTCCAATTTGTCCGCCAAAGTATCGACAGTAAGCCTCTCCTGTTAGCTTGGTTAAACCGTAGGGACTGACTGGTCTTGGAGTTTCGCTCTCTTTTTTGGGGATCACATTACCATAGACGGCAGCACTTGAGGTAAATACAATTCTTTTAACCTTAGTTTTCTTAGCATTGAGAATAACATTTAATGTGCCGCTTACATTGGTGTTATTTGTTTCCATAGGGTTGGTGAATGACTCTCTTGGTCTAGTGAGGGCTGCTAGATGGAATACCACATCAACTCGCTCATAGGCTTTCTTGGTATCGTCTAATATACTCTGTCTAAACAAGCGAACGTCCTTGCTCCTGGGAAGATTAAGTATCTTACCAGTTGATAGATCGTCAAGCACCACCACTTTATGACCCAGTTTAACTAGCCTTTCGACTAGGTGAGATCCTATAAATCCAGCGCCACCCGTTACAAGAATCTTACTCATAAGCGTTTTTTAACCCTATGTGCTAATTGTAAATGCCTGTCCTCCAGTCCTTCATAGTCTCGGTCTGTAGTAAATGTTTCAAAAGCGTGTACCGCCATACCAATTTCTCTTGCTACTTTCTGTGCGTTTACTACATTCGGTGATGTACCACTACAAGATATGGTTATAAGTAGGTCTTCTGGTGTGCCGTACACGTCTAATTGCATTGAGTAAATGTATTCGTAACCATAGTCATTCCCGATCATAGTCATTATTGAGACGTTGCTATTAAGACAAATGACGGCAATTCCCTTAGAAAATAGATCGTTAGTCATGTGTTCGGCTGTACTGGCACTACCTCCGTTACCCGCAATAAACACCATCCGCGCATCTTGAATCAAGCCCACTAGTCTATCTTCTTCTATCATATTTTCGACCTAGTAAATGATGATGAAAACATATGTTTTCTCTCATTATAGTAAACCTCTATACCCCTCACTCGGCATATCTCACCACCCGTTAAAAAGCCTCCTCTGTGATCCTCACCTATTATCCTTATATCCAGATGTAGCGTGCTTAATATGTCCTCTAAATCCTCTTCTGTTTCGTATACTATAATCTCGTCAACATAGACACAGGCTTTTAGTACAATCTGGCGTTCAACAACTGACTGAATTGGAGTATTTTTAATTTCTCTTTCTTTTGACGGGTCAGCGTGTAGTCCCACAATTAAATAATCACAAACAGTCTTAGCCTCTTGAAACATAGAAATATGACCCGCGTGGAGTAAATCAAATGCACCTGCTGTGAATCCCACTTTCATAAATCAACCTTTCTTAAGAAGTCGGGTATTCTTGCCAGTACCGCTAGTATGTCTTTCAAATCGTCACCCTCTGCTATTATTTTTGTATCTTCTGTGTCACTGACTATAAAAACATCTCTATTGTCCCTTCTCCATAATTCTGCTCTGACAAGCAAGCCAGCTATCTCTGCTGATCCATAAAACATCTGATGTGCGTTCTTTAATTCGGTGTCAATCATCTAATGCCTTATAAAGTTTACCGATTGCTTCTATGTGGTATTTGTCGGATTTAATTAGACAATCTTGCCCAATATTGTCATAAAGAACGTTGTCCGTCCTAAGAATATCAAACTTGTGGAATAACTCTTCTAGATGATTGACAGGTATGTAGCACTCCTCAACCTCCTCAAATGCAGGCTCATATAGTGCGATTGTGGGTATACCAAAAGATGAGGCATTGACGATCTTTAATGGGTTTGATAATACTTTTCGATAGGGTCTCCAGACTAGTTGTATATCTATGCTCTGGTAGAATTTAATTATGTCTTCTCTCTCAAAGAACTTAGAAAACTTTATGAACTCAATTCCCCTAGCTTTGAATCCTGTGTCAATCTCCTCTGGTATGTGGACAAATGACTTCTCTGTGCCGATTATCCCCACTGTTTTAACACCAGTCCTGTCTCTAGTAATTTCCTCATAGTTGCAGTGTTGCTGTGGGATAACTACAATTTCGTTCTTAATCGTTGATGCCATGACTTTTTTATCAGCCTCAGAACAGACTATAACCCCTACTTTGGGATAGTTTTTAGCCAGTTGTCCTAGATTGTGACCGTCAACTATATCAATGTAGGACTTTCTACCCTCAAAGTTGAAATCCATGTCACCTTTCTTTAGGTGGGGTTTTACATAGATACAAACATCATTCTCATAGCCTGAGTCTGGGTTTAGTTTAGCTCCTATTCTTTCGGCTATTTGGTCGGCTCTGATAATAGACGACACTCTCATCATGTGACCTCGGCCTTTGTAACTACCTTTGGTATACGGCTGGCCTGAATTGACATTCAAAAAGGCTGGTTTCGAGAATATTGATATCATTTGATGTATTTATCTACTATTTGTTGTACTGTCATTGGCTGGCCTGTAATATTTAATTCACAGTTCCAGTCGGGGATCAGACCAAGCCAATGTTGAAACTCTTTCACATCTATTAAATATCTTGTTGTGTCTTCAATTACTAATGGCTTATCTTCTTTATATCTGTTTCGTAAGTAATTGATTATAGTGTTGGGATTATTGCCCCAGGTGATGTTGCCTAATCTAACTATGCAATAATCTGGGAAGTTTGACCGCACTAAATGCTCCATTTGTAGCTTGTGTTGTTGGTATCGGCCTGTTTTATAGAATATAGACAATGAGCCGAAATAGACCAATCGTAGCGTCTTTGGCATGCTTAACAAGATATCTTTTTCTATGTTATACATTTCCTCTCTGGTCTCTTGACTGTTACTGACTCCCATAGCAAAATATAACAGATCGTCTCTGTCTATTAGCGCACTCGCTAGATCTCCCTTACCAACAATCATTTTACAAACATCCATCCTGGGTTATCCCTACCGAATGTGGGGTCTTTAATATTATTCTCTAGAACAAAGAAGGGTTTGATGTTATGAGCCATCACATAGGCGTCCACAACGGGTTTAACGTGTACTGGGTGGCGTTGTCTACCCTTATCTAGATAAGCACCGTGGAATTTATAATCATGACCGAACACTATCCCACCTGGTCTGACCTTCTTTGCCCACTCTGACACGTCCATAGCCACATTAACAAAGTTATGAGCGCCGTCTATGTAGACAAAATCTAGTGACTCATCTTCAAAGTGTCTTAAGGCTTTCATGCTAAATTCTTTGTGGAAGACTACTTTGTAGGGTTTTAGTCGTTTAATGGCTTCCTGGTACACTTCCTCTATATTAGAATACTCCTCATACCCTGGGTACTGCTCCCAAATATCAACACAATGTAGCTTAACTCCTGGGTTTTCCCTGCATAGAATTTCAGCGTGTATACCCTCTGCTACTCCAATCTCTGCGCCTTCTTTACAATCAAAATCATATAAAGTCTGAGCCATGATTGTTCGGTTTATATCACCTATTATCAGCCTGTCACCAGGATTAGGTATTGGTTTGAACTTGGCTAGTATAAATTCTAATGTTGTCATCTTTTCACCCAGAACCACGATCTGTATTTATCCCGCTTCCAGCCATCGTGATACTCCATCGCACCGACTACAAAATAGGGGATCATGCGGTAACACCTGGTATAAGCCTCTAGTACCCGCTTAACGTGGTTGTGTTTCTTATAGGAGAAGTAAGCGTAGTCATGCCCAGATAATATTCCCCCAGGTCTTATTTTCTTCTTCCAAGCGTCTATATCCTGAGTAACATTGAGAAAATCATGATTGCCGTCTATGTACACAAAGTCTAAAGAGTTATCGTGGAAGTGTTGGCTGGCTCTGACAGAGTAGTCTCTGATAATGGTTGTCCTGTGGGCATAGGGTTTCAGTCTGTAAACTGTCTCTTCATAATACTTATCCCAGAGTGGCTGTTCGTAATCAACAGCATCAATTCCTGGCGCGTAGGCTAGGGTACTCCATGGGTCTACACAACTAAGGTGTAGGTTAGGGTTAGCTTTCAATAACACTTCAGAATAACGACCCTTCTCTACCCCAACTTCTACTCCCTTTTCAAACTCCAATTCTGCAAATAAGTCTGCCAGACCATCCCGATCCATGTTGGGAATATCAATCACGTATTTATGCTTCGGACTGATGTTGTGTTTCCTTAAGATATATCTATATGTGTCCATTACAACTCCTTCCAGTTGTCAGGCCATGTCGGCATGGGCATAAATTTATCTACAAACTGCTCGAACGTCATTTTCTTTTCAGGCCAGGTGTCATCCCACTTGTCACCAACGAAGTATCTAGCTGCTATATCGTAACTCTTGTTCTCCTGTGCTTTGTCCATGTGATAACCCCGCTTATTGCCCTGCTGATGTAAATGGGCATACCAAGTATTCTTATTGACCATACACTTACCACCTGCTAACCAGTTCTTTAGTGCTAACCATATAGGCTCTTGTGCGTGTCCGTAGGGGTCTATGTTGGGAAACCCACCTAATTCAAAATATCTGTCCTTAGTCATAAACCAACCTGATCCGTGTATCTGTGGTGTTTCGTCAATCAAAGTATCTAACCTTTCATTTGTTCTTGACTTCCAGTGTCCACCTGCTTTGAATCTGAATCCTTTGGGATCGGTGAACGGGCAACACAGGTGGAAGTAGTCGTAGAACTCTTCCTGACCATCCCTCATTTGTATACTCCAATCGTCTTTGATTATCTTGAAGCGAGGCATTACAATCCAATCATCTTGCATGTCGGCTTGCAGTATCTCGTCAAAGCCCTTGCCAAAGCGACAATGCGCGTCTGACTTGTAGAGGTATTTTCCAGTAGCCATAGCGGCCATGGCGTTTATATTGGTCTTGATACCTACAACGTCGGGAAATTCAATTACTTTTAAGTTTGGATAATAACGCCAATACACATAGTTATAAGGCCCATCAAATCCTACAATAACTTCATACTCTCCCGTAGCATTTTCATATATACTCTCAAGAGTCCTATATAAGTTTTCCTCTTTCTCTCCCCTTGCTGGTATCAATATGCTAACTTTACTCATGGGTTATCTTGATGATCCGATCATCGTACCTTTTGCTAAATTCTTTTACCTCAATCTTATAATCACTCAATGCCTTGGCTACTCTGGGACTGGCCACGTCTTCGATTATATAAATCACCCCTGGGTCTAACACTGACATCAAAGAGGTGGCGGTGTATATCTGGTGATCTGGTATGTGTGAGCCATCGTCAACTACTAAGTCAATATCTGTACCAGTATGGTCTATTAAGTTAAGTAAATCACTGTTAGAGTATTGGTCGCACTCATAAGTTATAATCCTATCTTCGCTGATTACCCTATCTGGGTCTATTTCAGCGCCATATATCATGGCATTAGGAAAGAAGTCTCGAAACATCCTCATCCCAGCACCTTCAGCCACTCCAATCTCTAACACTTTACTTACACTATTCTTACGATCTTTGAACAAATCGTAGTAATAGGGGGAGTACGAGTGTTTCCCCCATTTATCCGTGCCGTGTTTAACGGCTAATTTTGTTAGTTCGTCCATCCCATCCTTTTTATATCTTCTTTCCAGTCTTCAGGCCATGAAGGCATACTAGGAAACTTATAATCTATAAACCACTCAAAATCGTGTACTCTGCCTTCCCATCTATTGTTTAACCAATACTCAGCGCTCCAATTACTAGCTTCTACTGTACCGCCTGGGAATTTATAGAACCTGCCGTACCTTCCGCCCTTGTGTAGGTGGGCATACCAAGTCTTTTTATTTACTTTCAAAGCTCCGCCACCTAACCATGTCTTAAATCCTATCTCCTGGGACTCTTGAGCGAATTGACCATATCCCACCTCACTCAAACCTCCTAAGAACTTTACAAAATGATTCTTTGACATAAAATAACAAGACCCTTGCATGCTAGGTGTATCGTCTATATCAGCGTCCCTCCCAGGTCTTTTCCAGGGTACTCCGTGCATACCATCATCATGAGCCTTACCTTTTCTGGGGTAGTCAATGTACATGTAGTCTATTGGGTATTTATTATCCGTTCTCTTCTCAATTGCCCAATTCTCCGCATCTAGGGCGTAGCGTCTTGGGATAATAACCCAATTATCTTCACAATCGGTTTTTAATATTTCATCAAAACCCTTACCAAAAAGCACGTGATCGTCACATTTCATGATAAATTCACCCTGGGACAGATCTACGGCCTTATTTATCCCTGAACGCATACCAATAGGGGATGGACTGTGTATGTAATGGACTCTGGGATCAGTCGATAGAGGCTCAGGCCACTTCATTTCAACATTGACAATAACCTCTATGTCGCCAGTAGAATTATCTAAAACACCTTGAATCGTCTTAGAAGCAAATGGTGAATTGTAATTAGGGATAACAACACTTACTCTTCCTTTTATCATATCCAATAAAACTCCTCTCCTTTTTTACGAGCCTCTATTGCTTGTTCTATTTTGTCAAAAATACCCAGATGTATCTTTTTATAATTAACAAATATAAAAGCTGTCCACTTATTCCTTTTCTCCCAGAACCAAACCCCCTTGCACCCTGACTTATTGTTGATCTTCAGTCCAGTGTTTCGCATATTTTCAATTCTATTAACTAGTCTTAAGTTTTCTCTCCTATTATCTAATTTGTTTCTATTTATGTGGTCTACCTCTAATCCTTTGGTGGTTGTTGGCAGTATTACCTTATGCATGTATTCTTTTCCCTTAGGATAAAGAGTCCTGCATGCATAGCCGACTGTATTGTCGAATTTCCACTTAAATTTAATCAGATGCTCACAGTCTTCGGGATCTACTAGTGCATATTTACCTTGTGTCAATTCAATTTGTTTCATTTACCACCCAATCATTAGCATACATATCCCCATCGTTGATACTCCAGGTGTGAAATTGACCCTTAGTGTAAATTACTAACCAGCCGTCTTTTATAAAACAGTAATCAGAATTACCCCAAGAAACTCTAGATACTTGCTTGCCGTCTATAATCCTAGACATAGCATCTGGGAAATCCATAGTTCGTGGCTTGTCTTTAACCATTTCAGGTGTTATTGCCTCACTCATCAAACTCACCCACTTTCGAGGTAGAAGCGCTTGACTTCTTAGCCTGTAGGCGCTCTACATAATCGTCTAATGCAAGTCTAGCGTGTTCTGAGAATGTTGTTTCAGAAAAACTCTTAAGAAATGTTATGTGGGATTCTTTAACGTAAATATGTTTCAGTACCATGTATTTAGTTTATACACGTACTGACTCTTTGTCAACTATGGGAAGCTGATTGAGGCGGAAGGACTCAAAGAAGCTGAAGGTGAAGCTGAGGCTGATGGACTGTATGAGGCACTTGCAGACCTAGAGGCACTACCAGACGGAGAGGCTGAAGCCGAAGGGCTAAGCGAAGGGCTAACTGATGGAGATTCGCTAGGTGATGCACTCCTGCTAGCTGACGCTGAAGGAGAAGCACTAGCCGATGGGGATAGCGATTTAGAAGCCGAAGCCGAGGGAGAAGCGCTAGCGCTAGGTGATAGCGATTTAGAAGCCGATGCAGAGGCTGAGGCAGAGGGACTTGCGCTTTTAGATGCAGACCTTGAGGCGGAAGCTGAGGCGCTTCTACTGGCAGACGATGATGGGCTAGCAGACTTAGATTCTGAAGCTGAGGCTGATGGGCTAGGGCTAACAGAAGCTGAGGCTGAACGACTAACCGATGACGAAGCTGAAGCTGAAGCTGATCGACTTGCAGAGGCTGACGGTGACAATGAAGGAGAATCAGAAGCAACTTCAGGTAGAGGGGTTGTCCAAATTGCAGCCGTTTCTGTTCCAGTATTTATAAAGACATTACCACCAGTATTTCCTAGTTGATAAAAGACTGCGCCTTGTTTGAAACCTGCATAACCCGTGGGTAATGTTTCGCCTTGTGCTTCTAAGATATTAGTTGTATCAGTATCTGGGTGAGTTGTTTGTGGGTCTAGAGTGTAGTCAATATCCCATCTTAAGACTCGGTTGGTTCTATAGGGGTCTAAGGCGGTTAGAAAATTAGCATCAGTGCTTGATCTTAACCCACTAGAAATAGACTCAATCCTGGTGAGTTCGTCTTGTGTTAGTCGTGGTAGATCTTTCTTTAATTCAAACCTTGCCATATTTTCCTATCAAAAAAGCCTAATCTTAAAACCTAATGCTCGTTTTATAGTCTTAGGCTCTAGGTCTTAGGCTCGGTGCTTATTTTATTTACTCTACTGATAGAGTATTTATTAACGTTTGTACTGCGTGTCCTCCAGGTATAATTTCTTTACCATTGATTGTTGCTCTATCTTCTACTTCGATTATTGCTTCACCTTTTTTAGCTACTGCTTCCTCGAACATTTTAACCGTCTTTTCACAACCTTCAATGTTGTCTCCGCTAATATCTGCATCTCTGAGATCATTCAGGGCTGCGAGTAAAAATCTTTCAGCATCGCTCATGCGAGTCTGTTGATTTTCTAATTCAAGTCGTCTGGTTTTTTGTTTATCAGTGTAAGCCATATTATCCTTAAGCGAATGTCCAGAATCCTTCTGCGGCCATGTGCCTTCGACTATCTGTTACTTTAGCTCCGTATACAAATAAGTCTTTGTAGGCTGTTCCAAAGTCTCCGATTAGATCCTCTTCCATTCTGGCATCTAATACTTTCTCAGCAAAGGTTAGCCACATCTCGTGACCTGCTAGTACATGATAACCATCGCTGTTGTTACCAGTCAAGCGGTTAGACTTGAACACTTTGAATCCTAGTAATTCGGTGATGAATCCTCTTTTAACCAGCTCTTCATAAACTGCTGGTACGTGTAGGGATACCCCTGTGGCACGGACTAGAGTGTTTTCAAATTCAGGCGGTACGATTAACCATCTGCCAGTATCGGGTACTGAGTTGTGGCCTTCTGCTTCCGCTTTGTCCAACTTCTCTTTAAGATCTGCTACTTTTTCTAGTAAGTTACCTGTCGTAATAGATACTGCGGTTGCGGCTTCTATTTCATAGCTCGCACCTGCACTGATTGTTCCGCCAGTGTAGGCTGATGTCGTATCGTCAAGATCGTCTTCGATAACAATGTTCTCAGTGTCGGTAAAGGTTTTAACCCTGTACCATGTGGTGTGACCGTCTGCTTTGAAGCCTTTGCCAACCATAGCGGCGGTGAAAGTAGTGCCAGATCCAAGAACTGCACCAGTGCCAGTGGTAACTGTTACCGTACCAGCGGTTTCTGATGTTCCCAATCTGTTTCCTGCACCTACGTCTTCATAAAATCCTAGTGCAAAGGTGTCAATGTTTTTCAATCTCTCATTAACCACTTGGTCTACAATAGTAGCGTGGGGATTTTTGATGTAGGATAACCATCTTTCCAGGGTTTTCTCTTTCCAGTAGAAAGACTTGTATTGATCTATAATCAGTTGAGAGTTGTTTTCTGTCAAAGAATCTGCAGATAAAGCAGCGTCAGCGTATGTTTTCTCAGACAATCTATCGAAATTTAAGATGTTCAGCTTAGAACCAACGGCGTTTATTTCACCTTCATAGTCCCTATTAACTATAGAACTAATGAGGTCTCTGTCATAGAGTTCCGTCATCAATTTTTGTGAAAAGCCTTCTGCGATTTTTGTTCCGTATGCTGACATGATGGTTAAAGTAATTTATATTTGATTTACTTTAACCGTCCCGAAGTTGGGGTTTGGAAGTTATGTGGAAATAATATAATAAGTAATTACAGGTTGTCAAGTGCCAATTTATAGATCTGTCTTAATTTTGCCATCTTTCACCAGTTGTTTCCACTTATTATAGTCAGTTTCTCGTATTTTTCTACCCTCTTCTAGGGATAGTTTGTTGTCTGTTTTACCCGTGTGTGATGATCCAGCAGTTCCCTTAGGCATCATTTGTCCTTTGTTTTTTACTTGGGCTTTTTTTGCGTTGTATAGAAATCCTGGTATCAAAACGTCGAATTTGGTGTTAGGGGCGGCAGTAGCATAGATTCTAAGCTCTTCTACCCTACCTTCCAATTCTGGGTATTGAATTAAAGTTTGGGGATCATCTAAGAGTTTGTCCACTCTCTCATTCCATTGTTCTAGTTTCTTACCCTCACCCCTGGCTTTTGCTAAATTCTCTTGAAATCTTCTTGCTTTGGTTGCTTGTATGGCGAGTTTGCGTGAGTAGTCTTCCATGTTCTCCCACTCAGGCCATTCTTTCACCATCTCTTCTTCTGTGGGTTCGGGGATTTGTGAGGATTGATCTATAACCTCGTTTATCTTTTTGTTTTCAGTTGCAATCCTTTGAGCTTCCCTACTAGACTCTGAAAACTTCTTCTTATAGTCTATTACTGGTTCGCTCTCTTCCTCGGGGGTATCTTCATTATCTTCTTCGGGGGCTTCTTCTTCCTGGGGTTCATCTTCGGGTTCATTCTCTTCTTCGGGAGATTCCAGTTCTTCCATCGCTTTGTCTAGCTTCTCTTCAGCTTCTTTTTTGGGATCATTTGGCATAATATCCGTCCTATTACTAGGGTTTGGTTATCTTGTTTTTTTAGGTCTACTTCCTCTAACTGGAGGGGTAGGTGGTACTCTTACTGGGTTTGTTCGTGGGTGACTACCTCTAACTGGCGGCGTGGGTGGAGTTCTGGGAGTTGGTTTAGGACTTGTGGCTAATTCAAAAGCCTTGCGCCTTGCTGCCATCGCTTGTTCTACTCCCTCTTTGTCGTATGGGAAATTTTTAATGACTCCACCTGCTCTTACTTTAGGCATTTTTCTCTTTCTTTTCAGTTTTCTTCTCGACTTTCTTTTCTTGTAACACGCTCTTATACCTGTCTTTATCGTCTACTGAAAGATATGAGATCCTAGATTTAAGAAAAGCAATCTCTTGCTTTGTAAGCTCCCCTGCTGTCTTAGTGCGTATTTTTTGGAGAAATTCCTTTGATCGATCGTCCATATAAAAAGTGTATAGATATTATTTGCGCTTGTCAAGTGGTGAGGCTATCCCAGATAAGGCTTTTTCTAATTGCTCTTTGGCTCTTTCGGGTGTGGTTAAAAAGGCTTCGATTAACATATAATTCCTGAGCCTGGCTTTCAAAAATAAATCCTGTTTATTGTTGTTGGAGGTTTTGGTTAGTTCTTGCTCCACCCCACTTCTCATGGCTGAAATGTATTCTTTAATCTTAGTGGTGGTAACTCTACTCTTTTCTAGGGCTTCAATCCATGAGTTGATTGTTTCTCTTTCAACTGCGTTTAGATCCTCGTACTTTAGATTAAATCGCTCTAGTAGATTGTCTATCATGGGTTTATTGTATCATTGGCTGGGTCATTTGACCATTGGGGGGTTGATTGGATGGTTGATTTGGTTGCTGTTCCATTTGTTGTTCCATCATGGCTTGTTGTTGCATCATCATCATTCTCTGCTTTTCCATTTCAATTATCTCGTTGATCTCCTCAGGTTTAAGTTTGGCAAACTCCAGTAATCTTCGTTGATAGATCTCTAGTAACTTAGGATTGCCTGGCATATTGGCTACAACCGCGTTTAATAACTGTAACTCCTCGCTATCCTTGGCATCCTTCTCTTCCTGACTCCACACCTTAACCTGATATCCTGATTCTGTCATCCAGTCTTTAGGTTCTATCTCTCTACCGTATATGTGGTCGGTGTTTCTGCCTTTCTTATAAATCTTGACTGAATCTAATTTGTCGTGAGCCGCTTCTATCATTTTAAGGAACTTGTGTCCTCTCTCCTGCCAAGCTGGTGTGTAGAACTTACTCATACCCTTAATTCGCTCTTTAGCTTCACCTAGTGCCAGTTGTACTTCTCCTAGTGTGATGTTTCGTTCTGTGATATTCCCCTGTTGAGTGGCGGTAGCTCCTGAGGCTTTCTCTGCTAGTTCAATCACAAACTGCATTTCGTCTAATGACTCTGATAGGTCGGGAATGTCAACCTTTTGGAATACGTCTTGTGGCTTACCTGGAATCCCATACCATCCCCAAGGAACGGGATTAAATGTTTGAGGGGCAAAATCACCCTCGCCTGCGCTGGTGTCGTAGTAGTGCATACCAAAACTTCTCAGAGTTCTGTTCTCTACTAACTGACTAAACCAGGAATTTACTATTTTGTTTGGGGTTCTGATTATATCGGCTATACCATCACTCCAGAAGTCTTGTCGCTCTAAATCATCTGCCCATGTGTTATAAGGTAAATGGTCTCTCCAGTAATTGTCCTTAGTTGTGCCGATAACCTCTTCTAATTTCTTTTTCATTAAGATCACTTGGTTTTCAGCTTCAACATACATCCAAAACTGCTCTCCATCGCCTTCATCCCTTCTAATAAAGTGCAGGGTCAATTCTACGTATGTTTCTCCCAATACTGGGTCTTGGGCATCGTCTAAGCCTAGATCACTCATTTTACGGCTCTTCTCAGTCAACATTTGCTCGTTATCAGCGTTTTTAATTATTCCTTCCTCACTTCTAAAATACTCTGTTAGTTTCTTAACCTCTTCTTTATCGTAGTCTTCGTTGGCTTTTATAACCGCCAGTGGGGTGAAAATGTGGGTGTGGATTAAGAACCGTGCTGAGTCTAAGTTTGAAGGGTCGGTGTACCTATCTACCAAAATATCGTGAGGGTCTTGGACGGTAAATACTATCCTACCGTCTATTACTTGAATCTGTATAAATGATCTACCAAACATAAAGACTTGTTTTTTATCCACAATGTCCATCTCTGGTAGGCTGTTTTGCTCTGCGGTTACATTCCAATACTCATTCTCGAATACTTCAGACTCTTCATTGTTGTCTAAGTTCTCAAAGTAAAGTACGGGTAGGTCATCAACGTCTTTTAGCAGAGTCTTGATCGCCTGTTTCATTAAGGGAATGTTGACCGATTGACGCTGGGTTAAGCGGTTTATAGTTACTTTATCTCTATAAAGAGTGTAATTCTCCAGCCAATCATCTTGTCTTCGTTCACGATAGTTGTACCCAGACTGCTTGTTTAGTTTAAGCATCCTGAGTTCCTGGTTCTCTTGCTCTATGCTGTCGATTTGAGTTTCTGCCATAATTTAAGATTATAGTATGTTCTTAACCAAAGGCAACTATGCTGGCATATTATCATAGAAAGGTTTAACTCCCCCAGGATCGCTGTTGGGCTGAGGACGCTGCTTTTTGAAAGCTACTCCCATTGTTCTTAGGGCATCTGCTCCGTGTGAAGCCCAGTTGTGAAGTGGTTGTTTTCGGTAGACCATGTTCTTTTCATCCCAGTCTTTCTTGTAGTTTTTTAGTGCTTGTAGTCCTCGGTTGCACTTAGTTTTATCAATCCAGAACTGATTGAATATAGCGCGTACGGCATTGATCCCATCCTCAATCTTTAACTTAGGAGCTACTATAAAATTGATTCCTAGTTTCTTAGCGGACTCTAATCGGCTTTTCCCACTACCAAGCTCCCTCACCCCTATATCAAATGGGGCATAATGTTTACCATAGACGTACTTTCTCTCCTGTAGAACCGTTGCATAGTGTCCAAGTCCCTCACCAGAGTTTTCATAATAGTCTATAAAGTGAATCTCCTGTCCTACCACCTGAAAGAACCAAACCGTTGTAGAATCGTCTACACCAAGATCCCAAGCCGTGTGGACTGGTACAGTTTGGTCATAAGGTACGGTGGTGATTCTACCCTCTTCTTCGGCTTTTTGAACATTAGAACCGTAAAAAGAACCCAATACTGGAGCGTCAAATGAACAGTAATACTCTTGATCTATGTAAGCATTGGCTTCCTCTTCACTCCTACCCTCAGCTTCAAACCGCATGATTGTATCTTCTTTAATAGACTTCATTTGTTCTTCTGAGAAAACTTTGGTGTCGTCTACCGTTAGCGTCTGCACCCACCACTTAGGATTGTCTTTAGCATATTCAAACAAGGATCTGGCGTGGTTATTACCCTTGGGGGTGGTATTAAATACCGCTATGCCATCATTCTCTCTCAATATTGGCTCTATAACATCCCAAGTATAAGGATCGTGTTCTGCCCACTCAGAGAATACTGCTAGTCGGGGATTTCCACCTCTTAATGAATCAGGATCATTAGCGCCCGCCACCTGAAACATTGATGGCGTGTCAGACCCATTCTTAACCTTAATTATCATTCTAGTATCATTGGGTTTGCTGACCCTAATTTCCTTGGGGATGTGATTGATAAACCTGAAACCATCTTTGTCTATCATTTCCCACATATGGCCTCTACCCATGACTGAAGTCGGATATACATATTTAGCTTGGGAGGCGTCTCTAACCAGTCTTCTTGGGACTACATCAGCTATGTTGGTCTTATCTTTACCACTCCGCCTATGCCATATCTGATAAAAGAATCTAATGGGACTTTCCCCATTGATAGAGGCCTCTACCTGTTTGAGAAAAGGAATTTGATAATCCCTAGCTTTGAAGTTATAGGGAATTAGGAAATCATAATCGTTATTCGACATCTTTGTAACTAACTATACCCATTTTTAATGGTTCACCACCGCTTGTAAGATCTGTGGTCTGTTTCGGCATACCATCAATATAATTCCAGATGTTCTTAATCATATGTTGGTCGCCGTTGTCTATCGCCTGTTTGAATATCTTGTTTATAAGAAGTTCTAGGTAAGTTGCTTTCTGGTCTGGGTGTACTTCTTCTAGTTTCTTTTTAATCTCGGTTGTAATTGAAATACCAGATCCAGGTGGCCTGCCATTCCTATTTATCCTGGGATCGCCTTTAACAAAAGGGATAAGTCCTGGCCTCAGTTTCTTCTCTGTTTTTTTAGAGTCTGCCATATATCTATTATACTCCTCGTTTCTTTTCTTGTTTATTGGCTGGTAATGTAATGATTTTAACGTCTGCGATATGACCACCTCTCATAATAAAAAAAGTCCCTTGATAGATGTTTCTCGTGTTTATAACCATATCTGTTTTAGTTTCATGGTTCAACTTTTGTTGGATGTCTACTACTAAACATCTTATTACTATAATCAGCTATTGTTTTTTGAATCTCGTTAAATAAGGTGTAATCGGATTTTCTTGGTCTACCCCTACCACGATACTTAAATCGGTTTAGAACTTTCATCTCAAAGATACTCTTAGAATACAGACTCATATTCTCCCTTCTAATAATTGGCTTGGTGGGAGGGGCAAATGAGGACAGTAGGCTCTGTCCAGTTGGTCTGACTCGCTAACCAATCTTGCTAACGCCTCTCGCCTTTTGTTTTAACCAAATGTCCCTCTTATCTAACCAACTATTTTAGTCCTTTCCTATCAATGACTTCATGCATTCTTTTTGCGGCTTTTGTCCTTAGCATTGGGATAACTCTAATTTTGGGTGATTCCATCCTTTTCAATAAATCGTCTGACTCAATCTGTTTTTGTTTCATATCATTTAATAATTGCCACCTTGGGAATGGTCATAATTGCGTCAAAACACCTCTCATCTCTAGCGTAGGACTGTAGGATAGTGATTGACTCTTTATTCTCGCTGTAGAAGTAACCGACTGACTTAATAACTAAATCCTTGGGTATATCCACCTCTGTTTGCCAGCCGTCTGAGTGGGAGCTATCAAACCATTCAAGCTCAATAATGTCGTACTTTTTGTGTTTCATCTAACCAACTATTCTATTTTAGTCCTTTATTACTACCTGTTAATCTTTTCTCCCCTAGTTTCCTAGAGGGCAAAAGACTATTTACCTATAACTTCTAACTGGTTTGCTATATCTTTCAAAGACATTGTAATTTCTTTAATTCTGTTCCTGGCATAGGTTAGCTTGTCTGCTGGTGTAGGCTCTTTGTCTTCCCTCAACTCAGCAGGTCTTTCCCCATAAACCAAGACATTTAATCTACCGCATACTATTTCTAATTCTCTGATTTCAGACAAAAGTGTTGATCCGCTTTTTTCTGCTACTTCGTCATTCATTGTCTTTCACCCCCTTTCATTTATTACCTCTAATATCATCCATCCTATCTCTGGTTGCCATTGATTGTAACCATAGACGACAAAACCTCTTTAACATAGTTAACTTCCTCATCTTGGAACTTATATCGAAGTTTGTCATTAAGCTCCAAAAACATTTTACATAATTCTATTTTGTCTTTTTCCCAGAGTCCACTGTTCCACGATCTCTTAAATACGGGGTGGCCAAGAAACGAGAGCATCATACCGCCAAAAGCCGATCCATCAAGGGTACTAATCTCAATAGTGTTTTTATTTGCTTTAGCTTTCTTTTTCATCTTCTCTCTTTACCTCTCCCTAAATAAGTCCTAAAAACTTAAATATAACTATAATTACGATTATCGTTATTATTAAACCCATAATACCTCCTGCTAATTATTATTTAATAACCTTGTTCAGCTTCGCCAGCTTCCGCTTCTGCCTGACCCTGTGCGTCCATTTCAGCTTCATGTTGAGCCTGTTGTTCTTCTTGCATTTGAGCCTCATATTCTGCTCGGTCTTTTTCTTCTTGCTCGTAAGCTCCAGGGTCTTCGTCATATTTAGCCTGTTCCTCGTTTATCCGTCTGATCCCCCCTGCTGTATTGGGCGTATTTAAATGTTGTGGTCTGCTCATTCTATTTCTCCTTTAATTTATATTTTACGCTTTTCCCTTTGGTTGGGATATTTTATCTCCGTTAGCTATAACCATATAGGCGTTCCACAATCTGTCGCCATTCTCATCTTCAACATCATAGTTTCTATCACAGTCAATGTTTTCGGGACTTAAATCTTCAACAACAGTTACCACAGTTCCCTTTTCTTGTGATGGGGTTATCATCTTGGCAACAAATCTATCTCCAAAATAAACATCATTACCGTTTTTGTCCTTTATGTTAATACAGGCGTTCATCTAATCCTCCTCATTATTCTCTCAACTGCCTCTTTAGCTTCTTGCCAGGATTCTTTGATTAGGGTTAGTAGGGTTTTCCTTGGTGGTTTCTCTAAACTACGATATAGATTGTTTAGACCTTTTGGGGGTCCCCATGTTCCAATCCAACTTGCTGTCATTCTTCATCCTCCCTTTTCATTTCTTGTTTAATCTCGCTGGCTTCGGCTTGGATAATAGCGTCTTGTTCTGATTGTTCAAACACGTACGAATAAGCCTCGTCTATTAGTTTTTCGAGGGATGTGTTTGTGAAGTAGGGATGGTGGTTTTTTGTAGAGAGGGGTGAGTCACTTTTATAAGAATAAATCTCCCAACCGTAAGGATGATGGTCAAATCCCAAAGACCCATCACAAGCCTCATTCAGTTTCTCTATTTTTTGTAGTGTTGTCATTTCCCCTCCATTGTTCTATTTATTGCTTTTATTACTTCTTGTTTTCTAACAGTTCTGACAACGCTGACATTCTTCCCTCAATGTATGCTTGTTCCAAGCTAAGTTTAATGTAGCGGATCTTTTCGTTAATACCACCGCCTCCAAGGTCTATTATCTCGTTTATTAGCTTGTCTATTACTTTATTCATTTTAATTTTCTATAACAATTTTTTTTCCTTCTTTTATTTTTTTGAGTAGCTTAAAAAGATATATGCCATGTTTTTCTTCTGGTGAGTGATAATATCTATCCGCATATATAAAGAGTGCTTGTTCTATATTTTCCCGTTCAATTCTATTTAGCGATTTATTTTTCATAACTCAAGTCTAATCCTTTGGTCATTGGTTGTCAAGGGTCACTTTACCTTCTTTAACTGTACATAGAAGGTGTGGTTGAGTGCATCGTCCGCTCCTAGTATTGCCTCCCTTAGATAGCCTTGGTTTAATAGGCCGAACAGGGCATTTTTTACCGCGTACTGGCTAACTCCTATTTCCTTCATGGCAATAACTATTTCTTTTCTGGGGATGGGTCGTTTCTGTTGTCTTGCCCAAGTATCGACAAACCTCATAATCTCTACTTGTAGGCTACTGATTGTCTGTAAATCGACATAATCGGTCATTTTTTGCCCAAGGCTTCTCTCATCTTGTTTTCTTTTTCTGTAGATTCAGGGGTCATGACTGCTCGAACAATGATGGTATCATGTTTGTCTTTAACCTTTTCAACAATGATAACTTCGGGAACGAAACCAAATTGGTTCTTCAAATGTATTGCTTTATAGAATCTACCGTTTTTGTCTTTTAACTTAAAAGGTGGGGTGTTTTTGACCCTGACCTCTGTGTTTTTTTTTGGTATACCGTTATTCATATTTCCTTACATAAAATAATCCTGCTTCGTGGGCTTTTTTAGGATTCATGTGTACCCATCTGTGACAGTCGTTACATAAACTTATTCCATTATCTACTTCTAGTTTCAATTCTGGATACCTGCTTTTAGGTTTTTTATGATGTGGTTCTACGGATTCGTAATATCTGAAACACCGCTTGCAGGTATAATTATCCCTTTCTTTAACCTGTTTGCTCCAGTCTTTCGGGTTTTTGGCTAACATAGGACTCCAAAGCTATCTTTGCGTATTTTTTGGCAGTGTTGTAAGAGGAGATAGGGAAGTGAAGGAAAATCTTTTTAGATAAATGTTCTTTATCGGTTATCCCCGACTTTATCCACTTATCCACAATAACTAAATCTTTGTCGTTTAATGCTTTTGTTATTCGTCCTAATTTGTTTCTCACTCTCATATATTAACTCTATCCCTTTGGTCATTAGTTGTCAAATGGAAGCTGCTCAACCTCTTCTCTAAAAACGAAAGTTCCCTTGCTTTTTTGCTTTCTTCGTCTTTCTCGGGTTATACCAGCTCTTGCTTCTAGATGTGGGTGAAGTTCCTGGACTTTCCTTCTAGCTCTAGTTATAGATTCGGATGATGTGGCTTTGGCGAATTGTTCCCAAGTTATAAACCCGTTGGAGGTAAGACCCTTCCTATTCCAAACAGTCCATATCAGTCGCTTGTCGCTATCCCTGCAATCGGGCTTCTCTTCTAATATATCTTTGACTAAATCGTAAATCTTCATTCTAGCTTAGTTTTCACTACGTTAATAAATTTCTCCATTTGGGTTCTGTAAAAGTCATTAAAGTCGCCATCTGATCCCTGTTGTTGCCAGTAAACATACAAAACACTTCTTATTCTCTGAGAAGGGGTTTTAGTCTCTATCTCTTTATCTATTTTGTACTCCTCGGTGGGTTCGTCTAATGGTTCTAGCGTGACTGTCAGGTTGACACTTTGCAGTTCCATGAACTCTGCTTTTTCCTGGCTTGTTAGCTCTGGGGTATTTAATGTTATCCCCAAAGACCTATCAACCTTAGCTCTGAGTCCCGTCATAATTGCTTGGGTTTTAATTGTTTTCATCTTGTTCCTGTTCAAATTGATTCCACTCTATCTCCATTCTTTCGTCTAGCTCTTCTTGGGACTCCTCTTCTCTAGTTGCTTTCATTCTTTTTCTCCCTTAGTTTTTTAATAAGAAAATCCGCCCTATATCCTGGTAGATCTTCTACTTTGGCTACTCCTGCTTTTTCTAGAAATTCCTCTAGCTTATCCTCTGTCTCTGTTTCTTTGACCAGCTTTTTAACCTCCAAAACTTTATAATTGTTAATCCGATCCATCGCCTTCTCTCCATCATCGTCTTCGTCTGCCATGCAAAGGATAGACTTCAAAGAATAGCGCCTGGCATAGGTGATAGCTGATCCCCTAGCTTGTGGGTCGTTGCTCTTAACCTCTGATATGCTCATTTTTGACTCTAGCTTCTCACCGCTTACGTGAAGTAGTGTCGTACACACATAAACCCCTTCTGAGTCACTCTGAATCGGCTGGAGAACGATTATATTGTGCTTGTTTAATATTTCCTTACAAGACTTTATAGATTCCGTTAGAGTTGTGTAGCTGGACTTGAAATAAGGATTCTCACCAGTTTTCTCTACGTCCTTGATCTCTTTCTGGACTTCTAATAACTCTCCTATAAAATCTAGCGGCTTAACTTTCTTGGTATCACTCATATTATCTCCGATCCATAATTAGTATCTTCTACGTCCTCTGGATTTGGTAATGGGACTTCATATTCGTCTCTTATCTGTTCGTCTACATCACCTTGGATGTGGTCTAGCTGCACTTCCCTCATAGTGGGTTCTTTGAAGATCGCATTTCTAATTTCTTTAGCAACCTCTAATTCAAACTCCTGAATATGGTTCATATTCCCTTTCGTTTAATTTATATTACCCCGAGTGTATACCATTGGTCATTGGTTGTCAAGCACCAATTTATTTCGTTTATAATTCTAACCTAGGGAAATAACCTATTATCCGTAAAGTATCGCCTACGGCTCTTTTCTAGTTGTCCCTTCTCCTTTTTCTCCTTGCCTGATAGCTATTGCTCCCCTGCTAAAAAGTAGCAGTCTTGGGTCGCTTTCAGTATAAGTGTCAAAGTGTCCAGGTCTTAGGTAAAACCCCTCTTATTGCTCACCAGTGGTGGGGGTAGCCTATCCTAAGTGGCTCTGCGTTTAGAGTTATTAGCTCAAAGTGGGGGGTAAGCGCCTGCCCGACCACTTACCACACCCTTTCAGCTAACAAAAAACGGGATCAAAGGCTTTCATATCTTTTTTTAGCTTTATCAAATTCTTCTTTTAGGACAGATTCGTTGTTCTCGTAAAACTTGATCCTATTTTTCTGATGTATTGGATGTACGTTCTGTATAAGCATTTCTGCTCTATATTTTGCGTGAAAGTCTTTGAATTGCTCCCAATCTGGGTGACTACCATTCTCAACAATATATTTGTGTATTATTGCTTTCATTCCTATAATTATCGAGTTAGATGGTGTCATAAAAAAACCGCTTTGTTCGGTAAGCTTCTAACAGCTTTTGGTAAGTCGTAACTCACCAAACAAAACGGTCTTACTGTTAGATTTTACCCCGCTTACCGTAGGGATGCCTCATTTGAGGACACTTATATTTATACTCCACTTTCGGGACTTTTGTCAATACCATCTTCCACCGCACAATTTACTAACCCACATATCCCACCAAATATAACCACACCCAATACTGCTAGTCTAAACCATTTGGCTAGTCTTAAAGCGTCTAGTGCCATGTCGTATTCTTTACCTATCATTCTCCCTCCAGTTTGTTAAAAATCTCACCACTCTCCTCTAAATACCAATGTAAAAATCCTTGGGGGTGAGCATACCACCTTACAGGGTCAGTACCAAAACTTATCCAGTTTGCTATCTGATTAGCTCTGGTTGCCAGTCCACTTAAGCATTGATGGCAACTACACTTTCTCTCTCCATGCATGAAACTTTGTATTTCCTCGTAAACCTCATTTAACTCATCCTCTGCCATCCACTCAAAGTTTTTCTCTATTGCCCAGAACAGATCGGACAAGTCGGCTTCTTTTTTCATCTTTCACCAATTACTCGAGGAAAGATAGCCTCTAACCAAAGAGCAACAGTTAAGAATTGCCCCACGCCTCTTACTTCCTGGGGGAATTGATCGCTAAAAAACAACTCAGTCATGAACATAGCCCCAGCCCACTCTGTAGCCTCGCTTAATGCCTCTCTACCCAGGATAGCCAGGGGCGGTATACCCCTACCCTCTCTATAGCTTCTAAACATCAAACTACCAGCCCCGTAGACCCCACCAATCATTCCCATGCCGATTATGTTCTCAGGGTTAGCCATTTCTCATCCTTTCATTGGCTCTAACTATATCAAGGTCGGTTTCTACAGCGTGTTCACTCATGGATAGGTGTAGGGCAACCCCAAACATTTCTAAAGACTTCTGGCTACCCCAACCCTTTTTAGCCAGCCAGCCATCTGTAGCTTTGTATGGTCCAAGTGCGATGTAAGTTACTTCCTGGGGCATACCCAGCTCATGAGTAAAAGAGGTTGATACCCCTTTCTGGTGGTTGTGTCCTGAGAATATTACATCAGATCCGTGCATTGACCCAAACCTAGCGGCTCTCATTTGGGGATGTGTTTTGTTGTAGATAGAGTGTCCTGGTAATTGGTGCGCTCCTGATACGTTGTACTTTTGTTTGCCTACTAACATCTCAAAGTAGGTCGGTCCTGTACTAACCGATATCCCCTGATTTCTTATCTCTCCATAGATATCATAACCAGCTTTTTGAAGCCACCCCTCATGGTCGCCCATAATAGCGTGGAGTAACTTACCATAATCCATCATGTGCTTGAAAACTGAGCGGGCAAAGCCTATTTGTTGTGGAGTCTGCTCCATCTGCTCAAACTGACCTGGGTTCCAGTTCATGTTGTCGATAACATCCCCAGCCAGAATAACAAATGAATTAGCGGTCGCTGTAATAGCGTTTATCTCATCCTCTATCCGCTTGTACTCGGTAGTGGAGTGACCCACATGCCAGTCTGATATTAAATTAAGAAGTGCGGGAGTAGTAAACTGAAACTTAAATCTATCCTGGGGTTTTCTTACTTCATTCTGTCGTCTCTGAAAGCGTTTCGACCAGTCCTTATAAGTCCTCTCTCTACGGGGAGGAGTTTTTCTTACAAAGTCTTTCCAGCCATCATTCTCCAACTTCCTCATTTTGAGCCTCCGAGTATTTTACTAATAACCATTCCAAATAGTCCATATCAGTTTTACTCTCCTCCCACTCTTTAATCTCCTCTAATTCCTTTTCCCAGCGTATCTGCCATTTACTTTTCTCGGGGTTCATAAACCCACCAATCCTTTTTATTCACCCGAGGGCTGTATATCAAGCCCCAAAGCACGCCCCAATCTATCTCCATCTTTTTCCCCCACCTCGGGGAAAGTTGACAACCATGAGTAGAAAGTTAGTGCATCGGTAATAATACCCTCTTGCACTAACCTAGAGTATTCCTTTTGCATTTCTATCAGGTAGTCAACCCGTTCTTTGTTCATCACTTATCAAGCCAAAGCATTACAATTCCGATTAAAGCTAGAACTGCCGCTACAATATCTCCAGCAGGAACACCCAAAATAGGTGCTACTAAGCTGATTGCTATAGCTGTCCATAAAAGTTTCAAACCCATATCAATTCACCACCTTTTAATTTATTTTAGTACCTTCTACAAATTTATTCTCACTTGTGAATTTAGTTATCAGGTCTGTGGATGTATTGATTACATACAGTGCGATAGCTCCTGTAATGGCTGGAGTAGGCCACAACATCCACGAATGGAACTCATTATTGTTTAATGAGATAACAGCCGATACAGACCCCAAATAAATCGTTAGAAGTGGTAAAAAGAATTTAGCGGTATTTGCTAACCACTTAACTGTTTTTTGCTTGTTAAGAGTATTGGGTGGCGAAGTTGTCACCTTCTCCATTTTTGTTGTGTCGTCACTCATACTACCTCCCAATTAACCACTGAAACTTCTGCCACATGGACATACCCTCAGTGGGGTCTTTTAATTTTAACTGTTCTTTTAGACTAGTGTTCTCAGCCTCCAAAACAGCCAACTGCTTGAGTAAAGGCTCACTTGCCAGCTTACAATCACCAAGCTCATTAGTTGCCTCCCGAAGTTGTGCCACCAACTCTGCGTTATCGTTTTCAAGTTGTGTGACCTTGCTCGAGAAAATGGCATTGTCCTGAGTAAGTGTTGCGTTGCTTTTAGACAAGCTTTCAATCTTGCTAGACTGCTCTGCAATCGTGTCCTGGGGGTTATTGTCATAAGTTGCCAATATCTGGCCTTTGTGTACTAATTGAAACCCCTCCTCCTGTTGGGGTGGCACGTAACTTGCCCATTTAATAATGAAAGGAATCGGATCTTCCCACCAATCGTTTAACTGAGCGGTGGTTTTAGCAATGGTATCTAGTTTTTGAGGTAGGGTAGCAGGGTCAACCTTAAAGATAGAAAAGTGTAGGTGTGCAAACCACGTTCCCGACTTGCCTATCTCGGATAGCTTCTCACCCTCTGGGAAATGGGATTTATCTTTTATAGGGGAATCGGTTTTAACATGAGTACAATGCACCCACCTAACACCCCAAGCACCTGTTATTTTATAAGCAAAGTGTATTCCAAAACCTGTAGTGGGATGGGTATTGAAGTGATAGTATTCCTTATCCCCCTCAGCTATAGCATAGATGGGTTGACCCAGGTCGGTGTCGCCACCAGTCTTAATGTTAATATCGGCTCCCTCGTGAAACCCGTAGGTAGTAGGATTGCCAAAGCCTTGAGCTATGTACCAATACTTCTCGAAGTCCTCTTTAGTGCCTGTGCCTACTGGAAATCTCATTCCTGACTCCTTTTAACTACCCATACAAAAAGTATGATTAGTGATATTATTATAACCTTTATTGCTGTTTCAGTCATTTCTACCACTCATAACCCACACATAAAGTAGGACTAAACTAATAATTAGTATTATAAACTTCTCGAATTCCGACATAGTTCATGCTTTACCTGTAATTTTTTGCCAAGCCCAAGTAAATATTGCAGAGGCTACAAAAGTGACAACTGACATGATACCCAAAGCCTTCCCTCTAAAATCCTCTAATATGTCTACCCGACTTTCAACCTTTTGCATCCTAGCATCAATCTTATCTTCAACTCTTTGGACTACTTGGTAGATATCTTTCAGCGTCACGTTGCTCATCGGTGTATAAAGTAATTTATTATTGTACCTAAAACCTCAACCGATATAATTATAAAAACAAAGTGCTTAAATTGTTTTGCCACTATTATGTCATTCTCGGTTTTGGCATCCATCTTACCCTCTAGGATAAGGACTTTCTCCCACAATTCTTTTAGGCTAATTCTTTTCATTTTTACCCTCCCTTACTCCCTCGGCTCTACTAATAATCTTTTCTGATTGTAACAGTTGGTCTAGTCTTGAGTTTAGGGATAGGTGGACTTCTCGAACATCCTTTTTTATGCTTTTGAAAGCTACATAAGCCGTCAGTGTAGGTGGGATTGCAGCAATTATGGCAGCGATTATAATTGTGTCGTTATTCATAGTTAAATTAAACCTTAAATTACTGTACATAGGCAATTAGAGGTTTATCGCTCTAAATTCAAGATCAAATCTACCCTTTCTCCTTCTTGCCGCATCCATGTCACCAGCATAAAAGTCTATATTAAACATTCCTGGTTTGTCGTAGCGCAGGTGCATGGTGTCGTCTATTCTAAATATGCCATCTCCATAAGGGGTCTTAACGTCCTCAAAACCCTTAATTTTAACGTAGATAATTTTCCCTTTTTTTAACTCATCGTGGTACATTCTGTTACCAAAAGCTATCGAACCAGATTTAATTTTTCTGCCATAAGCTCCAGTCCCATCTGTTCCAGGTCTAGTTTCTGCTGGGTTTTTGGGATTGTAATAAGATCCTTCACCACCCCTGTATAGTATTTCTCCAAAAATTACTTTCTCTCCCTCTATTCCAATCACCCTTTCGTACCATTCTGGGTCTTCCTCTCTTATTTTAGCGGCTACTTCCAGCCACCTATTTCTCTCCTCTTCACTCCTAGCAGTACCCTTAACCCCATCACTAGCGAAAGCCTGTTTAATCTTAAATGGATTCTCTATTTTCAGGCTTTTTAGTTTTTTAATAATCTGATCCATTACTTTCTTCTCTTCTTTGTACTCCTGGGTTTCTTTGCCCTTTTCATACTTAAATCCGTACTCTTCCAAAACACCGCTTTGGATTTCAGACTTTCCTTTTGTTATTAGATCGGACTTAGACTCCTCACTTAAACTTTCGTATTCTTTTGTACTGGTTACTTCACTTACCCATTCGTTATATCTTTTATTAAATGTTTCGTTTGCCTTTTCAAACTCTTTATTGCCCACCACCTCTTTGAATTGCAAAAGGGTTTTGCTGGTGCTTTTTTTCCAATTAGATTGTGGGGAGTAGGTATTAGTCCCGATTCCCAGTGCATCTGCCATCATAACTAAAAGTATATTGGCGTGATCTGTTTCTCTAAGGGTTTCAAAAGTGTTAGCAATCGGCAAGGGAATAAATAGGTTCTTTAACACACTAAGGCTAGTTATTTCGTTTCCGTTGAAGTCCTCGCCTTTTAACAGGTCTTTTATAACTGCGGACACTGGTGCTAGTTTGTTTCCTAGAAAGTCCACTACAACATCAAAGCCCGTTTGAGAGAAAAAGTCCCCAGAGTTTAGTTTAGTTACCTTATTAGTAGTGCTACTTTTGGTAGATCTTGTTATTAGTCTAGTTACTAGGGTAACAATAGATGCCATCCCACCCGACACATCAAATCTGGTATTACCAACCTTTATTTTTCCAAAGTTAGCACTTCTTGGATCAGAATCAACACTATCATCATCAATAGCGTTGGCTATGGCTAGGATAGCGGCAGTCCCCATTATAACTCTCAAGGTGTTTATAGCAGACTGTTTTCTGGCAAATTTACTAAAGTCTTTATCTAAATAATGTAAAATCAGAGTGTCTATGTCGGCTTTCATCTTTCTTGGAGACCAGAATATACTGTTAAATGCGTCAGCCGCAGGTTCAGCTCTACCTAAGCTACCCCTACCTGTTAAAGAATTGACCATTTTACCAATGCTTCTTAGTTCTCTTTGATCTAGGTCTACTCCAGAAGCCTCAGCGATATTCAAATATAGATCGGCTATGTCTGCTCTCTGTTTATAAACAAAGGCAGTAAATGCGTTTTCACTAGCTTTGTAAAGTTTACTCACTACAGGGATTTTCTCTGGAAAAGAAACGGGGAATTCTTCCTCAATAGTTCCCAAAGCTAACTGCATTTTCTTATATCTACCATTTATTGCATTTTGTCTTGATATCAAGTCGGCATTTAACTCATCCATAACTGTATCTTTGCCAAATGTATTCCAAATGTTTTTGAAAGATTGTTTAGCATTTCTAGTCCAAACTCTAGGATGAGTCCAAAGGGTTTTCCATCCCTGTCTAAATATGGCGGAATTGTCCATTGAGGCTCTTATAGCTTTTGAACTACCCGCTATGGTTTTTATTGATCCAACTGGGTCTTTTATGGCCTCTTTTAGGGTTTTTCTCTCCGCCAATAGTTTTAGATTTTTAACGTAGTTTGTTAGACCAATTTTAGCTCTACCATAAGACAGTCTCTCTTCAACCGTATTAAATGTTCCATCTTCCTTGGCTTTTAACCTTCTCTCTTGAATTATTTTTGACATATCGGCTAGATTCTTAGCCTCTGACTGGGTTACATCTACCCCTAGTCTGGTTGAAGCCAAGTCTCTGTAAAATTGGTCATCTTTGGGGTCTAGAACCTTCTCCAGTCTTTCAATCTTGGCAAAAATATCTCTCTTAACTTCTGGTTTTATGCCCAAAACCCTCTTTGCCCAGGTCTCCATGCCTTGTTGCTGGTTTTTAAGAAGCAGTTTACTTTCAAATAAAGCGTTGACCTGCTTTGCGTTCTCTTCGCTTATGTACTTTGAAAAAAGATCTCTTCTGGCTTCACTGGTCATTTCAGCCAATTTCAAGGGGTGCATTTTTCCATTGTTATTTACACCATCTCTCAAGGCTATTCTAAACTTTCTTGCTTCTGATTTAACTAAACACCAGGCCACGATAACAACCTTTCTTTCTTAACATTCTATACTATTTATAAAGTTACCCCACGCTCCCTTAGTAGGAGGTTTGACACTTCTTTTAATATTAGCGGTTTCTTCATCTATCAGTTTATCTATGGGCTTACCGCGTTTTCTTTCGATTGCGTCTTGTCTGGCTCTGGTTACTTCTCTAATTCTAACTATAGCTGAGTCAGGATCACGCTCTCCAAGAGTTCTAATTCTTTGACCCATAGCAGTAGCTTCTGTGGTGAGTTCAGAGTTAGAAAGCTCTCTTAGCAAATTTACGTTTCCCTCTGCTAGCGCCTTGTCCTCAAGCGCTATCAAAACACTCTCGGGTAGTAATCCAGATGGGGGATTCACTTCTCCAAGCGATATCCGCCTAGCTTTATCCGCGTCTTTATTGACCAATTCGACTGCTCTTTTAGCCTGATCTTTCATACTGACTCTTCGGTATTGTGGAAGGTCGCCAAAGTCTGCCGTTAGTTGTTTTTCTATTGCTTTTGCTTCTATGCCTATCGCTAGCTTGCTGGTTTTCTTCGCACCTCTTCCTACTGGCTTCAAAACCTTTTTAGCGCCTTGGACAATGTTTTTTATCTCGTTTATCTGAGTAGTACCCAAAGACGGTTTGTTTATTCCTTTTACCCCTTCTTTTATCTGTTCAAGAGACTCCCTTGCATTTCTTAGATCAGCTAAGGCGTTTTCCAGTTTATCAAGTTCTTTTATCACTTCTGGGGGCGCGGCTAATTTAGCTTGTTTCAAAACAGACTCTCTTTGGGCATAAGCCTTTTTATAATTACCAGATCCGCCGTCAAACCCGATAAGCTCATCTATCTGTTTTTCCAGTTTTCCTATTTCACCTCTATATGGAGTTCTGCTAATTTTTTCTAGGTTTTTCTGACCAGACTGTATTTGTTCGAAAGTAGGCTTTGGTGTGGGAATGTCCTCATAAATACTTTTAGCGGCCTCTACGTCTCCAGATTTTAGGGCTTCGGATACTAGGATCATTTGCTCTCTGCTCTCTTTGGACATCGTTTTCAGGTCAAACCCTTGTTCTTCTGTGGTAACTTCCCCTACTCCCTTAGGTGGTTGGGTTTCAAACTGTTTCCCACTTGCCTTGAAATCAGGTGCTTCACCTTTAACCCTGGCTTTTATTTCAGGTGTTATTTCTATGCCTTGTTGAGTGGTTGTTTTTTGGGTAATGTCGAAGGACTCTAATGCCTCTACAGCATAATATCGTTTCTGAGTCCCTGTAGTAATAGCTTTATACGTCCCATCTGCAACCAGGGCAGTTCCTACAGAATCTACTGAGCGTAACTTATCTTTCGGCAGTGCCTTAAACTTACCATCCCCAAGAACTTCGGTGATGATATATTCGCCAGCACCAGATCTATGAACCACAAGACCAACTTTTAGGTCGCCTTGAGATAAAACTCCCCCAACGTCTCTCCCGCTTTGTTGAATAAATCTAGTTTGACCCTTCTCTATCGGCAAACCCAAGTCCAACACTTCCACCTTCCCACCAGTCAGATCTTTAACTATATTTGGGATCTGTTTGTCGTAAAGGTTACTTGCCCACTCACCACCAAACTTTAGTCCTTCGCCAGACAGAGTTCCGCTTTTCTTTTCCATTATCTTGTCGGCTAGACCTTTTCCAAGGACTTCGTCTAGTTTTTTACCAATCCATGCTTCAGGAGTTCCTGCACCAGCAGTATAAATTGTGCCATCTTCTTTGGTTTGAAATTCAATAGTTCTACTACCTTCTTTTGGCTGAATTTTTACCACTCGGTTTGTTTTACTTCCAGTCCAGTCCACACTCTCAACCTGTGTAGCCAAGTTATACCTTGCGCTAGTCTGCTCTCCGTTTATCCAAGATAGGTATTTAGCGTCAGAGTTTACTGCTTCTTGTAAGGCACGTTTGATAGTTAGTTCTTGCCATTTTTTAAGAAGGGGATTGAAGGGGATTCCGCTAGTCAATTTTCTCTGTTCATCCCTAATCTGTCCTAACCTTTCGTCTAGTTTAGCTCTTTCCTGATCAGTTGCACCCTCTGCTTTTTGTAGGATTTGTTCCGCTTCTTTTTCCAGTTGCTGTATTTTTGTAGAATCACCAAACCCTTTCTTCCTACCTTCATTCATCCAGTCGCTCTGTATCTCCTCTACAAAAGCAACCTTTTTGTCTTTGTAGGTTCTCTCATTCATGCGGAGGTGGGAGATTACATTTGGATCGTCCCAGTGGGGGGATTTGAAGTTATTTCCATACGCTGTTTTATTTAAGTCGCTTACCTTATTCCATTCATCCATTTTTCCACTTTCCCATAGTTCCCTATGAGTTTTGCCATAAAGTTCTTTTGCAATTTTGTCTGCGTTTGCTTGTCGCGAAGCCCCCTCAAGTTTTGTCGGAGCCTTAATCAATATCTCTTTGTAGTTTTTTCCGCCAGGGAGTTGGAATTGGGAGTAGCGAGTTTGAGACACATTTTGTGTCGTACCAAAAACATCATTGGCCACAGTTTCAGCCCAACTTTCATCATTTGCTAGTTCGGGAAACTTTTTAGTCAATGCACGATAAGCATCTCCATCATTGTTGAGTGTCAGCCATAGGGCTTCATCTGCGTTGCCCTGCCATTCTTTTCCTATCTTCAGCACTTCGGGTATTGCATACTTACTCTTAGTATTTACTTTGTCCAAGTTTTGTCCTAAAACACTCTCCTCCGTTCCCTTCAATTCAGGGGCAAACTCTTTTACTTCTTTTGAGGTAGACTGTCCTTTTATGTTTTGGAATTGGCTTTTGGAAACGATATAAGTTTCCCCGTCTTGCAAGAGGATTTTATTACCCTTCATTTCATAAGGGGTTAAGACTTCACCATCGGGGATCTTTACCTTATTACCATAAACATCAGTAGCAGGTACATCTCGTTTTAGCTTAATGTCAGGGAAGGTTTTCATTATGTCGTCTGCAGTCATTCCTTTTGTGCCACGGAGTATCTCAGCTTCTTTTACCATTGGGTCTGCTTCCTTTGGTGGTTGGGTGGGGACTTCCTTTTTGGTTTCTTTAATGGGTTCTGCCTTTGATAAGGTTTTCTCCATCCGAATCATTCCATTCTCTTCTACAGCACCTTCCATTTGTGTATAACCTTGTTTTTCCCAGAAGCCAACTGATTCTGTAAATGCCGACATCTCAACTTTAGTTACACCTTTTGCAATCAGTTTTTGCTCTAGCTCCGCTACCACCTTAGTTCCTACCCCTTTATTCTGTGCTGATTTATCTAGTTCTATCGCCAGTCCAGCAGTTCCATCTGGTTTTATAGTTGCAACTGCGCTCTTTACCCCTGATTCTTTATTATCAATCTTAATAACTTCACGCTTAGCTTCTTCTTTTATTTCCACAGGCTTATATTCCTTACTAACCATCTCTGCTTGTAAACTTTTACCGTCCTCTGCAACTTTTACTAATATGTTTTGTTCTTCTTGCTTGGCTTGAACTGCCAACTTAACTACTTGTTTACCTTGTTTACTCTTGCCCAAATTATTATCTATTACATAAGTCATGGCCTGATCTGGGGTCATTTCCCTGGTAGTTACAGCCTCGACTAATTGTGTTTCTTCAGGGGTTCTGGTTTCTGGAGATTTTTTTATTGTTTCACTAACTTTTTTCTCCGCTTTTTCAACAACTTTATCTGGTTTACCCATAACCTGAGAGAAAGTTACCTCTGCAAATCCTCCTAAAATAAATCCGACTAAGCCTGCTTCTGTGACGTTTTCAAACAAATCTTTATTCTCGTTATAAGTCATGGCAAGGGCGTTACCTATTATCTCTTGTATAGATTCTGTTATACCCTCCCACCCCGACTGTTGAGCTATAGATACTAAGTTTTTAGATAAACTTCTAGAGAAAGCCTTTTTGAAGTTTTCTTTTGCTCCCTGTTTTAGCAGTCTTCCCATCGGCACATACTCCATCGCTCCTATAAGCACTCCCCCAATTTGAGACAAAGGTAATGCCTGAGAGTCTGTTAGTCCTTGTGATCTTGCCTCTCCATAGACTTCACTAGACCCTAGACCGTAAGAACTAGTAAGACCGACTGTGGTAGCCAAGGAAGGACTCTTGGTTACTGCCAGGACTGCGGCACTCATCCCAAAACTAGTAAACATTTGAGGGAGGTTAAAAGCCGCCATTTCCAACAATCCCTGTAATCCTTTTGAAGGTTCGGTTGTTTCCGAGTATTCTTGTAGTTTGGCTTGTTTTTGAACAGTTCCAGCTTCTCTTAATGATAATGCCTTTTCTTTAACTTTTTCACCCGTTGCTTCTCGTGCTTCCTTGAGAGAGGGAGTGTAAAGTTGTTTTAACGGACTTAATCCTGGGATGTTGGCTACAGCCTGACCGACCCCAGTTGAGAAAAAATTGTCCATCATCTGAGATTGTTTTTGAAAACCGTCTAAAATGATTCCAGAAGCCTCTTTAACAGTCCCTGGAAGGGTTTTTGCTCCACCAACAAAGGCTTGACCCAGTTTTTTCAAGCTAAACCCAGTAAAGTATTCTGTCGCCTTGTTTTTTATGGTGTTTTTTATGACGTTTTTACCTACTTGGATAGCAACATCCTTGAATTGCGGTTGAGGTGTTTGTTTGGGGTAGAAAGTATCGACTAAACTACCACCAACCAGAGACCCTGTTGGAGTGTTAGATTCCTGCTTTGGGAAAAAAGTATCTACTAGGGACATTATTCCCCCTTTGCTTTTTCGTACAGTGCCTTAATTTCTGCTGGGTCTTCATTTGGCTGTGATGCTCCAGTAGCCAAATATGCTTTGTATATTGCTTCAAGTGTCATTGAAGTAGCATACTTAACCACTAATTGTGGAAAAATTCCTTTCCAACCAGTATCACTATTATATGCTTGGGTATTAGCAACGTCGGCTGTAAACTGGGCTGTAGAACTTCCACCTTGAACATTACCGATTATTCCCAAACTCTGTTTGTTTACCATCTCTCCAGTATTACCATCTATAGCCACCGCCCAAACCTCTCCATTTTCAGCAGTGAAAGTTTGTACGCCAACATTCTTGTTTTTAAGGTTGTTGGCTTCTATGGCGCTGTAGATCATACTACTTGGTATGCCTGTACTCATGGTTAATTGGGCAATAGACTCAGGGCTTGCTCCATTTAGCGCCCCTAGTTGCAAAAGGGTATTAAATTGGTCTAGGGATTGTTTGGAGGCTTGTGAGTCTAGGTCAAACTGCTTCAACTGTAAATTAAGTTGCATTTCAACGTCTGCTTTCTTAGTAACCAGATCTTTCTGAATGTTAGCAATACTGGCGTTATACTGTTGTTCTAGTTTGGCTATCCTTCCAACTCTTGTAGCCTCAGATAAAAATGGGTTGTCGTTAATATTAGAAGTAGCTTCTATGTAAGCCTTTTCTTTTGCTGACAAATCTGCTTCTAGGTCTGAAATACCAGCCTTGGAATATAAATCCTGATACAGTGATTGAAGGTTGGGGGTATTGGTCGCTCCAAATCCAGATCCAAAGCTACCCGTTCCTGATGTTCCAGTACCCGTAGTGCCTGCACTACCATATAATTGATTCTGTTTGTTTAGGTAGTCTTGAAATTGTTGTGGGGTAACTCCCTGCTGTGCGGCTGATTGGGCATTGACCTCTGGTGATACGGTTTGACCTGCGCCTACCTGTGGTGATCCAGAGTGAATAGCTCCAGCAGTAGGAGCAAAAGAACCACCATAATACTGAAATCCAGAATACCATCCTAGATCTTTGAATCCGCCTTCTGGTGCTAGCGCCCCACTGGGGTCTTTTAGTGCCATACTAGAACTGTCCTATCTTGTTTTTAACTGCGTCTGCACTGTTTCCGAATAAATCAGGTACATCAAAGAATGGTTGGGTTTTTTCATATTTCCCTTGTTGTTTCTGTATTTTACCCCACGCTACGATTAAAATCTGTTTAGCTTCTGTGCTTCTGAATTGACTGGAGTTTTCGTTTTCGCCTTTTGATTTAAGAATCGCTACGGCTTCTAAAACTATAGCCTCGTTTCCTTCAGGCATAGAGTAAGAAAATATAGTCACATCTCCGTCATTAGATAAGGAATCTGGGACTCTTTGACCCCACACGTGTATATTATTATCCCCGTTGGTAGTAGGTACAGGATAAATAAAAAACCTTCTCTTTTGAGTTGACCATTTCTTAGTGGTGCTACTGGCGTTGTTGGGATCATTCCGCCATTGTAGATAATCATTCCAGTTCATCGGGCTTCCATCTGGTGTTTCGCCGTATTGATCACCGTCCATTTCTACTCTTGCAACACTATCTGATCTCCAAGTTTGGGGATAATCGTAGTATTCTTGTCCCGATTCAGAAGAGGTTTTCTTGGCGTCTTCAAGTTCTGGCCAGTTAAAAAAGGATGAAGATTTAATATAAGCTCTGTTTATAGCTCTTTTTATAATGTTGGGTGTAAAAAGCGAGCTATTAGCATCAACTGTTAGGTCGTCTTGGACTGCTTGTATTAGGTCTGAGAATAGGTTCATAGCTTTATGTTAGTTAAAATAGTTGTTTCAAGGCAAGTTATATGGCATAAATTTTGAAATATAAGTCCTGTACACTTATAATATCGTATGGTGGATCATCGTAAGAAGTTTCGCCCCAGATTTCCCACTCGTCATTCTGTTCATTGTAAGAGACTGCGTCTCCTTGCTGGTAAAATCCTCCAGATGTTTTATACGGTACTGGATATGTGTCATAATCTATCTCATCGAGATCAGCATTGTAAGACACCAAGAAAACATAATATGGACCGTTGTCTTCTCTTTGAGGATTATCCTCATACAAAATAAAGTAATATTTTTGACCTGATAACAGTTTTGTTGTACCTAAAAATTGAAAATTAGTATCTACAAAATATGTCAGTGATATTCCACCACTTAAATATGATGGGGTTTCAAGCTCCGCCGCTTGAAACGAGGTTGTTGAAACTTCTAAGATATTTCCTGGAGTCCCATTATTGTCGTCATATAGTGCCATTTTTAATATATCTGTAGAGTGGTAATCTTTAGCATTAAAATAAGTATTTACTTTAACTGATATTTGATATAGGTAGCCAGAACTAGTTGGTATAAAAGACTGTCCAAATTTGTCTATATCAGTATTAGGATTCGTTCTAAAGAAATGCAAAGACCAAAGATGTGATTTGAATAACTGTGGTTCTTCTGAAAATACCTTGTATTGTGATGAAAATGAGTTCTGGGCAACAATAGTTGATGAATTTATACCACCCAATTGACCAAAACTTCCAAAAGAAAAGTTACCGTTTATTTGTCCATTGATTGTGTTCAAGGCAGAACTGTTTAATTCATTCGCAACTGTCTTATAAGGAAATTGTTGGTCTTTTATAGTTGGTGGTCTAAATACTCCACCGCCAGTTTTTTGTTTACTAGAAAAGTCAAGAGTCCCTGTGTCCCCTGGATATGATATTTCTGAAATAGTTTCTGTTGTGTATTTTTTGTCTGCCATATCAATTAAAGAACATTTCTATTTTATGTACCTCTATATCCTGGTTTCCAATCGGGGTTAAAATCAGTCTAAGTTCAATTACATCAGCATTAGCTCCTATCGAGAATATAGCTTTACTACCACCAACTGTGGTGTAACTAGTTTCCCCATCTACCAGTGCTTGATTCCAATCACCCGTTTTATCTAGCTTATAGTACATCTGTATTGAAGCTCCAGAAGGCAAGGGTTCACAGAAAATCTCTGCATATTTCCAGTTAGTTATATTGATGGGCATTTTAGCTGGAGCTTTCAAATCTAGACTCTCATATGTACCCTGGGCTTTGTTGTTTGGATCATAAGCTAATACCCCATATTCTCCATCAGTTTCATAGCTTGCCAGAATAGTTCCGTTGGCGTTGGTTATTGCTCCAATCTCATCTACATCCATTTTGTACTCTAAGTTCATAACAAATGGGTGGTTTTTGTTTCTTCTTCCGTAGCTGTATATTCCGTTCCTGTCTGTATCAGCGTTCCAAACTCCAAACAGTGCCATATTAGACACCGACTGTTTATCAATCCAACTTAAGGCATCCTGTTCCCACTCAAAAAAGCCTATATCGTCTATTTCATTCGTAACTCCCCCAGGATTTACTTGACCGCCTCCAGGGAATCTTCTTACAGGCACTGTGTTTATCATGTCTGAGAAAAAGATCTCTCCATCCGTACCACGTTGGGCAAGAGGCACTTCAGAGTCTACCGCCCCATTTATTCCTGTATCTGGATCTGAAGCTCTAACCGTACCGATTATGGATCTACCTTTTCTCTCCACAATAGTTTTTGCAATATTACCTGGGATAAGATCTAAGGCTTCATTGGTATACGATTCATCATATCCAACTAGTGCTAAAAAGTTAGAATTAGCAATTATTAAAGCTCCACCTGCTTCTCTCATCGTATGCCAGTCTGCCGATGTTAAGTTGGTTTTAGGCCACCCAGAGTCAGCGTCTACATCATCCCAATTATCAAGTCCTGGTAGTTCCTTTCTGTGTAGGGTTGTGTCAGTTGCCCAGTATAAATACTTTTTGCCTGTGTTGGCGTACCATTCAGCAGCACCCGTTATTTTCCCAGTATCTTGATAAACCACTTGCCACGATTCAGCGCTTAAATGCCTTTTATAAATATAACCAGCATCCCCAAAACCATAAACATATCCGTCACTTTTTGACTTAACAAACCATAAAATAAGATCACTGAATGTAGTTAAAGCTCCCAACGACACACTAGGGCTAATTGAAGCAGAGGGTGAGACAGAAGCCGACGGCGAAGTTGAAGCGCTTCCACTCGCTGAACCCGAGGCTGATGGTGAAAGACTTGGTGATTCAGATGCAGATGGGCTTTGTGAAGCACTAGGAGACAAAGAAGCCGATGGGCTTATACTCTCTGAAGCTGAAGGGGATTGGCTAGCAGAGGCGGAAGAAGAGGCGCTTGCGGAGGGACTTTGTGACTTTGAAGGACTAGCAGAGGCTGATCTAGAGGGTGACTGACTTTTACTGGGTGATGAACTGGCGGAAGCTGATGGACTTAGTGAAGGGCTGGGAGACACACTAGGAGAAATAGAGGGCAAATCTTCACCCTCTCTAATGTCCTCATCAACTAAATCCTGATTCAGAGATAGGGAATCTTTGGTCTTTCTTATATTAAGGTTAGATCCAAACTTAAAAGCACCTTCAATACCTTTATCCTCGTAGTCGGATATTCCCCCTCTGAATTGTGTTATTTCGTAAATTGGCATAATTTTATTTTAATTACTAATGTTGTTCTAAGGCAATTCAGTCCAGTCTGTGTATTTGTCAGCATATAAATTACCAGTAACATTATATTTATCGGTGAATGCATTACCTTGGTCATCGTATTTTGTGACATAGACCGTTGCCTGTTCAACATATATGTCTACATAACTAGCAGGGGATAAGGATGGACTGGCGCTAGAACTAGGGGAAACAGAAGCTGATGGGGAAAGGGAAGCTGATACAGATGGGCTGGGTGATATCGACTGACTTTGACTGGCTGACCCAGAAGGACTCCCAGAACCCAAAGAGGGACTAACTGATGCTGATGGTGACAAAGAAGCAGAGGGGGACTGTGATGCTGATTCGCTAGCACTTACTGATGCAGAACCAGAGGCACTGGGGCTTAATGAGGCAGACGGGGATTGTGATTGACTCTCACTTGCACTAGGACTTAATGAAGCAGAGGGTGATTGAGATTTGCTCTCTGATGGAGAAGGACTAACAGAAGCCGAGGCTGAAGCGCTTGGTGAAAGAGACGGTGACTCGCTTGCGCTTGGCGATAAAGAAGCAGAAGGACTCAATGAGGCTGATGCTGAACTACTTGGAGATTGGGAGGCACTCGGTGACTGACTGGCTGATTCAGAAGCTGATGGACTCAAACTAGCACTGGGGGATTGTGATTTTGATTCAGAGGCAGATGCAGAAGCCGATTCACTAGCAGAAGGACTTTGGGAGGCCGAGGGAGACAAACTTGCACTAGGACTCTGTGATGGTGATTCACTACCTTCTGACGGTGAGACACTAGCACTCTCAGAGGCAGAGGCTGAGGCACTAGCTGAGGCGCTTGGTGATTGAGAAGCGCTTGGGGATTGGGATGCACTAGCACTGGCTGAAGGACTTTGACTGGCAGATGGACTGACAGACGCACTAGCACTAGCCGATGGGCTTTGAGAAGCGGAAGGGCTTAAAGAAGCGCTTTCTGATGCAGAGGGTGATTGTGAAGCGCTGGGACTAATAGAGGGGGATTCAGAAGATGATGGACTAAGAGAGGCGCTTGGGGACTGACTTGCGCTGGCACTGGCTGACGGACTGAGAGATGCCGAAGGGGATAGGCTTGGTGATTCGCTTGGACTTTCGCTTGCACTTGCAGAGGCACTCGCACTAGCACTACCAGAGGCCGAGGCGCTGGCGGAGGGTGACAGGGAGGCACTCGGACTGAGAGAGGCGCTTGCACTATCAGAGGGAGATAATGAAGCAGACGGTGAAAGTGACGGTGATTCTGAAGCGCTTGAACTTGCTGAAGCCGAAGCACTAGGAGATTGACTGGCGGAAGGGGATTGAGACGCACTGGGTGACAGGCTTGCACTAGGACTCAAAGACGCAGAGGGGCTTAATGATGGTGATTCAGACGCTGAAGCGGATGCACTGGCGGAAGCACTGGCAGAGGCAGAAGCTGAGGCAGACGGACTTAATGAAGCGCTTGGGGATTGGGATGCAGAAGCACTTGCACTAGGTGACAAACTTGCACTGGGACTCAACGAAGGACTCTCACTAGCACTAGGTGACAACGAGGCTGAAGGTGACACGCTGGGTGACTCCGAAGCGCTCGGTGACTGGGAAGCAGATGGACTCAAAGACGCAGAAGGAGACAAAGATGCCGATGGTGACAATGAAGCTGATCCTGCAAGTGACTTTAATTCAACTGCCAGTCCCACTACATTAGCAGTAGAGAAAGACCAGTCTACTGAGGTGTCATTGGTATTCTTAAACTGGGTTTGTAATGCAAAGTTTTCAGCAATACTAGTATCACCCAATTCTGTAAAACCAGTACCAGGAGTAATACCAGCATTAAGGTTTGTTCCAACTGTACCAAAAGTTGCGTTTAACAAGTGTGAGAAAGCCCCCAATGTTACCGCTAAAGAAGTTACACCAGTTCCAGAATTTCTATCTGATTGGACAATAGCATTTTCTGCATTATTGGTGGTGTTAGCTCCCGTCAAGTCTATATCACCAGATATGGTTACAAAAGACCTTAAACACATTGTTTGAGTTTGACCAGCAAAATCAATCAGGAAATTAGCTGTACTGTCTTTGTTGATATAGGCTCTATGGAGGGATATTTTCCTATTACCAATTGTCTGAGTGTCTATGACAGTAAATGGAGTATTGTCAGTTCCTACGTCCCAGGTAACGGTTGGAGTATTTGAGACTCCTGAAGCACCAGTTGACATGATGGACGCTAAAACAAGCGTACCCTCGGTAACACCACTCCCAGATGATATAGAATAACTCGAATCGTCTGAGGTAGTACCAGTAGTGAGAATATGAGTTGCTGTTATTCCCGAACCTGCACTAAATGAAGCTGATGGACTAAGAGATGCACTTGGACTTAAACTGGCGCTGGGTGAAAGACTGGCTGAAGCGGAAGCCGATGGACTCTGACTGGCTGATGGGCTTTGAGATCTGCTTTCGCTAGCAGAAGCACTTGCACTTGCCGAAGCCGATGGACTCTGGGAAGCAGATGGGCTTAGGGAGGCCGATGGACTTAGAGAAGGACTCTCACTCGGACTCTCCGAAGCTGAAGCACTGGCAGACGAAGAAGCGCTAGCACTAGCTGAGGGACTCTGTGAGTCTGAAGGCGACTGGGACGCACTTGCTGACGAAGAAGGTGATAAGGAAGCGCTAGGACTAATTGATGGTGATTCAGATGCTGATGGGCTAAGAGAGGCGCTGGGAGATTGGCTCGCACTGGCGCTGGCAGAGGGGCTTTGAGAAGCAGAAGGACTTAGAGATTTAGATTCACTTGCAGACGGGGATAAAGAGGCTGATGGACTCTGGGAAGCAGAAGCACTAGCTGATTCTGATGCAGAAGCGGAGGCAGATGGAGATTGACTGGCACTTGGAGATAATGAAGCGCTTGGTGACAATGAAGGTGATACGGATGATGATCCTCCACCACCAGCTTCAGTAGTAAAACTCCTGGTAGTAGCCCAATCTCCATAGGTGTTACTTCCTGATGGGTCAATGGCTCTTACTCTCCAGAAGTATTCAGTTGAGCCATCTAGTTCTTCACCAGACTGAACGTCATAGTCAGCTAAATCTCCTGAATCAAAGGGGTCTGTATCTCCACCGTCTGTGGTGTTGGCAAAGCCTGCATCTGTGCCAGAGACTTTGTCGAGGAGGGGGAGAACATTGACATAAAAGCAAAGGTCGTCAGAGCTTCTTGCTTGTAATGACCCCTCAAATCCGTCATTGTCATACATATTACCGTCATGTGAGGGAGAGCTACCATCATAACCCAACACTAAATGATTAGAGATATCCCCCGAGCTATAAAAAGCTTCTATACAATACTTAGTTCCATTGCTTGTGGTATATGGTGTAGAAAAAGTAAACTCTATTAACTGATAAGAGGTAGTTAGTGTTGATATATCGTAAGTATCAGAAGTTGCTAAGGCACTTCCCGTCGGCAACGAAGATGTCCCATAAGTTCCTGAGTGTGCAAATAGACGTGCAGTAATATTCCCCGTAGGAGAACCAGACTTTTTGAGGTAAAACCTAACTTTTGTAATAGATGTTCCATCTCCCGTAAAAGATTGACCATGACGTCTATTTCCACTGAAAGGTTTTGTGTAGGAGATGTCATTACTATCTTGGTTACTCTCAGAGTAACTGTCTGTCGTTCCACTCTGACTATCAAAAGTATTTACCGTATCCACCTGCACGTTATATCTAACATCATCAGCTTCTGGGTCTGTGCCCGTAAACTGTAAAGTTGGAGCAACTGCTACTCCTGTTGCTGAGTCTGCTGGAGAATTAAGGACTGTTGTAGGAGGTTCGTTATCCTCAGCTATCTCAATTGCAAAACCTATTGCTCCTGTTCCTGTAAGAGTAGTCCAGTCTGCTGTTGTATCGGCACTTTGGTAATCGTACTGACTTTGGACTGTCATGTCTGTCTGGAAGGACAGCGATGTTTCGTCTATCTCAGTAAAACCTGTACCAGGAGTAATTGTTCCCGTACCAACATCTAAAACTCCAGCCAAAACCATGTTAGCGGCACCAGGTGTACTTCCAAGGGTTGCAGTTAGTTCTGTAACTGCTCCACTGTTAGTTGCTGATTGTACAAAAGGCGTTGAATCGTGTCCCGTAGTCTCAATAACCTGCATTACCTTTTGTCTGGTAGACCCACTAAAAGTTGCGGTTATAACTCCACTTCCAGGGTCGCCTGTGACTTTAGCATAGGCAACAGCAAAGTTTGAAAACCTATTCGGTCCCGATTGCCATTGAAAAGAGTCTTGTAAGATAGTCCAC